>ERZ724525.178-NODE-178-length-33419-cov-22.351966_pt1 | contig 33419 bp, 56 predicted proteins | sample MGYA00376058_ERZ724525 | MGnify/ENA primary metagenome ERZ724525 (study PRJEB28724, sample SAMN07190888) | wastewater metagenome | isolation source: influent of sewage treatment plant in Hong Hong | place: USA: Christiansburg, Virginia | collected 2016-03-01 ... | reverse complement strand
AGAATGGTATCGTAATAGCCCTGCGTTGTTTACGCGAGCTAGTGTTATAACCGCCATCCCTGCCTGAATATTCGTAGCCTGTAATATCAAGCGTGGTTGAGCCTGGTATTTGAGCAGATGGATCTAGGACAAACGCGCCTGTAGCATACGCGCCAAGTTCGAAAGTTTCTGCATCTGATTCACGAATAAAAACGAGTCTCATAATCTATATCGCATACCCAGAAATTTGTCTATCATAGAAACTGTACGTTCCACCCGTAGCTCCATATCGGAGTTTGAACACATTAACACCAGGATTCAAACCCGTAACCAGAAAAGAATGATGAATTCCTGAACCTGTCCATGCCGATTCGTTATTTATACCCGTATTCCATAAAGAGTTAGTAGCGGTTGTCGCACCAGTAATAGCTAGATTTAAGAAAGCAAAATTTCTTCCAGCAATACCAAGAGCCGTTGGTATGCTCATCACCGAATATTGTATATGCGCTTTACCCGATGCTCCAATATTCAAACTAATTATCGGACCAACAGTAGCCAAATCTACAGGCCCACCAGCACTTGTGCTTTGTGATGTGTATATTTGAGCAAGTTGGTAATCTTGACGTATACGATAATCAAGTAAAGCCTGGTTTTTTGTATATGCACCAGTAGTAGTACCCGACGCTCCATAAGCAGTAGTAACATAACCGATAACAGCCACAAATTTTAGTGATCCAGACGGTATCGCAGCCCTGATAGCAGCATCATTCGGTGGAACTTGACTGCCAGTAGTCGCAGCAGTACCAGCCACCACTTGATAATCAGTAACATCAACACCATTATTCACAACCGAAGTAGTAAACGGGTCTTTATATATCACCAACGCATCTGTTCGCGATTGTCCCGGTGTTCCAGGCGCACCACCAATGATGAACGGAATGGATTGACCTGCCGTTCCACTAAATAATTCTGACTCACCAGACGGATTTTTAGCTATGGCTACATCCTGAACACCACTAACACCACCGATCTGTAACGTCCACGAAGCCGCGCTCTTAGCAGTAAAACCAGAAAGCACACCAGCACTATAAGCTGATAGTTCCCCAGCATCCACCACATCAGTAACACCAACATTACCTTTAGGTGACCTTGCCCTAATATAAGTATTTGCCATAATATTCTCCTATTTACTAACTAACTTAAATTCGAATTTACATAAGCAATTACTACTAATGATAGAATTAGCGATGTAACTTGTAGACACAGTAGAAAGATCATATACATGACCCACAAAATTATCGACCGCGACATCAACAATATTATCGACAGATATAACGCTGGAGAGTCCGAGCAAAGTATCGCAAAGTCCTACCAGGTCAGCCGAGCTGTCATTCGTAGACGCCTTCTTCAATCGGAAGTCGTAATCCGAAATATCAAAGAGGCTAACAAACTTTTCTCTAGTCAACTCACCCCTGCTCAAAAGCGAGCTAAGACTGTCAAAGCCCACGATGCTATCAGAGGCAAGCGTCAAAGCGAACAACACCGAGCTAAGATCGCTAGATTCTACGAGACTACCCGAGGCGGAAATGTTAGTGTCAGCGAAAACCAGATTGAGGAAGCCCTCCAAAAGCGAGGGGTTGATGTTACTCCCCAAAAGGCTATCGGACGATACAATATCGACCTTGCCCTCAACGTTAATTCCATCGCCCTTGAAATCTTCGGCGGTGGATGGCACGGATACGGACGCCACGCCACCAGATTCAACGAACGCTCCGAATATCTGTTCGATCGTGGCTGGACTCTCATTGTTGTTTGGGTTGACCTTAGACGAGGATTCGATCCTATCGTTATAGCTGATTACGCTATCAGTCTTAGTGAGGTTCTTAGCCATGACCCAACCGCGAGATGTAAGCACTATGTGATTAGGGGTGACGGAAAGCCTACGACCTTTGGCAGTAACAATATTAACTATAGGGCCTGAATAGTAGGCGCGTTGTATATTTTCTAGATCAGGTGATTGTACGACAGTATCGCCTACCACACAGTTTGCGTGTGCGTCTGGTATCGACCCATCACTATACGTATCATCTAAAACTAACGTCGTATCATCTGTACCATCGATCAACCCTCCAGGCACAAAACTATCTTTAACTCCAGCTTGAGTACCATCCATCGCTTTACAGAATCGACAAGGTGTCGGTGACGTTGTCTTCCAAATCTTAACGATATATGATAACGGTTGATTCTTCTTCAACCATCTATCTATATTATCTGTAGAGTCTAACTGTCCATTCTGGTAAGCATTCTTAGATTCCTGTTGAGAAATCAAGCTAGAACGTGACTGTGCGTGAGTCTCATAAAACTTATCAAACGCCAGTCGTACAGGATCATCCTTATCTAGACTAGCGAGTTTATCAGCCACAAAAGTCTTATAATTAGATAATACCATTTTCGCACGTTTCTCTAAACGCCTCACCGATTCCGCTGACAGCCCACCAAAATCAGCAAGCAACTTTTCAATACCTTCAATATTATCGCCAATAGACAGCCCTGCAACAGAACCCTCACCCATCACACTAATCAGCTCATCAATAATCTGTTGGTCAATCTGTTGAGTAGTAGCGTTCTTTATCTTGTTATCGTAGATCGTCCTAGTGAGTTCTTTTAACAGTTTAAGAATTTTTTTTTGAGCCGATGGTGCTTCCTTGAAATGACGGTCGACTTTATTCTCACAAGTACAACCAGATTCTAAAGCCAACGGTACGATAGGATCAACCCTATTTAACAACGGTGCAGTCTCTGGGATTGTTATAGTGATACCATCCCAATCTTCACTCAAACCTAAAACCTTAATCGCTTTAGACGGTTCAACACCAGATTGAGTTAACGCTAAGAAAGCTTTAACTGTCTCGGTATTGGTTTGTGCTTTAATCTTTTGTTCTTCGGTAAGATCAAACTCTACGTCATCCCACACAAAAGTAAACGGCAATATCTCACCAGTCAACCGGTAGAGTTCGTTTTCGAAACCACCCCAAAGCCTAACCAGGATAGATTGGACACGTTCCATAAATTTACTATTAGCAAGTTCTTGATTCTGAAAAGTTGTAGTAGTCGCGTCACCATAAATAATCGGGCTAACACCATAATTAGACGTGATAGTAGATTGTGTGAACTCGACGATTTCTTTAATCGCCAACTGGTTGTTTGCTGTACCAACAGGAGTAATCACAATTTTAGGTTCGCCCATACCAGCCAACATCGCATTGTCAATGACGGTTTGATATACCACGCCACCTTGTTTAGATGCTCCACGGTTGTTACGTTCATATGCTTGTTGGATTGTAGATGCTTCTTCATGTGTACGTGCATGGATTGTGACAATCAATGATGGTGTTGCACCGTTATCGAACAACGCTCGTTGTTGTTGATTTAGCCTGTCTCGTATCGCGGCTTCTTGAGCAGACGCGCTACCAGGTGACACACCTGACACACCGTCATCTGGCAGTAAACTATATTTTAGAGTTAGAACATCTTTACGATAATATTTCTGTGTACCAGCACCACGAGCATTAACCTGCCATAACTCATTACCATCAACATCTTGACCCTTAGTATCATTCGATAAGACAGTAAAACCAATAATTTCATCCAAACCAAACAGTTCATCACACCCAGCAACAGCCTCACCATCAACATTACGCCACACCAACAACGACAACTCTTCTAACGACAAAAACCCAGCAACCAACAAATCTATAAACTGCATAAAACCCATACGGTCATTAGGTCGTACCATCGCACCCCAAAACGAGTAACGCGAAGTCACATCAGTCTCAGGATTATTCACGTCACCTAAATGTATATTACGTTTCAAAATCTCGTCACTAATAGCAGAGATCGGAGCAAACCCATTATCATACGACGATCTAGACAACATGCCTGGAGTCGTATATTGTTGATCCAACCTTGTTACCGGTACACTACTACCAGTCGAAGAAATAATATTACGTTGCCTACCAAACCCAAACATTTCTTTTAATTGCATTATTTATATTCTTTCAAAATGTTTGCCATAGCATCCTCTAATATCTGTTTACGATGCACCCAATACCATACATAACGCAACCCATCAATACAATGATCTTTACCCTCAGGGACTTTAGCTTTGAATGTACCATCCTTAGATTCGACAAACCTATAATCCAAATATTCTTCTTCCAATATCGTACCATATGCTAAGAATTTTTGTTCACTCATCTTTTCTAACTGTCCTAGTAGTCCGACTTTTTGTCCACCGATGTTTTCTTGTTTTACACATGGTACAGTTTGGAGTCCTGCTTGTTGCATCTCTCTAATGATTTCTGGCCGTGCGTTATCAGCTACGATTAGTGAGCCTGGTATTGTGGTGTCTTTGATTTTCGCGACTATCTCGTTCGGTGTTAGTTCGTATGTTACCCATTCTTCTATAGCTAACAGCCTGTCATCTACCCTCCATAATGATACGAGTGCGCAAGGATCAGGCCTGAATCCGAAGTCCAACCCATAACCTAATAGTTCTTTTTCGTAAGGTATCTGTTCAACGAATTCCCAACCATGAAAAATGTTACCCTCTAGCTCACCGATCTGTCCTAACCCATATACTTTCCACCAGTTGGTGTCTTTAGGATGTGCTTCTATCTCAGCACGTATCTTTGGTGGTATCTCCTCATTGTCTAGATAGGTGAGAATATCGAATGAGGTATCTGGTTTACCTACGAGTTTGTCATGTACCCAAAATTTGCTACTAGGGTTGTAATCTACGAAAATGAATTCGCTTGTACGTTTAGCCAACGAATCAAACACATCATAACTAATACGGTTAGCCTCATTAACAAACAAGACATCACGGGATGCTCCACGTGCTTTAAGTTCCTCATCCAACCCTACGAACTCGATAATAGAGCCTGTGGGTGTGCAAGTAAAAGTGTGTGTCGTACGGTTCTCCGAGAAATACGTTTCGTGTCCTGTGGCTTTTAAGATGAGTTTGAAATCTCGCATAGCTCCAAGACGTAACGAAGTGGAATAGTTTGATGTTACAGTAATAACCAGATCATCTGCTTGTTCAGCAAGCGATATTAGGTATTGTAGGATCGCGAATGTTTTACCTGCTCGCATTCCACCCTGCACGATACGATACCTACCGTCCATCGCTAGGATTTTGTTGTAGGTGCTAGTCAGTCTCAACGTCTGATTCTCGTACTGGTGCGAGTGGTGTAGGGATAGTCATTGTGGTATCTATAGTTTGTTTCGGTTGTCCATAAACCTGATCGGTCATCTCACGTATAACTTTCCAATCGGCTTTCTTGATAGCAGTAGCTAGTTTACGTTCAAAATACGGCGCATCAATATCATCCGCGACGGCTTTTAGTTCAGGTTCAGATAGCTTCATCATTCGTTCCAATTTAAAACGTGGAGTATCAGATTTCTTCCAATGGCCTGAACCGATGTTCTGAGGGTTGTCTTTGAATCCGCCTTTGCCTGTTGGATTTGGAACTTGGTTATAAGTTGACATGCCTTGATTATACCATGAAGTCGTGTGCTTCACCGCTAGATTCTAAGACTGGCATTTGTCCGGTTAGTGTTTGCCATCGTTTACAGATCACGTCTACATACAAAGGATCGAGTTCCAGTCCGTAACATAGGCGTTCTGTTTGTTCACACGCTATGAGGGTAGAGCCAGAACCGATAAATGGGTCAAATACTTTATGGTCTTTGAGAGTAAAATCTTCGATAGCCTTAGCAGGTAAGGACACAGGGAAACAGGCTTTGTGTTCACCTGATTGGCTACCAGATGAATTGATGTTCCATGTGTTCCAGTAAACCGATTTCTGGCCTATTTTTTGATTGGTCAAGTATTTATCTTGGGTTGAAAGTAGGAAGATCAGTTCACTATTCCTACTAAATATGCCTTCGCTAGTTATTGGTAGAGCCACAGACTTACACCAAATAATAGTTTCCTTTACCCTAAAAGGGTTTTTATCAGAAAAAATAATCTTTCCATAGTCATCTCTGGAATTAGCGTTGTAAGACACGTTCCAAAAAACGCTATGTTTTTCTTCTACTATTTCGTTTATCCTCTGCAATATAGCTATGCAAAAATCAAAGTATTCGTCAGGTGTTTTGTTGTCGCTGTAATTTTCGTAGAGTGTTTTAGACCCTGATTTGCCAAAGGTAAATTGACCTCCACCTCTCATGGCTACGTCTCCGCTGTTGTACGGTGGACTCGTGAATACCATGTCGGCTTTCTTACCATCCATCAAAAGTTCTACGGTAGTTTTGTCTGTTGAATCTCCACATAAGACACGGTGGTTTCCTAACAACCATAGATCGCCTAGTTTAGATATAGGTGTTTTGACTTCTGGTATCTCATCTATATCTTCAGGTAAGTCTTTTTTGTTATCCCATTCTTGTGATGTATCGACACCCCATTCTTCAAGGTCGGTTTGTTCCCATTCGTTCGCTAAAATATCCCAATCCCATTCCCCTGCTGAAATATTAGATTGTATTATCCATTCGTCGATTTGTTCTGGTGTCCATCCAGATAAATCTTTGAACCATTCTTTTTTGTGTTCAAGTCCGAGTTCGGTTAAAGCACGATAGCGTTGGTTACCTGAAATGATAATGCCATCTTTGTAAGCGATTTTGTTTGCTGTTAGCCCATCAGGGTTGCGTTCGATAGAGGCTTTGAGTTTCTCGTAAGCAGCTTTAGATATAGTACGTGGGTTGTGTGGGTTGGTTTCTAAGATCATTGTTTATGTTCTATTAACCGTTCGAGTTCTTGTCTCATTTTAATTGCTCTTGGATCTAGGTGTGCTCCAGGTGAGGTTAATATCTTTTTGATTTTTTTGATGTTGCTTTGACGCTTGCTCTCTTTAGACATCTGTTTGCTCCTTATTGCTGGTATATTGCGGATTGTCTTATAGGTTTGTCATGGTTTTACTTTTTTGTTGCCCATACTAAGGGTATCCATATTATTGCTGCGAGTGTTATTGTTTGCCAGCTCATATTGTTTCCTTGTCTATAAAGTTTATGGCTTGTCTGTTCATTATATTATATTTTCCTACGAGTGTTTGTCCTGGACGGTGATCTACGAGTGATGGGTATGGATAGTAGGCTTTTAGGTTGTGTGAGTTAGCGTAGTGTTTTATGCGTTGGTCATCTTCATGGTGTACAGGCCTAGAGTCTGCGTGTGTGATCATTGGTTGTATATGGTGTTGTGGTAGTCCAATAGCTAAACCCCATTGTAGATAAGTAACGTTTAGTCCATCTACGGGTTTTAGGTAGGGTAGCATTGTAGGACGGTTACCGTAATAGAGTTGATATATCTGGTTAGGATATTGTGTAACAAACTGTTCGACTTTATGTTTGAAGTCTTTGCAGAGTATCGCGTCGTCTTGTATTACGAAACCATAATCTGCTTTAGGATTGATCATGTTCCATGCTCGTCTACAGTTGCGCCATGTACCAAGTTTTAGCACGTCGGTATCTATCGCGAACTGTACATCGCCTAACTCGTCTCGTAGTATATCGAACCAATGAGAACGACGTTCATGTGCCATCACTACATAATCAATTAACATATAAATCTTTATCGTCCATTTTCTCTTTGATCCCGAATGGGTCGTAATTTGTTATATCTTCTTCTTTATACCAAGTGCCCCGAATAAGATAATGCGTATTTAACTGTACATCGTATGGCGTTTCAGCTTCTTCGGGTGTATCAAAACGGTATGTTTGTATTGGCATCTGTGGATTAGTCGCATGTGCTGTTATCGTTTTTAACTTCATGGTTATTTCGTCCATCTAGTCACTCTCCTCAACAAGCTCAAAACAAAATAGATCAGCAATATGTTTAGATATCTCTACCCATTCACTATCACCTGATTTACCTAACAAGATTGTCCCATCTTCGGGGCAGTAACCGATGTACCCAGGTCCATTAGACCATAAGTTTTTGATTGGTTTAAGTGTTCTATTTGCTGGTTCCGTTAGTTCATTCATCATTTACTTCTTTCTTGTTTTCCATCGCTGTTTAATGTCAGGCCATATAAACCATATTAAGCCTATAAAGAATATGTAATCTATAATTTTCATCTAGTCCTCGCATTCGTGGTCGGTACATTCGCAACATAATGCGTCACTACCGTATTTTTCTAGCTGTTCTGCACATACCCAATGAGTACCATGTTGGTGTGGTACGCCATCACTCAAATGTTGCCCCACTTGGTTTAACTGGTTTTCGTTCATCTAGTCACTCTCCTTAGATACCTCAACAGGCTCAACCCAGCTTTTTTGAATTGTTAACCCAAGTAAATCTGCTATTCGTTTTGCGTAAAACATCTGAGTGCTTTCTCTCAAATCTGGGTAGCCACCATGAATATCATCAATGACTTGTATTAACGCATCCAAGGTAGAAGGATAAATAATGTTTTGGTTATCGTTCATTTCTTTGTTTCTCCTTGTTCTTCTAGAACACCCTCAACAAGCTCAATTTTATGATTTATTTGAAATAGCTTTTCTTTTAACTTTGCATAAGCCTTTATATCTTCACTTCTCATAACAGCCCCTATTTTTGCACCATAAGTATCAGTAGTTGCTTTAAAGCCACCTTCTAACATTTCCATAAGGTGTTCAGTTTGGAACTTCTTTTCTTTTAATTTTCTTAATTTACGCTGACTCATAGTTATTCACTCCTCTAAACCCTAAACTGTCCAATAATGGTTAGGTGAGATTGAATAATATATAAGTCCGAATACTCCAACAACTATAAAGCTGAGTAGTATCCATTTTGTTAGGCTATGAGATGTTTGTACGCGTTGATAATTTTGTTTCATAATGTTTTTCCTTTACTTGTTTATTATTGTTTCTTGTTGTTGTTCATTGTTCATAACTCCACCCCAAACATATTTCCATCCATTAAAAATCTCTCATCTTCAGGAGTAACCGTTTCTACTTTCCAAACTTTCCCATCAGACGCAATAATGATATTGTCAGTAGTCATACCATAATCAGTAAATACCGTTCTAGTTTCTACGCCATCAACAACACTCCAATGCATCATTCCTTCGGGGTCACCAAAGGCTAATTTAGAAAATGTTTCTTTTACGTCTTGTTCTCTCATTATTCTTTAACTCCCTAAAATCTCTAAAGCAGACACAGGCCAAAAAGTACCAGCATCCCAATCGTTGTTATAGCACCAACACTCTATGTACTCATCATCAATTTCTAACTCAGGTATAGCCCAATTGGAAGCAAGATAAACATACGTCTCTGTACTATCGAGTGGTTTACCATTACGAAATATTTCGCCACCAGTCCATTCCCAATCTTCACTAAGCCCAGCACTAGCATTTTTAGCACTAGATTCTTTAATTATTTTGGCAGCTTTATTCCAATCAAAGACTTTATGCTTACTGCCTTTGGCCGCTTTTGCCCTAGCAAATGCTAATTCTGTGTTCATTGTTTTCCCCCTAGTGTTTCTCCTGTTGTAATCCTAAGAATCGCATCGACACATATTTCTAACGCATCGTCAACGGTTAAGTCAGAGAGATAACTCGTATCGTGAATATATCCTATTTTGTAAGCGGTGTTAATCATTTCCGTTACTTTTTTTCGGATAGCAACCTCATCAAACTCAACAAAAAACTCATTCCAAATATCTTTCATAACAGTTAAAAGTTCTGGGTCATCTTTGCCATATTGATAAATAGAAATTTGAGTTTCAAGTTCTTCCGATGAATATTCCCACGCTTCTATTGGTTTGCGTAGTATATATGTCTTTTCTTGTGGTTCTTTACTACCCATTAGACACCTCTTCTACAAGCCTGTATGTAGCACCTTCTATCGTGATTTCTTTAGGCTTAGGCAATCCTTCGCCTATCTTGATACCCGATATTTCGTAGAATACCTGTTCATCAAAATTTGGTAGGCTTTTGATTTTGAGTTGTTCTTCACGTGTAGCATTATCGTATGACTTTTTCCAGGCTTCTTGGTATTCGTATTTTTTTAAGTAACCGCCTGTAGTTTCGTATGTAGGGTGGTCTTGTTTTTCTAGGTCTGTCATATCTTCTTTGTCTACCCATTCTGTTAGGTTGAAATATAGCCATGATGGTATGTCTGCTTGTGCCCATTGTTTTCTGGTGCAGGGCTTGTTGAATGCGCTAAAGCCTGTGTCGTCTATTGTGGAGAAATGTCCTGTGGAATAATCTGATGTAGACCAATCGCCAGTAGACCAATTACCGGTAGAGTAATCGCCAGTAGAACGATTGCCAGTAGAACGATACCCCGTAGACCAATCGCCAGTAGACCAATCGCCAGTAGACCAATCGCCAGTAGACCAATCGCCAGTAGAACAATGACCTGTAGAACTATTACCGGTAGAGTAATCGCCAGTAGACCAATCGCCAGTAGACCAATCGCCAGTAGACCAATCGCCAGTGTTTGTTTTATTTACCATAATTGTTTCCTTTACTTGTTTATTATTTTTTCGATATAATCAACCCATACTTTTGGGTCTATATGTTGTTTAGACATACGGCCGACATCTAAAATCTGGCTAGTAGACAACCTTTTGGTGTCGCGACGTGGATACGATTCGGGTTCTTTCACTCCTGAACGTGCGTTGATTAATTGTCGTATCTTATATTCTTTAGCTTGTAATTCTTTACGTTCGAGTCGTGCCTCACGAAGTAACAATACGAGGGTAGGTGTCTCTAGATCATCGAACTCCATGTCAGAATATTTCGTCTGAATACTGCGATAGGTCATCTGGTTCGATATGTTGATCCAACAGGCGATCTATAGCCAGTTTCGCTTCGGACATAGTCAAAGCTTCGACTTTCTTGTTACCGCAGTTGGTTTTATACCATTCTTTATAAGCGTCAAAAGCCGTGATACTAGATTTCTTTAACTCGTCTAACTTAAAGTTGATAAGTTTGACTTGCTTATCGGACACTAACTTGTCGCTATTATATGTTTTAGCCTGATAAGTTTCAGTCGGCTGATATTTCGCATCATCTGCATCATCACCATTACCAATAGCGAACAGTTTTTGTAACGCATACTTATCAGCATACGAACCAGACGCTCCAGATAGTTGAGATTCGTTATTAGTAGGTACACCACGTGAATTTAGGGTTGGTGACATTAGTTCCGCTTGTGCTTTACCAGTCACAGTCGTAGTGCCATCCGTGACATAAGCTACTGATTCTATGAACAGTCGACCAGCGACTTCTAGGACTGTACTATCTATCGTACATATCAGACCATGTTTTAACAATGATGGTTTCGCTGATTCTAAGATTTGTTCAGCGCTGCGTGAAGCGTACGGTACTCCGCTGTTTCTCTTTTTTGGTGCAGTGATTTCTGATTGTACTTCTGCGAATTTTTGTGTGAATGTTAATTCTGACATTTTGTTTCCTTTACTTTACTTTACTTTACTTACTACTATACTCGTTATTTTACGGGTTGTCCAGTATGCCTTTTGGTAAACCACCCAGCGCGACTAATAAACTTATAAGTCGCAGGTTGCGACCTTTCACACGCCGTAGCAATAACTTTCAACGGAATCTCAGACTTCCAAGCACGTTCCAACAACACATCAACAAAATATTCGCGACAATCCACCATTTCCTTAAAGGTGAGGCTACGATTAGCCCAATATGCTGTACCCTCATCCTCAGACTTGACTACCTCAACACCCTTATCTTCACAACCGATCAGGTCGCTAGGAAATAGACAATTCTTGTATGCCCAACTGTGATACCAGTCTTGTTTGGAAGCCCAAGCGTTCCACGTAGACCAACGTTTCGATGCGAGATCACGCAACTCTATACTCTCAGCATACTGTCGGCTCGCTACCTTCAGGCTTTTTAATAGGCTTTGACGTTCTGACATTTCCATTATTTACTCCTATATATATTTGACGGTCGGTTCCTGTCGCTAGGACGTGTACCACATATTTCTATGTAGCTGTCTCGTTCTAGCTCGCCCAGGCGTTTACCTGCACTTGATTTGTCTATGTTTAAGATTTTGGATATTTCGCTAGACGTCAATCCCTCTGGACGATTCACAAGGACCGTCATAATACGAGATTTGGTTTTAGCCAGTTTAGGTAACGCCTGTTGTGCAGCAACCCATGAGGTTTGGCGGTCTGACTGTCTAGCCATCTTCCTTAACCTTTCAGCTTTGGTTAGCGTTATCGGTTCGAACCTGAAGCCTGGTTCAGGATCTTCAAATAGTGAATGTTGAGGCATTATTTGATTCCGTTCGTAAAAATAATATGTATATATATACCGCTAGCGAATGAAGCTAACGATATTGCTAACGGATAATATGCTTTTTTGGCTAGATAGATAGCCCATAAGAGTGTACGGCTGTTGGTCCAATCTCGCCTCATCATTTTGTTTCCTCTATCTTTTTGTATAGTGCAATTATCATTTCGCCTAAAGTTACAAGCGCATCATTGTCGTTTCTTTCGACTTGTGCTTTTAATACGCCCATCTTGTAATGGATATTTTGTTCAAGTTTTTCTTCCATCTAGTCCTCCAAACTTTCTCTGTATTCTTCTTCTAAATCTTCTTCGTGATCTTCTACGTACCATTCGGCCATCTGACATAACATCAGATGTTGGCTACCAGTATTGGTATCTCGCAGTGCTGACCAATCCCTATCTGTTGTTAAAAATGTTTCTAGGATTTGATCTGCTAGACGTTCCGCGTATTCTGCGAAATAGAAAGCGAGGTTATCTACGATTATTTCGATGGCTTTGTCTTCTGCCCAGTCAGTGAAATCATCTTGGTCTATTTCGTCTGGGTCTGCTATTTCACCAACATAGATTAGGTCGGCTGTTGACATTCCAGCTGGATAATTATTGCTCATTATATTTTTCCTTTGTTTCTAAAAAAGCAACATGTGCTTTTATGGGCGTATCATAAGTACCAATATATATACATTTATTGTGTACTGTGATTAAAGCTCTGAACTTATTGCCTTTCTGTTGCACTCCTTGCATATTTAATCTATTAGGGGCATACCTCTTATTTAAACTTTGTTCTCTTTTCGTTGCCCATCTACAATTTTCTGGGCTATAACCACCGTCGTTATCAATGCGATCTAGAGTCATTCCTTTAGGGCGTTCACCCATGTCATTAAGAAAATTCGTAAAGCCATTATCGCCTAACCAAAGGGCACAAACTTTAATGCCACGACCACCATAATTCTTATAATCTTTTCCATTTAAAACGGAGCATCTCCTAATCATTTGCGCCCACGATTTGTAAAGTGGATGATTCGATTTAGACATGGCGTTCACTTCCTTGGTTCATTAGGTTTAACGCTTCGCCCATCTGGTTGTCGCGTTCAGCGCATAGGTCGTAGTATCGGTCGTACCAGAAGTCTTGTTCGTCTCCTGTTGTGGTTTGTATTTTTCGTTGTACGAGTGTTGGGTCTAGTAGGTGTGTCATTTGGTTTCCTTTACTTGTTTACTTTATACTATAGACTATACACCCTATATTTTACTGCGTCAAGTCTTTTAGGTGTTTTTATATATAACCATTCTACCAGCATAAACAATCCGAAAAAGAGTATGTTGTAAGTCTAATAGTTGCAATGGTTGACAATTCAGGCTAGAAAATAGGTAAGAAAAAAGCGCCATTAGAAATATCTTTTGGCGCTTTGTAATTACTCTGGGGAGAGAAACTATGTTCAATATACCACAAGTGTTTTCGCGTCTACAATATAAACGATTTCTTAATAGGAATATGTTCTATATTTTTTTGGCTGTATTCTTTTTTATGTCAGGATTTTTTGTTCATAGTGCGTTTGCTGGCGAAACGGTAAAGACTCTTAGAGCCACACAAACGGTTTCTAAGCGGATTGTTACGACCACGACAACAATTATACCAACGACAACAACAACGACGACACAGCCTGTTATTACGACCACTACTAAACCTTACGTTCCACCAGTAACACAGCCAGCAGAGCCTGTAGTTGAAACTATCCAAGCGGACTGGGTAACACAATGCCACCTTTGGGCTGGCGAAGCAGGAATAGAACTAACACCATCTGCGATAAGTTTGATAGATAAAGAATCTGACTGCGACCCGAATGTCAAAAACCCTTATAGTTCTGCATGTGGAATCGCACAAAACATTAGAGGTTGCGACTCGCCTGGTTATGGTCGAGACCCTGTACAGCAACTAAAATGGATGCACGGATATGTTTTCGGTAAATTTGGTGGATGGGAACAAGCATTAGCTTTCTGGCATTGCAAAGGCACTTGTTATTTCAAGGGTGGTTCAGTCTATAAAACTGCCAACTGGTATTAAACCAGATGTTTTCTTACAGCATCACCGTCACTATTACGTACCCATACTTCATCACACTTCGCTACACGCCAACGGTCTGTACGATCTATCTTCGTGTCATCTATCTCTATTTTAGGTATATGTTTACGTTCACGTTTTTGGACTATCATTTTCTTTTTACCGATTCAAAGAACTCTTTAGCTTTATTATCATCATAGACATAGTTATCCACAGGTTTATCCACAAAATCGTTTTTCTTTTCATTGTTATTTAGATTTAGATTTAGATTTATCGTAGTATCGTTTTTAGACGATAGGGTATCGAGTTTAATAACATAGGGTATCTCAGATAGTTTAATTTTTCCTAAATGATAATCATTATGATCAGATACATACATAACACAAAGGTTACTTTTAGAGTTATTAGACTTATCGTGGTCTATATGGTGAACAATCTCATTACTTTTTAATGATCTACCCAGTAACTTTTCAGCAATTTTACGATGCTTATAGCTAGTACCTGATTTTTGATAACTAGATGTATTCCCTAAACCATGTTCATTTATCTCAATATTAAAATGATTTCTTACATGTTCAGGTATAGTTTCAATCTCTCTATTCTTTGCAATTTCATTTTTTGCGCCCCGATAGTTACTTGCCACATAACCAATCTCAGATCGTAGACAAACCCAGCCATCAAAAAAATCTACAAAGCCATTCATTACTAATTGATCTTTAGCTAAGTTTAATTGGTCTAACGTAAACCCTGTATAAAAAATTAGAACCCTGTCCGAGATTTTGAACACTTCAATTAACCCAATTTCAGGTGAAGTTAACATTGTTAAATATAGTAATTTTGATTCATTACTTAATCTATTGAACTCATCCGATGACCAAATATCTGTTTTTATTATGCGTGTTTTCAATGTAACTCCTTAAGTTATAATTTTTCTCTATCGATTCGGTGGGAGGGAGAATGGCTATAACTCCAAGGAGGAAAAACCAACCTCCCACCTAACGATACAAACATTATACCTCAAAAAATCGCTACCAGCTAGCACCTAACCACTTAGCGTAACGACCATTACTATACATACTCCACGTAGGACTGAACTTAGTACCATTCCTAGATAACTCGTAAGCACACTTGGACTGCTCAACAACATTATTACGCAACCGTTCAATATCCCTGCACTCACCAGACCCACTAGCCTCTAGAATAGTCCTAACCTGATATAGACCGTAACCAACACCCAAAAAAACTAACCCAAACACGTTATACGGCTAATGACTTCATCCATTTCTATATCATAAAACAACATGCCTTGTAAAATAAGACCACGAGACTCATCAATAGTACCCCCAGTATGAGCAGAGAGTTGTTCAGCGAACCTAGTAAGGTTATATTCAAAAGCTTCCATGAACGTCCTTTCGTCTAGACTATAGGCTTGTGGGATGGGTTTTCATAGTTTCCTTTACTTGTACAGTGAAATCCATCTCACATCTAACATTCCGTTATAATATATATCGGCGTTTGTGGGATAATCTTTAGATGTTATTTAGAAAAAAAACTACATATATCAAAGAAATCGCGCATAGTCTCAAACAGCGTAGATTCACTCCAGAGGAAGTTAAAAGCTTATTGTTAAATGGGTATCAAGTCGATGGTGATCGTCGTTACGCAACAAGAGACGGCCATAGGGTAAAACCTACTTCCAAACACCAACCCTATTGTTGACACGTGTCGCATAATAGTAATATACAACCTCGCTAGTAATATTTTCTGACTGTAAAAGCCCACTATTTTTAGCGTCCTGCGACCAGTTAGAATCCTCATACCTATGACCACGATAAGGAATCTGGCGTACAATATCTGTCCTGACTGGCGTTAAGTGTTGAGTAGGACGGAAATATTCGCCACCATGATTCTTAATCTCTAAATCTTTACTATAAAACACGTTCGCCCACGCTCCACCCTCAATACTAATATGCGCCCGAATACCTACACAATCCACACCATCCAATAACGGATATATCGTATCTATATAATGATCAGAAACCAGGTCATCATCATCAACAAAATTAATATATTCCCCTTGGGCAATATCGACTAGCGCGTTACGTTTATCACCCAAAATGCGTTTACGGTTATCTTCCAACACCAAGATTTCTATATCAGAATACTTAGCTACCTGCTCGTCAAGCTGATCTAAAATACGTTGTCTTAACTCGCGTCGTGCTGGAACAGACGCGATAGCGATAGTCCACTTAACTCCACTTTGCATGATATATCTTAGACCCCTCGACATAATGTTTATGTTTATATTTACGATCTATTTCTGATTCGTCTTTGACATGCGACCTATCGTGTTGCAAAGCCAAACGTACAGGCTTAACCACATGCCCCTGAGACTCTGCAAGTCTACACAAATCGGTTTCTTCCCAAGACCAAACAAACTGTTCATCAAAACCACCAACCTCATCAAACCAACTTTTACGGACAAACAATGCTGCACCACAAACCCAACTTTTTAGACCGATATGACCATAGGCATGTCCAGGTTCACGGAACGACTCACCAGTAATAACGACGTTTTCATCTGTAAACACTTCCGAGACACGATCTAGGAAAGCCCCATGTACGATAACATCAGGATTAACAAAACCAATAATATCACTAGTAGCTTGCTTAGCACCCCAATTACAACCCTTAGCAAAACCAAGATTTACAGCAAAATTATCTCTAACAATAAGACGATAGTTATCTGGCTCATAGAGTTCTAAACCTACTCTCAGACGTTCCGCAAAACTACGGTTCATGTCATTATGTACAATAGTAACAAGATCTACCATGTCGAAATACTCACCCTTTTCCATACATTACTATTTACGCAAACATAAATATAGTTTGTATCGTATGCCACCTGACCTTTGATACCAGTATCAGTAGCACTACTAGGCGTTGCGTTGGTTATTAGTGGTACATATTCTGTTCCGTTATGTATGTAAAGTTCACCTGTATCAGTGGCATATAGTGGTTCGCCCTGTACTCCTAAATCATTTACTACCGTAGTTATCTGTGAAGCAGTGCCAGTCTTTAGTTTTAGTTGCTGGTCAGTATTATTCAAACTCATAGACTAACATCTCCTATATTCCTAGCTGGTGAGTTTGGTTTAAGCCTAAAGTTTTTATTCACTAAATCTACAAATAATGGGTCACCAGTAATATTAGCTGTTAACGTAGCATTTGTGGTGGTAAGGTTACGAGAAATATTGTTGCTCATTATAAATGAACCAGACGGTGGATCTCTATATGGATATAAGGTTGTGGCGTGACGATTATCTATAACACAATTGTAGAAATAGACTGGTTTAGAGTAACCTGGTGAACCTTGTACTATTGAGTACGGGAATGTTGATATAGTTGAATCATAGCTAAATGTACAGTTTCTAAAAGTAACAGATAGAGTTGTCGCATAATAAACTGACATAAAACTGCCCGAACCCTGAAAGTCTATAAATGTACAACCATCAAACAATATAGTTATGCTAGTTGCAGGAACAGTAACACTAACATTCGTTTTACCGAAAAAGCCAGTACGCCCATTAGCATCATAAGTAGTGGTAAACTTATCAAAGATACAGTTTACGAATTTATGTATCGCATAGCCAGTAGCGGTGTCAATGGTAAATATCATACTAGTGGTAACGTGGTTTTTCATATAAATGTTTTCAAAAGTTGTTGTAGCATCGTTGCCATTCAAAGCTATAGCCCCATAGGTTGAATTTAACCCATCTATCATTGCATAAGTGTTTGAAGCAAGTGAGGGGGTATCTATTCCTTTGATATGATAACCGCCCATATTACCACCATTACTGTATGTGTAGGTTGATGCCGAAGAAGCAACCATAATAGTATCGCCTTGTGAACCTACAGAGGCAGCCTTAGTTATCTGCTTATAGGGATTACCGACCGTACCGTTGCCAGTCGTATCATTGCCCGTGTCTAAGCTAACGTACCAAGTAGCCATTATTTTTCCTTATCTTTTTTAAGTAGTTGAGCTTCGGTCTCTAAGACTGCCAGTTCAGTTTCTTTTTCTGCAATCGCTAAGTCAATATCAGCAACTTGTAATATTTTTAGTATTGCTTGCTGTTCTGAATCTTCTAAAGTCTGAGCATATTGTTGTATAAGTTTAATTGTATTTCGGTTAATTGGTATTGTTATTTCGTTCATAGTGTTCCTCCACTTAATATAACAGGTGGCTGGTAAGCCCCTGCACTTGTTTGATATTCTTGTATTACTGGGTAACCACTCAAACTGAGTTGAGATGAATTACCACTCCTAACATCTATTTCCCTTTGTGCTGGAAAGTGAACCAACTCATTATCTGTATTGATAGAAAAGTTTGTTATAATTATTCGCCACTCACCATTGGAATATATTCTTAATGTTGTTGGATTGGTAGTAGTGTCTATTCCTATAGAACCTTCTTCTTCTCTGTCTGTACCACGAAGTACCATATTATAAAGATACTTACTAGTAATGCCGTCAAAATAATAACCCTGTGCGTCACTCTGATAAGCACCAGCGTCCAATCCTGCTTCTGATAACGCTAAACTAGCTTCATTCCAGTTAGTACCGTCATAGGCATAGTACTCGTTTGTATCATTCGATAGAGCCACACTCGGAGATACAGGTGTACTCGTCAAAATATTTCGTTTTGTGTCGATGATTAGGCTAGAACCCCCAGAAATCGTAATATCGCCAGTACCTAAAACGCTAGAACCGTTAACCGTTTTGATGTTCGTACCAGAAACCAACAGGTCTTGTTTACCCGATAGATCTTGATCGCCACTATTAAAACCAGAAGTATTTGCTAGACGAGAAATGTCAGTATCGTTCGTATAACGGTTGGTGGCAGTATCGCCAATATCGTCTGTATCTAAAACAACTATACCAGTCTGAGAGTTAACACTATCAACATTCCCAGTATTCGGGTCTACCCATGTAGTATTAAAATCCGTACCGTCTATTTTTGCTAACTGTTGACCTGGCAGACCCCCAGCAGGTACACCCTCGCCAGGTTCTCCCTGTTCGCCAACATCACCTTTAGCTCCAGGTTGCCCCGTACCGACAAACTCTAAAACAATATCGTTAGGCTCAACAAAACTAACCTCGACAGTTTCCTCAACAAACACAACATCAACATTCGCGCCTTCTGTAAAACCGACCGCAATATTATCTTCTATAAAACAAACATCTATCCGCTCATCAACAAAACTAATATCTATATCATCCACAAAACAACCTTAAGGTGTAGAATCTACGTTTACTACCTGACTGACAATAAAATCGCCAACATAAGAAGATTGTTTCAGACCATCTTTCCATAAAGCATAATCGTAACGATAAGTACCAACAGGAATATTAAGATCGCTAGCAGTCAACACCAAATGTCCCTTAACAGGAGCTAGTGGCGTATCTAATAGCGCTGTCTTTTGAATATCATAGGTAGGCGCATCACCGACAGTAAAAACGAGCGTATAGCCAGTCATGTCTTTAGATGTACCATCAGGATTGGTAGCTGTAATAGACCAAGTTTTATCGTTGCCTTGAGGTACTGTTAAAGTCGCACCTCTGACATCTATACAAGCCATATAGCCCTCCAAAAAATATTGTTTAAGCTTATATTACCACAAGTGTTATAGTAGCCTATGGGTAAGAAACCATCGTTAACGACACTCGATAACAAAGCCACTGCATTAGCCAGTAAAGCAATACGGACTATAGGATATTGCGAAGCTTGCGGACTCAAAGACTACCCGAAACTCCAATGCTCACACGTCATATCACGTACCTATAAGAAAACTAAATACGACCCTCGTAACACACAATGTTTGTGTGCTTCATGCCACGGCAAATACACTAAAGAACCACTCATGTTTGCACAATATGTTAACAATTCTACGGTAGGACTATACGTCGATCACATGCACGAAATAGCCAACGACACTAGGTTCAAAGTAGATCACGAATATTGGAACGACCTCAACAAAAAGATTATTGCCCAAGAATTAACGGTGTTTGAAGCACGAGATATTTTAGGTTTCCAACATGTAGGACTACGTTTCTAACGATTCGGGAAACTATACACCCCTACAGCAGTCGCGACCGCTACACCCAAAGCTAACCATTCACTAGCAGTAATAGGCGCAGGACTCGAAGTTACGACTATACCAGCCCAACCCAAAAGTCCAGTCACAACAGCACTAATCGTCTTATTATAAGCATGTAAATTATTCACTAGCACCCCCTACATCATCTTTACGTTTAGGCATAGACTTATACACATCATGCACCATAGCACGAGTCTCAACATGAGATTCTAAAACTTTCTCGATAGTAGCATTCACACCATTAAGAATACGGCGAAATTCAACAGTAAATTTTTTTAACTCGCCGACATCAAAAGACGCTTCAACAAGAGTAGCTTCAATCCTATCGACACGATCAGTCAAAGTCGCAGTCCCAGGAATGACACGATTCACCGCGTTATTAACCTGCACTACCTCTTTATGAGTTTTCTTAAAAACTTTCTCAGATGATTTCATCTGAGAATACATAGCTAAAAGAATACCCGAAGCGACAACATAAAACGCGTTTTCTAAAAGAGTTTGAGATACCTGACTCATCGTTATATAACCGAAAAAGTCAGATTTACACTAATAACGTTCCGACCAGGCGCTCCATCAACAGCTACACGCCAAACCTCACCATTAATAGGCTCACACGCAACAGACAACCCCTTAGCACTATTACCGCGCCACGCCTGACCAGACACTTCCACACCCGCCGGAAGCTTAACATCAGTATAACCACTACCATTCGTCCCAGTCTGCACTTGTACTTTAACCAATTTAGAACTTTTAATCTCGTACACTTCATACCTCACTTGTGGAACATCTGGCTTTATCATCCAGTCTATACGATCGTCATAAGCAGGACGAGAATGGCCATCAGCACCAACCCCTACCGACACATGAACGTGCGACTCGTGACCTCTGGACGGCCGAGGATTCCAACCATACAGGCGAGAATATATTTTTTTATCAAAAATCATATATTTCAAATTCGGATGCGGATTTTTGCGTTGTAAATCTACAAAAACCTGGGCATCAAAACCATTCTTAGGATCATTGGTTATATCCATCGCACAAACAACACCCTGAGCATTTACATTGTGATCGCTGGGAGTGGCTTGATGCGCTTTATCGCCTCGCGTACCGTCAGAAGCCTTACTTCTATTCGGGTAGGCTTCGTTCACCTGGTTTCTTAAAACCACTAAACTTTCTGCAAGTCTCCAACTCATGATGCTTGCCACCATTGCGATTGTCTACCACGCAAAACGTTAGTAATGGACCGTTCGATATACTTTTTTGTTTGAGGGTTCAGGTTATTCTCATAGTTACGTCGTATCGCATAAGGCACACTAGAAACAATTTGAATATTCTTACCAGAGCCTTTACGAGAAATAGAACGTACTAACGTACCAGGGGTTCCAGGATAACCATATTTATATTGGCTAGGACGAGCAAACGGAGCGAGCTTTTTCATCTCTACAGTAACCAGGTCAGCAAGATTCATCATAGCTGTGCTAGCTGACTGGTCGAAACCATCAACAAAATCTTTAGATAGGCTGATCTTCGTCGTCATCTTCTACTACTTCCACAGGTTTATCCACAATATCCACAACCTTATCCACAGGATGGGTTACTTTCGTCCGTGTTTTCTTTTCAACACCACGCCACTCAACACCATCATCCGACATCCCTCCATCCTCACGAACCAAAACCGGCAAACCAATACCCAACAAAGCACTCTTAAAAGTACGCTCATCAGACTTCTGAGCTACCTCAACAGTAACACCATAACCATTCTCATTAGCAGCAGCTTTTAACGCTTTAGTACCAGGACAATTCCCACAAGTAGCCAACAATACAAGATTAGACATCATGATTCCTCAGCTTTTTGTTTAGCTTCCTGTTTATCTTTCATAACTTGAACCATACCACCCTGCATCAAAGACAACATTTGGTTATCCGCAGCTTCAATAGCACCCTCGAATATTTCACCGCCGAGCTTATCGCCATAAGTTTTGATCAAAGATTTACATAACGCTTCGAGTTTCTCGTCAACTTCCGCCTCATTAGTATTTTCTTGTAAAGCCATGATGACGCTTTTGGATTTCATTATCTGAAATTTTTTGCGTCCAGATTTGAAATCATATCCTGTTTTTGCTGTAACCATAATTGTTTCCTTTATATATCGTATTTATTTCTAGTATATCACGCGAAGCGTACCAGTGAACCGATCTGTTGAGCCAACACTAACGGATCAGTATCTTTATATACGTTCATCTCACCAACAATAGGACTAGAACTTTGAGGCATACCACCCTGATTTATAACATCTAAAGTATCTACACCAATATTACGTACAGCAGCAGCTTTAACAACATACTCACCATTAGATAACATCGCTGGAATACTATCTGAAGTACCACTACCACGACCTGTAACATGGCCAATATATCCACCCTGTGCTTTCATCAGAGGAATCTCAGGAATATTATCAACACCAGGTATCCACTCGATCGCCTTATTAGCACCCTTAATCAAAGTATTGATACCCTTGATGATCCAGTTGACAACAGTCTTAAAACCAGATTTTAGTCCGTCCCACGCTCCAGTAAATATACCTGACATTTTATCGCCAATACCCGAAAGCGCAGCAACGATTTTATCTGGTACACCCTTAACCCATTCGACGACTTTATCCCAAATTTTAGAGATAACACCAGGTATCTTCTCAAACACTCCACCAATACCTCCAATAATCTCTCCGAAAGCTTTGACCATCTCCACAATGATAAGAGGGATAGCTTTAATTATCTCCCAACCCAACGTTATCATAGCTTGGAAAATCATTAGTAGGTTTGTCGGATTAGTAAAGAAATCGACGAGGCTCTGAATAATGATAGGGATTGCTTTTACTAACGCGATAATAATTGTTGGTATAGCTTTAACGATTGCCATTAGTAAAGTGATAGCACCAGTAATGATAGTTGTTAATGCTTTCGGGTCAGTCAAATACTTTACTATCGCATCTATGATCCCTAATACCGCTGTCATTAACGCTGTGATTACTGAAGATATTATTTTAGGATCTAAAAGCGCTACTGCAAGAGCATTAAACAATGTTAATAACCCAGCAATGATTTCTGGTAACGCATCGATAATCGAGACGAATACTTTAACAAACCCATCAACAAGACTAGGGATGATCTTTATCAACACTTTAATCAGACCAGGTATAGCCTTAACAAGCCCATCCAAAACAGAAACCACACCCTCGATCAACGGAGGTAACAACAATTCAAACAATCCAGGTATCTCAGGTATCAACTTATCCAAAAGAGTCACAATACCACTAATAATATTCGGTAAGATCTTAGAAATGTTAGTAACAAAATTACCTGCCGATTCAACAAAACCATTCAACGCTTCCTCAATCTGGTTATCATCACCAGAACCAAACGAAGCCAAAACGTTAGTCCAAGCAGCCTTAGTCGAAGCCAACGAACCAGAAATAGTAGACGCAGCTTCATTAGCTGTTGTACCAGTAATACTCATTTCGGTTTGTACACCATGAATAGCTTCAATCATTTTATCCATAGAAACATCCGTTACAGTCGCAGCGGTAACCATAGTGTCGCCCATCACACCACTATCATTTATAAGTCGTGCCATTTCAGACGCTGAACCACGATAACCAAGTTTTAGGTTATCGAGCATAGCGAATTGGCCTTTAGCAAACCCCTGATACGCATTTTGTACAGCTTGCATATCAGTACCATAAGTATTGGCATTATCGGACATGTCACCAATAGCCATATTTGCAAGCTCGGCAGCTTTTTGTGTATCTCCACCCAAACCAGAAATCAACGAAGCACTAAACGAAGTTACCGTATTCATATATTGGTTAGCGGACAATCCAGCAGTTTTATATGCGTCTTTAGCGTTAGCCATCACAGTTTCACTAGCCGCACCGAAAAGTTTATCTACACCACCAGAAAGCTGTTCAAAATCTGCATATGCTTTAATTGATTCACTGACCAACTTTACGACAACTGCAGTAGCAGCCGCAGCAGCAGCGGCCGCCGCAACCCCAGCTATCTTAAAACCTTTACCTATTTTTTCGCCAGCAGTAGCACCACTATCACCAGTCTTCTGTATCGACTGGTCGGCCTCATCGGACGCACCTTTAACACCATCAATCGCGTCTTCAGCACCCTTAGCGGACTTTTTTAGACCACTATTATCACCATCGAATTTTACGAGTACTTCATTACCAGCCATCACAACCCACTATCAATATTAAACTTAGCCATACTACCCACCAGAGCCTTATAAGATTTCTTTCGTGCCGACGCAGTTTTTTTAGATTGCATCTCAGACGCCGAACTATACATGGCGTTATACAAACTCATCTGTTCTATATCATCTAGATAGCCAACAGCATTAACCAACGCCACTATATCTTCACCATCCAAAAAGTCAGACCCTACAGTCACCAGCAAATATTCTTTGAAAGCAACCCAGCCTAAACATTTAATGATTTTCGCGTGAGACAAATCAGATTCCAACAATGTAGGGATCTCTACCTCAACACTTTTCGCGACCTCAAAAAAATCTATTATTTGCTGGTCACTAAAACCAGGGAACGAACGGCGAACCTCATCATTAATAAGACTCATCGTTCATCCCCTTTAATCTATATGTTTATGCGCTCACATCATCAAAATCGATAGTGTCAGTAGATGGATCATACACACCATCATATATTTGGTACGGAAACATCTCACTAGCATTATCGCCAGCAAGACCATATTCAGAACCCAAAGATAACTGTGGATATACCATTACCTCGGCCATGAACGTATCATCGCGAGATAACGCAAGCTCAAAAGCCAAAGCGATCTGAGCGTGACGTAAAATAACGTTCGCTTTAGTATCGCAAACTTTCTCGTACACTAATGTAACGTCACTAACAGTACAGCCACCTACTGGTGGTTGCCACGATCCAGTCGTAGTGTCATAACCTACTGGCCATATCGCAGCGAGATCTTCAATACTTTTAGGTATCAAAGTCAACGACGCAGACGAAGTGTTCACTCCGTTTGGTGCGACAGTATCGCCACTATATGCAGAAGTTGTTACCTCGTTAGTTTCTAACGCGATAGTAAAACCATCTGAACCGATCTTATCGGGATTCATCACAACCCAAGTACCACTACCACCAGTAGCTGTATCTTTTATTGTTACTTTTCTCATTCCTGTAAATTCACTAGCACCCATTTTGGTACTCCTTTTCTAATTTTTATATATTACTTTTACACTAATATTTTTGACTATAGCACCATTCGGTAGGGTAATATCTCGTTGTTTGGACGTGACCATTTCTAACCGTACGTCCTTATATTTGATGTTTGTCCCTGACACTTCCAGTTCACACAAATTTTGGCTATCTTCTAGAGAATCTATGATTACTGTTTGTATCTGATCTAAGATCCGGTCAGTCTCATATTTCTCTGCGATAGGCACACCCGCACTCGTTAGAGCGCCCTCTCCAATAGCAACATAGAATGTTAAATATTGGTTACGGTCAGACACTCTGGTCATTGATGCGGATTCTGTAGTCACGAACACGCCATACTGCATCATAGAACCAGTCTCATAATCAATAGGTAAATCCTCATAGAAACAATTAGTCCCCACAGTCAACCCATTAACTTTTGAAGCAACATATTCTAAAACAGCCAAGCCGATCATATTTCACCACAACCCAACTCGATATGCCCAACACGACCCGTCAACCTGTTCTGAGCAACAGCGTAAGTCTCCACACGCAACACCCGACCGTTAACTTCCAACGTCCCACCAACACAAGAATGACGACCCAACACACTATTAGGATAAGCATAAACAAGAACATCCGAAGTTTGAGAAATCATATCTGACTGCCAAGCATTCGTATAAGACTCATCTACCATTATCGTCACATTATGTCGAGCGCCTGGCTCTACACCTAACGGCGTTTTACGGTTCTGTTCAACATATACAGCATTGATTTTAGATTTAAGATTACCGTCAAAAACGTTCATCATAAACCTCATCATATACAGGATAACCATATATTCGTGAAGCTATATCAGTCTGAAAAGTAATACCAGTCTCACAAGCATTAAACTTGTTTAACAGGTCACCACTTTTGCGTCCTAATAGTTCCCACGAATTAGCATAATCAGCAAGAGTATAAGAATAATTCCTGACACTCTCACTTTTCACACCCTGGTCCTGTTGAACTTGTACCGATATTGCGAGAGTATCAGCTAATAGTTGATCCCACAATACGTCAGTCGGAGCGACAGTCAAACATAAAGCATTCAACAGTCGTGCCTCAATAATGTCACGGACAACATCGAAATCTTCCACAGTTAAACAATCCAAAGAAGAACTGCCAGATAGTAGAAGAAATCGAGGTTGAGTCAACATGTTTATGCCGATGCGTCAAACGGAGTATAAACCGCTGCTTGCTTATAGCCAGCAAGTGAACCAGCAACAAACTGTTCAGCAAGTAAAACATCTTGGTTATATTCATCATCAAAACGAGTATATAACTTAGGTGTATTCTCACCATACACTTGATAAGCACCATCAGCAACAGCAACAATTTGTTGTGTAGCAACAAGCTCAGGCATCATAACAAGGTTAGAAATACCTAAAAGGCTGTTTATATTATCGCGTGTAAATTGGTAGTTGCCAGAACTATTCTTTGTTAAGAGAATACTAGCAATCCAACCAGTAGGTACAATAAGACTTATATCAGATGAGCTAATACCAGCAGAAGTAATATTACCTCCAGCAGTAACAGCGATCTGATCTATAGTTCTAATGACCGCTGCGTATGGATCTTCACCAGATAGACCATCAACTTCGGTAGCTACATTAACACCGAAACCACTGACAGCTTCTGCATCAGGAATGATACCGAATAATCCACGTGTTCCACCACCAGCTGTTGAACCTACAGAACCAGGAGTATTACCGCCCTTTACAGCAGCGACAATGATCTGGTTTGCGATACGTGAAGCCAATTCTTGAGTACGGAACTTTACAAGTTCACCATTATGATCATCGAATAAATCTTGAGCATCAATTGGTAGACGTTTGTAGACCGCTGTTGCTTTAAGATCACGACGACGCAAATTCAAATCTTGGTTTACTTTTAACGCTCCAGGTACATGACCTAATGCTGTATCGTCTGATTCTCCAGCATATACAGCTCCTGAACGTGCGTTCATAAACGTGATGAAGCTAGCATTTTCGTTATCTAACCAGCCTTTGAAGAATGTTAAAGCTAGGCTTGTTGGTAGAAAATCATCACCTGTAATAATATTCTTTTTTACCATAGTGTTATATACATTCATTGCTTCACGTACACCACTTAGACCTGAACGGTCGCGTGTTGCTACTGCAAGAGCATTACTGAACGCTTTAAGTTCTTCTTGTTCTGCATGAGCTTCGTTTACTCTAACAATGTTTTGTTTTGGTGTAGCGTTAACTACTTGTTTTGGTGTTGTACTAATTTTGTTAGCCACTACTTCCTCTTCCTTTTTATCTTCTTCTCCAGGAGCTTCTGGAACTTCTGGAGTTTCTCCTTCGACATCATTTTCTACAACATCTTCTTCTGTGTTTAATTGAGCTAACACTTCTTGAGTGACACGATCAACAATAGATTGTTCCTCTTCGGGTGTAATCTCGTTATCTTTTTTGACCATTTCTGGATCTCCTTCTTTAGCGAACCGTATCATGTTAGTGATAAGTATTCGTCCATCGTTTTGATTTAATACTTGAGTTGCTGGATCATTACCAACCGTCACAGGCGATAGGGTACTTATCCAAAAGTTCCCGTATTTCCCATCAGCATCAACCTCATCCACATATCCCTCGGTAGAGAATTGTAGAAACCCATCATCAGCTATCGGTTTAATCTCATTAGCAATAGTGTTCTTAGTCCAAGCTATAAGCGCATGTAACATATTATTCTCTATGAAAAGCCATACAGCACCAACCTGGTCTTTAATATCACCAGAATGATTTAACACTAGAGGGATCATATAATCGCCGTTAGGTTGACGGTCATCATGATCTATCTTTGGTAAGTCTTTAACATAAGCATAATCGCCGTTACGTAGGCGTACTTGAGCGAGCATAGGATCTTGAGATTGACCATCGGCCATAACAAACCCTGATGCTGCGACTACTATATTTGAACGTGATTGTTGATCGGCAGTTAACTGTCGTATCGTATTGATTTTTTGTACCATAACATTGCGTTTCTGGCTTGTAACATTTACCCCAGGTGGGTCACACATGTTATCTAACGGTCATTATAGATTATTTTTATAGTATTGTCACGCTTACAGGATGAGCATCGGTTTACAATGTTGGTTGTGCCGTGTAGTTCGGATAGGAAACGGCCACAGTTCGCACATTCAGCACGATATAGTAAACCCTTTTTGCGTATCTTAGCTTTCATGATAACCTCGTAATATGTCCGTATAGGCCATTGATAGAATAGCCCCTTACTGTTACTGTCTCGGTGACTGTACCAGCTGAACGATTTATTGCTCTAACATTATTATATGCTTTATTTCCTACCACTACCCATCTTGTCGATAGTGGTACAATCGCGACTGGATATAGATTGAAGTCATCGAGGCTACTCGATACTAATGGTGTACCTGAACAGTTTATCTCTAGATAGAAATTAGCCGTCGCACCAGTAGTAAGTGTTATATTGAACGATTGTGATATTTCAAATACGTTTACCTGAGATAGGCTGGCTGGCCTTACAGCTTTTAGACCCCTGAGTCTACGTTTAATATCAGCGATACGATCTACAATATCTGTCATGATACTTCTACTAGCGTAAATGATGTTGGCGAGTGTTCAGATATGAGAACACAATCCCATTGCATAGTACCAAAAAAAGGTTTGTATTCTATATACCACTCGTATAGCGACCTTCTTTGAGAATAACCAACAAAAACACCTCCAGTTGGCGCTATTCTTTGCCCTGTAACATACAATTCGGGATATTCTTTATACTCAAAAGCCACCGCTATCAACATAGAAGTTGTAGGAGTTAACGTAAAACTTTGAGATGTTACAGTCGCGCCTGTAAACATTGCGCTAGTACCACTAAACCCAGCTTTGATAGCTAATAATTCTCGTTGAGCATCGGCAATTTCTTGTGTTAGGTCAGCCAAAACTATACTTTCTTTATGAGACTAAATTTTCCTAGACTTACAGCCTGAAAATCTATCGGTGATGCACTATATAAATATATTTCTAGGTTACCTAGATAGTAAGATATGATTACTGAACCAGTTGACACGTAAGCATTTAACACTCTGATAATACCATCTTCAAATACGACTATATATATTTCTGGATCAGCACTTGTTGTTCCTGTGACGGTATATAGTGGCATCTGGTTAGGGTTTGGTGGCTGGTTGGCTGTTAACGCTAATAGTTCGCGTTCAATATCAGCAACCTGAGAATCTAAACTATCCATCATATAGACCTAACGTCACACTACTATGACCCAAACCATCCACTTTCACATCAAAACTATTTATCCGTAACGCGATAGGGAACTCCAACGGTAACAAAGGTAGTACCCAATCTGATACATCGACCATAATCGTGTCGCCTAACCATAGATCGCCACCCTGATCGTGAGAAAAAATTTTGAATGGGTCACCATCAATCGTAATCGACGGTGTCACAAAGGGTTTATCTGTATTACGTACATACGACGTGGCTTTCTGGTTCAAAGTCGTCTGCAATATAATGTCTGATTCGCTAGTTGCGCTCTGCCAATAGCCTATATTGTCGATCGTATCATCGTTTTGTGCTGTACTAAATATTGCTGCACCCTCTGACCCTGAAGTAGACGCATACCCGTTACCTGCACCAGTCAAGAATATGTTAGATATATAGTCATACCACGCGCCAAACGATATTTCTTTAATACCATATTTACCGCCCACGTCTGGATAGCTAAAAGTAGTTGTAGAAGATAGGTCTACACCATAATCAGAATACAGGGTGATCTCGCCTTTATAGTCAGCATACACATCAAACGTTCCTGTACCAGTCTGATTATCGCTACGTTCCAACAAGAAATCTTTAAGAGTTTTTGGTGCTTCCAACGAACCCGATACCGTAGCCAACGTATCAGACGCCCCTACGGTTAACGGCCATCCTCGACCTGCCAGAATAGTACGCTCCACGATACTTTCAATAGCGTTCTTAGCTACAAGATTAAAAGGTTGGTTATAAGAATATGGTGGTATTAGGAAAGCCCCAGCAGTCATACCTAACCAATCCATAAATTCGAACTCGACGTTAGTATCTGCCATATTGCCGAAACTAAACGCTGGTGTTGAAGATAGCCAACCACCAGTAGGCAGTCCAGTAATATTATTTTGAGTGTTAATTATTCTGACTGATGATCTTAACGGTGTGAACATACGTCTAATATCAAAATCTAGTGTTTTGCACCATTGGTTTAACATGCGTAGGCTCACACTAAACTTTATTGGTACAGCCTCATTACGCTTTTTACCAAAAGAGAAACCGCCATCACATATAGGATATAGGTCACCTATCAGAATGTTATCGTAATAGTATTCGAGTTTCCACACTAGAACGCCCCCAGAATAGTTAGTGTTACATGCCCTGGTGATCCTGCAGCTGCGATTAGAGCGAAAGTGTTAGCACCATTCGACGCTGTAAGATTACCCGAATATGTGAATGCTGGTGCTGTACCATTCACCAAGACAGTACCGTTAGTGTCCACTGTCAACACATCTAGAGTGTCGAGAGTACCGTTATAAGTGAATGAGCTACCATTAGTTAGGTTCACTACCTGTGGCGAAACAAGAATACCGTTAGACACGATAGACACAGGGACACTAGTAACCGATACTACGTCTACTGTTATCGGGTCACCTGAACCTCCAGCATTCTCCCAAACTTTACCATCGGTCGCATCCCATATAGCACCATCAGTCGTATCCCAACGCCGTCCACCCTGATCTGTGGTTTGACCTCCAGCATACAAATCAAAAGTAAGTCCACTCTCGCCGATAGGATAGAAATACGGGTCACCAAAAATAAGTCCGAGTTGTGCTTTCGCGTTATGTTCACCAACTTGAGTATCAGCATTAAATGGTACACTTATGATTCCGTGTCGGAGCATGAAGCTAGATTGTGTACGGTCATTACTATAAAACTCGACTGTATAATATAGTGACGTGAGGTCTGCTTCGTGTTCAATAAAGAACCCTGACGCTTCACGTATCAGCTCGAATAGTCCTTGTGTGGTCGTATAATCTTCACGTATGGAGAATGGTATCGTAATAGCCCTGCGTTGTTTACGCGAGCTAGTGTTATAACCGCCGTCGCGTCCAGAATATTCGTAGCCTGTAACATCAAGCGTGGTAGAGCCTGGTATTTGAGCAGATGGATCTAGGACATACGCGCCTGTAGCGTAAGCGCCAAGTTCGAAAGTTTCGTCATCTGATTCGCGAATAAAAACAAGTCGCATTTGTTATGCCATTTCGTATTCAAACGCACCAGATTGTGCATCGCCAACAGCTGAAATGAATGGTGCTGTGTTTGAAAGTGCTGCGCGGTCATTAGCAGTTGAACCATATTTGAAATACAGCAAGGACACTCGGCTAGTTGTTGCAGACAATTCCACGTTTCCATTTGTCGATGCAACCGCTGAATTGTAGGCTTGCCATGAACCCAATGGTGTGTGCAAATCTATGTTTGCAGTATAGTTTGATGGAAATGGAATACTAACTTCATGCGCTCCGGCTGCACCACTCCATGTTGTTGATGAACCCATTACAAGTCGAATTTTCACCGCCACTTTTTTTCCAGTTCTGAAATACCTTCCAACAACTGTTCCGTTTCCAATAGTATATGCTGTTCCATTCGTATAAAAAACAGGCGTGTATGTTTGCCACTTAGTGTCATATGCAATCCATTCTGAACCTGTATAAACATATTTTGCATCATCATCAAGTTGATATACTTCCATTCCCTCGACAGGTGTAATCAATGCCCTAGCTGTCGCATCAGCAACAGTTTGAGTTCCTAACAATGCAGGGTTCTTGAAATAGTTCGCTGTAGTAACAGAACCAGCACCATAAGCAATAGTGACGTAACCTATAACAGTAACAAAATATAAACTACCACTAATGGCTGCACGTATAGCAGCATCATTAGGTGGAACTTGAGTACCAGTCGTAGCAGCAGTACCAGCGACCACTTGATAGTCAGTAACATCAACACCATTATTCACAAGCGAAGTAGTAAACGGATCTTTATATATCACCAACGCATCAGTACGAGATTGACCAGGTGTACCAGGCGCACCACCAATAACAAAACCAATCGACTGTCCAGCAGTACCACTAAATAATTCTGACTCACCAGACGGATTCTTACCGATAGCGACATCCTGAACACCACTAACACCACCGATCTGTAAAGTCCACGAAGCCGCGCTCTTAGCAGTAAAACCAGAAAGCACACCAGCACTATAAGCTGATAGTTCCCCAGCATCCACCACATCAGTAACACCAACATTACCTTTAGGTGACCTTGCCCTAATATAAGTATTTGCCATAATATTCTCCTATTTACTAACTAACTTAAATTCGAATTTACATAAGCAATTAGCGTGAGCGTCAGGTAACGACCCATCACTATACGCATCATCTAAAACTAACCTCGTATCATCTGTACCATCGATCAACCCAGTAGGAACAAAACTATCTTTAACTCCTGCTTGTGTACCATCCATAGCTTTACAGAACCGACAAGGTGTCGCTGACGTTGTCTTCCAAATCTTAACGATATATGATAACGGTTGATTCTTCTTCAAC
>ERZ724525.172-NODE-172-length-33710-cov-11.855534_pt1 | contig 33710 bp, 21 predicted proteins | sample MGYA00376058_ERZ724525 | MGnify/ENA primary metagenome ERZ724525 (study PRJEB28724, sample SAMN07190888) | wastewater metagenome | isolation source: influent of sewage treatment plant in Hong Hong | place: USA: Christiansburg, Virginia | collected 2016-03-01 ... | reverse complement strand
CCGCCGGCGGCAGCGCCAAGATGGCCCGCGACAAGGACACCCAGGCCATCCTGCCGCTGCGCGGCAAGGTCCAGAACGCCTGGGAAGTGGACCGCGAGCGCCTCTTCGCCAACGCCGAAATCCACGACATCGCGGTGGCACTGGGCGTCGATGCCCACACGCCGGATTCGACCCCCGACCTCTCCGAGCTGCGCTACGGCAAGGTCATCATCATGTCGGACGCGGACGTGGACGGCTCCCACATCCAGACCCTGCTGCTGACCCTGTTCTTCCGCCACTTCCCCAAGCTCATCGAGCACGGCCACATCTACGTCGCCCAGCCGCCGCTGTACCGCATCGACGTGCCGGCCATGGGCAAGAAGCGCCCACCGCGCCGCCTCTACGCCCTCGACGACCAGGAGCTTACGAGCCTGCGCGATCGCCTGGCCCACGAAGGCGTCAAGCCCGAGCACGTCGAAGTTGGCCGCTTCAAGGGCCTCGGCGAGATGAACCCCGACCAGCTGCGCGAAACCACCATGGACCCGGCCACCCGCCGGGTACTGCCCATTCATGTGCGTGCCGACGCCTTCAAGGAAACCCTGCGCGTCTTCACGATGCTGATGGGCAAGGGCGAAGCCGCCGGCCGGCGAGCCTGGATGGAAGAAAAGGGCGACTCGGTGGATGCAGATGTTTGATCGAGCACAAGGCATCTTCAGTAATGTGTAAAACCCTGATTGACCATACGCTGCAGTACGGAAAAAATGGCCTCCGGCCAGGAGAACAGCCGCAGCAAACACTCTCCGGCCACAAGCGGGTCGCCTCCTGACCTTGCGGTGGTAGATCCAGTGCAGCTCCCGTAGCGTAAGGTTTGCGCCGAACTGTCTCTTCATCTTCCTCGTTGGCCGGGTCGGGCTACCCGTGTGTCCCGACAAAAACAACGAGGAAAACCATGACTTCCATCAAGCGTCATCTGGGATGGGGCGCCATTGCCCTCCTGGGCGCGGCCGCTTTCGGCACCGTCGCGCTCAACCGCGGAGAGACCATCAACGCCCTGTGGCTGGTCATCGCCGCGGTGTGCACCTATCTCATCGCCTACCGTTACTACAGCCTGTTCATTGCCGACCAGGTGATGGAGCTCGACCCCAAGCGCATGACCCCGGCCGTCCGCCACAACGACGGCCTCGACTACGTTCCGACCGACAAGTACGTGCTGTTCGGCCACCACTTTGCCGCCATTGCCGGCGCCGGCCCGCTGGTCGGCCCGGTGCTCGCCGCCCAGATGGGCTACCTGCCGGGCATGCTGTGGATTCTCGCTGGCGTGGTCTTTGCCGGCGCGGTGCAGGACTTCATGATCCTGTTCATCTCCACCCGCCGCGACGGCCGTTCACTGGGCGACCTGGTCAAGACTGAACTCGGCCCCGTGCCGGGCGTCATCGCCCTGTTCGGCACCTTCATGATCATGGTCATCATCCTGGCGGTGCTGTCGCTGATCGTCGTGAAGGCCCTGGCCGAATCCCCGTGGGGCATGTTCACCGTTGCCGCCACCATTCCCATCGCGCTCTTCATGGGCGTGTACAGCCGCTACATCCGCCCGGGGCGCATCGGTGAAATGTCGCTGATCGGCTTCGTGCTGCTGATGGCCGCGATCGTCTTCGGCGGTGACATTGCCGCCAGCGAAACCTGGGGCCCGTTGTTCACCTTCGACGGCAAGCAGCTCACCTGGATCCTGATCGGCTACGGCTTCATTGCGTCCGTGCTGCCGGTGTGGCTGCTGCTGGCGCCGCGCGACTACCTGTCCACCTTCCTCAAGATCGGCACCATCGTCGGCCTGGCCATCGGCATCGCCGTCGTGGCCCCCAACCTGCAGATGCCAGCCTTCACCAAGTTCATCGACGGCAGCGGCCCGGTGTGGTCCGGCAGCCTGTTCCCCTTCCTGTTCATCACCATCGCCTGCGGCGCCGTGTCCGGCTTCCATGCACTGATCTCCTCCGGCACCACCCCCAAGCTTCTCGACAACGAGAAGAACGCGCGCTTCATCGGCTACGGCGGCATGCTCATGGAGTCCTTCGTGGCCATGATGGCGCTGGTCGCCGCCTCGGTGATCGAGCCGGGCGTCTACTTCGCGATGAACAGCCCGGCCGCCGCCATCGGCAAAACTGCCGAAAGCGCCGCCCTGGCGATTTCCCAGTGGGGCTTCGTGGTCACGCCGGAAATGCTCCTGCAAACCGCCCAGGACGTGGGTGAAAAGACCATCATCTCCCGCGCCGGCGGCGCCCCCACGCTGGCTGTCGGCATGGCCCACATCCTCTCCAGCGCCCTCGGCGGCAAGGCCATGATGGCCTTCTGGTACCACTTCGCGATTCTCTTCGAAGCCCTGTTCATCCTCACCGCTGTCGACGCCGGCACCCGCGCCGGACGCTTCATGTTGCAGGATCTGATGGGCACCTTCGTGCCGTCGATGCGCAAGATGGATTCGATCTTCGCCAGCCTCGTCGCCACCGCCCTGTGCGTCGCCGCCTGGGGCTACTTCCTGTATCAGGGCGTGATCGACCCCCTGGGTGGCATCAACACCCTGTGGCCACTCTTCGGCATCGCCAACCAGATGCTCGCCGGCGTGGCCCTGACCCTGGCGACCGTGGTGCTCTTCAAGATGAAGCGCCAGCGCTTTGCCTGGGTAACCGTCGTGCCAACCCTGTGGCTGCTCGCCTGCACCCTCACCGCCGGCTGGCAGAAGATGTTCCACGAGAACCCGAAGATCGGCTTCCTCGCCAACGCCAACAAGTACCAGACGGCCCTCGACAAGGGTGAAGTGCTGGCCCCGGCCAAGTCCATCGACCAGATGCACCAGATCATCACCAACAACTACGTGGATGCGGCGCTGTCCGGCCTCTTCATCCTGCTGGTGCTGAGCATTCTGGCGTACGCGGTTCCGGCCTGCCTCCGCGCCCTGCGCAACAGCAAGGCGAGCACCGTCGAAACCCCCTTCGCGCCGATGCCGGCCGCCAACTGAGAGGCGCACAGTGTTCTCGGATCTGGCCCGCATGGGCAAGTATCTTGGCCAGGCGGCCCGCCTGATGGTGGGCATGCCCGACTACGACACCTACGTACAGCACATGCACCTCACCCACCCGGATCAGCCGGTGATGAGCTACGAGGCCTTCTTCCGGGAACGCCAGGAGGCCCGCTACGGCAGCGCCGACGGACGCCCCGGACGCTGCTGCTGAAACCAGCTCTGCGTCACAACAAAAGCCCGCAGGTGCCCAACGCCTGCGGGCTTTTTCTCGCCCCTGCTACCATCGGCAGAAATATTTTCCTGATCGCAAACCGTGACCGACAACCCACTTTCCATGAGCAGCCTGCGTGATGGCTACACCGCTGTCGTACTCGGTGCCAGCGGCGCCCTCGGCAAGGCCTGCCTGCACCACCTCCAGGCCGACCCGCGCTGCGCCCGAGCGATTGGACTGTCACGCGGCAGCGATCCCGCCCTCGTGCTCGAGGACGAATCCAGCCTGGCGCACTGCGCAGCACATCTGCGTGAACACGCGCCCCTGCATCTGGTGCTGGATGCCACCGGTGCGCTCACCATCGACGGCCGCGGGCCCGAGAAACGTCTTGAAGACCTGGACGCCGACAACTTGCTGCGCGCCATGCAAATCAATGCGCTGGGCCCCATGCTGGCAATGAAGCACCTGCTTCCGCTGCTCGCCAAAAATGAACACGTGATCTGGGCCAAGATGTCGGCCCGCGTCGGCAGCATCGAAGACAACCACAAGGGTGGCTGGTACGGCTACCGCGCCTCCAAGGCCGCCCTCAACATGCTGCTGCAAACGGCCGCCGTCGAAATCGCACGGCGCCGCCCACTGGCCGTCATCGCTGCCTTGCAGCCGGGCACCGTGCGCTCCCGGCTGAGCCAGCCTTTTGTCGGCGACGAAGGTTTGGCTCCTGAAGAATCCGCCCGACGCCTGCTCCACGTCATCGACCGCCTGCCACCGAATGGCCGGGCACACTTCGTCGATCATCTGGGCAACAGCATTCCCTGGTGAGAGCCGGGATGAGGCGTCGACGCCGCAAACCTTGATCCAGCACAAGCTTTGGTCATCTGGCGCACTGCGCCCTCCAGAAAGCCTCAAGTCCCCACAAGGCTCGCCGTTCAGAAGCCATCGGCATCTGCCTGGCAAGACTTCTGCACGAAGACTCCCGCCGACAGCCTGCCACTCCCATTTCATTCATGGAGCTGTTGTCATGCTGACCCGTCGCGAATTCCTGAAGTATTCCGTGGTGGCCTTGCCGGGGCTACAACTGACCGCCTGTGGTGGTGACGGCAGTACGCCGCAAACCGTCGCCTGGCCAATCACCCGTGACGTATTCACCACGGCCGAACAGCAAATCCACCCGCAAGGGCTCCCGGCCGACACACCACTCATCGACCCGCCCGATCTGCCTTATTCCCAATACGGCTACAGCGCCTGGCAAACCGGCCCCGGTCTCGCCCACGTGAAGCGCACCGATCTGGCGCCCGGTTACAGCGGTGCCCCCAAAGTGGCACAACTGCTGTCCTTCTTTGCCATCACCGACATTCACATCGCCGACAAGGAATCTCCGGCCCAGCCGATCTATATCGGCTGGAGCGCCCGCTACGGGGCACCCGGCTCCTGCGGATCGGCCTACTCTCCGGTGATCCTGTCGACCACCCAGGTCCTTGATGCGGCCATACAGACGGTCAATGCGCTGCACAAAAAGTCGCCCATCGATTTCGGAATATCCCTCGGCGACGACACCAACAACAGCCAGTACAACGAACTGCGCTGGTTCATCGACGTACTCGACGGCAAGCGCATCGCACCAAGTTCCGGCGCGCATATCGGCGCCGACCACATCGATTACCAGAAGCCCTTCCAGGCCGCCGGGCTCGACCCCGCCATCCCCTGGTATCAGGTAGTCGGCAACCACGACCAGTTCTGGATGGGTTCGGCCTACGAGAATGCCAAGACCTGGAGCGCCCATGTAGGCAGCGCCATCCTCAACATGTCAAACAGCCCGGATCCTTCAAGCGGCGGGGTCAATGGATCCGGCTACTACATGGGCGTGGTCGACGGCGCCAACCCTTACGGATTTGTCATCGGCTCGGGCCCGCAGGGAGCCTTCTCCACCCCGCCGACAGTCGTCGCCGACCCGGCCCGCCGCTCGCTGGCGACCAGCACGTCATCCACCCTGAACTGGATGCGCGAGTTCTTTGAAACCACCTCGAATCCCCCCGGTCACGGCTTCAAACAGTCCAACCTCGACGCCGATTTTGCGTGCTACAGCTTCGAGCCGAAAGCGAACATGCCGATCAAGGTCATCGCCCTCGACAACACCATGAAGGGCGCCGACCAGACCGAGTACGCCCGGGCCTGCCTCGACCAGACCCGCCTCGACTGGCTCAAGGCCGAACTGCAGGACGGCCAGGACCGGGACAAACTGATGATCATTGCGGCGCACATCCCGCTCTACCCCCAGAAGACCTTCGACCCCGCAGCCGGCAACTACAAGTTGTTCACCAGCCCCAGCGTGGTCACAGACCTGCAATTGCTGGCAATTCTTCACACCTATCCGAATCTCATCCTGTGGATCTCCGGACATCGGCACGTGAACGTCGTGACGCCCCAGCAGTACAACGGGGCCGATCCCGCAGACCAGCCCGAAAAAAACTTCTGGGAGGTCGAGACAGCATCGCTGCGGGACTTTCCCCAGCAGTTCCGGACATTCGAAATACACCGCAACGCCGACAACACCGTGTCGATCATGGTGACCAACGTCGACCCGGCGGTTTCACCGGGATCGCCTGCCGCCAAATCGAGGGCCTATGCCGTTGGCGCCGCGCGGATCTTCGCCGCCAATGACAGCGTCCGGGCCGATACCGGCTCCCAGGCCTACAACGCCGAACTGGTACAACAACTGACACCCCGAATGCAGGCCATCATCGCCGGGCTTTGAGCGGTTTCTGTGCCAAACTTCGAGCCGTTTTCCGACTCCCGTTTGCATCATGTCCAGCGCCAACCCCCTCGCCATCCCGCGCCCGCCGATCCGCGCCACCATCCTCACCGGCTTCCTCGGGGCGGGCAAGACGACCCTCCTCAACCGCTACCTGGCCACCACACCGGCAAAAAAGGTCGCCGTGCTCGAGAACGAATTCGGCGCTGTCGGCATCGACGGCGGCCTGATCGCCGGCTCGCCGGCCGTGGAGGTTGTCGAACTCACCAATGGCTGCATCTGCTGCAGTGTGCGCGGCGAACTCAGCGACGCCCTCACCGATCTGGCCGACCGCCGGGACCGCGGCGAACTCGACTTCGACCATCTGGTGCTGGAAACCACCGGCCTCGCCGATCCGGCGCCGGTGGCCCAGGCCTTCTTTGTCGATGAGGGCGTGCGCGAGCGCTACGAACTGGACGGCATCCTGACCGTCGTGGACGCCGTCCACGCCAGCCGCCAGCTCGACGAAAACCGGGTCGCCGCCGCCCAGATCGGCTTTGCCGACCGGGTCCTCATCACCAAGACCGAACTCGTCGACGCCCCCCAGCTGGAAGCCCTCTCAGCCCGTCTGCGCCGCATCAACGTGCGCGTGCCGGTGATGCAGATTCCCGCCGAGGCCGGGCAGCTCGGCGCGCTGTTCGCCCTTGATGCCTTCGTACTCAGCGACATCCTCGAACGCAGCCCAGCCTTCCTCACCCAGGACGCCCCCAGCGGCCTGAGCCGCGGTGGCGGCGCACCGGCCAGGGGCTTCGTGCGCCACGATGACGACATCGCCTCGCTGGTCCTGCAGCACCCGGGCGACGTGGACGTGGGCCTGATGGGCAGCTTCGTCGAAGAACTGCTCCTCACCAGCGGCAATGACATGCTGCGCTACAAGGGCATCCTCGCCGTGCGCGGCCACGCACAGCGCATGGTTTTTCAGGGCGTGCATCGCATCACCGGCTTTGACTACGGCCGCCCCTGGGAGGCCGGCGAAGCCCGGGAAACCACCATCGTCATCATTGGCCGCCGCCTCGATCACGACGCGATTTCCGCCGCCTTCCGCCTCGCCTGCCGCTGAAACCGGCGCCCGTCAGCGGGCGCCACGCCACCCGGCCCTCGCCTGGCCCGGGCAGGCAGCGAAAAAACTGCGCCGCGCACGCCCCTCGCGCAGGGAAAGCCCAGCGCCTGTGGTATTTTTGCGGCCTTTGTCGCGCCCGCCCGGGCGCCCGTACCGAGCGGCACTCAGCCGCTGAAAGTCGCAGCATCACGCCATGAACCAGACCCCGGATCTTTTCGACTCCCTTCCGCCGGAGGCCGCTGGATCAGCCAGCCAGCCACCGGCACCGCCGCCGCCCGCCCTGCCCCTGACAGGCACCGACGACGCCCTGCCCCTCGACCTCTACGCCGAACGCGCCTACCTGGCCTACGCCATGAGCGTGGTCAAGGCCCGCGCCCTGCCGCAGGTCGAGGACGGCATGAAGCCGGTGCAGCGCCGCATCCTCTACGCCATGAGCGAGATGCGCCTGTCGCCCACCTCCAAGCACGTCAAGTCGGCCCGGGTGGTCGGCGACGTGATCGGTAAATACCACCCCCACGGCGACTCCAGCGTCTACGACGCCATGGTGCGCGTGGCCCAGGACTTCTCCCTGCGCTACCCGCTGGTGGACGGCCAGGGCAACTTCGGCTCCCGCGACGGCGACTCGGCGGCCGCCATGCGCTACACCGAATGCCGCCTGACCGGCATCGCTGAACTGCTGCTCTCCGAGATCGACCGGGGCACGGTGGACTTTCGCCCCAACTACGACGGCGCCTTTGAAGAACCGCAACTGCTGCCGGCCCGCCTGCCCTTCGTGCTGCTCAACGGCGCCTCCGGCATCGCCGTCGGCATGGCCACCGAAATCCCCTCGCACAACCTGCGCGAAGTGGCCAGCGCGGCTATTCACGCCATCGAGAATCCGCACGCCAGCGTTGCCGACCTGCTGGGTCACATCAAGGGGCCGGACTACCCAGGCGGTGGCCAGCTGATCTCTCCGGCCGGCGACATCCGCGCCGCCTACGAAACCGGCCGTGGCAGTCTCAAGCTGCGTGCCCGCTGGATCATCGAAGACCTGGCCCGCGGCCAGTGGCAACTGGTCATCACCGAGCTGCCGCCCGGCGTGTCGGCCCAAAAGATCCTCTTCGAGATCGAGACCCTCACCAACCCGCAGCCCAAAACCGGCAAGAAATCCATCGACCCCGACCAGGCCCAGCTCAAGGCCCTGATGCTCGGCGCCCTCGACCGGGTACGCGATGAATCCGGCAAGGACGCCACGGTGCGCCTGGTTTTCGAGCCGAAGAGCCGTAACCAGGATGTAGCCGAGTTCGCCAACCTGCTGCTCAGCCACACCAGTCTCGAAACCTCCTCGTCGATCAACCTGGTGATGATCGGCCTCGACGGCCGCCCGGGTCAGAAGAACCTCGCCGAGATCCTCCACGAGTGGGGCCGCTTCCGACTCGCCACCGTGCGCCGGCGTACGGCCCACCGTCTCGGCCAGGTAAACGACCGCATCCACATCCTCGAAGGCCGGCACATCGTCTTCCTGAACATCGACGAGGTGATCCGCATCATTCGCAATTCGGACGAGCCCAAGCCGGCCCTCATCGCGCGTTTTGCGCTCAGTGACCGCCAGGCCGAGGACATCCTGGAAATCCGCCTGCGCCAGCTGGCCCGCCTCGAAGGCATCAAGATCGAGCGCGAACTGGCCGAGCTGCGCGGCGAGAAGTCCGAACTCGAAGCCCTGCTCGCCGACGAAGGCAAGCTGAAGAAGCTGGTCATCAAGGAAATCCGCGCCGACGCCGCCAAGTTCGGCGACGAGCGGCGCACCGTGGTGGAAGAAGCCGCCCGCGCCGGCATCACCCAGACCGTGGTGGATGAAGCCGTCACCGTCATCGTCTCCGAAAAGGGCTGGGTGCGCTGCCGCAACGGCCATGGCCTGGATCTGGCCAATGTGGCTTTCAAGGATGGCGACCATCTGGCGGCGGCCTTTGAATGCCGCAGCGTCGACTCACTGATCGCCATCACCGACGGTGGCCGGGCCCTTACCGTGGCGGTGTCCGGGCTACCGGACGGGCGCGGCAACGGCGCGCCACTAGCCTCGCTGGTGGAACTGCCCAGCGGCAGCAAGATCGCCCACGTGCTCGCCGGTCACGCCGACAACCGGGTGCTGCTCGCCACCGCAGACGGCTACGGTTTCCTGTGCCGCCTGGGCGACATGACCGCCACCAAGCGTGCTGGCAAGCAGTTCATCAACCTCGAAGGGGGCAGCAGGCTGCTCGCTCCGGTGCTCTACGCGCAAGGAGAAAACCAGCATCTGGTAGCCCTGTCGTCCACTGGCCGCCTGCTCATCTTCACCCTCGACCAGATGAAGGAACTGTCGGGTGGCGGCAAGGGCGTGATCATCATCGGGCTGGATGCCGGCGAAGAACTCGCCGCCGCCTGCGTGGCCGGCGATTCCGTCACGCTGCTGGCGAGCACCCGCGGCGGCAAGGCGGTGGAGTTCAACCTGGCCGCCCGCGACTGGGAAGCCTGGCTCGGCAAGCGTGCCCGCAAGGGCAAGCCGGCACCCGGACGCTCCCAGTCCAATGGCCTGCGCAGCCACTGACCCCGCTTCGGGAGCCAGCCTAGACCGGCAGCTTGAGCACAGAAAGCAAACGCTGCCGGTTGATGGGCTTGATGAGTAATTCATCGAAGCCCGCCGCAAGAATGTCGTGCCGCTCGCTGACCAGGGCGTGAGCCGTGTAGGCCACGACGAACAGGCCGGCGCAAGCTGCATCCTGGCGCAGCAGACGGCACACATCGGTGCCGCTGATGCCCGGCATGCTGATGTCCAGCAGCACCGCATCCACCCTCTGGCCCGTGAGAAATGCCAGCGCTGCCTCACCGCAGTCGGCCTCGAAAACCTCGCAGCCCGCCTGTTGCAGCAGCACGCGAGGCAGCGTCCGATTGACTTTCTGATCGTCAACAACCAGGACTTTCATGGGCTTCATCCTTGTTGCGGCTGCATTTCCGGATCGAGGGGCAGATGAATGACAAATTCGCTGCCCTGGCCCGGTTCGGAACGGACCGCCACCTCGCCGCCCATCAGATCGACCAGCTCCCTCACCAGCGCCAGCCCCAGGCCGGTTCCCTGGTGACGACGGGTCAGAAAACCGTCCACCTGACGGAAACGCTCGAAAATGTGCGGCAGCATGTCAGCCGGAATGCCGCAGCCGGTATCGGCCACCGAAATGCGCAGCGTCCCTTCTTCACAGCCAAGCTGCAGGCGCACACTCCCCGCATCGGTGAACTTGATGGCGTTGTTGAGCAGGTTGTTGAGAATCTGGGCCAGCCGCACCGGATCGCAAAGCAACTCGGCAGGCAGGTCCGGCGCCAGCGTGACGGCCAGCTCGAGCCCTTTTTCTGCCGCCGGCAGATAGTGGGCGCGCGCAATCCGCTCGATCATCGGCTGCAAGGGTTCCTTGCTGCGTTCCAGGTCCATCTTGCCGGATTCGATCTTGGCCAGATCGAGAATCGAATTGACCACTTCGAGCAGGTGATGGCTGCTGTCGAGGATGATGCCGGCAAACTCCTGATTGGTTTCCTCCGAGTTGTCGCGCAGAAACTCGGCGTAGCCCATGATGCCGTTGAGCGGCGTGCGCAGTTCGTGGGACATCGATGCCAGGAACTCCGACTTCATCCGGTTGGCCGCTTCGGCCTTGATCCGGCTTTCCCGCAAGGCTTCGGAAATGCGGAACTGACGGTTCAGCAAATGGATGGACAGCGCACCAAACAACAGCACGACAAGGCTCATGCCCGCCGTGAAGATCATGTAGCCCCGCCGGCGATCATGGAAATCAGCCAGCGCCTCCTCTTCGCCAACGCCAACGGCCACCGCCAGGGGATATTCCTGCAGGCCCCGAAAACTGTAGAACCGCCTGACCCCGTCCGACACGCTGCTGGCCCGGTAGCTGCCGAAGTTCTCCTTCGCCCACATGGCCATCAAGGGGCTGCTGCTCAGGTTCTGCCCTACCTGGCTGTTGTCGCCCGAACGCCGGGCGCGGATGAGGCCATCCTTGCCAACCAGGGAAATCACCCCGTCACGGCCCAGGTCGACGCCCCGGTAAAAATCGGAAAAATACAAGGGATCCACCGAAATCACCACCACGCCACCAAAGCTGCCATCCGGCTTGTTGATGCGCCGGGTCATCTGGATCGACCACTTGCCCGAGGCGCGGCCCAGCACCGGCTTGCTGATGAAAAGCTGGTTGCTGTCCTTCTCGATGTGCACCTTGAAGTGCTCCCGGTCGGAGAGATCCACCCGCTTGTGGTTGGGCAGGTTGCTCATGATGTAGATGCCATGCTCGTCGATGACTCCGAGCTGGTTGAAGATGCTGCTGATGATCATCCCCTCGCCAACGAACTCGGCGATCTTCACCTTTTGTCCATACTTCTCGTACTGGAACTTGAGGAAGAGCACCGACTGATCGACGCTCTTGATGGTGCGGATGGTGTGCTCCTCGAAGGCACGGGCCAGATTGCGATTTTCGGTGTTGATCGAATGGACAACCAGCGCCTCTTCCACTCCCACCTTGTAGATCACCGCCCCCCACAGCAGCCCGACAAGGGCAACGACAACGACCACGATCGGAGCAAAAAGGCGCAAGCGCCGGGTGGACGGAAGCGGAGAATCGGCAGCAGACATAGGGTGCGGTGTGGCCGGACAAGCAGGAAAAAGTGCTTTGGCCCGGTGATTTTTGTGTTCTTCGTTAACGTCCGTGGCGCGTCCGTCTTGAGGGTTTTACACGACGGAAAGCACACATGCAAAGCATGCGGCAGGAGTTTTGTCATTACTACTTTAGTTGTAGAGAATAGCGCCGTTATTCAGGCAGGCAAATCCCGGGCATCCTTGATGCCAAACCGCTCAACAGCTCCATACCTAGCGCCCTTCCCTGCCGTCCCATGAAATTTCAGATTACCGACCGCAACCTCCCCTACTACCACCTGGTAGGGACGCTGGTCGTGGTCATCACGCTGGCCCTGGCACTGGGCGGCAGCTTCCTGTGGATCGGCTTCTCGGAACACCAGCAGACCATCGACCGGCTGGAACAAAGCTTTCAGGTCAAGAAACAGGAACGCCTCAAGAGCGAAATGGAAGCCGCCATCGGCTACCTGGATTTCGTGCACTCACGTACCGAATCCGTGCTGCAGGAAGCCCTGCAGGACAAGGTCAGCATGGCCATGCAGACCGCCCAGGCGATCTACGACCGGGAACACGGGCGCCGCCCGGAGGTCGAGGTCAAGCGCCTGATCATCGCAGCGCTGCGCCCACAACGCTTCTATGAGGGACGTGGCTACTTCTTCATCGACGACGAACAGGGCAACTGCGTCCTCCTCCCCATCGCCCCATCCCGTGAGGGCAGCTCCCTGTGGGACAACCGGGACGACACCGGCCACTACATCATGCGGGGGCTGGCCGCCGCCGCCCGGGAAGGCGACCAGGGCGGCTTCTCCACGTATCGCTGGTACTCCCCGGACAATCCGCAACAGATGTCCGACAAGCTGGCGTACGTACAGCGCTTCAAGCCCTACGGCTGGATCATCGGCACCGGCGACTACCTCCACAAGTGGCACGAGATGCGCCTGCGGGAAGGCATCGAAAGGCTGCGCGCCTGGAAGTTCGGTGACACGGGCAGCTTCGTGGCCATTTCCCAAAGCGGACAACTCCTGCTCCAGCCCCAGTGGCCCGAGTACGAAGGCAAGCACTACAGCAAGGTAGGCAGCCCCGCCGAACAAGCGATCCGCGGCCAGATCCTTGAACTCGGCAAGCAGGGCGGAGGCTATCTTTCCTATCAGTGGCCATGGCGAGCAGCCAATATCACGAGCACCCGGACGGCCTACGTCCTGCCCTATCGACCGTGGAACATGATCGTCATCGCCTCGGTTTTCCAGGAGGAAACCCAGAGCCAGTTCGCCAGGGAGCGGGATGCCGCGGTGAACTCCATGTCGAACCGGATTCCCTACCTGCTCATTGCTGCCATGACCGCCATCGCCCTGGCCATCGGCGCGTCGGTGTTCTTCTCGCGCTGGATGAGCGGACTACTCCGCAACTACCATCAGAAAATCGAGACGCACAGCCACGCCCTGGAAGCCCAGGCCAATGCCCTTCGTCTGGCGGGCCATGTGTTTGAAAGCAGCAAGGAAGGCATCGTCATCACCGACGCCGAAACGCGCATCCTCGCCGTGAACCCGGCCTTCTGCCAGATCACCGGCCACGTCGCCGAAGACGTTATCGGGCAGCGCCCCGGCATGCTGTCCTCCGGCAAGCACGATGCCGCTTTTTACCGGGCCATGTGGAAGACCATCCACGAGACCGGATCATGGAGTGGCGAAATCTGGAACCGGAAGAAGGACGGCAACTGCTACCCGGAACTGATCAACATCAGCACCGTGCGTACCGAGTCCGGCGCGGTACTTCATTACGTGGGCACCTTCCTGGACATCACCGAGCGCAAGGAAGCGGAAGACCGCATCCGCCACCTGGCCGAATTCGACCCCCTCACCCAGTTGCCCAACCGGACGCTCCTCAACGACCGGCTGACCCAGGCCGTGGCCCAGGCCAAGCGGGAAGAACGACAACTCGCGGTGATCTTCATCGATCTTGACCGCTTCAAGAACATCAACGACTCACTCGGCCATGCCATGGGCGACCGCTTGCTGCAGGAGGTGGCCAAACGCCTGCACGACATCGTGCGTCAGAGCGACACCGTCAGCCGGCTCGGCGGCGACGAATTCGTGGTGCTGCTGACCGGCCTGGAGCTGCGCACCAGCGCCCTGCCTTCGGCCCGCAAGATCCTCGCCACACTGGGCCAGCCTTACACCATCGACGAGCACGAACTGCAGATCACGCCCAGCATCGGCATCGCCCTGTACCCCGACAACGGCACCGACGGCGAAACGCTGCTGAAGAACGCCGACGCGGCGATGTACCACGCCAAGAATTCCGGCCGGAACAACTTCCAGTTCTTCACCCCGGAATTCAACCAGTGGGTAACCGAACGCCTGCGCATCGAGAACGGCCTGCGCCACGCGGTAGCACGCGAGGAACTGATTCTTCACTACCAGCCCCAGGTGGATCTGGCCAGCGGGCAGATCGTCGGCTGCGAGGCCCTGCTGCGCTGGCAGCCGACCGGCGAGGCGCTGATGGCGCCGGACCGCTTCATCCCGATCGCGGAGGAAACGGGCCTGATTCACGGCATCGGCACCTGGGTTCTGGACGAAGCCTGCCGCCAGCTTGCCCAATGGGACAGCGAAGGCGCAGCCCCGATCCGCATGGCCGTCAACGTGGCCGTGCCCCAGCTGCGCAGCCGGAACTTCGTGAGCAACGTCCGCAACACGCTGCAGCGCCATGGCATCGGGCCGGACCGGGTGGAAATCGAGGTTACCGAAAGCGTCTTCCTGAACCAGGATGAGCAAGTCCGCCAAACCCTCCAGGGCCTCGTAGACCTGGGCGTCCAGCTGTCCCTCGACGATTTCGGCACCGGCTATTCGAGCCTCTCCTATCTGCGCAATTTCCGCTTCGATGTACTCAAGATCGACAAATCCTTCGTCTCGGAACTCCACCGCAACCAGGATGACGTGACCCTGATCAGTGCCATCGTCAGCATTGCCCGCGACATGTCCCTCATCACCATCGCCGAAGGCATCGAATCCGCCGAGCAGCAGCACATCCTGCACGATCTGGGCTGCAACATCGGCCAGGGCTACCACTTCTCGCGGCCGGTGGTGGCCGGCGAGATGGCGAAACTCATTTCGCCCCGGACCCTCACCCTGATAGCCTGACAGACATGATCAAGGCCATTCTCACCGGACACAGCCGCGGGCTCGGCGCCGCCATCGCCCGGACGCTCCTCGAGCGCGGCATCACCGTGCTGGCCCTCGCCCGCTCACCGAATGCCGAACTGGGTGCCGCATTTCCGCAACGCCTGCAGGAAGTGCTGCTCGACCTCTCGGACCCGGCGGCCCTCTGCGACTGGCTCGCCGACGGCAGCCTCACCGGGTTTGTCGCCGACGCCAGCACCGCGCTGCTCATCAACAATGCCGGCATGCTGCAGCCCGTCGGACTGCTCGGCACACAAACTCACGAAGCGCTGGTGCACGCCGTCAATCTGAATATCAGTGCCCCGCTAGTCCTCGCCAATGCCTTCGCAGCCGCCACCGGCGGATGTATCGACCGGCGTATCGTGCATATTTCGAGCGGTGCCGCCCGCAACCCTTACGCCGGCTGGAGCAGCTACTGCGCCACCAAGGCCGCCCTCGATCATCACGCCCGCGCCGTCGCTCTCGAACACCTGCCCGGCCTGCGCATCGCCAGCCTCGCCCCCGGCGTAGTGGACACCACCATGCAGGCCGAGATTCGCGCCGGCAGCGTCGCGCAATTTCCGCAGAAGGAGCGCTTCGAGGCCCTGCACACCGGCGGCCAGCTCGCCTCGCCGGCCGTTGCCGCCGGACGCCTGGTGGATTACCTGCTGGGGGAAAGGTTTGGTGACGTGGTGGACGGCGACCTGCGCCACCTGCCCGGCTGAGCGCCGGATGCCATCGGGGATCTAGGCCGCCGGGCCGCTATCGAGCAGGCGCTCGCACTCCACCATCAGCGACATCCCGACCTCGGACTGATGGTTCGGGTCGAGGGATTCCGTCATCTCGTGGGCAATATGCAGACCCACCTCGCGGGCGACCGAGCTTTCGATCTGCCGCGCCAGTTGATCGCTCAGCGCAGACAAGCGGCGGCGCTCCGCGTCCGGCAGGCTGCGCTTCGAGCGTCCCAGCCAGTCGGCAATCAGCGTCGCGCCCTGGGCTTCGGTGAACCACTGGCGATGCTCGTAATACGCGTTGAGGCGCTCGGCAGCGAGGGCGAACATCAGCGCAACCCGTACGCCCCGATCCGTGGCGGGCAAAGGGGGAGTTTTTTCCAGACTCATGTGCAGTTTTGTTTCATTCCGTGGCCGGCCCGGACCATAGCACGCACAGTGCGCAGCCGACACCGCAGCCCGTTTTTGCAAGGGTAAACGATCGGTGCCGGCAAACCAGAAACTGGCTTGCCGGCACCTATCTGCCACATAGCGTAGCTACAGGCTTACTTCACACTCAGACCCGTGCAGCCTTCAGAATCGCATTGAGCGTGGCGCTGGGGCGCATGACCGCCTTGCACTTCTCGGAATCGGCCAGATAGTAGCCACCGATATCCACCGGCTGACCCTGCACAGCCTTGAGCTCGTCGACGATCTTCTGCTCGTTTTCGGTCAGGGCCTTGGCCAGCGGTGCAAACTGCGCCTGCAGTTCGGCATCGTCGGTCTGCGCAGCAAGCTCTTGTGCCCAGTACATGGACAGGTAGAACTGGCTGCCCCGGTTGTCGAGCTCACCGGTGCGCGGCGACGGCGACTTGTTGTTGTCGAGCAGCTTGCCGGTGGCGTCGTCGAGGGTCTTGGCCAGGATCTTCGCCTTGTTGTTGCCGGTCTTGATGCCCAGCTCCTCCAGCGACACCGCCAGGGCCAGGAACTCGCCCAGCGAATCCCAGCGCAGGTGGTTTTCTTCAACCAGTTGCTTGACGTGCTTCGGCGCCGAACCGCCGGCACCGGTTTCGTACATGCCACCGCCAGCCATCAGCGGAACGATCGACAGCATCTTGGCGCTGGTGCCCAGTTCCATGATCGGGAACAGGTCGGTCAGGTAGTCGCGCAGAATGTTGCCGGTCACCGAGATGGTGTCGAGGCCGCGGATGACGCGCTCCAGCGTGTAACGCATGGCACGAACCTGCGACATGATCTGGATGTCGAGGCCGGTGGTGTCGTGATCCTTGAGGTAGGTCCGGACCTTCTTGATCAGCTCGGCTTCGTGCGGACGGTACGGGTCGAGCCAGAAGATTGCCGGCGTACCGGAGTTGCGGGCGCGGGTAACGGCCAGCTTGACCCAGTCGCGGATCGGCGCGTCCTTGCACTGGCACATGCGCCAGATGTCACCGGCTTCGACGTTCTGGGACAGCAGGACTTCGCCGGTAGCCAGGTCGGTGATGTTGGCGACGCCGTCTTCCAGGACTTCGAAGGTCTTGTCGTGCGAACCGTATTCCTCGGCCTGCTGGGCCATCAGGCCGACGTTCGGCACGGTGCCCATGGTCACCGGATCGAAGTTGCCGTTGGTCTTGCAGAAGTTGATCATCTCCTGATAGATGCGGGCAAAGGTGGACTCCGGCATCACGGCCTTGGTGTCCTTCGGCTTGCCGTTCGAACCCCACATCTTGCCGCCGATGCGGATCATGGCCGGCATCGAGGCGTCGACGATGACATCGTTCGGCGAGTGGAAGTTGGTGATGCCCTTGGCCGAGTCGACCATCGCCAGTTCGGGGCGATGCTCGTGGCAGGCGTGCAGGTCGCGTTCGATTTCTTCGCGCTTGGATTCGGGCAGGGTGGCGATCTTGTCGTACAGATTGACCATGCCGTTATTGACGTTGACACCCAGTTCGTCGAACAGCTTGCCGTGCTTCTCGAAGGCTTCCTTGTAGAAGATCCGGACGCAGTGGCCGAAGACGATCGGGTGCGACACCTTCATCATCGTGGCCTTGACGTGCAACGAGAACATCACGCCGGTTTCGCGGGCATCTTCGAGCTGCTCTTCGTAGAAGTCGCACAGCGCCTTCTTGCTCATGAACATCGAGTCGATGATCTCGCCGGCGAGCAGGGACAGCTTCGGCTTCAGGACGATGGCCTTGCCGCTCTTGGTGACCAGCTCCATCTTGACGTCGCGGGCCTTGTCGAGGGTCAGCGACTTTTCGCCGTGGTAGAAGTCACCGTGCGTCATGTGCGCGACGTGGGTGCGGGAGGCCATGCTCCACTTGCCCATCGAGTGCGGGTTCTTGCGGGCGTACTTCTTGACGGCCAGCGGAGCGCGGCGGTCGGAGTTGCCTTCACGGAGCACCGGGTTGACGGCGGAGCCCAGACACTTGGAGTAACGGGCCTTGAGCGCCTTGTCTTCGTCGGTCTTGGGGTTTTCCGGGAAGTCGGGAATCTTGAAGCCACGCGCCTGCAGCTCCTTGATCGCGGCGGTCAACTGCGCGACGGAGGCGCTGATGTTCGGCAGCTTGATGATGTTGGTGTCGGGCTGCAGGGTCAGCTGGCCGAGTTCGGCCAGGGTGTTCGGGACCTTCTGCTCATCCGTCAGGTAGTCGGAGAACTCGGCGAGGATGCGGGCGGAAACCGAGATGTCGCTCTTGACGATGTCGATGCCGGCCGGCGAAGTGAAGGTACGAACGATGGGCAGAAAGGCACAGGTGGCCAGAAGGGGTGCCTCATCCGTGAGCGTGTAAATAATCTTTGATTTCCCTGCAGCCATCAGTTTTTCCCCTCGAGATTTTGATTGATTTATTCGGGCCCAATCCGTGCGGACCCTTCTCGCCATGCTTGTCAGTAGCAAGCAGCCAACTATTTTAACCCGCAGCATCCCCGTCCACACCACTGGGCACCGGGATTTTTCAGATAGTGAATCGATATTTCGCGACTCGCAAGTTTCTGGAGCCCCCAAAACCCTTGTTCGTCCTGCACTTGCAGGCCGGAAACAGGACTCAGGTTCATGGCGCTAGCCCGGTACCCAGATGCGGTGCGGTTTCCGTAGCGTCAACCTTTAGCTAAAGATATAGTCCTGCGCCTCCGTTAGGGGTGAAACCAGAGGGTGTCGAGCGGAGTCGGCAACAGCCGGCCTGTTCAAGGCGCCCCGCAGGAGACAATGAAAAAATGAACACCACCACGCTCGCCGATCCAGGCGGGGAGTCGGGCATCCGGACCGGCACAAGCCATTGCAGCCAGGCCGCGGATGCCGCTCATGAACTGGCCGCCCTGCTCGCCCCCAGCGCTGGCGGGCTTGCCCTGGTCTTTGCATCGAGCCGCTTCGCCAGCAACGAACTGGCCGACGGCCTGCGGGACGCTTTTGGCGATACGCCGCTGATCGGCTGCACGACGGCCGGAGAAATCGGCCCCGAGGGCTATCAGGAAGGCAGCCTGACCGGCGCCGCTTTCGGCCCCGGTGACATCGACTTTGAAATCGGCCTGCTCGAAGACCTGGACCAAACAGACACCCGCGCCATGACGGGCTTTGCCCACGCGCTGCGCCATCGCCTGCAGGCCCGCCACCCGGGCCTTGGCAGCGAGACCTTCCTGGCCTTCATGCTGGTCGATGGCCTGTGCGCGCGCGAGGAAAGCATCGCCCGCGCCTTTCATGACGGCCTTGGCGGCATTCCCCTGTCCGGCGGCTCGGCCGGTGACGAACTGAACTTTGCCGAAACGCGGGTCATCTTCAATGGGCGGCTCGTCGAGAACGCGGCGGTGCTGCTGGTCGCCACGACCACCCGCCCCTTCACGGTCTTCAAAACCCAGCATTTCACTCCCACCATGACACGCCTGGTGGTGACCGGTGCCATTCCGGAAAAACGCATCGTCACCGAAATCAACGGCTGCCCGGCAGCGCCCGAGTACGCCCGCGCCCTGGGCATCGACCCGGCCAGCCTGACGCCCCAGACCTTCGCCGCCCATCCGGTGGTGGTGCGCATCGGCAATGCCGACTTCGTCCGCTCGATCCAGCGGGCCAATCCGGATGGCAGCCTGAGCTTCTTCTGCGCCATCGATCGGGGCATCGTCTTCAAGGTCGCCCACGGCGAAGACCTGCTGGCCAACCTCGACACCGCCCTCGTCGATGCCGGAACACAAGTCGGCGAAGTGGCGCTGACCCTCGGCTGCGACTGCATCCTGCGACGGCTCGAATGCCGGGAACGAGGCATCACCGAGCAGGTCGGACAACGCCTGGCGCACAGCCGCGTGATCGGCTTCAGCACTTTCGGCGAGCAGTACCGGGGCATGCACATCAACCAGACCTTTACCGGTATCGCCTTCGGACGGAGAGCGCGGTCATGAACGGCCCCGCGGACATCCGCTGCAGGCTGGACGACGCCGACGGCCTCGTTCAGGAAATTCTCCGCCGCGACAAGATCATCGACGCGCTGGCCTACCAGGTTGAACGCAACCTCAACGACCAGGGCCGGGATTACGGCCTGCTGCAGACCACCTTCGTGCTGGAAGAGCAGATCCGCCAGCGCACGGAAGAGCTGACCACCACGCTGGAAGCCCTCGGCGAAGTATCGGCCCGCGCCACCGCCGCCCGGCTGCAACTCGAAACCGCGGTGGAGAACATCTCCGACGGCTTCGCGCTGTTCGACCCGCAAGATCGGGTGCTGCTGTGCAACGAGGCCTTCCGGCGCTTGTGGGGCATGACCGGCCAGCGCAGCAGCCGCCCCTTTGGTGACTTCCTGGCCGAGACCGCCAGCCAGGATTCGGCCGCCGGTAACACCCTTGTGCCCCAATTGCAGGCCTGTCGCAGCAGCGATGGGCGCTGCGAAGTGCAACTCCCGTCCGGGCAGGCCCTGCAGATTCGCGAGCACCGCATGGCCGATGGCTGCCTGGTCGGCATCTATTCCGACGTCACCGATCTGAAGGCCGAAGAAGCCCGCCTGCGCCAGCAGGAACTGGCCCGCAAGTCACGTCTGCTGCAATCCACCCTCGACACCATCGACCAGGGCATCGCCGTCTTCGACGCCGACGAAAAGCTGGTGGCCTGGAACCTGCGCTACTTCGAATTGCTGGCCCTGCCCGTCGGACTGGCCCGGCCGGACAGCCGGCTCGACGATCTGCGCAGCGCCAGCGCCGCGGTGGCCCGCCTGTGCCCGACGAGCCTCGGCGCCCTCGCCCGCATCAGCCGCTTCGAGCAGAGCATTGCGGCCGGCCCGGTGCTGGAGCTGGCCCGCTTCCCGATGCCGGACGGCGGCTTCGTCATGACCGCCAGCGACATCACCTCCCTCAAGGAAGGCGAGGAGCGCATCCGCCGCCTGCTCGGCCAGCAGCGAGCCATCTTCGACAACGCGCACGTGGGCATCATCCTGGCCGATGACCGCAAGATGCTCGACGTGAACACCCGCATGGCAGAGATCTTCGGCTACGACTCGCCTGCCGAAATGATCGGCCAGCTCACCGAAATCCTCTACCCCAGCCGGGCCGACTACCTCGATGTCGGCGGCCGGATCTACGGCGAACTGGCCACCAGTGGCTACAGCGAAGGCAACACACGCATGGTGCGCAAGGACGGCAGCCCGTTGTGGATCCGTCTTTCCGGCCGCCCGCTGGATGCCCGGGCGCCCCTCGAAGGTTCGATCTGGGTCTTCACGGACGTCACCGGCCAGCGCGAACAACAGGCTCAGCTGGAGCTCGCCCAACTGGTCTTCAATCACAGCAACGAAGCACTGATGGTGACCGATGCCGACAACCGCATCGTGAGCATCAACACCGCCTTCACCAGCATCACCGGCTACGAGGCCGGCGAGGTACTCGGCCAGACCCCAGGCATCCTCAAGTCCGGCCAGCACGACAGCCACTTCTACCGCAGCATCTGGAAAACCCTCGAGCGGGACGACCGCTGGGAAGGAGAAATCATCGACCGCCACAAGAGCGGCAAGCTCTACCCCAAGTGGCTGACGATCCGCATGGTGCGCAACCCGGACCGCAGCGTGGCCCACTACGTGGCGGCCTTCAGCGACATCAGCGTACGCAAGGCGGCCGAGGAAAAGATCCAGTACATGGCGCACCACGACGCCCTCACCGGCCTGCCCAACCGGGTGCTGCTGCGCGATCGCTTCGAGCAGATGCATCGGCGCGTCAGCCGCGAGCACCGGACGCTGGCGATGTACTTCCTCGACCTCGACCACTTCAAACGCATCAACGACACCCTCGGCCACGCCGTCGGCGACGAACTGCTGATTGCCGTGACCCGCCGCCTCACCACCTGCCTGCGCCGCAGCGACACGATCAGCCGCCTGGGGGGCGACGAGTTCATGATCCTGGTCGAAGGCGACGAGTCGATCCGCTCCTTTGCGGCCCTGGCCGAGAAACTCTGCCGCGCCCTGGAGGCGCCCTTCGAGCTGGGTGGCCAGGCACTCACCTCCACCGGCACCCTCGGCATCGCCGTCGCCCCGACCGATGGCACTGACTTCGACACCCTCATGAAGAAGGCCGACATGGCCATGTATCACGCCAAGGACAAGGGGCGCGGAACGTTCAGCTTTTTCGACGAAGGCATGAACCGCGACTCGGCAGAACGTCTCGCCCTCGCCACCAGCCTGCGCCATGCCCTGTCCGCCGGTGAGCTGCGCCTCGTCTACCAGCCCCAGTTCGCGCTCGACGACCAGCGCATGACCGGCGCCGAGGCGCTGATGCGCTGGCACTCGCCGCGCTTCGGCGACGTCAGCCCGGCCCAGTTCATTCCCCTCGCCGAGGAAACCGGCCTGATCCTGCCGATGGGCGAATGGGCCCTGCACGAGTCCTGCCGTCAGGCACGGACATGGAGCGATGCCGGACATCCCCTCAAGGTGGCCGTGAATGTCTCCGCCGTTCAGGTATACCGGGACGACTTTGCCGCCACGCTGGCCGCCGCCCTGCGCGACACCGGCGCCAAGCCCGCCAGCATCGAGCTGGAACTGACCGAGTCGACCTTGATGAAGGACGCAGCACGCTTCATCGAGGTAATCGCCTACGTGCGGGCACTGGGCATCTCGGTGGCCATCGACGACTTCGGTACCGGCTATTCGAGCCTGGCCTATCTGAAGCGCTTCCAGGTCAGCAAGCTCAAGGTGGACCGCTCCTTCGTCAAGGACATCCCCGACGACGAGGAAGACCGGGCCATCGCCGAAGCCATCGTGCGCATGGGTCAGTCACTCAAGCTGAAGGTGATCGCCGAAGGCGTGGAAACCCCGGCCCAGATGGACTTCCTGGCCGGCATTGGCTGCCATGAAGTACAGGGCTTCCTGTTCAGCCGCCCCCTTGAGGCGGACGCCATGACACGACGCCTTGTGCAGGCGCGCTCCGGCGTCGCACCCGCGGAGCTCAGCCTGCCGCATTAGCGGCGCTCAGTCGATGATCGGGTGAAGCCTCCGTCCCCACGCCGGGAGCATGTACTACACTCGCGGGCATGAACGAAGCCGCCGCCCGCCACGTCATCCTCGTCCGCGCCCTCGAAACCACCGACAGCCCGGACAAGCCCTGGAACGATACCGACGCCGCCTGGGCCAGCCGGGCCGCCGCCGAAGTGGTCGGCTCAGAAGCCGATGCCGACCGCTTCCTCGCCCGTCGCGGGGCGCTGGCCGTCGAACGCCTCGCCGACCGGGACCGCCAGCTCCGGCGTCTCGCCGAGGGCCGCAACTGGCGCCCATGGGTCGGCAGCCTGATGGTGGCGGTGGCCTTCGCGCTGGGCATCCTGATGGATGCGGTGGGGCCGTCACGCTACGTCAACCTGCTGGCCTTTCCGCTGCTCGGACTGATCGCCTGGAACCTGCTTGTTTATCTGACAATTTTCGTCGAAGGGCTGACCCGTCCCTTCCGCCGCACCCCGGCCCGCCCGGGCGCCCTGCGGCGTGCTGTCGCCAGGCTGGGCGGCAGCCTCGGCGAAACGCTGGCAACGGCCGCCCCCGCCTCGCCTTTCACGGTATTCCGCAATGACTGGGCACAGGCCTCGGCCCCGCTGACCCTGCAGCGGGTCAGCCAGGTGCTGCACCTGTCCGCCATGGCCTTCGCCCTCGGCGCCATCGCCGCACTGTACATGCGCGGGCTGGTGCTGGATTACCGGGCCGGCTGGGAAAGCACCTTCCTCGACGCCAGCCAGGTGCATCAGGGGCTCCGCCTGCTCCTCGGTCCGGCAGCCCAGCTCGGCGGCGTACCGATCCCCGACGCGCAACACCTCGAAAACCTCCGCCTGCCGGCGGGCCACGGCGAGAACGCCGCCCCGTGGATCCACCTGTTCGCACTCACCCTGGCCTTCACTGTCGTGCTGCCCCGCGCGCTACTGGCGCTGATCAGCGGGCTGCGCGCCCGCGGCATGCAGAACCATTTTCCGCTGCCCCTCGGCGATGCCTACTTCCAGCGCCTGCAGCGCGGCTTCTCCGGCCGCGAGGCGCGGGTGCACGTGCTGCCCTACAGCTACGCTGTGTCACCCGCGGCCATGCTGCTCCTGCAGGAAGGTGTGACGCGGGAATTCGGCCCCCGGGCCAGCCTCAGCGTCGCCCCGCCACTGGCCTTCGGCGACGAGGACGCACTGCCGCCAAGCGCCCTGCCCGACACGCCACCATCGCTGCTTCTCGCCCTGTTCAGCCTCACCGCCACACCGGAGGAAGAGAACCACGGCGCTTTCCTCGCCGCCCTGGCGACACGGCTTCCGACCGGCACGCCACTGGCCGCACTGGTGGATGAAGCCGGCTTCAAGGCCCGCTTCGACGCCCAGCCCAAGCGCCAGGAAGAACGTCGCCGGGCGTGGACCCGCGTACTGGAAAAGCACGCGGTCACAGTCACCTTCGTGGATCTCACCGACACAGATCCCGGCGCCCTGGCCGAAACCCTGAGCCATATCCTTGATCACAGCGCCCGCCCAGGAGGCCCCCGGTGACCCTCATCAACCTCAGCCTCGTCTCCCACACCAACGCCGGCAAGACCACCCTCGCCCGCAGCCTGCTTGGTCGCGACGTCGGCGAGATTCGCGACGAAGCCCACGTCACCGCGCTGGCCGAATGCCACCGCATGATCGAGACGCCCGACGGCCATGCGCTCAACCTGTGGGACACACCCGGCTTCGGCGACAGCGCGCGCCTCGTCAAGCGCCTGCGCCTGCAAGGGAACCCGCTGGGCTGGCTGCTCTCCGAAGTGTGGGACCGCTGGCGCGACCGCCCCTTCTGGTCGAGCCAGCAGGCCATCCGCAATGTGCGCGACGAGGCCGATGTAGTGCTCTACCTCGTCAATGCCTCCGAAACACCCCGCGACGCCGGCTACGTCGAGCCGGAAATGGAAATCCTGGCGTGGATCGGCAAACCGGTACTGGTGCTCCTCAACCAGATCGGCGAACCCCGCCCTGGCGTCCTCGACAAGGCCGACGAAGAAAGCTGGCGCAAACACGTCGCCCATCACCCTTTCGTACGCGGCGTGCTCACCCTCGACGCCTTCGCCCGCTGCTGGGTGCAGGAATTCGCGCTGCTGAATGCCATCGCAGCCATTTTGCCGGCGGACAAACAGGCCAGCTTCGAAGCCCTGCAGGGAGCCTGGCGCAGCCGGCGCATGGAAAGCTTCGAAGCCTCGCTGAACATACTCGCCCGGTTTCTGGCCCGCAGCGCGCAGGATGAAGAAAACCTCGACGACGCCGGTTTCATGTCTTCCCTGCGTGGCATCGGCAAGGCTGTCGGCATCGGAAAGGACGATGGCACGTCACCCCGGGAACAGGCCATGACCCGCCTCGCCACGCGTCTCGACCAGGAAACCCGCCGCAGCACCGACCAGCTCATCGAAGCCCACGGCCTTGGCGGACGGGCCGCGGAGGAAGTCATGGCCCGTGTCGCGGCCGACTTCACGACAGACGAGCGACTCCCCGAAGGCAAGGCGGCCGTACTCGGCGGCGTGGTGTCGGGGGCCCTGTCCGGCCTCGCCGCCGATCTGGCCAGCGGCGGACTGACCCTCGGCGCCGGCCTGATCGGTGGCGCCGTACTGGGCGCCCTCGGGAGCGCCGGCCTGGCCCGGGGCGTCAACCTGGTACGCGGCAAGGACAGCAGCCTGCTGCACTGGAGCGACGAAAGCCTCCAGCGGCTCTTCGCCAGCGCACTGCTGCGCTACCTGGCTGTGGCCCACTACGGCCGTGGCCGGGGGGAATGGCAGCAAGGTGAATATCCTCCCCACTGGAAAACGCTGGTCGAAGAGGAACTGGCCTCTCGCCAGAGCAGCCTCACCAGCCTGTGGGCCCAACGGGGCACACCAAACGAAGCCACAGCCTTCGAGCAAGCCCTGCGGACGACGCTTGCCGACACACTTCTGAGCTTGCTGCAGCGTCTCTACCCAAACGTTCAAAGAGATCCCGAAACAATATTTTAATTACCATTTGACATACCCTTTAAGCATTCCTTAAGGTTGAGGAAGGAATATCCGAGGCAATTCCGGCCGTCACCTACCGACACCCGTCAGTACCGGCCGGCGGATTTTCCCTTGCACAAGGAGTCTGTCGTGTCTGTCCGCCTTACCGCTTCATTCATTGTCACCACCCTCGCCCTGGTCCACCAGGGAAGCGCATACGCCGCCCCGAACCAGGAACCCATTCAGCCCATTCAGGCTGCCAGGGTTTCCAACCCCGCCGCCGTGGAGCTCGGCAAGGCCCTGTTCTTCGATCCGCGCCTGTCCAAATCCGGCTTCATCTCCTGCAACTCCTGCCACAACCTGTCGATGGGCGGCACCGACAACCTGAAGACCTCCATCGGTCACGGCTGGCAGCAAGGCCCCATCAACGCCCCCACCGTGCTCAACTCACGCTTCAACCTGGCCCAGTTCTGGGACGGTCGCGCGGCCGACCTCAAGGCCCAGGCCGGCGGACCGATCGCCAACCCCGGCGAAATGGCCTTCAGCCATGAACTGGCCGTCACCACCCTGAAGAGCATGCCCGGCTACGTCGGCGCCTTCCGCAAGGCCTACGGTTCGGACGAAATCAACACCGACCGCATCACCAGCGCCATTGCCGCCTTCGAGGAAACCCTGGTCACCCCCAACTCGCGCTTTGACCAATGGCTGAAGGGCAACAAGAAGGCCCTCACCAGCAACGAACTGGCCGGCTACAAGCTCTTCAAGGACAGCGGCTGCGTGGCCTGTCACAACGGCCCGGCGGTAGGCGGCAACTCCTACCAGAAGATGGGTGTGGTCGAGGCCTACAAGGCCAGCAGCCCGGCCGAAGGCCGCGTCGCCGTCACCGGCAAGGACGCCGACCGCTTCAACTTCAAGGTGCCCACCCTGCGCAACGTCGAACTCACCTATCCGTACTTCCACGACGGTGCCGCCAACACCCTGCCCGAAGCCGTCGACACCATGGGTCGCGTCCAGCTCGGCCGGAAATTCACCGCCGACGAAAACACAAAGATTGTTGCCTTCCTGAAAACCCTGACCGGCGATCAACCCAGCTTCAAGATGCCGATCCTGCCGCCCTCGGCCGACGCCACCCCGCGTCCGCAACCCTTCAATTAAACAGACGTCCCCCGCAAGGGGGATCGCTCACCAGAGGCGCCCTGAAAAGGGCGTCGGCGCTTCATCCCGGGCTGACACCAGACTAGGGAAAACCCTGAATCGATAAAGCCTTCGTCATGACGCCAAGGGCGTACTGTGGACTGCCTCCAGCCCCCGCCTCCCAGCCTCGTCACGAAAGGTTCCGATCATGGATTTCCTGATAGTCATAGCCGCCCTCGTGTTTCTGATGTTCATCGCCTACCGAGGGTACAGCGTCATCCTGTTCGCCCCGGTGGCGGCCCTCGGCGCCGTACTGTTCACCGACCCCAGCCTCGTTGCCCCCGCCTTCACCGGCTTGTTCATGGACAAGATGGTGGGCTTCGTGAAGCTCTACTTCCCGGTCTTCATGCTGGGCGCCGTGTTCGGCAAGGTCATCGAACTGTCCGGTTTCTCCAAGTCCATCGTGTCCTCGGTGATCAACCTGGTCGGTCGAGAGCGGGCCATGCTTTCCATCGTGCTGGTGTGCGCACTGCTCACCTACGGCGGCGTGTCGCTGTTCGTGGTGGTCTTCGCCGTCTATCCGTTTGCCGCCGAGATGTTCCGCCAGGGCAACATTCCCAAGCGCCTGATTCCCGGCACCATTGCACTGGGCGCCTTCACCTTCACGATGGACGCCCTGCCCGGCACGCCGCAGATCCAGAACATCATCCCGACCACCTTCTTCAAGACCAACACCTGGGCCGCCCCCACCCTCGGCGTCATCGGTGGCATCTTCATCCTCATCGTCGGCCTGACCTACCTCAACTGGCGTCGGCGCAGCGCCCAGACCGCCGGCGAAGGCTACGGTGAAAACCTGCTCAACGAGCCGGAACCCTTCCCCGACGAAAAGCTCGCCAACCCGGTCATCGCCATCCTGCCCCTGTTCGTCGTCGGCATCTTCAACAAGGTTTTCACCACCGTCATTCCGGACCTGTATGGCAAGGTTCATGAGCTGGCCCTGCCCGGCCTGGCCAAGCCCATCGCCACCGACGTCACCAAGATCGCCGCCATCTGGGCCGTCGAAGCCGCCTTGCTGCTGGGCATCCTGTGCGTGCTGGCCTTCGCCTTCAAACCCGTCATGGCCAAATTTGCCGATGGCTCCAAGGCGGCCGTCGGCGGCGCCCTGCTGGCCTCGATGAACACCGCCTCCGAGTACGGCTTCGGCGCCATCATCGCGGCCCTGCCCGGCTTCATCTACATCGCCGACGCCCTCAAGGCCATTCCCAACCCGCTCATCAATGAAGCCATCAGCATCAGCACCCTGGCCGGCATCACCGGCTCCGCATCCGGCGGCATGAGTATTGCTCTTGCGGCGATGTCCGAAACTTTCATCGCCAATGCCAATGCGGCGGGGATTCCGCTCGAAGTCTTCCACCGGGTCGCCTCGATGGCCTCCGGCGGCATGGACACCCTGCCCCACAACGGTGCGGTAATCACCCTGCTCGCGGTCACCGGCCTGACCCACAAGCAGTCCTACGGCGACATCTTCGCCATCACCATCATCAAGACTTCGGCGGTGTTCGTGGTGATTGCTGCGTATTATCTTTTCGGTATCGTCTAAGGACCGCGCGGAACGCAACAGGAGAGAAACCCATGAGCCAGAACAAGCAACAATTCGTGCGCCCCCAGGGCCGCAACACCGGCAAGGTCGTCAGCGCCGCCGACGCCGTCAAACTGATCCGCTCCGGCGACACCGTGGCCACCACCGGCTTCGTCGGCATCGGCTTTCCCGAAAACATCGCCATCGCGCTCGAACAGCGCTTCCTTGAAACCCGCGACCAAGACCCCGACGGCCGTGGCAAACCCGAAGGCCTGACCCTCGTCTATGGCGCCGGTCAGGGCGACGGCAAGGACCGCGGCCTCAACCACCTCGGCCATGAAGGCCTCGTCGCCCGCGTCATCGGCGGCCACTGGGGCCTCGTCCCGCGCCTGCAGGAACTCGCCGTGGCCAACCGCATCGAGGCCTACAACCTGCCCCAGGGCGTCATCACCCACCTGTACCGTGACATCGCCGCCGGCAAGCCCGGCACCATCACCCGGGTCGGCCTCGGCACCTTCGTCGACCCGCGCTTCGGCGGCGGCAAGGTCAACAGCTGCACCACCAGGGACCTGGTGCGCGTGATGGAGATCGACGGCGAGGAATACCTTTTCTACAAGGCCTTCCCGATCAGCGTCGGCATCATCCGCGGCACCACCGCCGACCAGGACGGCAACATCACCATGGAGAAGGAAGCCCTCACCCTTGAGGGCCAGGCCATCGCCATGGCCGCGCGCAACAGCGGCGGCATCGTCATCGCCCAGGTCGAGCGCATCGCCGAATCCGGCTCGCTGAACCCGCGCCAGGTCAAAATCCCCGGCATCCTCGTCGACTGCATCGTCGTCGCCGAGCGCCCCGAGTGGCACATGCAGACCTTCATGGAGCAGTACAACCCGGCCTTCTCCGGCGAGATCCGCGTACCGGTCACCTCCCTCGAGCCGATGGAGATGAGCGAGCGCAAGATCATCGCCCGCCGGGCCGCCATGGAACTCATCCCCAACGCCATCGTGAACCTCGGCATCGGCATGCCCGAGGGCGTCGCTGCAGTGGCTGCCGAAGAGCGCGTCATCGACCTGATGACCCTCACCGCCGAACCCGGCGTGATCGGCGGCATTCCGCAGGGCGGGCTCAATTTTGGTGCCGCCATCAACACCGCCGCCATCGTCGACCAGCCCAGCCAGTTCGACTTCTACGACGGCGGCGGGCTCGACATCGCCTTCCTCGGCCTCGCCCAGGCCGACGCCCAGGGCAACCTCAACGTCTCCAAGTTCGGCCCCAAGCTCACCGGCGCCGGCGGCTTCATCAACATCAGCCAGAACGCCAAGAAGGTCGTCTTCGTCGGCACCTTCACCGCCGGCGGGCTGGAAGTGGCGCTCGAGAACGGCCAGCTGAAGATCCTCGTCGAAGGCAAGGCCATCAAGTTCGTGCAGGAAGTGGAGCACCGCACCTTCAGCGGCCAGGAAGCCGTGCGCCGCAAGCAGCCGGTGCTGTACGTCACCGAACGCTGCGTCTTCGAACTGACCTCCGCCGGCGTCGAACTGATCGAAGTCGCCCCCGGCATCGACATCGAACGCGACATCCTCGCCCACATGCACTTCAAGCCGGTCATCCGCGGCACCCTGCGCCTGATGGATTCACGCGTGTTTCGCGACGAACCGATGGGCCTGCGCAGCAGCATCGTCGCCGCCCCCCTCGAATCCCGCTTCCACTACGACGCGGCGCAAAACATCTTCTTCATCGACTTCGAAAACCTGCGCCTGCGCCACGCCGAAGAGATCGACGAAATCCACAGCCTCGTCGCCGGCCTCCTCGGCCCGCTCGGCCACAAGGTGCCGGCGGTGGTGAACTACCACGGCTTCGACATCCGGGAAGAGCTCATCGAGCCCTACGCCAACATGATCCAGGCGCTCATGGAAAAGCACTACAGCCAGGTGACGCGTTATGCCACCAACACCTTCCTGAGGGCAAAGCTGGGCGACGCGCTCAACGCACGGGACCTTTCACCGAAGATTTTCAACTCTGCCGAAGAAGCCCGTGCCGGACTTGCCGACGACGTTTGACGAGCACATTCGCAACACCTGTTGCTGCGGTGCAACATAATCAGGCGGGAGCACCCTTTTTTTGTGCAGTGCTCCTTCGCGGTGCATGGGCGTGTGATATTGTTTTCCGCATGAGGCCGGGGGAGGGAATCGATCTGGCACTCTAACTGTTCAACAACAATGTACGGAGATGATTATGGCGACCAAGCAAGAACAGCAATTCAACGAGATCCAGAAGAAGAACCTCGAAGCTGCCATGCGCCTTGCGCAACTGTCGATCGAGAACTCCCAGCGCATCATGGAGCTGCAGGTCGGCACCGCCAAGTCCCTGTTCGAAGAAGGCGTCGCCAATGCCAAGGCCCTCTCCGGCGTCAAGGATCCGGCTGAAGCCCTGAGCCTGCGTACCTCCTACGCCCAGAGCACCACCGAAAAAATGCTCTCCTGTGCGCGCGAAATCGCCGAGATCACCTCCAAGACCCAAGCCGAAGTCGGCAAGATGGTCAGCGAGCAGCTCAGCGGCGGCGGCCAGGACATGTTCGAGTCCATCCAGAAGATGTTCAAGGGCATGCCCATCGGCGACCACAACGCCCTCGGCTCGATCCAGACCGCCATGGACACCGCCCGTTCCGCTTACGAGCAGATGACCAAGGCCTCCACGGAAGCCTTCCAGGCCTTCACCAAGGTCGGCAAGAAGTAATCAGCGCGTCAAGCGTTGATCCAGACGGCGCCCTCGGGCGCCGTTTTTGTTTGTATCGCCATCACGGCGAGTTCACGCGCCAATCACAGGCGCGTCACGGGAATCCATCAAGGTTGCAGCATTTGCCCCGGAGATTCCCATGTCCTTCGCCGCCCCCGTCCACCGCCTGCCCCTCGCCGCCGCCTGCTGCAGCGCCCTGCTGCTCTCCGCCTGTGGTGGCAGCGACGACGACAAGCGCCTGCCGACCCTCGACGGCGCCGCCCCCATCGTGGTCGCTCACCGGGGCGCCTCCGGCTATCTGCCCGAAGAAACCCTCGAGGCCTACAGCCTGGCCATCGACCTGGGCGCCGACGTGATCGAACCCGATCTCATCGCCACCAAGGACGGCATCCTGATTGCCCGCCACGACCCCAACCTGGCCTACAGCACCGACGTGGCCAGCCACGCCGAATTTGCCGCCCGCAAGAAAACCATCCAGGTGGACGGCGAGACCCAGACCGGCTGGTTCGCCAGCGACTTCACCCTCGCCGAGATCAAGACCCTCGGCGCCATCTCCACCGACGCCGAGCGCCCGCAGCAATACAACGGCGCCTACAAGATCGTCACCTTCCAGGAAATCATCGACCTGGTGAAGGCCCGCACGGCCAGCACCGGGCGCACCATCGCGGTGTATCCCGAAACCAAGAACCCCACTTACCACCGGGACATCGGCCTGCCGCTGGAAGACACCCTCATCGCCCAGATCAAGGCCGCCGGCTGGAACAGCAAGAGCGCCCCGATCTACGTCCAGTCCTTCGAGCCGAGCAGCCTCAAGTACCTGAAGAGCAAGGGGCTGGAGACCCGCCTGATCCAGCTCATCGACGCCGACGACGTCAACCTCAAGACCGGCGCCCTCACCTTCGCCGCCCCCTACGACCGTCCCTACGACTGGCTCAAGGCCGGCGACACCCGCCTGTTCAGCGCCATGGTCACCCCGGCCGGCCTCACCGAGATCAAGGCCTACGCCGACGGCATCGGCCCGTGGAAGCGCTACATCATCACCGTCAAGGGCACCCTCGACGCCAGCGGCAACGTGACCGACATCAACGGCGACGGCAAGATCAACGAAGCCGACACCACCAGCCAGCCCGCCACCCCCCTCATCGCCGACGCCCACAAGGCCGGCCTGTTCGTCCATCCCTACACCTTCCGCAACGAACAGCGCCGCCTCGCCAGTGACTACAAGGGCGACCCGAAGAACGAATACCTGGCCTTCTATCGCCTGGGCGTGGATGGTGTATTTGCAGACTTCACCGACACCGCCATCGCCGCCCGCAGCACCTACCTGAAGGAAATGGGCCGCTGACCAGCCCGGGCCGGCCGCCATGACGTGCCGGCCCCTTTCATCAAACCGTCACCTGCCGACGGCAACATTCGGCCCTTTCCGCCCTACTCCTGGAGTCACGAATGAGCAACGAGATCGACAACCCCTCTGCCAACACCCACATTCAGGAAGTCATTGCGACGCGCATGAGCCGGCGCGGTGTCCTCAAGGGCGGCGTTGCCGTCACCGCCTCCACGCTGCTCGGCAGTGTCAGCCTGTCCGCCTGTGGCGGCAGCAGCAACGACGACAAGGCCCCGCTGGCCCTCAACTTCGACGCCGTTGCCAAGAACAAACTCGACCTCGTCACCGTACCGGCCGGCTACCAGACCAGCATCCTCCACGCCCTCGGCGATCCGCTGTCGCTGGCAGATGCAGCCTGGGCCAACGACGGCTCCGAAAGCGCCGACTCCTACAACCGTCGCGTCGGTGACGGCCACGACGGCATGCACTATTTCGGCCTCTCCGATGCCGGCGCCTACAGCGCCAGCCGCTCCGACCGCGGCCTCTTGTGCGTCAACAACGAATACGTCGTGCGCCCCTATGGTCTCCACGCCAGCGGTCGCACCAGCGGCGCCACCCGCGTCGCAGCCGAAGTGGACAAGGAAGTGAACGCCCACGGCGTCACCATCTGCGAAGTCCGTCGCGGTGCCTCGGGCACCGGCATGACCATGGTGCGCGGCTCCAGCTTCAACCGCCGCATCACCTCCGCCACCCCGATGGACTTCGCCGGCCCGGTCAAGGGCTCCAGCCTGGTCAAGACCAAATACTCCGCCGACGGCACCAGCACCCGCGGCACCAACAACAACTGCGCCAACGGCTACACGCCCTGGGGCACCTACCTGACCTGTGAAGAGAACTTCACCAACGTGGTCAGCCGTGCCGCCGGCGATGACGCCCTGCGCAGCCCCGCCGAAGTCACCGCCCTCAACCGCTACCGCCTCAAGC
>ERZ724525.170-NODE-170-length-33764-cov-14.448545_pt1 | contig 33764 bp, 31 predicted proteins | sample MGYA00376058_ERZ724525 | MGnify/ENA primary metagenome ERZ724525 (study PRJEB28724, sample SAMN07190888) | wastewater metagenome | isolation source: influent of sewage treatment plant in Hong Hong | place: USA: Christiansburg, Virginia | collected 2016-03-01 ... | reverse complement strand
ATCAAATAGCGAGGGCCGCGGCTGGAGCGGTTTCTCGGCGTTTTGCATCGACCTGCTAGCTTCTCGGTGGGTAAATGCCCTGCAGGGCGATGCAATAGTTGAGCACCTGGTAAGGCTGCAGGTTGGTATGCGGCTGGCCGCCGCCAGCGATGCCGACGGCGCCGGGGGCCATTTGCGCCGGGCCCGTATCACCGTACTCCTTGCTGCCGCCGAGATCCTGGGCCCAGAAGTGGCCGACGGGGGCGGGCTGATTGCCGTTTCCTGCATTGGCATTGGCCGGGTGAGTGTGGGCAGGCATCTGCGTCATGCCGAGTAGCTCGGTCTCTGTGCCGCCGGTTTCACCGAGACTGCGCGGTGTCAGGTTGGGGCCCTGGCCGGCGCCCATGGCCACCGCCCCGGCGAGGTTGGGCAGCGCAAAATTGCTTCTCCCGTCGCCACCATAGGTGGTGCCGAGAATGGAGAACAGCGCGGTGTTCTGGGCTATGGGGAGCAGTTGCCCGTTGCACTGGGCCCAGCCATAGGGGGCAAAATTGAATCCGAACGAGCGGATTTCTCCAATAAACGGTTCACTCATCGACGTGGCTCCTGTCGCGTGGCGCTCAGCTTTGGGGAGGGAAGATGCCCTCGAGGGCGATGATGTAGTTGATCACCAGAAAGGGTTGCAGGTTGTCATGGGGTTGTCCGCCCCCGCTGGGGCCGATGGCCGTGCCGGCCATCTGGCTGCCGGCGGTGGTGCTGTAGCCCCCGCTGTTGCCACCGGGGTCGGTCGCCCAGAAGCTGCCGACCGGGCTGGCCCTGTCGGCGCCGGCATTGGCGCAGATGGCGGTGTGGGTGTGGATTGGTAGTTGCTGGGTGTTCAGGGTGACATGCTCGCTGCCGCCTGCTTCGCCCATGCTTCGGGGTGTCAGGCCCGGCCCGGCGCCCTGGTGGATGGGGATGCTGCCGGCAAGGTTGGGTAATGCGAAGGTGTTTTGCCCATCTCCGCCGTAGGTGGTGCCGATAAGCGAAAACAGCGCATCGTTTTCGGCGATGGGCATTAATTGCCCCTGGCACAGAGCCCATCCGGAGGGCGCGAAGTTGCCCGTAAAGACCCGGATCTCTCCCAGGAATGGATCTGCCATGACGTCCTCCCAAGTTGGCGCCGTGTGGGGTGACGCCTCTCCGAAGGATAGGAAACGGAATGGCAAATGTCATCCCGTCTTGTTGCACCGTGCGGTGTTTCGTTTGTCGTCGGGCGGGATTCTTGATACAAGACGGGCTCTTGCATCGGGCATCTCGTGGCGCACCTCTCTCCTGTCATTCTCTTTGTGGACGATGCCCTGATCGTCGCCGACAAGCCGGCTGGCCTGCTCTCGGTTCCCGCCCGCGGCGAGGACCGGCAGGACTGCCTGATTGCCCGGGTGCAGGCGCTGCATGACGATGCGCTGCTCGTGCATCGCCTCGACATGGCCACCTCGGGCCTGATCCTGCTGGCGCGCAGCGCCGAGATGTTGCGCCGGATGAATCTGGCCTTCGAGCAACGCATCGTTGGCAAGCGTTACGTTGCACTGGTGCATGGTCATATCGCGCAGGATGCCGGCGAGATTGACCTGCCGCTGGGCAGCGACGAGGCGAATCGTCCGCGGCAGTGCGTCGACCCGTTGCGTGGCCGGCGTGCCCTGACCCGCTACCGGGTTCTGGAACGCAGCGGCACGGGCCCCGATGCCCTCTCCCGCGTCGAACTCAAGCCGGTCACCGGCCGCTCGCACCAGTTGCGGGTGCACCTGATGTCGATCGGCCACGCGATCCTTGGCGATCCGCTGTACGCCCCGCCCGACAGCGCACAGCGTTATGCCCGCATGCATCTGCACGCCGCCGGCATTGCCTTCATCCACCCGTGCAAGCAGGTGCCGGTGAGTTTCGAGAGCGCTGTGCCGTTTTGACGGCGTTTTGCCGCTCGCTGCAAAAAAGAACTGCCACTGTATTTTTATTCAATAGTCTGCCACTATTGCGGCCCTCTGTTTTTCCCCTGGAAGTTAGCGTCGTTCCGCCATGGCTTCCAACAAAGCGCATCACGCCACCGGATGGGCGGCTGCCGTTATTGCGGCGGCTGTTGTCGCCCAGTCCGGGGTTCATGGCCCTTATTACGTATGGATTGTGCTCAGCTTTGTGGCAGGGTTGCTCGGCAGCACGGCCCCCGACTGGCTCGAAGTGGCGTGGTGGTCGAGATCGCACCGTCTGTGGATCGCCCATCGCACCCTGACCCACTGGGGCGTCGCCTGGCTTGGCTTGCTGGTCTATTCCCATGAACAATTGGGCGTGCATCCGGCGGCCGCGCTGATTTTCGGTTTTGCGACCGGTGGCCTGATGCATCTGCTGGCGGACTGGCCCAATCCGCTGGGCGTGCCGTGGCTCTACTGGCGCCATTCCCTCAACTGGTGGAAGAGCGGGCGCTGCGATCTGCTGGTCGTTGGCGCTTCGTGGATTGCCGCGTTTGTGTGTGCCGATCACGTCTGGTTCGACGGCATTCATTCCCTGTGGCTGGTGCGCGGCATGCTCGCCGTGACCCGGGAGTGGATCGCCAGGGCCTAGCCGGCCCCTGTTGGCCGCGGTGTCTCGAGGCTGACAAACTCGTCGCGTTTCCAGCCTGGCCCCCAGTCGATGGCGTCCACTTCGCGGATGAAGACCTGGAGTTCGGCCGTGACGTCTGTGCGCAGGATTCGGGCGATGGCGTCCCGCTCGGCGCTGCACAGGGGGCGGCTGACCCGGCACAGGACTTCCAGTTCGCCGCCCAGGTATTGCCGGACCTGGAATTCCTGCACCGCCGCGATGCGGCCAATGTCATCGCCGAGCGCCGGCATGGGACGGCGCTCGCCCGAGGGCAGGCGCAACTGGTGGCGAGTCCGCCCCCACAGGCGGCGGATGACCGGCAGGGTGATGCCGCAATCGCAGGGCGGCCCCCATTCGGCCAGATCGCCCAGCTCATAGCGGATGAGGGGCATGGCGTAACTGTGCAGGCCCGTGACCAGCACGCGTCCCGGCTGGCCCACCGGGCAGGCCTGGCCGGCCTCATCCACGATCTCCACGTGTACCGTGCCGCTCAGGATGTGCAGGTGATCGTGCTGCGGGCACTGCAGGGCCAGCCAGCCGGCCTCTTCGCAGGAGTAGCGATCCTTGATTTCGGCCCCGAACGCGGCGCGGCACAGGGCCCGGTGTGCCGGCAGAACCCGTTCGGATTGCGACAGGATCTGCCGGAGGGGCAATTGCTGCCCGCTTGCCAGGGCCAGGCGGGCCAGTTCGGCAGCGGCCAGCGGGCTGCATTTCAGGTAGCCCGGGCGGCACGCAGCGAGCCACGCCAGATGGGACGCCAGCGGATGCGTGGCCAGCCCCCGGCTGAACCCCTGGCCCCGATAGCCGAGTAGCGGGTAAATCCCGCCCCAGTCGGGAAATGCCGCGTCCTGGAGACCGATGCCGAGAACGCCCAGTGTCTGTGACGGATCGCGTCCGTGCCACTCGTTGTCGATCAGGCCCACTGCTTCATAGAGCAGGCCATGCAGTTCGCGAAGCCTCTCCACCCGAACCGGCTGACCGGTGGACCCGGACGTGGCAGCGACCACGAAGGCCGAATCGTCCTGCCCCGGCAGGCGGGCCCGCATGGCGGCAAAATGGTTTTGCAGCTCACTCCGGCTGAGCACCGGCAAGGTGCCGAACCCGTCGAATGTCGCTGCTGCCGGGTTGAATCCGGCCGCGTCAAGACGCGCCCGCCAGAAGGGGGAACAGGCATGGGCGTGACGCAGCAGGGCAAGGATCTGATCGGCCTGGAGGGCCTGCTGCTGCGCCGTTGGAAGCCGCTCGAAGCGGCGCAGCTGGCGCGCAATGTCGAGCACCTGCGCGGCCAGCGGATGATGAACGACGGGAAAGACGGGGGAGGGCGGCAACACGGTCGTGGGCAGGAGCTGGGCCAGCACCGAGCTTAGCAGTTCCCCCCTGCTGGCGTGCCGTGCTGCTCGCCGAAGCGCGTCGGAAATACTCCGCAGCGGAGGTCGGTAGTATTCTTCGTGGCCTATGCACAAAGATATCCGGGAAGGCATCGCCGATTTCGCCGACCTGTTGCTCGACGCCGTGTTCCTGGTCGATGCCAACGGGTGCATCACCTATGTCAGCGCCGCTTGCGAGAGTATTTTCGGCTACACGCCGGAAGAGATGATCGGCAAGTGCATGATCGATCTCGTCGCCCCGGCAGATCGCGACAAGACCCTGCAAGAGGCCCGCGCCATCATGGCAGGCAGCCAGCGGATCGGCTTTGAGAACCGCTATCTCCGCAAGGACGGTAGCGAAGTCCATGTCATGTGGTCGGCGCGCTGGCTCGCGTCGCAGCGCATGCGTATCGGTGTTGCCCGCGACATCACCGAGCTGAAGCGGACACAAATCCTCCAGGCCGCAACTTACGCCGTGTCGGACGCCGCCCATCGTGCTTCCGACCTGGGCGCCCTGTTTCCGGAAATCCATCAGATTATCGGCAAGCTCGTCCCGGTTGCCGGGGTTGCCGTTGCGACCCGGGACAAACATACCGAGGAGATCGGTTTTCCCTACCAAATGGATACGCTGGGAAACGGGGAAGTCGTACAGGAGACACTCGCCAGTCAGTACTGCGCCAAAGTCGTCCGCAGCAAACAGCACCTCCTGGTTCGCGGTGACTTCATGTCCGGGCTGGTTGACGACGTGGCGCCCGGCACCCGTGGCGGAGTCTGTCTGGTGATGCCGCTGATTCCGCAGCAGGAGGCGGTGGGCGCATTGATTCTGAAGAGTCATGCAGGCACCTGCTTTTCGGACAAAGACATTGAGATGCTGTACTTCGTGTCGGCGCAAATTGCGGCGGCCATCGAACGCGCGCAGCTCAAGGCCGAATTGCTGCGTGCCGCCCTCTACGACGACCTGACCGGCCTGCCGAACCGGAAGCTCTTTCGTGACCGGATCAATTCCGCGCTGGCCAGATGCCTGCGCGCAAAAAGCCGCATGGCTTTGCTGTACGTCGACATCGACGACTTCAAGCGGGTCAACGATTCATTCGGGCACGCGGCGGGCGATGGGGTGCTGCAGGAGTTCGCGCGGCGTCTCACGCAGTGCGTCCGCCAGGTCGATACCGTGGCCAGGTTGGGTGGCGACGAATTTGCCGTTCTGATTGAAGAGATTCACTGCCCGGAAGATGCCCTGACCGTCGAGGCGAAGATCCGCGAGGCGCTGGTCCCGTTCTTCATCATCGGTGAGCATGCGCTGCGCACAAGCGCCAGCATCGGGATTGCGATCTACCCGGATCACGGTAATGACATTGAGCGCCTGATTGCGGTTGCCGACCAGGCAATGTATCTGCACAAGAATTCAGAAAAGTAACCGGGTTGCTAAGACGATGAAGTCCAAGATAGCCCTCTTGACGCTCATGATCATTGGCGCCGTTCTGTTGCTGGGAACCTTGCTTGGCCTCGAATTGAAGAGCGGATATCTGCGTGAAGTCGAGAACGCCGAAAAAGTCACCGCCTCCATCGCCCTCCTGCTCGAAAAGGAACTCCTGGCCTCCGTCGGAAAAATCGACCTGATCGTTCAGGAAGCGAAGTACCACCAGGAAAGCCAGCTCAATGGTACGGGCATGCCGGCGCGCGAATTGAACCCGACCCTGAAGCGCCTGCTGGCCAGGGTGCCTGGCGTTCTGAGCCTGCGCGTGGCGAATGAGGACGGCAACTATGTGTTCGACGCCAGCGGTCGGCCATCCACCGCGAACATTGCCGATCGCCAGTACTTTCGTGTTCATCGCACGGCACCCTCGGCGAATTTGTTCGCGGAAGGCCCCATTTTCTCGCGCGTGGCCGACGTCTGGACCCTCGTCTTCAGTCGCGGTGTTTACGACAAGGAAGGCCGTTTCAGGGGCATCGTTCAAAGTTCGGTGCCGAGCGAATGGCTGACCAACACCTTTGAAAGTGTCGCGCTGGGGGGCGGGGGCGACATGGTTGCATTGCTCAGTTCGGATCTTGTGCTGGTTGCCCGCGCCCCCGCTGCGCCCGCCATGATCGGCAAGGAGCTGGCTGCCGCAGAGCTCAAGGCCCGCATCCCCAGCGCGCCGGATCATGGCACCTATACGGCCGTCAGCCAGGTCGACGGCATGAAGCGGATCTACAGCTACCGGCGCATTCAGGGCTTTCCGATCTACATTTTTTCCGGCATCAGCCATGAGCACGTTCTGACCCAGTGGCGCCGAACGGCCCTCATTTATGCGGTGGTCTCCCTTTTGCTGCTGGCCGGGGGCGTCACCCTGATCTGGAATACCTATCGCAGTGTGCAGGCATCCCAGAAACGCCAGGAGGATCGCTACAAGGAACTGCTGCGGACATCGACCGACGGGATTCACGTTCTCGACGGGGAGGGAAACCTGCGTGAGGCCAGCGACTCCTTTTACAGCATGCTGGGCCGTGATCCCGCCAGCAGCGGGACGCTGAATGTCCGTGACTGGGATGGGCACTTCGCGCCAAAAGAATTAAGCGCCATCATGAGCGAAAGCGTCCTCAAGGGCACCACCTTTGAAACGCGCGTGCGGCGCAGCGATGGTCAGGTCATCGACGTCGAAATCAGCGCCCGCGGAATCCGGATGGCGGGAGAAACGCTCCTGTACTGCTCCGCGCGGGACATCAGCGAGCGCGTGCGCAACCTGAGTGCGCTGAAGGAGCAGCAGGATCATCTGGAAGAACTGGTGGAAAAACGCACCGTCTCCCTGCTACTTGCCGAAGAGGAAGCCGAAGCCGCCAACCGCGCAAAAAGCACCTTCCTGGCCAACATGAGCCATGAACTGCGCACTCCGATGAACGCCATCATCGGCATGACGGAACTGGCCCTGCGACGTGCGACAGACCTCAAGCAAAGCGATCAGCTGGCCAAAGTCATACAGGCTGCCCATCGCCTGCTGGGCATCATCAATGACATCCTCGACCTGTCCAAGATCGAAGCCGACCGGCTGAGCCTCGATCATGTCGATTTCAAACTGAAAGACGTTCTGGCGAATGTGGCGGACATGCTCAGCGCAAAGGCCACGGACAAGGCACTGCGGCTCAACATTGACATACCGCCGGCGCTGGTCGACCTGCCCCTCACCGGCGATTCCTTGCGTCTTGAGCAGATACTCATCAACCTTGTCGGCAACGCGATCAAATTCACCTCAAAGGGCGCCATCACGATCCGGGTGCGCGAGACCGAGGCCGGCACCGCCGACACGCTGCTGCGTTTCGAGGTCGAGGATACGGGGATCGGGATTTCCGCGGAGGACCAGCAACGCTTGTTCACCGCGTTTCAACAGGCCGATGGCTCGACAACCCGCAAATATGGCGGCACCGGTCTGGGCCTGACGATCAGCAAGCGGCTGGTCGAATTGATGCAGGGCACGATCGGCGTGCATAGCCAGCCCGGGGTGGGCAGCACTTTCTGGTTTACCGTGCGCCTGACCAAAGGCGAGGCGACCGCCCCGGCGGCCGCACAGGCCGCCACGCCGCAGGCTGAAGAAGTGCTCAAGACCCGCCATGCGGGGGCACAGATCCTGGTCGTCGAGGATGACCCGGTTAATCAGGAAGTTGCGCGGGATTTGCTCGAGGCCGTCAATCTGCGGGTGGATGTCGCCTCAGACGGCCTGGAGGGCCTGGAAATGAGCTGTCGCCAGGACTATGACCTGATCCTGATGGACATGCAGATGCCCAGAATGGACGGGCTCGAAGCGACACGGGCCATCCGCCTGATTCCCGGACGCCAGGCCACCCCCATCCTGGCCATGACGGCGAATGCCTTTGAAGAAGACCGGCGCCGCTGCCTTGAGGCCGGCATGAACGATCACATCGGCAAGCCGGTCAATCCGGACAAGCTGTTTGAATCCCTGCTGCACTGGCTGTCGCAGCCACCGCAAGCCGACGCTGAGCCGTGCGCCCTGCCTGCTCAGTCAGGCGCCTTGTAAACCAGCACCTTCAGCGAACGCTCGCTCGACACGTCGGCAAACACCGGCGGGTTGGGCACCCGCTGCTCAAAGCGCAACTGGGGCACCAAGGCCTGCATCTGGTCCTGCAGAAAGGCGACGCCCAGTTTGGGTGAATTCAGGCACAGCAACGCGTGCCCGCCGGGGGCCAGCAAGTCGGGCAGGCGGCGCAGGAGGCGGGCGTAATCCTTTTCAGCGACGAAGCTGCCCTTCTGATAGCTGGGCGGGTCGACAACGACCAACCCATACGGGCCGCCGCGGGTGATCTTGCCCCACGAGGCGAAGATGTCATGGGGCAGGAAGCTGGCCCCGGCAGCGACGCCGTTGAGCTGGTGGTTTTGCTTCCCGATGGCCAGCGCACCGTCGCTCATGTCCATGTTGACCACCTGCCGGGCGCCCGCCTGCAGCGCCACCACGGAGAAAGAGCAGGTGTAGGCAAACAGGTTGAGTACCTTGAGCCCGGGGCGGGTGGCCACATGCTCGCGCACCCAGCGCCGGCCCTCGGCCATGTCCAGGAAGAAGCCATGATTCAGCCCGCGCAGCAGATGCACCCGGAAGCGGGTTCCGTGTTCCGTCACCACGTGCGGCTCCGGAACGCTGCCGGCCATCAGCCGCGTATCGGCGCGGGCTTCGCAGCGGTACTGGTAGACCCAGTTCAGGGGCTGTTCGGGGTTCAGTTGCCGCCAGCGTGCCGACAAGGCGGCGTGGACGGTGGCCAGCTCATCGTCGGTGGCCGGCTGAAAGCTGGTCAACACCCAGACCGGCGGGAAGACGTCCAGCGTCCAGTGTTCACAACCGGGGTGCAGACCACCCCGCCCGTGGAACACGCGTTGGGCATCGGTGGGCATGCGCATCGTGGCGATGGCATCGAGTAAAGCTTGCATAGAGTCGTGGATGTGTTGTTGGGCACCGGCGTGCCGTCGCTGATCCGGGGGCGCAATCTGTCAGAATGAGCGCCCGGATCCGGGGACGACTATATGAGCGACAACTACTTCGACGGTCAAGCCAATCAGTATGGCAACGAGGCCAACCACATCGCGTCGAACGGTGGGACCGGGTCCGTCGATTACTGGACGGCCAAGGCCAACCAGGCCAATGCCCAGGCCATCGCCGATGGCATGCGCAACGAGAACTACGGTTTGGGCAACCCGGCCACCAGCACTAATCCCTTCGGTCAGACCACGACCACCCCCGGGTACTACAGCGGGAGCGGTGGGGGCGCAGGCCTCAATGTCAAACAGCTCGGTGTCTTTGTCCTGAGCTGCGCGGCCGCCTGGTGGGCCTACAGCCTCACCACCACGGCGTTCTCTCCGGACCCGCCTTTCGAGCGCTATCCGATCTTCTACCCCAGTTACAACACGCCCAAAACGCCCGGGTCCCACATCAAGATGTCGCGCGACGTGGCGGTGAGCACCGCCAGGGACCGTTACGGTGCGCTGTTTCAGGCCGATACGCCCTACCAGAAGCTTTTTGACGGCTGCTCGCCGGTCTACAAATGCACCGAGCACAGCTACAAGGGGTTCAAGAACCTGATGCCCTACGCCAGAAATCCGCTGACCTACTGGGAGGAGGTGTGCCGTATCAGCCAGGGCAACCTGTACGGCAACCGCAATCTGCCGGTGGCGCCGAAGTGGCACCTGCGCGAGGTGCAAAAGAAGGACGGGCTGAGCACGTCCCATGTCTGCGAACTGAGCAACGCCCGTGAACTCTACGCCGCCGCCCAGGGGCGCCAGAGCATCGTGACGGGCGTGGCCGGCAGCCTGGCGGCAGGCTTGGTGGGCATGGGCTTCCTCCTGTCACGGCGCCTGCGCACCGTCAGACAATGAACCCGCTCCAGGCGTGGCCTGGAGGAATGATCGGGGGAGAGGGTTTTCGAAGGCTGAGCGGAGGAGTGGCGGGGTGCCGCAAGCCACAAGGCTAATGCTCTCAGGCTGATTTTCCTTGCAGATCAAGGGGCAGGGGGCTTTATGTGGAGCGGGGCATGATGCCGACGTATCGGCAAGAACAGGTACCTGAGTCATGAGCGAGCCTACTGTCGTCATCGAGGAAGTCATGGGGCGTGCCAGGCAGGGCGTCACCCGGCCCTTCATCTGCCGAGGGGATGACGGTCATAGTTATTACGTCAAAGGGCAGGACGCTGGCCGGCGGAGTCTGGTCTGTGAGTGGGTTGCCGCCCAGTTGGCCACCAGGTTTGGTTTGCCGATTGCCGACCATGCGCTGGCCGAGGTACCGGCGGAGCTGATTGTTCCCGGCCAAGGGCTGGACCTCAGCCAGCTGGGGGCAGGCATTGTGTTCGCCTCCCGGGAGCTTCCCCACGTACAGGAGCTCAGCATCACAACGCGGGCATTGGTGAGCGTGGAACAGGCGACCGATGTGCTGGTGTTTGATTGGTGGCTGCACAACGAGGATCGCTACCTGACCGAGCTTGGCGGCAACCCGAACCTGTTGTGGGATATCCAGACCGAACAGCTCGCCGTCATCGACCACAACCAGGCCTTTGACCCAGACTTCGATACGGCGCACTTCCTGGCGTCCCACGTTTTTTCAGCCTGCTGGAACAGGGTGTCCACCGACCTTGTCGAACAAGCGAAGTACCTTGAAAAGATGGAAACTGTTCTCGCGGACTTGAACAAGGTGCGTGATAGCATCCCCGAGCCTTGGTGGTTCGTGGACGATGGCGTGCCCGCCAACGTGAGCTGGGATGAGATCGTTCGCTGCCTTGAACGCTGCCGCCGGGAAGACTTTTGGACTGCCTCATGAAGAAGTTTGCCTGCCACTACGCCTTGCTACGTTTTCGCCCGTTCGTCGAGACCGGCGAGTTCGCCAATGTAGGTATCGTTCTGATAGCGCCGGAGGCGGGTTTCTTCGGCTACCGCCTGCTCACGCATTACAGCCGTATCACCCGTTTTTTCCACCAACTGGATCGGCAGGTTTACCTGCGCGGGCGGGGGCTGTTCAAACAGGAGATCGACCGGTTTGCGGCCGAGTTGGGTCGTCTCGCGCTCGGAGATGGGCACACCACGCCCACCCCGTTCCTGGCCAGCCAGCTCTTTGCCGAGTTAGTGCGCCCGCGTGAAGCAATGCTTCAGTTCGACGATCAGCGGATTGCGCTGGCCGAAGACCCCCAGGCCAAACTTGATGCGCTCTTCGATCACTACATCGAACGCAACTTCGTGACCAAGGAGTACCAGGAGCGCCTCCTCGAAAACATGGTGCGCAAACTGCTGGTTGGTCGGCAGCTCGGGGCTGCGTATCGGCCCGAGAAAGTGGGGAACCTGGACTTTACGGTGAGTTTTCCGTTTGTCCGTCAGCATGACGGGCGCGCCGACCGCATTATCAAGCCGTTGTTTCTGGCCCAGGATGACTCCACCAAACTGCTGACACACGGCGGGCAATGGGTAGATAAGGTCAGGCGTCTCCGCAAGCGGGATGCTCTGCCGGAGGCGGTTCTGTTTCCGGTGAAGGCACCGGCCCGCGATACAAAGCCTTATCAGGCGTTTGAGGAGATCCGGGAGGATCTGCAGGCGGCAGGTGCAACCGTCGTGGCTGCAAATGACGAAGAGTCGATTCTGCAGTTTGCAACTGCAGCAGGTTCCGATCGGACAGGGGCTTGATTGCCCGTGTGGGCGGCAGCTTGACCGAACCCTAAGCTTCAACCCTGAGCCGCAGCTGCCATGCGCTCACCAACCTGAACGGAATTCCTCACTGCCATGGCGGCGGTGGGTGGAAGCAGGGACGACCTTGCTGCTCATGCTTCATCGGGGACGGCCCCATGACATTAATGGAGAACCTGATGAACTGGATTGTTCTATTTGTGGCCGGACTGTTTGAGGTTGCGTGGGCCGTTGGCCTCAAATACACCGAAGGCTTCACGCGCCTGTGGCCCTCCGTGGGCACCGCGGTGGCGTTTCTCGTCAGCCTGGGGCTGCTCAGTTGGGCGATGCGGGATTTGCCCGTTGGCACTGCCTACGCGGTGTGGGTCGGAATCGGGGCCGTCGGTACGGCCGTCATCGGCATGACCGTGCTGGGCGAACCCGCGTCGCTCGTGCGCGTGCTCAGCCTTGGGCTGATCGTGGCAGGGATTGTTGGCCTCAAACTGTCTTCGCCCGCATGAGAATGCTTGCCGCTGGTTGAGGGCGGTGAAAGGCGGGGTAGGGTGACACCGAATTCGTGTTCGATATGAACCCCTGTCCTGCTGGGTGCCGGTGTGAGCCGTATGAGCAGATGTATTTTGTCGACAGAATTTACAAGGATTTAACTGCGATACATGGGTGCGTGGCCAAGAGCCTTTGTGGGCGCCACTTTTTGCTTTTAGGCGCAAATTTTGCAAGTTGTTAAACGGGAGTTCACCCAACGTCCGATGACCTCACTTGCGGGAGATTCAAATGCGTTTTTCGATGAAAGCGATTTCAGCTTCGCTGCTGACTGTTGGCCTTCTCGGTGCCACCCAGGCCAGCGCCAATGAACTGTATTTCCAGTTGAATCCCAACTACATCGGTGCGGGTGCGCGCCAAGCTTTCATCTTTGGCGCTGCCAACGCCACCGGTAGCGTAACCGGGACGAATGGCTTCAACCAGATCTTCGACTTGGGCGTCAGCGGCTTCTCCGTCATCGACGTGCCGACTTCTGCCGAGCTTTCCAACAACACTGTCGAGAACCTGGGCTTCAAGATATCGTCGAGCACCAATATCAGTGGTTACTACCTCAGCCGTCAGGATTTCACCACTGACATGAGCTACCTGATTGATGGCGACAAGCTCGGCACCAAGTACGTGGTGTCCACCTACGCCGGCTCCTTCGATGAGCAGATCTCGGTGCAGGCCACCCAGGACAACACCAAGGTCACCTTCTCCCTGAAAACCGGTGAAACGGTGGTCCAGACCCTGAATGCTGGCCAGACCTACATGATCGCCCGCAGCCAGGAGCTGACTGGCTCCATGGTTGAGTCGGACAAGCCCGTTGCCGTGCTGTCGGGCAATGCCTGTACCAATGTTCCCGCGGGTGTCCCTGCGTGTGACCACATCGTCGAGCAGATGCCGTCCGTTGCCTCCCTGTCCAAGGAATACTACGTGGCGCCGACGCCCCGTACCGGCGCCAATGGCGACGTGGTGCGCATCGTGGCCTCCGAGAACGGCACCGCCGTGACGGTGAATGGTGTGCCCCAGGGCACGCTCAACGCCGGCGAATTCAAGGAAATCCGCATCACTGCTGGTTCCAACGTGGTGGCCGACAAGCCGGTGCTGGTGGCCCAGTACCTGGTGGGCCAGAATGAAGCCGGCACCAACACCGATCCGGCCATGACCATCGTTCCGGGCAAGGATCAGTGGCTGAAGAATTATGTCTTCGCCACCCCGTCCGGCACGGCGGCTTTCCCGACCGACTACATGAGCATCATCATTCCCGGCACGGCCCTGGGCTCGCTCAAGTTCAACGGCGTGCCAGTGTCGCCCACCTGCGTGATGTTCGGCGTGTTGTGCTACGCCGACATCGACGTGTCCACCCAGACCGGCCCGCTGACCGTGTCGGCTGATGAGGTGTTCCAACTGCTGCTCTCCGGCTACGACAACTACGACAGCTACTTCACCTACGGCGGTGCGGCGTTTGCGCCGGGTGCGTCTCCCAACCCGAATCCGGGTACCGTTCCGGAGCCGGCCAGCGCCCTGCTGGTAACACTGGGCCTGGCCTCCGTCGCTGCCGTGCGCTCCCGCCGCAAGGCCTAGTAGACCTGTTGCAGGCGCCGGCCCCACCGGTGCCTGCAACATAGTGAAGCGTTCAGGCACGAGAAGCGGGCTGGCTACATGCCCGGCTTCGATGCCGTGCTGCTCAAGCCAGTCAACGGCGTGGAAGTCCTGCTGGGTCTGGCTTGGCGGGGCGCCGTGCATGAACTCGAGGAATGGATGGCCCGCGTGCGCCTCATTCAGTCCGAGTGCGCAGATTTTTGCGCCATGGCGGCTGCCGCATGTCACAGCGCTGACCCCTCAGTAAGTCGAGGCTGCAATCCCCTTGTTGTGTCCGTTTTTGCTTGATGTCGTAGGCATCTTTGTGCTGTAAGATTGGCGGCTTTTTAAAATGACATTCGCGCAATAAAATGTCATTGGTTTGCGATCTCATCACCATCAAGGAGCCTCCTCATGACCCAGAACCTCGTTGCCATCGAATTCTCCCCCGCTGATCTCGAAGCCATCGACGGCGCCCTCGCGGTGCTCGAAGCCAAGCTCGGCATCCTCATCACGCTCTCCGCCGACGAGCGCCGCACAGCCATCAAGATGGGCGACAAATCCGAAGTCTTCTGCCGCCAGACCGAACTGGTGCTGCGCCAGAACCCCGGCATCGTGCCCGGCAATTTCGATCTCGCCGGACTCCAGCAGGACATTGTTGCCCTCGACGCCCTGCGCTCGCTCCAGCAGCGCCTGCGCACCCTCACCGACCGCACCGACGACACTGAACTGGCCCTCGGCAGCGACATCATGAGCGCCTCCTTCGACGGCTACGCCCTGGCCAAGGTCGGCGGCAAGGGCACCGCCCTGGATACCCTCAGGGACGCCATGCAGACCCGCCTCTCCCGCAAGCCGCGCACCCCCGCCAAACCGGCCGCCTGAGCCCCCCGCCCCGTGGCCGGCCCTGTCCGCGGGTGTCTCGCGAGTGCTGGCGGGATAGTCCGCCCCTATCCCGCCGACAGGGCCGGCCACTCGCGGAATCCCTCACGAGCAGCATTCGGACAGGGGCGGGCGGTCCGGGATATGGACCCGAGCAGTGCGGGGTATGGGCAGGGCTGTTCGGGAGGGGGAGCGGAGGGCTTCGGAGATAGGAGGGAGTACCTCGGAGGGGCTCTCGAGCACCTTGCTTGAGGAAGGGACGGTGTGCGATACGGCCGCCTCGCAGCTTCGCGAACATGAAGCCGGAGTAACGGGCGTGCAACGTTCCCCGTGAACGAAGCCGAAACCCGCGCCGGACTGACCAACCCCCTGCTGGGGCATCGTATATGGCTGCTGATCGGCCTGAGCAGACGATCAAGCTGAATACTCGGATCGTCCTTGTTCGGCCAAGAGCGGTCGCTCACTCAGTGGTCTCTTGACCCTAAAGCCGTCGGTCGAGGCGGTCCAGCACTTGCAACAAATACGTATAGGTCACGGTGATAGCAGGTTGTGCAGTTTGACAGCACTCGGGTCGGGGTGACTCGAGCTTAACTAGGCACGTGCCGCCTCGGCGTTTCGGCGGGTTTGATGGCCGTCGTGAGCGATCCCAAACTAGGGCGTCGGATTGCCAACTGCCGTGAGGTTCAGGGCCAGCATGTTCGCAAGACATACCTTGGGTTGGGAATTGACGATGTGACCCAATACAGTGCGAGGTACGTGAGTCGAACCTTCGACGCTCAGATCATGTACCCCAACATGGGCAAAGCGCAGATCTTGATGCATGCATTTTTCGACCTCGTTGACCATCCCCAGTGCCATTGCGGGATCGACGTAGCCCAATAGGCCCACTACACCGTTGGTCTCGTAGGGGTCGACGGCGCGAATGAAGCAACCAAAACCTCCCTCGCCAAGCAGTTCATTAGCAACGCAGGCTACCTGTCGGATTACTTTGGCCTCCATGGCAAACTGCAGTTTCAGCGCAGGATCTGTCGGGAAAAATACCAGATCCGGGCGCTTGGAACTGGCTCCCGTAGCGACGTCGCTCGGAGCCGTGTGATCAGCAATCACGCAGGCAATCCCGACCGTCGGCCCTTGTAGAACCGACGCAGGGTGACCTCGCTCCAAGAGCCGCTGCGCTTCCAGTGACAAGTGCGCCGTGATGGCAGTTTCTGCGATGTTGGCTGGCTTGGCAGTCGCTCGCTTGCGTTTCGTAGTGGCACCTCGTGTGCCGCAGAACTGCTCCCAACGGGCTGGCTGGGCCAAGACTTGATGCGCTGACAGGAGCAGCGCGTAGCATTGGGTGACAAACCGAGCCACAGTCAAAGCCCGATACGGATTAGCACCCGTGTCGATCAGGGACTGACGGAGTTTGTCGAAGAAGTCGTCGGGCAGTGTCACTGGGTCGCCAACAAGAGATTCATTACCCGCAGTGCGTCCCCGTACGCTCGATCAAGCGAGAAATACAGACTTCCAGCTGGTTTGACGACAAAAATCTGCCGCTCGCCTTCCGACCAGGACACATGTGCGGAGTCGTAGAATTGGAAGGCGGCGTCGCTGGTAGGCGGGGGGCTCGGTAGAGGCTCAGCCACATCAATGCGGATTCGCGCGGAGGCGTCGAGAACCGGCAGGGCAGTGCAGTCCAAAATCAGCGGACCGAATCCGCCACGCAGAGAGGATTTCATCAACCCCACATAGTCGCCAGGCACTTCGTCGATGCGGGCATTGGCACCCGAAGGAGATAGCCCGTTCTCAAACTGATGGCGGGTGTCCAGATAATCCCGCATAGCGGCTGCGACATCTTCGACCTGCATCGCGGCCATGAAATCGTCGTCGTTGGCGATAGGCTTTTGTCGAAGAAAATACTCAGGCAACGGCACTACGACCTCATCGAGGTCGCGCCGCTCCACACGAGTTCGGTCAACTTGCCACAGGCGACCAAAAAGTGCGAACTGGAAACGCGCTAGATCACTCATCAGAAAACGCCCGAGAACACACAGCACGGATCGGCGTTCGCTTACCGAAAGCTTGTTCGACGCATCCTTCCAGTGGATCACGTTCATCGAGGAGTTGACCGCGAGGGGGAAGTCGACAGCTATTGCTTGGGCCAAGCTTCGAGACACCATCAGCCGCTCACTCTGGAATTTCGCACGATGCTGAGGGCTGCATTGTTCCAAGCGGCTCCTGGATAACTGCTTGGGATGCGACTCCAGCGTCGTGAACCCATCACCGCACTTCGCAAAGTCGAGAGTGCTGCAGATCTCGCTCGCTTCAAGAAGTGTCCGGGCAGGTGTGCTGCCACCGGCAGATACCAGCCCGAGACTCGTCAACAGCTTGCCAAAGGTCGTAGCCGAACCCATTGTCACCGCGTGGTGAAGTCTGTTCTTCGTGGCCCGATCTAGTGGGCGCAACGCATACGCATCGAAGACCCGACCCGCATTGGCGAACACGAACGTGCTTGGCATCCACTGCACATCCGAGCAATCGATGGCCAGGGTCCACATCGCCTTGGGCATAAAAGGTTGGGTCCACAGCGCTGGTGCGTAGAATGCGGTTCTGCTGGAATGGCTCACCACACATTTGGACACGAACAGCAATGCCGCTGGGTATACGGCGTTCTCGAAAAGATGGCGGCGCCACTGAGACAGGTTGACGATGGCCCGGACGTGAAACTCTCGGCCCAGTGCGGGAAGGAAAGTCTTCGCCGAAGGACTGGAAATGGACTTGGACGGCATGACCAAGCCAAGTACGCCGCCGGCACCGAGGTAACGCCTCAGGCTGTGCCAGGTGACGTGCTCGGAAGCCTCCTCCCCATCGACCGCGTCGTAGCTCTCAACTGTTGACGTTGTGACCTTTGCGAGCGGCTTCCAGGGCGGGTTGCCCGCTACGCACGTGAACTCGGTTCCCGGGAAGTGCCTCTCCTCGGCGAAGAAGTCTGCGACTTTAATGTTGGACTCGATCAGAGGAGGGAACACCTTCGGTCGGCGCTTCTCGGTGACGATGGCCGATAGCTCTGCGGGATCAGCGTACTCCAAAAGATTTAGATAAAGACTGAAAGCTGCAACCGCTGCGGCCGACGGTGCCTTCTCGACGCCGAAGATGCACTGCATCAGAATCTGGCGCAACTCCTCCATGGGCAGGCGCTGTTTACGACGCTCCAAAAGTACACGCTCGACGATGCGGCGAAATGCCGCAACCAAAAAGACGCCAGAACCTGCTGTTGGATCCAGGACGCGGGAGTCGGTGGAGAACTCACGTTCATCGTCAATGCGGTTGACGACGAAGTCGACCAGGAATGGAGGCGTGTAAACCACTCCGTCCTCGCGCACGCTCTCGGGGCTCTCGCTCCTCAGAAATTGCTCGTAGACGGCCGAAAGCGTCTCAATCTGGATCGCTGTCAGATCGATCAGGAACAACTCGGTCTGTTCGCCGCCCTTGTGCAATGTCGTGCCTGCTCGCAGGTAGTCGATGGCAAGGTCGAGATGCTGCTGCAGAATCTTGACCCGATCCTTGGCGTCGAGTACAAACACCGCACCGTTGAAAATGTCGTCGATCTGATCCTGCAGCGCCCAGAACCGATGTAGTTCGATTGCCGGTCGCGTGCCTAGCACCGCGTCGTGGTCGACCACAAGCCCATGAGCCCAGCCATTCGGTACGATCCCGCGATCCAATAAGAGGAATGTATAGAGGACGCGGCCTATCAGGCGGTTCGCAATTGTGGCCTCCAATCGGTCATCAGCGACGGTGGAAGCCAAGCGCTGATGCAGGTGCTCCAAGGCACGTAGTAGGCGCTTGTCCACCGTCCCTGTCGCTTGCAGCCTGAAATCCTTCCACTGCAGCGAAGAGCGTAGTCTCACCGCGGAAAAATCACTGAGCGCGGATCCCGCTCCATCCTTTTGAACTTTGTCAGCTGCAACAATACGAACAAGGTCAGCCCAACTGTCATCGGGAGCAAAATCGAAGCCTGGACAGATGACGAAACTTCCCGGGACAGAGAGGATGAGCCACGGGACTAAGCCTTGGCTCCACACCCACCGATGGTGAGCACGTGCATCGACAAGACTGCTCGCTTCGGCAAGGTAGACAATAGGTACGAATCGACCCTGCGCGCGATCGCCAAACCCAGGCTCCCATGCCCCGAAGCAGGCTTTGAGGCGGATGGCACCTGCAGCAGTATGCAAAGCATTAGAGCTGCCTACTGCACGTGTGAAGTCTTCCGTACTAGATAGCAGTCCAGGATTGTGCTCGTAGGCTAGGGCGTTGATCAACCGATCAATCGCATTGCTCATGGCCGGCCTCCACCCTTGAGCGCCGTGGTTGAATCCTCGCTTCCAACGGTATTCCTGCTTTTGCTAGGCCGTTTGCTGCGCCCGTTGGCGAATGTCGAGACGTCTTGTGCCATAGGGAACATGTCGAGTTGCTCAACGTTGCTGCCAGTGGGAACACTTTGCGGAAAAACGCCAAAACCCCCAAGAAGTTCGCGAACGTTGACTCCGCGATCAGTAACGTCGCCCAGAAGGATGGCGATAATGGCGTAATTGCGAGGAACAGCGCCCGATTTCGAATAGTTCGAAACCGAGGCAGGGCGTACGCGAAGGTAAGCCGCGAAGTCATTGATGGTCATTCCGGCTTTGCCGAGATGACGACGAAACTCCACGTAGAGCACAGATTATCCTGACCGTTTCTCATAATTCTATGAACATTTGACCGGCTTGGAAAGCGAAAAATTCATTCCAGACTTTCCTTGTCCGATTGCGATTTGGGAAAAATTCGCCTGAATGACAGCTTTTCGCTTAAGCGAAGATCCGCTTTGGGTCGGTAGCGGCCTGTCACATCCATTGCGTCAGAAGACCGCTCCGGCCGATGAGCGGCCTGCTGGAAAGCACTGGATGAATCCAGATAGCACCCTACCCGCCTTGGACCAGACAGCACAAAGGCCAACCCTCGCAGGTTGGCCTTTTTGCTTCCAGTTCAACAACCTGGAGGAATCCTTGTGGAGCGGGCGATGGGAATCGAACCCACGGCTCTAGCTTGGGAAGCTAGGGTATTACCATTATACGACGCCCGCTCAGAGGAGCCGGATTGTACGCATGGGCGGGGCGGAGGGCAACCGGCGAGGCGTGGTAAACTTCGGGCATGTCTGCTCAAGCTGCTTCTACTTCTCTTTTTCTGACGATCAACGGCGAGGCGCGTGCGTTTGCGGCGCCGGCCAGCGTGGCGTCCCTGCTCGACGAGATGGGGCTGACCGGCAAGCGGCTGGCGGTGGAGCGTAACGGCGAGATTGTGCCCAAGGGGCTGCATGCCACCACCGCGCTGGCCACCGGCGACCGGCTCGAAATCGTTGTCGCCGTTGGCGGCGGTTGATCAACTCTCATTTTTGGACTGGCGCTTCGATGGACGATTTGCTGACGATTGCAGGTACGGGCTATTCCTCCCGGTTGCTGGTGGGCACCGGCAAATACAAGGATTTCGCGCAGACCCGCGAGGCCATCGTGGCGAGCGGGGCGCAGATTGTCACCGTGGCGATCCGCCGCACCAACATTGGTCAGGACCCGAACACGCCGAGCCTGCTCGATGCGCTGCCGCCGTCCGAATTCACCTATCTGCCCAACACGGCCGGCTGTTACTCCGCCGACGATGCGGTGCGCACGTTGCGCCTGGCGCGCGAGCTGCTGGACGACCACAAGCTGGTGAAGCTGGAGGTGCTGGGCGACCCGCACACGCTGTTTCCCAACATGCCGGAAACCCTGAAGGCGGCGGCAACGCTGGTGAAGGAAGGCTTCCAGGTAATGGTGTACTGCGCCGACGATCCGATCCAGGCGAAGATGCTGGAAGACATCGGCTGTGTGGCGGTGATGCCGCTGGCTTCGCTGATCGGTTCCGGCATGGGCGTGCTCAACCCGTGGAACGTGCAACTGGTGCGTGACGCGGTGAAGGTGCCGGTGCTGCTGGATGCCGGCGTGGGCACGGCGTCCGATGCCGCCATTGCGATGGAGCTGGGCTGTGACGGCGTGCTGATGAATACCGCCATCGCCCTGGCGCAAGACCCGGTAAAGATGGCCGGCGCCATGAAAAAGGGTGTCGAGGCCGGCCGCGAGGCTTTTCTGGCCGGGCGCATGCCCAAGAAGTTCTACACGGCGAGCCCGAGTTCGCCCACCAGCGGCCTGATCGGCAGCTGAGTTATTTCCCGATTCAACCTGCGGCGTGCCTCGGCGCGCCGTTTTCCATTCCGGATTCCGCCATGAGCGAAGAAGAACAGCAGCACCCGTCGGGCCCGCGCCTGACCTCCCAGTCGATCCGCAGTTTCGTGCTCCGCCAGGGGCGCATGTCGGACGCGCAGCATCGTTTCCTCGACGAGATGATGCCGAAGGTCGGCGTCCCGTACCGGCCGGAAGCGGTCGACCTGAACGAGGTCTTCGGGCGCCAGGCGCCGCATATCGTCGAGATTGGTTTCGGCATGGGGCAATCCACCGCGGTTATCGCCCAGGCCCGACCGGACGAGGACTTTCTGGGGATCGAGGTGCATGCGCCGGGCGTTGGCGGCCTGTGCAAGCTGATCGAGGAGGGCGGCATCGGCAACCTGCGTATCGTCCAGCACGATGCGGTGGAAGTGCTGCGCGACATGATTCCGGAAGGCTCGCTGGCCGGCGTGCATATCTACTTTCCCGATCCGTGGCCGAAGAAGCGCCATCACAAGCGCCGTCTGGTGCAGGGGCCGTTTGTGAAGCTGATCGCCTCGCGTCTGGCGCCGGGTGGTTACCTGCATTGCGCGACGGACTGGGAGGAATACGCCCACCAGATGCTCGAGGTGCTGTCGGCCGAGCCCTTGCTGGCCAATACTGCCGACGGCTTTGCGCCGAAGCCCGATTACCGCCCGCTGACCAAGTTCGAGAACCGGGGCATCAAGCTCGGCCACGGGGTGTGGGATGTAGTTTTCAAGCGGGTGGCAGGGTGAGTCTGAAGCGCCTGCCGGTGGGGGCCTGGCTGCTCGGCGTGCCGGGCCTGTTGTGCCTCTTTGCCGGGCTCGTGCTGCTGGCGGGGTTTGGCGCCGACCTGCATCCGCTGTTGCAGGAGTCGGGCGCCGGGCTGGTGCTGCTTGTCTCCGGTGTGGCGCTGGTCGGCAGCGCCGCGTTTCCGCTGGTGCTGGCCGAGCTGGCGGCCAAGGACGGCGCGGAATAGTGCGTCGCGGGCCGCGTCCTTAGCCCACCACGAAGCCCGGCACGTCGATACGCACGGCCGGGCGATCCAGGGCCACACCCACGCAGGCCACAAAGCGCCGGGCCCATTCTCCGCCCTGGGCAAAGCGCTGTTCACCGCCGTACTTGGCGACGTTGAGGATCACGTCGAGAACGAGGACCTTGCCGACCGGATTGCTGGGCGTGCATTCGAGTTCGTCGAATTCTTCCTGCAGCCATTCCCGGGCGGCATCCTTGGTCAGGCCGGCGATATCGTCGGCGTGCACGTGAAACTCGTATTCCCGGTCGGCCCGGAAGGCGACGGTGACGTGGTACATGCTGGTCTCCTCTTGTTTTTTGCACCCTGATGGCCGCATTTTTCGGTGAGCGGGCGCCGGAATCAAGTAACCGATTGTTATCATTGGGCGCTTGTCCTGATCGTCCTCCCCCATGACCGCTTCTCCCTGGCGCGCCCTCGCCAACCGACGCATGCTGATTTGCGTGCTGATCGGCTTCTCCTCGGGCTTGCCCCTGTACCTGCTCCTCAACCTGGTGCCCGCCTGGCTGAAGACGGAGGGCCTGTCGCTGAAGGCCATCGGTGCCTTTGCGCTGATCCAGTTTCCTTACACCTGGAAGTTCGTGTGGTCGCCGTTTCTCGACCGCTTCGCGCTGCCCGTGCTCGGGCGGCGGCGTGGCTGGATGGGGGCGACCCAGGTGTTGCTGCTGGGCGCCATCGCCTGGCTGGGCACGCTGTCGCCGACCAATCAGCTCGGCCTGGTGCTGGGGCTGACGGCGCTGATTGCCTTTCTCTCGGCGACCCAGGACATCGTCCTCGACGCCTACCGTCGTGAGCTGCTGCCGGAGATCGAGCTGGGCATCGGCAACGCCATTCACGTCAATGCCTACAAGCTGGCCGGGCTGGTGCCGGGCTCGCTGTCGCTGGTGCTGGCCGATCATCTGCCGTGGGCACAGGTCTTCCTGGTGACCGCGCTGTTCATGCTGCCGGGCCTGGTGATGACGCTGATGGTGACGGAGCCGGTGGTGGCGGCCGGCGCGCCGCGTACCCTGCGCGATGCGGTGGTCGAGCCCTTCCGGGAGTTCTTCGGGCGCCATGGGGTCAAGTCGGCACTGGTGGTGCTGGGCTTCATCTTTCTCTACAAGCTCGGCGATTCCCTGTGCACGGCACTGGCCACGCCCTTTTACCTGGAGATGGGCTTCTCGAAGACCGAGATCGGCCTGATCGCCAAGAATGCCGGCCTGTGGCCGAGCGTGATCGGTGGCCTGCTCGGCGGGCTGTGGATGGTCAAGCTGGGTATCAACCGGGCCTTGTGGGTGTTCGGCGTGGTCCAGTGGCTGGCGATTTATGGCTTTGCCTGGCTGGCCTGGCTCGGCCCGGCGCCGGCCGATAGTGCGCGACTCGGTGTGCTGGCGCTGGTGATCGGCATGGAGGCGTTGGCGGTGGGGCTTGGCACCACGGCCTTCGTCGCCTACATGGCGCGCACCACGCACCCGGCCTACACGGCCACCCAGCTGGCCTTGTTCACCAGTCTGATGGCGGTGCCGCGCACCTTCATCAACGCTTCTGCCGGGTGGTTGGTGGAAGGCCTCGGCTGGTACAACTTCTTTCTGCTGTGCGGTGTGCTGGCGGTGCCGGGCATGCTGCTGCTGTTCAAGGTCGCCCCGTGGAATGAACGCCCGGCGGCCATCGCCTGATCTTGCCGTCCGGAATCGCCATGTCTCTCACGCCTCTCGAATCTGCCGCCCGCGAACTGTCCGACACCATTGACGGCATGCGCTTTGCGGCGCCTGTCTCCCACGTTTACAACCCGCTGACTTACGCCTGGGCGCCGCATGCGGCCTATCTGCAGCGTTATGGCCAGGGGCACCGCCGCGTGGTCTTCTTCGGCATGAATCCCGGCCCCTTCGGCATGGTGCAGACCGGCGTGCCCTTTGGCGAGATCGCCGCGGTGCGCGACTGGATGGGCATCGAGGGCGAGGTAACGAAGCCGGCCGAGGAGAACCCCAAGCGGCCGGTGGAGGGCTTTGCCTGCGAGCGTTCGGAGGTGAGCGGGCGGCGCCTGTGGGGCCTGTTCGCCGAGCGCTTCGGCACGGCGGACGCCTTTTTTGCCGAGCACTTCGTGGCCAATTACTGCCCGCTGGCTTTCTTCGACGGCGGCCGCAACCTCACGCCGGACAAGCTGCCGGCGGCCGAGCAGGGCCCGCTCCTGGCGGCCTGCGACGCGCATCTGCGCCAGATGGTGGAAGTTCTGCAACCCGAATGGGTGATCGGCGTGGGCGCCTGGGCCGAAGCCCGGGCGCGGGAGGCGCTGGCCGGTTTGCCGGTGCAATACGGGCGGGTGCTCCACCCCAGCCCGGCCAGCCCGGCAGCCAACCGGGGCTGGAGCGAGGCGGCGACCAAGCAGTTGCTGGCCCTGGGCGTGTGGAAGGAATAAGGGCAAAGGAGGCAGCCCCTTTGCCCCGCTGTGGGTCGGACTTCAGTCCGACTGAAGCGGCTGAACGAGTGTTGTCGGACTGAAGTCCGACCCACGGAGAGCTTTAGCGTCTCCGGCTGCCGCCGCCGAGGATCGAGCCCAGTACGCCGCGCACAATCTCGCGGCCGATGGTCGAGCCGACGGTGCGGGCGACGCTTCGGGCGGCGGTTTCGGCCAGCCCGGCGTGACGTCCGCCGCGCGGGCCGGTGGAGCCGAACAGGATATCGCTGAGGCCGCCGAACAGACCGCCACCTTCTTCGGCCGGGGCTGCATTGCCGCCGCCGTTGCCGACGGGGGCGCTGGCCGGCGTCGCTGTGCTGCCGCCGCGCAGTTTCTCGTAGGCCGACTCCCGGTCGATGACCTGTTCGTAATGCCCGAAGATCACCGAGTTTTCGATGGCGGCCTTGCGTTCGGCCGGGGTCAGCGGGCCGAGGCGGGAGCCCGGGGCAACAATGAAGCCGCGCTCGACGATGGCCGGGCGGCCTTTCTCGTCGAGGAAGGAGACCAGCGCTTCGCCGACGCCCAGTTCCATGATCACCGTGGCCGCGTCGAATTCCGGGTTGGCGCGCATGGTGTCGGCGGCGGTTTTGACGGCCTTCTGGTCTTTAGGCGTGAAGGCGCGCAGGGCGTGCTGGACGCGGTTGCCGAGCTGGCCGAGGACGCTTTCGGGGATGTCCAGGGGGTTCTGGGTGACGAAGTACACGCCGACACCCTTCGAGCGGATCAGGCGCACCACCTGTTCGATCTTCTCCAGCAAGGCCTTGGGTGCTTCGTTGAAGAGCAGGTGGGCTTCGTCGAAGAAGAACACCAGCTTGGGCTTGTCCACGTCACCCACTTCCGGCAGTTGCTCGAAGAGTTCGGCGAGCATCCACAGCAAGAAGGTGGAGTAGAGCTTGGGCGAGTTGTAGAGCTTGTCGGCGGCCAGGATGTTGATCACGCCGCGGCCGTCGGCGTCGGTCTGCATCAGATCGTTGATGTCGAGCATCGGCTCGCCGAAGAACTTGTCGCCGCCCTGGGCTTCGATGCCCATCAGGCCGCGCTGGATGGCGCCGATCGAGGCGGCCGAGATGTTGCCGTATTCGGTGGTGAAATCCTTGGCGTTGTCGCCCACATACTGGATCGTGGCGCGCAGATCCTTCAGGTCGATGATCAGGAGTCCCTGGTCGTCGGCGATCTTGAAGACCAGCTGCAGCACGCCGGCCTGGGTGTCGTTGAGGTTCAGCAGGCGCGACAGCAGCAGCGGGCCCATGTCGGAAACGGTGGCGCGCACCGGGTGGCCGGCTTCGCCGAAGACGTCCCAGAACACCGCGGAGTTGGCGCGCGGGGTGAATTCGGTGATGCCCAGCGCGGCAAGGCGCTCCTTGAGCTTGGGCGATTCGACGCCGGGGGCGCCGATGCCCGACAGGTCGCCCTTCACGTCGGCCATGAACACCGGCACGCCGATGCTGGCGAAGGATTCGGCCATCTTCTGCAGGGTGACGGTCTTGCCGGTGCCGGTGGCGCCGGTGATGAGGCCGTGGCGGTTGGCCAGCTGGGGCAGCAGGGCGATGTCCTTGTCCTTGGACTTGGCGATGAGCAGGGGCTCGGTCATGGGTTTCTCCAGCAGGTGGGGAGGGAAGAGATGATGCCCGGGATTATCGGACAAGCGCCCGGCCTGGGGATGAAATCCGTGCAGGGTGTCGTGAACTTGATCCGGAACAAGCGCGGGCTGCGCGAAAAACAGGCGTCAGGGTAAAATCGCGCCTTTACGTCGCGACGCAAGGACACAGAATCATGGCGGGTCATTCCAAATGGGCCAACATCCAGCACCGCAAGGGCCGGCAGGATGAAAAGCGCGGTCGGGTTTTCTCCCGGCTGGCCAAGGAAATCACCGTGGCTGCCCGCATGGGCGGCGGTGATGCAGCCTTCAATCCGCGCCTGCGCATGGCGGTGGACAAGGCCAAGGCCGTCAACATGCCGGCCGACAACATCGACCGTGCCATCAAGAAGGGCACCGGCGAACTGGAGGGCGTGACCTACGAGGAGATCCGGTACGAGGGTTACGGCATCGGCGGCGCGGCAGTGATCGTGGATTGCCTGACCGACAACAAGACCCGCACCGTTGCCGACGTGCGTCATGCCTTCAACAAGTATGGCGGCAACATGGGCACCGACGGCTGCGTGGCCTTCCAGTTCAAGCACTGCGGCATGATCCTGTTTGCGCCGGGCACGCCGGAAGATGCGCTCATGGAAGCGGCGCTCGAAGCCGGCGCCGACGACGTGCTGACCAACGACGATGGCTCCATCGAAGTGATGACCGATCCCTACCAGTTCGGCGAAGTGAAGGAAGCGCTCGAGAAGGCGGGCTTTACCGCCGAGTTCGGCGAAGTGACCATGAAGCCGCTCAACGACACCGAGCTGGCCGGTGACGACGCGCTGCGCATGCAGAAGCTGCTCGACGCGATCGAATCCCTCGACGATGTGCAGGCGGTCTATTCGTCGGCCGCGATGGACGAGGAGTAAGGCCGGTGTCTTCCGGTTACGGAATGCACTGAAAGCATAAAGGCCACCGCGAGGTGGCCTTTATGCTTTGCGCGGCACGCCCGGCGGGCCGGGCGGCGAGGCAAATTACTTGCGGCGACGAACGGCAGCCAGACCCATCATGCCCAGGCCGACCAGCGCCATGGAGGCGGGTTCGGGAACGGTGACGGTGGGGGTCTTGGTGTAGTCGTAGACAATATCGAGGCGAGCCAGAGCTTGGGTCTGGATAATGCTGGACAGGTTGCCGTTGTCGGACTCGATGGCACCATTGCCAATGGCACGGAGATCGAAGCCGCTCAGGGTGCCGGTGCCGATGAAGGCAGCCAGGGCCGAACCGGTCAGGGTCACGACATTTGTATCTTCGGCGAACAGGGTGCCGAAGTTGACGCCGGAGGTGCCGCCCTTGTCATCGGTAAGGTCGAAGGCGGTCGCTGCGAAGGTGCTGCCGGTGGTGGTCGGCAGAACTTGGTTCAGTACAGTGGTGCCGCCTTGACGGAAGCGGAGCGTGCCGCCAGCAACGGGGGTCAGGTTGTCGGCAGAGCCGCCCAGGTTTTCTGCGGAAAGGGTTTGGTTGATGGAGCCGTACAGAGTGACCTGAATGCTGTTCAGGGTGCCCAGGGTGCTATCGAACTGGCTCAGGGCGCCAAGCGTGTGGGTCCAGTTGGTCGTGGCGAAACCGAAGGAGTCGGACTGGGTGATCACGTCAGCATTGGCGGCGCCAGCGGCGGCGATCAGGGCAAGGGCGAGAAGTTGCTTTTTCATTGATAAAGCTCCGGTGAGAAATCTGTCAAAAATTTTGGCAGTGAGAATGAGCTTCGACTGCTTGTGTTTATTTAGCAATATGCATGCCCGTATTGGGATGGTCTATATAAAACAAGGATTTATATTTGTTTTTGAGTGTGTCTGTGTGCATATGTAAAAATTCCCGACGGATAAATGTGAATTAATGTTTATTTGTGACGAATTTTACGGAAAATCCCAAAGACATTGCTCTGGATGCTGTTTCGATTCTGGTTTTTAGGTCGAAATCATTGGTTTTGTATAAAATTAGTGGATAAGAAAATGAAATTTTCGTTTTCGGTGTTTTGGGGGCGGGGCGAATGATTGAGCACGTGATGGATGAGAGTGTGCTGGCCGAGGTGGCTGGTAGCGAGCGTCGCAAGCGGCAGCGTTTCGTGGCGAAGCGCTGGGGCAGCGTGTGCTTCTGGGTGCAGGTCGATGGTGTGCGCCTGCCGGTCAACGACCTTTCGCTGGAGGGCTTCAGTGCGCCCTGCCCGGAACCGTTTGCCGCCACCGGGCAGACGTTTCCGTTCGTACTGCAGCTGGAGGGGATTCCCGACGAGGTGCGCGGCGAGGCGGTGACGATGAACTTTGTTTTCGGTGCCGAGGGCGGGGTGCTGGGTTGTCGCTTCGCCGCCTTCGAAGGCGATGGGGCGATGCGCCTGCACGACTGGCTGACCATCCACGTGATCTCGACGGCGACGGTGCGCATCTCGGAGCGCGAGGCCGCGGCGATCGTGTCCGGCCCGTCGCTGATCTGAGCCAGCGGGCCTGAATGCTGCGGGGCAGGGCTCCGGGGGGCGGGGCCGTGCTGTCATGGCGCCCGAGAAAGCTTCTCAGGTGCTTGATAGATATGATAAATTTCGCACCAGCTTCGCCGGCCACGAGCCGGCGTTTTCGTTTTGCCGTTCCGCTTGCCGGAATTTAAGGAATTCACGCCGTGCTCATCGCCAACAACATCACCATGCAGTTCGGGGCCAAGCCCCTTTTCGAGAACGTCTCCGTCAAGTTCGGCGACGGCAACCGCTACGGCCTGATCGGCGCCAACGGGGCGGGCAAGTCCACCTTCATGAAGATCCTGGCCGGGGTGCTGGAGCCCAGCGCCGGCAACGTCGCCCTCGACAGCGGCGAGCGCATGGCCTTCCTGAAGCAGGACCAGTTCGCCTATGAAGATGTGCGCGTGCTCGACGTGGTGATGCAGGGCCACACCCAGATGTGGGAGTGCATGAAGGAGAAGGACGCGATCTACGCCAACCCCGAGGCGACGGAAGACGATTACATGAAGGCGGCGGAGCTGGAAGGCCATTTCGCCGAGTACGACGGCTACACCGCCGAAGCCCGCGCCGGCGAACTGCTGCACGGCGTGGGTATCCCCACCGACCAGCACAACGGCCCGATGCGCGAAGTGGCGCCCGGCTGGAAGCTGCGCGTGCTGCTGGCCCAGGCCCTGTTCGCCAACCCGGACATCCTGCTGCTGGACGAGCCGACCAACAACCTGGACATCAACACGATCCGCTGGCTGGAGGAGGTGCTCAACCAGCGCAACTCCACGATGATCATCATCTCCCACGACCGTCACTTCCTGAACCAGGTGTGTACCCACATGGCGGATCTGGACTACGGCCGCATCCAGGTGTGGCCGGGCACGTGGGACGACTACATCGAGGCCTCCACCCAGGCCCGCGAGCGCCAGTCCAACGCCAACCAGAAGGCCAAGGAAAAGGTCCAGGAGCTGCAGGAGTTCGTGCGCCGCTTCTCGGCCAACAAGTCCAAGGCCCGCCAGGCCACCAGCCGGGCCAAGCAGATCGACAAGATCAAGATCGAGGAATTCAAGCCCTCGAGCCGCCAGTACCCGTGGATCCGCTTCGACTACGACGAGAAGGACAAGCTGCACCGTCAGGCCGTGGAGATCGAGAACCTCACCTTCGGCTACGATCCGGCCAAGCCGATCATCAAGAACTTCACCCTCACCGTCGATGCCAACGACCGCATCGCCATCATCGGCGAGAACGGCATCGGCAAGACCACGCTGCTCAAGTTGCTGGTGGGCACCGAGCTGCACGGCCTCGCGCCCCAGTTCGGCACCGTCAAGTGGGCCGAGAAGGCCAAGCTCGGCTACTACGCCCAGGACCATGCCGAGGATTTCGCCAGCGGCGAGAACCTCACCGACTGGATCAGCGGCTACGTGCGCGAAGGCGGCTATGAAGGCGACGACGCCGAAACCCTGATCCGTGGCACCCTCGGACGCCTGCTCTTCAAGGGCGACGACGTGAAGAAGTCGGTCAAGGTGATTTCCGGTGGCGAGCAGGGCCGCATGCTGTTCGGCAAGCTGATGCTCCAGCGCAAGAACGTGCTGCTCCTCGACGAGCCGACCAACCACATGGACATGGAGTCCATCGAGTCCCTCAACTCGGGTATCGCCGATTTTGGCGGCACGCTGATCTTCGTGTCCCACGACCGGGCCTTCGTGTCGTCGATCGCCACCCGCATCCTTGAAATCCGCGGCCCGGGCGATATCGTCGACTACCGTGGCACCTACGAGGAATATCTGTCCAGCCAGGGCATCGAGTAAGCCTTCCCCGGGGGCGGCCTTGTCATGACTTCCTCGCCCCTGTTGGCCCTTGTCGCCAGCCTGACCATCCTCGTGGGGCTGGCGATCGACCGTTTTGGCGGTGCCTGGGGGCAGCCTCTGGTCAGCATCTGGGTGTGGGGATTGCTCGGCGTGCTGCTGCACCGCAGCGCCGGCCTGCGCCTCCAGTTGCTGGCCTGCCTGGTCATTGCCACCGCGGGTGAAGTGGTGCTGTCCCTGGTCTGGGGGCTCTACGATTACCGGCTCGGCAACCTGCCGCTGTTCGTTCCGCCCGGCCATGTCCTGCTTTACTGGCTCGGACTGTATCTGGCCGAGCGCCTGCCCGGGCGGCTGCTTGCCCTTACTCCGTGGCTGGCCCTGCTGGTGGTCAGCGTGCTGGCACTGGCCGGGCTCGACTGGCTGGGGCCGCCGCTGTGCCTGATCTTCCTCCTCTGCATGCGCTGGGGGCCGTCGCCGCGGCTTTACGTGACCATGTTCCTGCTTTCGCTGCTCATGGAGTTGTGGGGCACCTGGCTGGGTAACTGGAGCTGGCGCAGCACGGTGCCGGGGCTTGGCTGGCCGGTCAGCAATCCGCCGCTGGCGGCGGGGGCTTTTTACTGTGTGCTGGATCTCATCAGTGAATCGGTGCGTCGCCGCCAACGCTGCCACGCGGTGTGACGCATACGCCAGTGTAAACTTGCTGTCCGGTTATGAAACTCAGCAAGTTATCCCTCCTTTTTTCGGCAGCCCTGCTGCTGATTGTCGCCATCAACGGCTCCATTTCCCTTCTGGTTCTGAACGCCTTTGACCGGGCCCAGACGGTGGCCGATCAGCGTGTCGCCACCCTGCGCGTGGTCGAGGTCCTGCATCAGGAGATGGATGCCTTGTCGCGTCTGGTCCGTACGTATGTCGTGACCGGGCAAACCCGTTATCTCGGCTATTACCACGCGATCCTGGATATTCGTGAGGGCCGCAAGCCGGTCGTGGAGGATGGCGATCCGAGCACTTTCTGGGACCGGGTCATTGCCGGGCAGACGCCTTTCGTCCCGCCCGTCGATGGGGTGCGCATGTCGATGCGGGCCCGCATGGTGGCCCAGGGGTTTCATGGCGCTGAAATCGCGGCGCTGGAGAGCGTGATTGCCGAAGCCGAAGCGCTGAGGGCTATCGAGCAGGTCGCTTTTGCGGCGACCCGGGGTTTGTACGATCCGCGCACCCGCACCTTCGTGTCGAAGGGCGTGCCGCATCCGGAGCTGGCCATCAAGATGGTCTTTGGCGAGGATTACGATCGCCATCGCCTCAGGGTGGTGACGGCGGTCGCTACCTTGATTGAACAGGTGGATCAAAGGACCAGTGCCGAAGTGGCCGAGGCGCGGGGGCGTCTGCGAAACTGGATCGTTGCCTCGATTTTCAGCATGGCGATGACGGCCTTGCTGGTCTTGCTGGCTTTTCGGACAACCCAGAACAAGGTCCTCCAGCCCATCGAGGACATGTGTGCAGTGACCGGCAAACTGGCGCGGGGGCAGTATGAGGTACGTCTGACCGGTGATGATGGGGTGGAGGAGGTGCAGGCCCTGCGCGACACGCTCAACTCGATGGCCCGGGCCATCGAGACCGATATTCGCGAGCGTGAGGCCATCGAACAGAAACTCAAGGATGCCGGTGCCCGCGCTGAACAGGCGACTCAGGCCAAGTCCATGTTCCTGGCCAACATGAGCCACGAGATCCGCACCCCCCTCAATGCCGTGATCGGCATGGCCGATCTCATGCTTCACAGCAAGCTGCAGCCCCGCCAGCGGGATTACGCCGAGAAGATTCGCGGAGCCGGCCGGGCTCTTCTCGACATCCTCAACGACATTCTCGATTTCTCCAAGATCGAGGCCGGTCGGCTGGAACTGGAGAATATTCCGTTCCGGCTCGAGCAGGTCGTTGCCAGTGCCTTTTTGCAGGTCGAGCGGGCCGCTCTCGAAAAAGGAGTGGAGCTGCTTTTCGAGGCCCGGCCTGAGAGCGCTGCGGTGCTCAATGATCAACTGCTCGGTGACCCCCTGCGAATCGGTCAGGTGCTCTCCAACCTGCTGTCCAATGCGGTCAAGTTCACGCCCGCCGGCCACGTTGCCCTGCGGGTGGACGGCCAGGAGCAGGAGGGCCGCACCGTGATGCTCAGCATCACGGTCGAAGACACCGGAATCGGCATGCGGGCCGACCAGATCAACAGGCTTTTCGACGATTTCGTCCAGGCCGACGGCGCCACCACGCGTCGCTTCGGCGGCACCGGGCTGGGCTTGGCCATCGTGCGCCGGCTGGTCGATGCCATGGGAGGCGAGATCCGCGTGCGCAGCGCCCCCAAGCGCGGCAGTGTCTTCCAGGCACTGATCCCGGTACGCCGTGACGAGACCTGTCATGCGCCATCCGTGGCAGCCGCGCCGACCGCCTTGAGCGTGCTGGTGGCCGATGACTATCCCGAAGCGCGGCTGGCCCTGATCGACCTGCTCAATTTCGAGGGCATCGACGAAGTGGACTCGGTGAGCAGCGGGGCTGAAGTGCTCGAATGCCTCGAGTCGGCCCATGCGGCCGGGCAAGCCTATGACTTGCTGTTTCTCGACTGGTCTCTGCCGGACCGGGATGGCGGTGCCGTGCTGGCGGCCCTGCGCGCGCGGCCCGAACTGGCTCCGCGTCACATCGCGCTGCTGTCGGTGCCGCGCAGCGTGGACAGCGATGCGCTGGCGATTCATCCGGATGGCCTGCATTTTTGCGACAAGCCGCTGCTTCCTGGCGGCCTGCGCCGTTTGTGCGACGAGATTCTTGGTCGCAGTCAGACGGTGCTGCCAGGCAGTGCGGTGGACACCGGGTCCCTCGATGGCCTGCGCGTGTTGCTGGTGGAGGACAACGCGACCAGCCGCGATGTGGCCATCGCCCTGATGGGGCGCTGGGGCGTGGAGGTGGACACCGCCGTGGATGGGCGCGATGCGCTGGCCCAACTGGCCGCCCAGCCCGCCGACCATTACGCACTGGTGTTCATGGACCTGCAGATGCCGGTGATGGACGGTTACGAGGCGATCCGCCAGATTCGGGCCCAGCCGGCGCTGGCCGGGCTGCCGGTGTATGCGCTGTCGGCCCACAGCGGGCGCAGCGTCCTGGAGCGTTGCCTGGCGCTGGGGATGAACGGCAGCCTGAACAAACCCTACGAGTTGAACGACCTGCATGGCGTGCTGGCCCGGCATCATCGCGGCGGTGGGATCCCCGGCGGGCCGCCGCTTTTGCCGCCCTCCGGTGGCGCCGCCGTGGCGGGGCTGGATGGCATTCCCGGCCTTGACCCCCTGTGTGCAATCAATGATACGGGCATCAGCCCAACGCTCTACCCCCGGCTGCTGTCCAAGTTCCGCAAACAGTTTGCCGATGGTCCGCAGGGTTTGCGCATCGATGTGCAAGAGCGGGCCTGGGAAAGGGTGGTGCCTTTCGCCCATACCCTCAAGGGGCGCGCCGGCCTGCTCGGGATGGCCGAGGTATCCGGCATTGCCGGTCGGCTGGAGGCCGCGGCCAATGCCCGTGACAGCGCCCGTGCGCTTGCCGCGCTGCAGGCGCTTGAACTCTGCTTGCGCCCGATCGTCGAGGGGCTGG
>ERZ724525.165-NODE-165-length-34384-cov-12.772059_pt1 | contig 34384 bp, 31 predicted proteins | sample MGYA00376058_ERZ724525 | MGnify/ENA primary metagenome ERZ724525 (study PRJEB28724, sample SAMN07190888) | wastewater metagenome | isolation source: influent of sewage treatment plant in Hong Hong | place: USA: Christiansburg, Virginia | collected 2016-03-01 ... | reverse complement strand
GAGCACGGGGAGGCGCACGGCCACCACCACCATCACGACGATGACGTGAAAAGCTTTGTCTACCGCGCCACCCGGCCATTCAGCCCCGCCAAGCTGGAAGACTTTCTGGGTGCCATCGTCAATGTGTACGGTCCGCGCATGCTGCGCTACAAGGGGGTGCTCAACATGGCGGGCACCGAGCGCAAGGTCATCTTCCAGGGCGTGCATCAATTGATGGGCAGCGACCTGGGGCCGTTGTGGAAACCTGACGAACCCCGCATCAGCAAGATGGTATTCATCGGCATTGACCTGCCGCGCGACATTCTGGTGCAGGGTTTGGACCAGTGCCTGACATAATGCGGCGCTTCTTTCACTGACCTGGGTGCATCCCATGCTGTTTGTCTCCTTATTGCGTGGTTTCGGACTGTTTCCTGGTCGGTCGGCTTCGCCGCAGCCTGTGGAAGAAACTGCCTTGTTGCAAGCTCAGTCCCCGGCCGAGAAAACCCTGGTTCACCAGGAGCGCCTATCCAGCACCGAACCCACCTCAAGGAGAGAGACATTGAAAAAAAACGCGGATAAGGCAACCAAACCTACCCAACCCAAGGCGGCTGTGTCCAAAGGGGCTGTTGTGGCAGAGGCACCTTCTGTACAGGGTGCAGCCGAGAAAGCGGTGGCTGTCAAAAAAGCAACCAAGGCGAAACCGCCATCCTTGCCTCTTGCCCAGCCTGAACCTGCACCAACTGTGGCAGTCAAGAAACCGGCCAAAGCAGCGGCTGCAACCAAAAAGGCAGCACCAGTCAAGACAGAGCCCGTGCCGGTGGTGTCTCAGCCAGAGCCGGTGGCATTGGCCCCGGCGGCACCCGTGGTGGTGGCTCCAGCCAAAAGGGGACGGCGCGCAGCGGCTCAGCCTGTTCCCACTCCCCAGCCTGAGCCCAGCCATTCTCCCGATGCCGCCAAGGCCACTTTTTCTCATTTCCCTGAACGTGTCATGAATTTTCCCGTGCATTCCCCGGCCCGCAAAGACCCCCAACTGGCCAACAATTGGAAAAACAAACCTGTTGAACTGCTGACGGATGCAGAAGTTTTGTCCATGCCGGACGATGAATACATGAACGAAACCCAGACGGCTTTTTTCCGTCACAAGCTGGTGCGTCTGAAAAAAGAAATCCTCAGCAATGCCGGCGAAACCACCGAACACCTGCGTGAGGACACCGTGGTGGTGCCCGATCCGGCTGATCGCGCCACCATTGAAGAAGAGCATGCGCTGGAACTGCGCACACGGGATCGTGAGCGCAAGTTGCTCAAAAAGATCGAGCAATCCATTGCCCGGATCGATGCGGGTGACTATGGTTACTGCGACGAGACTGGCGAGCCCATTGGCGTAGGTCGTCTGATTGCCCGGCCCACCGCCAGCTTGTCGCTGGAAGCGCAACAGCGCCGTGAACTTAAGCAGAAAATGTTCGGAGATTGAACTTTTATCTGGTTTGTAAAGCCTGAACTGGGCTGCATGTTTTAACCTTGGCTTCTTTTGACTCCCACGCTCATTTCATGTCCAAAGATTCGCCCACCGTTCCGGCTGGCTTGCTTTCCAAGGTAGCCAGGTTTGTGCGCAATCCTGCAACCAATTGGGGTGACCTGGATGGTTTGTCAGAGGGGCGTGACGAGGTCCACAGCAAGCAGGCGCTTCAAGAAATGATTGAGCGCAAGCGCCGGAACGATTTCGTGCGCAAGCGTGAGTTTGAGATGCTGCGCAAACTGCGCAGCAAACCACAGGCTGTGGATCAGGGTTACGGTGGTCGGCCATCGTTTTTTCAAAGCAGTTTTTCTTCCAAACCGGACGACCGGGCAGGAACGCTGAAGAAGATCAACGAAATTGAAGCCCAGATGTCCATGCACTGGTGGAAGAGTCGGCATGCAGACAGCCGGGATCTCCAGACCACACTGCCACCCGAAGTCAGCCAAACATTGCGCCAAGGCCGCAAGCCCACCGCCCCGCCATCCACCGCAGTCGCCAGCAGCGTGGGCGCGGCCAACCCGTTGACCATGAATCCACAGGATGCGGCCTTCGCCAGGACTGAGGCCGATGCAGGGGCTCAGAAAAAGGCTGGCGAGGCCGTGTCGGCGAAGTTGCAGCCCACAGCGCAGCGTGAAAACGACGAACAGCCTGAAAGCTCCGGCTTTTCGTCCGCCAACCTGTTTGTGCTTGATGCCCAGGAGCTGGCACTCAATCCTGAAATTGAAGAGGCCTCGATCCGGTTTGCCAGTGGCGATGACGCGGCAACCGAGCAAGGTCTGCTGGAAACACTCAAAAGCCGAGCCGGTGGTGGCTCCCTGGATGAGTGGATGACCCTGTTTGACTTCTACCGCGCCACGGGCCAGGTGCATGTGTTTGACAGCAAGGCCATTGACTTTGCCAGTCAATTTTCCCGGTCGGCACCCCAGTGGTTTTCGATACCCGAGGCCGTGGCTGAGCGGATGGACAAAACAGCCATTCCCAGCAGCCAGCTGGATCGTGCCACATGGGTCGCCGATGCCGATTTGGATGCGCATGCCATCCTGTTGCTGACCAAGGCGCTGGAGCGCGGCCCCCAGCCCTGGGTGTTGGATTGGTCGGGTTTGCGCACCATCTTGCCCGCTGCCATCGATCCGTTGTACAAACTGATGAGCTCGTGGGCTGAATCCGATGTGGATATCCGGTTTCTGGGCGAAAAGAATCTGCGGGATGTGTTGCAGGGCATGACGGTATCCGGCGATCACAGTGTTGATCAGCGTGTGTGGAACTTGCGCCTTGCGTTTCTCCGTGTCATGGACATGGGCGACGAGTTCGAGCTGGCTGCACTGGATTTCTGCATTACTTACGAGCTGTCCCCACCCAGCTGGGCATCGCCCCGCTGCCGGTTCAAGTCTTTGCAGACCGGTGGCCGGAGCGCCCCTGGCGGTTCTGCCCGAAACACGCAGTTTGCCGTCACACAATTTGCCGACAGCGTACCTCCCGATCAGGGGCCTGCGTCGTTGTCCGGCTTCAGTGCAGCGGGTGCAGACAGCATGATGTCTGGTTTTTCACTGCAGCCAGCTGGAAATGCCATGCAGCTTGAATTATTGGGTGAACTCATTGGCGATCCGCAGGCCGAACTGGCCAGACTGGATGAGCAGATTGCACAGCTGTCCATGTCCATGTGTGATATTTCGTGCCGCTACCTCATTCGGGTTGATTTTTCAGCAGCAGGAAGCATCTTGAATTGGGTTTCAGCGCACCAAGCGGCGGGTCGTTCCATTCGTTTTGTGAATGTCCCCCGGCTTGTGGCCACATTTTTCCATGTCATCGGCATCACCGAATATGCCCAGGTTCTGACTTCAGAAAACTGAAGTTTGACCCGCCATTTTTTCTCATCACCTCATGGAATCATTTCACGGAACCACCATCGTCTGCGTACGGCGAAAAACCCCAATGGGCGACCAGGTTGCCATTGGTGGCGATGGCCAGGTCACGCTGGGCCACATTGTGGTCAAGGGCACGGCCCGCAAGGTGCGCAAACTGCACCGTGACCAAGTGTTGGCCGGTTTTGCCGGGGCCACTGCCGATGCATTCACGTTGTTTGAGCGGTTTGAAGCCAAGTTGGAAAAGCACCAGGGCAATCTGGTGCGTTCGGCCATTGAGCTGACGCGCGACTGGCGTACCGACCGTGTGTTGCGCCGCCTGGAGGCCATGCTGGCTGTGGCCGATCGCACCGCTTCGCTCATCATTACGGGCAACGGTGATGTTCTGGAGCCCGAACACGGCATTGTGGCCATCGGCTCCGGAGGGGCCTATGCACAGGCTGCCGCCAAGGCTCTCATTGACCACACCGATCTGAGTGCCGAACAGGTGGTGCGCAAAAGCCTGGCCATCGCTGGTGAACTGTGTATTTACACCAACATGCACCACACGGTAGAGGTGCTGAATCCATGAGTCAACTGACCCCCCAGGATATCGTGGCCGAGCTGGATCGGCACATCGTTGGCCAGCCCGCAGCCAAGCGTGCGGTCGCCATTGCGTTGCGCAACCGCTGGCGCAGGCAGCAGGTGCCGGGCACGCTGCGTACCGAAATCACGCCTAAAAATATCCTCATGATTGGCCCCACAGGTGTGGGCAAAACGGAGATTGCCCGCCGCCTGGCCAAGCTGGCCGATGCACCCTTCATCAAGGTAGAGGCCACCAAGTTCACCGAAGTGGGCTATGTCGGCAAGGATGTGGACACCATCATCCGTGATCTGGTGGAAATGGCCGTGAAGCAAACCAGGGAAGCCGCCGTGGTCAGCCAGCGCAGCCGTGCTGCCGATGCAGCCGAGGACCGCATTCTGGATGTGCTGCTGCCTCCGCCACGCACCGATGTGGGTTTCACGGCCTCCTCCGTGCATTCACCAACGCCCGACAGCACGGCGCGACAGGTGTTTCGCAAAAAATTGCGCGAAGGCTCGTTGAACGACAAGGAAATCGACATTGATCTGCCCGATGCCAAACCCCAGCTTGAAATCATGGGGCCGGCAGGCATGGAGGAGATGGCTGAGCAACTCAAGGGCATGTTCTCCCACATCGGCCAGGGTAAGCGCAAAACCCGGCGGGTGACCATTGCCGAGGCGCTGAGACTGGTGACCGATGAAGAGGCGGCCAAACTGGTCAACGAAGACGACATCAGGCAGCAGGCTCTGGCCAATGCCGAGCAGAACGGGATTGTGTTTCTGGATGAAATCGACAAGGTGACCTCACGCAGCGAGGGCAGCGGGGCCGAGGTGTCGCGCCAGGGTGTGCAGCGCGATCTGCTGCCATTGGTGGAGGGCACCACGGTGTCCACCAAGTACGGCATGGTCAAGACCGATCACATCCTGTTCATTGCAAGCGGAGCCTTTCACCTGTCCAAGCCCAGCGACCTGATTCCGGAGTTGCAGGGGCGGTTCCCTATCCGGGTGGAGTTGCAATCGCTGTCGGTGGCCGACTTTGAGGCCATCCTGACGCAGACGCACGCCAGTCTGGTCAAGCAATACGAGGCCTTGCTGGCCACCGAAGGTGTGAAGCTGGAGTTCACACCAGAAGCCATACACCGCCTGGCGCAGTTGGCGTTCGATGTGAACGAGCGCACCGAAAACATCGGTGCCCGGCGTTTGGCCACGGTCATGGAGCGCCTGTTGGATGAGGTGAGCTTTGATGCAGTGAGCCTGGCAGGACAGACCGTTGCCATCGATGCTGCTTATGTGAACCAACGGTTGTCTGAGCTCAGCAAGGACGAAGACCTGTCCCGATTCATTCTGTGACCTGCCTGGCACGCCGGTAGCCGCCACCGCTCCAGGTGGTTTGGGCGCGGTGAATTCACCACAAAAACCATTCGGCTTCTGAAATAAGTCATTCATCGGCTTCTCTTTTGGGGATGCCCGGTGCTGTCAAACGTTTCTGCTAAAGTGGGAGATTGTGTGTTTTTGTGGTTTATTGTGGTGTTCTGGGGTGAATTTTGGTGTTTCAAGGTGCTTCAAGTCTCAGTCTCGATGCCAAAGGTCGGCTTTCCTTGCCGACCAGGTACCGCGATGCGCTCAGCACTCTGGCTGCCAATCAACTGACCCTGACCAAGCATCCCCACGGCTGTCTGATGGTGTTTCCTCGCCCTGAGTGGGATCGATTTCGCGATCGCATTGCCGCCTTGCCCATGCAGGCGCAGTGGTGGAAGCGCATCTTTCTCGGCAATGCAATGGATGTGGACATGGATGGACAGGGGCGTGTGCTCGTTTCTCCCGAACTCCGTTCCGCCGCAGGTTTGCAGAAAGAGGCCCTGTTGTTGGGGATGGGCGGTTTTTTCGAGTTGTGGGATGCCGCCACTTACGCAGCGCACGAAGCCGAGGCCATGAAAGGCCCGGTTCCCGATGTGTTCAAGGATTTTTCTTTTTAAGGTGACCAGTGCAAGACGTGTTGCTTCACAACACCGTCATGCTGAACGAAGCGGTCGATGCCCTTGCTGTTCAGCCCGATGGTCATTACATCGATGCCACGTTTGGCCGGGGAGGGCATTCCCGGCTTGTCCTGTCACGCCTCGGTGCGGGTGGCTTGCTGACGGTATTCGACAAAGATCCGCTGGCCATTGCCGAGGCCCAGTCGCTCGGCGATGCGCGGGTCAGCATCCGGCACGAGGGGTTCGCCCATCTGTCTGATTTGCCCGCAGCCAGTGCCGATGGTCTGCTGATGGATTTGGGTGTCAGCTCACCGCAGATTGACGACCCGCAACGGGGGTTTTCGTTTCGCAACGACGGCCCACTCGATATGCGCATGGATCCCACTCGGGGTCAGAGCGTGGCCCAGTGGTTGGCCACGGCGGACGTGCCCACCATCACGGAGGTGATCCGCAGTTACGGTGAGGATCGGTTCGCGCCCGGCATCGCGAGGGCCATTGAACGCTGGCGCAATGAGCATGGCCCGCTGCAAACCACAGCCCAGCTGGCCGAGTTGGTGGCCCACACCGTTAAAAGCCGCGAGCCTGGCAAAGACCCGGCCACCCGCACGTTTCAGGCTTTCCGCATTTTCATCAACGCGGAGCTGGATGAGCTGGCCCAGGCGCTGGAGGCATCGCTGACGGTATTGCGTCCAGGCGGGCGGCTGGTTGTCATCAGCTTTCACTCACTGGAAGACCGCATCGTCAAGCAGTTCATGGCCAAGCACGCCCGTGAAGTGGTGGACCGCCGTGTGCCGTTTGCAGCGCCTGCCCAACTGCGCCTGACCCTGCTCGGGCGTGTCATGCCCAGCGCGGCTGAGGTGCAAGCCAATCCGCGCGCCCGCAGCGCCGTCATGCGGGTGGCCGAGCGCACCTCCGTGCCTGTCTGATCAAGTTTTACCCATGTCGCGACTCAATCTCATTGGGCTGATGGCCGTCATGCTGAGTGCGTTTTACTTGGTACACACCCAGTATGAGTCGCGTCGTCTGTACACCCAGCTTGATCGCGCACATGCGCAGGCCAAGCGCCTGGATGCCGAGCATGAGCAGCTGGTGCTGGAGAAGCGTGCCCAGGCCACATCGGCCCGTGTGCAGCACATCGCCATCAGCCAGTTGAACATGCGTGCGGCCAATCCGGCCATCACTTATTTTGTGACGGCAGATGCCAACCAGACACGGATGACCGATTCCCGTGAGGCAAGCCAGCCCGAGCCTGACTACCGGCCTCAATCGGTTGAGGCTCCGGTGCGGCGTGGAGCCCCTCGCCCATGACCCGCAGCATCGCCTACCACGCCAGCCCTTTGCTGGCCAGCAAAACGCCCGTGTGGCGCAGCAAGTTCATTGTGGGCGTGCTGGGTTTCGCATTCCTGGGGCTGGCGGGGCGGGCAGCCTACGTGCAGGTTTTTGGCAATGAGTTTTTTCAGCGCCAGGGCGAGGTGCGGTATGCCCGTACCTTGGAACTGCCGGCCAACCGGGGCCGGATTCTGGATCGAAATGGGCTGATCCTGGCATCGAGCGTGGCAGCCCAAAGCATCTGGGCCATTCCGGACGACGTGGACAAAGACGATCCCAATTTGCCCAAGCTGGCCAAGCTGCTCGAACTGAAGCTGGCCGACCTCAAGCGCACTTTGTCCAATGAAGACAAAAATTTTGTGTGGGTCAAGCGCCAGGTGGATGAATCGGTGGCCAAAGAAGTGGCGGCCTTGAAGATCAAAGGCATCTACCAGCGCAAGGATTACAAGCGCCAGTACCCCGAGGGTGAAGCGGCTGCCCATGTGGTGGGTTTCACCAATGTCGAAGACATTGGCCAGGAAGGGGTGGAGCTGACGTTCAACAAGAACTTGTCGGGTGTGGCCGGATCGCGTCGGGTCATCAAAGACCGGCTGGGACGGGTGGTTGAAGATGTGCGCGAGGCCATTCCTCCGCAAGATGGGCCTGATTTGCACTTGTCCATTGACAGCAAGGTGCAGTTTTTTGCGTTCCAGAAGTTGCGGGAAGCGGTGCAGCAGCACAAGGCCAAGGCGGGCAGCGTGGTGGTGATCGATGTTCAGACGGGCGAGGTGCTGGCGCTGGCCAACTATCCCACCTACAACCCCAACCGCCGAGACAACCTCAGTGGCGAGCAGTTGCGCAACCGCGCCTTGACCGACACGTTTGAGCCGGGTTCCACCATGAAGCCCATCACGGTGGCGATGGCGCTGGAGGCTGGCCGCGTGACACCGCACACGGTCATCGATACCAGCCCCGGCCGTTTCACGATGGGCGGCTTCACCATCAGCGATACCCACAACTACGGGGCGCTGACGGTGGAGGGGGTGATACAGAAATCGAGCAACGTGGGGTCGTTGAAAATTGCACAGCGCATGAGCCCGCAGGAAATGTGGGAAACCTATGCGGCTTTGGGTTACGGCCAAAAACCCAAGATTGATTTTCCGGGGGCGGTGGCCGGTCGGGTACGGCCCTGGAAAAGCTGGCGGCCCATTGAGCAAGCCACCATGTCGTACGGTTATGGTCTGTCGGCATCGCTGTTTCAGATGGTGCATTCATACACCGCATTTGCGCGGGACGGTGAAATTGTGCCGGTCAGCATGCTCAAGCGCACTGAGCCTGTGGTTGGCCGCCGCGTGTTCTCTGCCCAGACCGCCCAGTCCATTCGCAAAATGTTGCAAATGGCGGCGGGCCCCGGTGGCACCGGCCAGAAAGCCCAGACAGTCGGGTATTCGGTCGGCGGCAAATCGGGCACAGCCCACAAGCAGGTGGGCAAAGGCTACGCCAGCAACCGCTATCGCTCCTGGTTCACGGGCATGGCACCCATAGACCGGCCCCGCATTGCCGTGGGCGTGATGCTGGATGAGCCCAGCAACGGCCAGTATTTCGGTGGTTTGGTGGCTGCGCCCGTGTTCAGCGAAACCGTGCAGCAGACCTTGCGCATTTTGGGGGCGACACCGGACATGGGTGCCAAGCCGCAGATCGTGATTGAAGCCGCCGAGGAGTCTTTCTGATGACTGCGCAATCTTGTTTTGCCCCGATGCCGGGCCGTGTGCTGCAACTGTCTTCGGTGGACGAGGCGTTGGCCTGGCTGAAAGCGGTGGGCGTGCGCTCTTTGCAGTGTGACAGCCGCCGTGTACAGCCCGGTGATGCTTTCATCGCCTGGCCCGGTTTGGCCACCGATGGGCGGCGTTATGTGCTGCCTGCCCTTCAAGCCGGTGCGTGTGCCTGTCTCGTGGAGGCCGATGGCTTGCTGGAGGGCGGATGGCCCGCTCAATGGGCATCGGGCCTGCCGGGTGACGGTGTGCCGCTGGTGGCCGCTTTGTCGGGCCTGAAGGCCGCCACAGGCATGCTGGCATCGGCGTTTTTCAACCAGCCCAGCCGCGATGTGGCGGTGGTGGCCATCACGGGCACCAACGGCAAAACGTCCACTGCATGGTGGCTGGCGCAGGCATTGGCCGCTGCCGGGTGGCCATGTGGCGTGGTGGGTACGCTGGGCGTGGGCTTACCCGGCCCGGCCAGCCGCGCCTTGGCGCACATGCACCCCACCGGGCTGACCACCCCCGACCCCGTAACCTTGCAAACCAGCCTGCGCCAGTGGGCCAATGCGGGCGTGCGGGCTTGTGCCATCGAAGCCTCTTCCATCGGTCTGGTTGAGCACCGCTTGCACGGCACCGAGGTGCGTGTGGCCGTGTTCACCAATTTCACCCAGGATCACCTGGACTTCCACGGCAGCATGGCCAGCTATTGGGCGGCCAAGCGTGCGCTGTTCGACTGGCCCGGTCTGCAGGCGGCGGTGGTGAATGTGGACGATCCACAAGGCCGTGCGCTTGCCAAGGATTTGGAGCAGCGCCCCGGATTTGTGCTGTGGACAGTCAGTCTGCATTCCCTGGATGGCGACCCTGTGTCCGGCGGGGCGCAGACTGGTCGCGCCACATCCTCGCACCTGTGCGTGCGCCAACGGCAAGTCACGCCTTGGGGCATGCGCCTGGTGGTGGCGGAGGGTGTACACACCGCCATGCTGGATGTGCCCTTGGTGGGCGACTACAACGCAGCCAACCTGCTGGGTGTGCTGGCCAGCATGCGCGCCTTGGGTTGGAGCTTGCAGGATGCGGCCACAGCATGTGGCCAGATTGGTGCCGTGCCTGGGCGCATGGAGCAAGTCAACCGCCTGCTGATGCCGACCACCGAGGGTGGCCGCGAGCAAAGTGGCGCACCCATGCCCGCCTTGCCGCTGGTGCTGGTGGACTATGCCCACACCCCTGATGCGTTAGAAAAAGCCCTGCAAGCCTTGCAGCCTCTGGCCTCTGCACGCGGCGGGCAGCTGCATGCGGTGGTGGGTTGTGGTGGCGACCGCGATGCCACCAAACGCCCTTTGATGGCCGCTGCCGCCGAGTCCAGTGCCCGCCACCTGTGCCTGACCAGCGACAACCCCCGCAGCGAAAACCCGCTGGCCATTCTGGCGCAGATGCAGGCCGGGCTGGCCCATCCGGATCTGGCCCGCGTGGAGCCTGACCGGTCACGTGCCATTGCCGACCAGATTGCACTGGCCGATGTGGCCGATGTGGTGCTGATTGCAGGCAAAGGCCATGAAACCACCCAGGAAGTGGCCGGTGTGAAGCACCCGTTTTCCGACCAGGCCCATGCCCTGGCCGCCCTGCAAGCGCGGATGGGCCAGGTGCGCGCCGAGCAAGCAGGCCGCTGATTTTTTAAACAGAACAGAACATTTATTCGGCATGAACAGCCCTTCTTTACACACCCTGTTGCCGCGCCTGACCGGTGCGCAAGCCGTGGGTGCGCCTTCGGGCCACATGCTCCGAGTCCACACCGACAGCCGCAGCCTGCGTCCTGGCGACCTGTTTGTGGCTTTGCGGGGCGATGCATTCGATGCCCACCATTTTTTGCCCCAGGCCGCTGCGGCGGGCGCGGTGGCTGCGGTGGCCGAGCAAGGCCTGGCCGAGGCCGGGCTGCCCGGCGTGCAAGTGCCCGACAGCCGCCGTGCGCTGGGCGAACTGGCCACCCTGTGGCGTGCCCAGTTCAGCCTGCCGCTGATTGCCGTGACCGGCAGCAACGGCAAAACCACCGTCACCCAGATGCTGGCCAGCATCCTGCGTGCTGCTGTGGGCGGGCAGGGTGAAGATGCCCTGGCCACCCAGGGCAACCTGAACAACGACATTGGCGTGCCACTGACCCTGCTGCGCTTGCAGTCACACCACAGACTGGCGGTGGTGGAACTGGGCATGAACCACCCCGGCGAAATTGAAGGGCTGGCTGCAATGGCCCAGCCCACGGTGGCCCTGGTCAACAACGCCCAGCGCGAGCACCAGGAGTTCATGGGCACCGTCGAAGCCGTGGCCCATGAAAATGGCGCGGCCATCGCCGCCTTGCCCGCCGATGGCGTGGCCGTGTTCCCCAGTGACGATGCCCACACCTCCGTATGGCGGGCACAGGCCGCCGGGCGACGCACCCTCACCTTCAGCGACACCGATGCCGCCGCCGATGTCCGGGGCCATGCCCGTTGGCAGGGCCTGGGCTGGCAGATGGCGCTGCACACCCCGGTGGGCGAGGCCTCCTGCCAGCTGAATGTGGCGGGCCGCCACAACGTGCGCAACGCGCTGGCCGCCTGTGCCTGCGCGTTGGCGGCGGGCGTGCCCCTGTCTGCCGTGGTGCAGGGGCTGGAAGTCTTCCGGGCTGTGCAGGGGCGCTCCCATGCTTTGGCCCTGAACTGTCCTGCCGGGTTGCTCACGGTGGTCGATGACAGCTACAACGCCAACCCCGATTCGGTGCTGGCCGCCATCGACGTGCTGGCCAGTCTGCCCGCTCCACGCACCCTGGTGCTGGGGGACATGGGCGAGGTGGGCGACCAGGCCCAGGCTTTCCACGTCGAGGTGCTGCGCCATGCGCTGGCCAGCGGACTGGACACGGTGCTGTGTACCGGCACCCACATGGCCGATGGTTTGAATGCCCTGCGTGCAGCCGATGCCGGGCTAGCCAGCCACATCACCCACACCCCTGACATGGCGGCGCTGCTGCTGCTGGCGCTGAAGGCTGCGGGCCGAGGGGGCAGTGTGCTGGTCAAGGGCTCACGCTTCATGAAGATGGAGCGTGTGGTGCAGGCATTCCAACTGGCTTGGGGCAATGTGCCTGGCCAGCAGGCTTCCCAATTGACGGGAGGCGTGCATGCTCATTAATCTGGCCCAATGGCTGCAAGGCCTGTCGCCCGAACTGGGCTTTTTCCGGGTGTTCCAGTACCTGACCTTCCGCGCTGTGATGGGGGCCTTGACGGCTCTGCTGATCGGCCTGGCAGCGGGCCCCAGGGTCATCCGGCATCTGACGGCACTCAAAATTGGCCAGCCCATCCGGGACTACGCCATGCAAAGCCACCTGGTCAAAAGCGGCACACCCACCATGGGTGGGGTGTTGATTCTGTTGTCCATCGCCATTTCCACCCTGTTGTGGGCCGATCTGAGTAACCGGTTTGTGTGGGTTGTGCTGATTGTGACCCTGGGGTTCGGTGCCATTGGCTGGGTGGACGATTGGCGCAAAGTGGTCAACAAAGACCCTGAAGGCATGCGCTCGCGCGAAAAGTATTTCTGGCAGTCCCTCATCGGTTTGCTGTCCGCGCTGTATCTGCTGTTTGCCGTGTCGGAAAGCTCCAACCAGCGCGTGTTTGAGTTGTTCATGAGCTGGATCGCATCCGGTTTTCAGGTTGAGTTGCCGCCCACAGCGGGCCTGATGGTGCCGTTTTTCAAAGAGGTGGCGTACCCGTTGGGTGTGGTGGGCTTTGTGTGCATGACTTACCTGGTCATCGTTGGCTCCAGCAACGCAGTCAACCTGACCGATGGGCTGGATGGCCTGGCCATCATGCCGGTGGTGATGGTGGGGTCGGCACTGGGCGTGTTTGCCTACGTCACCGGCAACGCGGTGTTCTCCCGTTACCTGCTGATTCCGCACATACCTGGAGCCGGTGAACTGATGGTGTTTTGTGCCGCCATTGCAGGTGCCGGGCTGGCTTTTCTGTGGTTCAACACCCATCCGGCCCAGGTGTTCATGGGGGATGTGGGGGCGCTGGCGCTGGGCGGTGCCTTGGGCACGGTGGCGGTGATCGTGCGCCAGGAAATTGTGCTGGCCATCATGGGGGGCATTTTCGTGGTGGAGGCCCTGTCTGTGATGCTCCAGGTCAGCTACTTCAAGTACACCCGCAAGCGGACAGGCCAGGGCAAGCGGCTCTTCAAAATGGCCCCGCTGCACCACCATTTCGAAAAGTCGGGCTGGAAGGAGACCCAGGTGGTGGTGCGCTTCTGGATCATCACCATGCTGCTGTGCCTGGTGGGTTTGTCCACCCTCAAGCTGCGCTGATGGATCAGCCTGTCCACCTGTGAACCTGTCCAGTCCAAATGCCCATGTCCGCTGAATCCCCATCTTCTGCGTCCCACCTGAACCAGGCTCCCGTGCTGGTGCTGGGCCACGGTATTTCCGGCCAGGCGATGGCGCGCTGGTGTGTGCGCCAGGGTGCCCAGGTGACCGTGGCCGACACCCGTCACCAGCCAGAGCTGATGCAGCGGTTGGCGCAAGAGCTGCAAGCCTTGGCCGCGCCAGGGCAGGTGCCACCTCAAGTGGTGTGTGCGCCGCTGGATGCCGCATTGCTGGCCAGCCAGCCGTGGGCCTGCGTGTGCAAAAGCCCCGGCCTGTCGCCCGCACAGTTGCAGCCCGTGACCGATTGGTCGCTGCACCGGCCCGCAGGCAGTGTGTTGGGCGAGCTGGATCTGTTTGCCCAAGGGCTGAAGCACGCTTATGCCGGGGCTGGTTTTCAGCCCAAAGTGCTGGCCATCACCGGCACCAACGGCAAAACCACCACCACCTCACTCACGGGCTTGTTGCTGGAGCGGGTGGGCTGGCGCGTGGCGGTGGCAGGCAACATCGGCCCGGCCATGTTGGATGTGCTGCTGCAAGCGATGGATTTTGAGCGAAAACAGGCTGAAATGCTTGCTGAGAAAGCGCAAGCAGCTACTGAAAAAGAATTGGTTGATTCAGCCTCCAGCCTGCCGCAGGCGTGGGTGCTGGAGCTGTCCAGCTTTCAGCTCGACGGCGTGCGCACCGGGCCAGACGGTTTTGAGCCCACTGCCGCCACCGTGCTCAACATCACCGAAGACCATCTTGACTGGCACGGCAGCATGGCGCATTACGCGGCGGCCAAGTTCCGGGTGTTTGGCCAGCAGGGTGTGCGGGTGCTGAACCGTGAAGATGCCGCCGTCATGGCCGCCCGGCCCGAGGAGACTTTGGGCCAGTCTGCCAAAGCCAGCCGACACCGTTTGGCTGCCGCTGAGTCGGTGGTCAACCAGCCACCTGAGTGGACAAGCTTCGGCACCGACTTGCCCCAGCGCCCTGGCGACTGGGGGCTGGAGGTGGTCAACGGCATGGCCTGGCTGGTGCGCGCCCAGCCAGCCGATGAAACCCAGCGCCAACGCAAAGGCCAGCCACAGCCTGAACCAGAAAGGGTGCTGCAACGCCTGATGCCTGCCGAAGCCTTGCGCATACGGGGTCGCCACAATGCCGCCAACGCGCTGGCCGCACTGGCGCTGGCCACGGCGGCGGGTGCGCCACTGGCTCCCATGCTGCACGGTCTGCGTGAATACCGGGGCGAACGCCACCGCGTCGAATCGGTGGCCGTGATCAACGAAGTGGAGTTCTTTGACGACAGCAAGGGCACCAATGTCGGGGCCACCTTGGCTGCCATCTGTGGCCTGGGAGCCGACAGGCGGCTGGTGATGATTCTGGGTGGCGATGGCAAGGGCCAGGATTTCTCTCCGCTGGCCGATGCCGTGCGCACCCATGTGCAGGCTGTGGTGCTGATCGGGCGCGATGCCCCGCAGCTGCGCAACGTGCTGGCCCCCACTGGCGTGCCGCTGTTCGATGCGGTTGATTTGCCCGCTGCGGTGCGCCTGGCCGCTGCCCAGGCCCAGCCGGGCGAGGCCGTGGTGCTGTCGCCCGCCTGCGCCAGCCTGGACATGTTCCGCAACTACGGCCACCGGGCCCAGGTTTTCATCGACACCGTGGCTGAGCTGGCCACCGAACAGGGTCTGACCGGGGTGGGCGAATGAGCGCCCCGTCATCCGCTTCATCCTGGCTGGGCGGCTTGCGCCAGCGTCTGGGTGGGGTGGCCCGTGCTGCCCACATTCCCTTGCCGGTGCGCACCCATGTGCGCGACAGCGTGCGCAGCGCCCCACTGGCTGTGCGCGAAGTGGGTTTTGACCAGGCGCTGCTGTGGGTCGTCATCGGCCTGATGCTGTGGAGCCTGGTGATGGTCTATTCGGCCTCGGTGGCCTTGCCCGACAACCCCAAGTTTGCCCGTTACGAGCACACCCATTTTGTATCGCGCCACGGTGTGTTCATGCTGGTCGGGTTGCTGGCCGCGTGGGGGGCTTTTCAGGTGCCCATGCAAACCTGGGAAAAAGCGGCTCCCTGGCTGTTCATGTTTGCCCTGCTGTTGCTGGTGCTGGTGCTGGTGCCCTTCATTGGCAAGGGCGTGAACGGTGCGCGTCGCTGGTTTGCCATTGGCCCTTTCAGTTTCCAGCCATCCGAGTTGGCCAAGCTGGCGGTGTTGCTGTACGCGGCCGATTACATGGTGCGCAAGATGGATGTGAAGGAGCGGTTCTTCAAAGCCGTCTGGCCCATTGCGGCTGCCCTGCTGGTGGTGGGCATGCTGCTGCTGGCCGAGCCGGACATGGGTGCCTTCATGGTGATTGTGGTCATCGCCATGGGCATCCTGTTTTTGGGCGGGGTGAATGCCCGCATGTTTTTTGTGATGGCGGCGCTGGTGGTGGGGGCGTTTGCCTCGATTGTGGTGAGCAGTCCGTGGCGGCGGGAGCGCATTTTTGCCTACCTCGATCCTTGGAGTGAGGAGCATGCGCTGGGCAAAGGCTACCAGTTGTCGCACTCCCTGATTGCCTTCGGGCGCGGCGAGGTGTTTGGCGTGGGTCTGGGGGGCAGCGTTGAAAAACTGCACTGGCTGCCCGAGGCCCACACCGACTTTTTGCTGGCCGTGATCGGCGAAGAGCTGGGGCTGGTGGGGGTGTTGCTGGTCATCGTCATTTTCATGTGGATGACGCGGCGCATCATGATCATCGGCAGGCAGGCGATTGCGCTCGATCAGGTGTTTGCCGGTCTGGTGGCGCAAGGTGTGGGCCTGTGGGTGGGCTTTCAGGCGTTCATCAACATCGGTGTGAACCTGGGGGCTTTGCCCACCAAAGGCTTGACCTTGCCGCTGATGAGCTATGGGGGCTCGGCCATTTTGTTCAACCTGATTGCCCTGGCCATTGTGTTGCGTGTCGATGCCGAAAACCGCCAACTGATGCACGGAGGCCGCCTGTGAGCCGCCAGCCCTGCGCCCTGGTGATGGCCGGTGGGACCGGCGGACACATTTTTCCCGGACTGGCGCTGGCCGAGGCCCTGCGTGCCAAGGGCTGGCGTGTGCATTGGCTGGGTGTGCCCGGCAGCATGGAAGAGCGCCTGGTGCCGCCACGCGGCTTTGCCTTCGAGGCCGTGCAGTTTTCAGGCGTGCGCGGCAAGGGCCTGACAACCCTGGTGCAGTTGCCGGGCCGGTTGCTGCGCGCGTTCTGGCAAAGCTGGCAGGCGGTGCGACGGGTGCAGCCCGATGTGGTGATTGGCCTGGGTGGCTACGTCACGTTTCCGGGCGGCCTCATGGGTGTGCTGGCAGGCAAGCCGCTGGTGCTGCACGAGCAGAACTCGGTGGCCGGCATGGCCAACAAAGTGCTGGCCCGCGTGGCCACCCGCATCTTCAGCGCCTATCCCCATGCCTTGCCCAAGGCCGAGTGGGTGGGCAACCCTTTACGGGCCGAATTTTTGCAGCAACCTGCGCCCGCGCAACGCTTTGCAGGCCGCACCGGGCCGCTCAGGCTGCTGGTGCTTGGCGGCAGCCTCGGGGCCCAGGGGTTGAATGACGTGGTGCCCCAGGCCTTGGCACTCATGCCCGCCGATCAGCGGCCCCAGGTGCTGCACCAGAGTGGCTCTTTGCACATCGAGGCCCTGCGTGCGCTGTATGCACGCCTGGGTGTGCAAGGCCAGCTCACCCCCTTCATCGACGGCACGGCCCAGGCCATGGCCGATGCCGACTTGCTGGTGTGCCGCGCCGGGGCCAGCACCGTCACTGAAATTGCCGCCGTGGGCGCTGCCGCTGTGTTCGTGCCGTTTCCGCACGCGGTGGACGACCACCAGACCCACAATGCCCGCTTTCTGGTCGAGGCCGGTGCTGCCGTGCTGGTGCAGCAACGCGACCTGACCCCCGAAAGTCTTCAAGAAATTATCATGAAATCAGAGCGAACAATGCTTATTCAGCAAGCGCAGAGTGCCAAAAAAATGCAAAAAACAGAAGCCGTCAACCAGATGGTGGCTGCGTGTGAACAACTGGCAGGGGTTCGGGCATGAAGCACGCCATCCGTCACATCCATTTCGTCGGCATCGGTGGTGCGGGCATGAGCGGCATTGCCGAGGTGCTGCTCAACCAGGGCTACGTCATTTCAGGCAGCGATCTGGCCATGGGGGCTGCCGCCCAGCGCCTGTCTGACCTGGGGGCGCAGGTTCACATCGGCCACGATGCTGCCCACATCGAAGGGGCCGACTGCCTGGTCACCTCCACCGCCGTCAAGGCCGACAACCCCGAGGTGGTGGCCGCACACGCCAAGCTGCTGCCCGTGGTGCCCCGTGCCGTGATGCTGGCCGAGCTGATGCGCCGCCAGAAAGGCGTGGCCATTGCCGGCACGCACGGCAAAACCACCACCACCAGCCTGGTCACCAGCGTGCTGGCTGCCGGTGGGCTGGACCCCACCTTCGTCATCGGTGGGCGGCTCAACAGTGCCGGTGCCAATGCGCGGCTGGGTTCGGGCGAGTACATCGTGGTCGAGGCCGACGAGTCCGATGCTTCCTTCCTCAACCTGCTGCCCATGCTCGCCGTCGTCACCAACATCGATGCCGACCACATGGACACCTACGGGCACGACTTCAACCGCCTCAAGGCCGCGTTTGTCGAGTTCTTGCACCGCATGCCTTTTTACGGTGCGGCCCTGGTGTGTGTGGACGACGAGGCCATCCGCAGCCTGCTGCCCAGCATCGCCCGCCCCATCACCACCTACGGTTTTGCCGACGATGCCCAGGTGCAGGCCGTCAACGTGCGGGCCGTGGGCACGCAGATGCATTTCACCGCCCGCCGCCGCAACGGTATCACCCTGCCTGACCTCGACGTGGTGCTGAACCTGCCGGGCCGCCACAACGTGCTCAACGCGCTGGCCGCCATTGCCGTGGCTGTGGAGCTGGGCGTGCCCGACGAGGCGGTGCAGCGCGGTCTGGCCGAATTCAATGGTGTGGGCCGCCGCTTCCAGCGGTATGGCGAGGTGGCGGTCAAATCGGCGCACGGAGAGGGCAGCTTCACCGTGGTGGACGACTATGGCCACCACCCGGTTGAAATGGCGGCCACGCTGGCCGCTGCACGCGGGGCATTCCCAGGTCGGCGGCTGGTGCTGGCGTTTCAGCCGCACCGTTACACCCGCACCCGTGACTGCTTTGAAGACTTTGTCAAGGTGATCGGCCAGGCCGATGCCGTGCTGCTGGCCGAGGTGTACGCCGCCGGTGAGGCCCCCATCGTGGCCGCCGATGGCCGCAGCCTGGCGCGTGCCTTGCGTGTGGCAGGCAAGCTGGAGCCGGTGTTCGTCGATCGGATCGGTGACATGGCCCAGGCCGTGCTGGACAATGCCCGCCCCGGCGATGTGGTGCTGTGCATGGGCGCGGGCTCCATCGGAGCCGTGGCCGGACAGATTGTGGAACTGGGTGCGTGCAGCGCACCCTGCTGAACAAAAAGGAACAGGCTCATGACTGATGTGCTGGCAAGCATGCGTGGATCGGTGACCGATGTGGCGGCCCTGGGCAAAGTGGCCGTGCTGATGGGCGGGCGCTCTGCCGAGCGCGCAATCTCGCTCATGTCCGGCCAGGGCGTGTTGCAGGCCCTGCGTTCGCAGGGGGTGGATGCCCACCCGTTCGATCCCGCCGAGCGCGACATGGGGGAGCTGCGCCGCGAGGGCTTTGCCCGCTGCTTCATTGCATTGCATGGCCGCTGGGGTGAAGACGGCACGGTGCAGGGCGCACTGGAGCTGCTGGGCATTCCCTACACCGGCTCGGGCGTGCTGGCCTCCAGCGTGGCCATGGACAAGATCATGACCAAGCGCATCTGGCGTGCCGAGGGCCTGCCCACACCCGCGTGGCGCACGGTCCACAGCGAGGCCGATACCCTGGCCGCATTCGCCGAGCTGGGCAGCCCCATGATTGTCAAGCCCGCCCGCGAAGGCTCCACCCTGGGCTTGACCAAGGTGACGGATGCGGCCCAGTGTGCCCAGGCCTACGCCCTGGCTGCCCGGCACGACCCCGAGGTGCTGTGCGAGCAGTTTGTGTCCGGTGATGAGGTGACCTGCCCTGTGCTGGGCGAAGACCGCAGCGCCGTGGCCCTGCCCACCATCCGCATCGTGGCACCCCAGGGCAACTACGACTACCAGCACAAATATTTCACCGACGACACCCAGTACCTGGTGCCCTGCGGCCTGCCCGAAGGCGAGGAAGCCGCCATCAATGCGCTGGTGCTCAAGGCCTACCGCACCCTGGGTTGCCGGGGCTGGGCGCGGGCCGACGTGATGATCGATGGCCGCACCCGCCAGCCCTGGCTGCTGGAAATCAACACCGCCCCCGGCATGACCGGGCACTCGCTGGTGCCCATGTCGGCACGGGCTGCGGGTATTTCCTATGAAGCCCTCTGCCTGGGTTTGCTGCAATCGGCCAGCCTGGATGCCACAGCCCCCGACAACCCTCCCCACGCTGAGTGACCGTTTTCATGGCCAATCCCACCTCTGTGGACACCTTGCTGCCCGTTGATGTCCGACTCATGATGCTGCTGACCAGCGTCCTGGGCTGGACAGCGGTGGCCTTGGTGCTGCTGGCTGTGGGCACTTGGGCGGTGCGTCACCCTGTCTGGACAGTGCACACGCTGGAGGTGCATGGAGACTTGCAGCACCAGAGTGAGGAGGTGTTCCGCACCCACATCCAGGATCGCCTGCACGGCAGCTTTCTCACCATCGATTTGAACGAGGTCAAGGCGGTTTTCGAAACCGTGCCCTGGGTGCGCAAGGCGGTGGTGAAGCGGGCATTTCCCAACCGCATCCGCGTCACGCTGGAGGAGCACCAGGCTGTGGCTTTCTGGGATCAAGGGGGCGACCTCAGCCTGATCAACCGCCAGGGCGAGGTGTTCGAGGCCAATGCCGAGAATGAAAACACAGAAGCCTTGCCCGAGCTGGCGGGGCCAGCGGGTCAGACCGCCCGAGTCAAGGCCTTGTATGAGCTTCTGGTTCCCGAGCTGGCGGTGCTGGATCGCGAGTTGCAGCGCCTGGAGTTGACCGCCCAGGGCAGTTGGCGTGCCACACTCGACAACGGTGCCGATTTGGAGCTCGGGCGCGGGGAACCTCCGGACGTTCTGGCCAGGGTCAGGCTGTTTTCCTCCACCATCGGTCAGGTGACCCGTCAGCACGCCGGTCGCGATTTGGAGACTGCCGATTTGCGCTACCCGGCGGCCTATGCCGTGAAACTGCGTGGGGTGGCCACTCTGGAGCCCGGTCAGCTGCCAGCCAGTGCAATCCGCAGGCATTGAGCCGCCCGCCCATCCTGTCTTAAACACACAAAAACCGACAACACAAGCATCATGGCCAAGGAATACAAAGATCTGGTGGTGGGACTCGACATCGGCACGTCGAAGATCATGGTGGTGGTCGCTGAAGTCACCACCGAAGGCCAACTCAAACTCGCCGGTCTGGGAGTTGCGCCCAGCAACGGACTCAAGCGCGGCGTGGTGGTCAACATCGATGCCACGGTACAAAGCATCACCCAGGCGCTGAAGGAGGCCGAGGAGATGGCCGAGTGCCGCATCGCCCGGGTCTCCACGGGCATCACGGGCAGCCACATCCGGGGCATCAACTCCAGCGGCATGGTGGCCATCAAAGACCGTGAGGTCACACCTTCCGATGTGGCCCGTGTGCTGGAAACCGCCAAGGCCATCAACATTTCCACCGACCAGCGCTTGCTGCTGGTGCAGCCACAGGAATTCATTATCGACGGGCAGGATGTGAAAGAGCCCATTGGCATGAGCGGCATCCGGCTGGAGGCCAAGGTTCACATCGTGACCGGTGCCCAGACTGCCGCTGAAAACATCATCAAGTGCGTGCGCCGCTGTGGTCTGGAGGTGGATGAACTGATGCTCAACCCACTGGCCAGCAGCCAGGCCATCCTCACCGACGATGAGCGTGAGCTGGGTGTGGCCCTGGTGGACATTGGCGCGGGCACGACCGATGTGGCCATTTTTTCAGGCGGTGCCATTCGTTACACAGCGGTCATTCCGGTGGCGGGTGACCTCATCACCAGCGACATCGCCATGGCGTTGCGCACGCCCACCAAGGATGCTGAACAGATCAAGGTTGAAAGCGGCTTCGCCAAGCAGCTGTTGGCCGATCCGCATGCCCAGCTGGAAGTCCCCAGCTTGGGGGATCAGGTGCCACGGATGCTGGGCAAGCAGGCTTTGGCGGGTGTGATCGAGCCCAGGGTGGAGGAGATTTTTGCCCTGGTGCAGCACGTCATCCGCGAATCGGGCTACGAAGAGGTGCTGTCTTCCGGCATCGTCATCACCGGAGGCAGCGCGCTCATGCCGGGCATGGTCGAGCTGGGCGAAGACATCTTTTTAAAGCCAGTGCGCCGGGGCATTCCCAAATACAAAGGCCATTTGTCTGAACTCGTGGCCCAGCCGCGAGCCAGCACGGTCATGGGCTTGCTGGAGGCAGCACGGGTCGGACGCATGCGCGGGCACAAGATTGCGCAGAAGACAGGAACGGTGCAAAGCGCTTTCGGGCGCGTCAAAGACTGGTTCGTGAGTAATTTTTGATTTGTCTGCTCCCATTTTTCAGTTATCTTTCTTTTAAGCTTTACAGTATTCGTTGGAGGTTTTTATGGCCATTGAAATGATCGAGATCGAGGAATTCAACCAGGGCACCCAGATCAAGGTGATCGGTGTCGGGGGGGGCGGTGGCAATGCCATCGACTACATGATGCAGCGCGGTGTGCAGGGGGTGGATTTCATTTGTGCCAATACCGACGCGCAGGCACTGTCGCGCAGTTCGGCGCGCCGCGTGGTTCAGCTTGGCACCACGGGCCTGGGAGCCGGCAACAAGCCTGAAAAAGCCCGCGATGCCGCCGAGGCTGCTGTGGACGACATCCGTGCGGCCATCCAGGGTGCGCACATGCTCTTCATCACTGCTGGCATGGGCGGTGGCACCGGCACGGGGGCCGCTCCGGTGATTGCCCGCATTGCCAGGGAGATGGGCATTCTCACGGTGGGCGTGGTGACCAAGCCATTCGAGTTCGAAGGTGTCAAGCGGATGCGCAACGCCGACGAGGGCCTGAAGGAGTTGCAGGAAAACGTCGATTCCCTGATCGTGGTGCTCAACGAAAAACTGCTGGAGGTGCTGGGTGACGACATTCCCCAGCACGAAGCATTCGGGCATGCCAACGATGTGCTGAAAAATGCCGTGGGCGGCATCGCCGAAATCATCAACGACTATGGTCAGGTGAACGCTGACTTTGAAGACGTGCGCACCGTGATGAGCGAGCGTGGCAAGGCCATGATGGGCACCGCCACCGCCACCGGCCCAGACCGTGCCCGCATTGCAGCCGAGCAGGCTGTGGCCTGCCCGCTGCTGGAGAGCGCCGATCTCAAGGGTGCCAAGGGTTTGCTGGTGCTGGTGACGGCATCGCGCACGTCGCTCAAGCTGAAAGAATCCAAAGATGCCATGAACACCATCAAGGCGTTCGCCACCGAGGATGCCAACGTCATTTACGGCGCAGCCTACGATGACAACTTGGGTGATGCCATCCGCGTGACGGTGATGGCCACCGGCCTGGGCCAGGAAACGGCCGCCATGCGCAACCAGCAACCTGTGCTGGAAGTGCTGCAAGGCCGCCGCACAGGCACAGACAACATGCCCATCATGGGTGCGGCAGGCATGTCTGGCATGGCGCGTACCAGCGTGGCCCCCGCACTGGTGGCGGGCTACGCCAGCACCGACACCATGTCGGCACCCAGCGTGTGGCGGCCCAACCGCACACAGGCCACCGACAAGGTGAATGCCCTGTCTGCCGGTGGCATGGACGACATGGAAATCCCCGCCTACCTGCGCAAACAGGCCGACTGAGCCCGGTATCGGTTGTGGGCGGCATGCTGAAACAACGCACCCTCAAGTCCATGACCCGCGCAATGGGCGTGGGCCTGCACAGTGGCCAGCGGGTGGAGCTGACGCTGCGCCCCGCGCCTGTCAACACGGGCATCGTGTTCAGGCGGGTGGATTTGCCCCACCCGGTGGACATTCCGGTGAACGCTGCGTCGGTCACCGATACGCGGCTGGCATCCACCCTGTCCAAGGGCGATGCGCGCGTGCTGACGGTCGAGCACCTCATGTCTGCCTGCGCGGGCCTGGGGCTGGACAACCTCATCATCGACATCACCGCCGAAGAAGTGCCCATCCTCGACGGTTCGGCTGCCTCGTTTGTGTACCTGCTGCAAAGCGCGGGTGTGGTGGAGCAGGATGCCCCCCGGCGCTTCATCCGCATCATCCGGCCTGTGGAGGTGCGCGAAGGAGAAGGTGGCAACCTGAAATGGGCCAGGTTGGAGCCTTACCACGGCTACAAGCTCCATTTCGAGATCGAGTTTGACCATCCGGCGGTGGGGGCCACCGGGCAGAGTTTCGAATTTGATCTGGGCGAGGGGCAGTACGCCCGCGAGATTGCCCGCGCCCGTACCTTCGGCTTCACGCGCGATGTCGAAATGATGCGCTCGCACGGTCTGGCCAGGGGCGGCGGGCTGGACAACGCCATCGTGATGGACGACTACAAGGTGCTCAATGCCGATGGCCTGCGCTACAGCGATGAGTTCGTGAAGCACAAGATTCTGGATGCCATCGGTGACCTCTACATCCTGGGCCACCCGCTGCTGGCGGCCTACAGCGCGTTCCGTTCTGGCCACGGCCTGAACAACAAGCTGCTGCGCGAGCTGTTGGCCCACCCCGATGCGTATGAGGAAGTCAGCTTCAGCGATGTGCGGCGTGCCCCGGCTGGCTTTGACCAGCTCATGCCCGCCTGGTGATGCCGCACAGACCATGCTGATCTTTCGCTGGACCATGATGCTGCTGATGCTGGGCGTGGTGGCCAGCATGGTGTTCTATGTGGCCACGGGTGAGGTGAAGTACCGCAACCTGGGTCTGAAAATCGTCAAGTGGGCCGTCCTGGCTGCGGCTGGTTTTTTCGGGGTTTTGATTCTCGAACGGCTGCTGTGAGTGCTGCGGTTTTGCCGCCGCATCCGGGTTGGCTCCAGGCCCTGCCTCAGTAGCTGCGCCCAGCCTTGTAGGCCGCACTGACCCTGGCGTTCAGGTTGGCTACTTTCGCAATGGCCAGCATGGACTGGCTGACCTGGGCGTGCGTGATGGCCAGGCCCAGTGCATCGGCTGCATCCTTGCCGGGCAGCGCAGGCAGATTCAGCAGGCGTTTCACCATTTCCTGCACCTGTGGTTTGCTGGCCTTGCCGTGGCCCACCACGGCTTTTTTCAGTTGCAGCGCGGTGTATTCGGCCACTTCCAGTCCATTGACCACAAGCGCCGTGAGGCAGGCTCCGCGTGCCTGGCCCAGCTTCAGGGTGGCTTGCGGGTCCACGTTCACAAACACGATTTCGCAGGCCGACACATCGGGCTCGTAGCGGCTGACCACCTCGCCGATGCCATCGAACAGCACCTTCAGTCGCTGGGGCAGCAGGCGGCTGTCCAGGTGCTTGGTGCTGATGGTGCCGCTGGCCACATAGCGGAGGGTGTTGCCGTCGCGGTCCACCACGCCAAAGCCGGTGGTCAGGAGGCCGGGGTCAATGCCCAAAATGCGCATCATGCACCGAAGTACCAGCGTACCGACTGGAAGAACACCGGCGCGGCGAAGCACAGCGCATCCACCCGATCCAGCAGGCCGCTGGCTCCGGTGACCGAGCGGCCCTGGCTGCCCCAGTTGGGCACCCCCCGGTCGCGCTGGATGGCCTTCATCACCAGATGCCCCAGACTGCCCGCCGTGCAGGCCACCAGCGCCACGGCCAAAGCCTGCCCAGGCTTGAAGGGCGTGATGCCTGCCAGCAACCCGCCCAGCAGACCACCGCCCAGCACACCCACGCCCCAGCTGCGCCAGTTGAACGCCTGGCTGATGTGCGGCAGCGATGGCGGACGCGCCATCCAGCGCCCGGCCACGTGCTGAATCAGCATGCCGGTCTGCACCACCATCACCAGAAAGAACACCAGAAACACATTGCGGTTTTTCAGGCCTGGAAAATCCAGCAGCAGCAAAGCGGGCACATGGCTCAGGCCGTACACACACACCATGATGCCCCACTGCAACTTGGCATTGCGCTCCAGAAACTGCACCGGATTGTTGCCCAGGCTGCTGACCACTGGAATGGCCAGGAAGGCATACACCGGAATGAACACGGAAAACAGGCTGAAATGCTCACTGCTCAGCAGCAGGTACTGCACCGGAAGAACCACAAAGAAGGAGAGCATCAAGGCCTTGTGATCCGTTCGGTGCGTGGGCGTGAGACTGATGAACTCGCGCAGCGTCAGCAGCGACCCCAGTGCAAACAGCCAGATGGCGCCTGTGGGGCCGGAGGCCCAACCCAGCCAGAACACGCCCACCATGACCCAGGAGCGGCGCACACCTTCGCGGTAGCGCCGCAGGCCCTTGAGCCAGTGCTCACTGCGATCCTGATCGCGCAGGCTCAGCAGCAGCCCCGCCAGCGTGGCCAACACCAGGGTGCCGAACACCAGCACGAACAGCAGGCCCATTTGCTGGTCAGGGGTCAGGCTGCGGATGAAGCGGTTCATGGCAATGGGGGCTTTCAGGCTTCGCGCAGGTCCAGCACCGCCTGGCGGGCGCGGGCCAGAAACTCGGTCCGGTCTTCGTGGTCTTGCAGGCTGATGGGTTCGCCAAAGGTCACCGAGCACAGCATGGGCACGGGCACCACCTCGCCCTTGGGCATCAGGCGTTGCACGTTGTTGATCCAGGCAGGCACCAGCACCACCTGCGGAAACTGGCGTGCCAGGTTGTACAGCCCCGACTTGAAAGCCTGGGGCTCGCCCGTGTGGCCGCGTGTGCCCTCGGGAAACAGGATGATGGAGTCGCCTTGCGTCAGTGCCTGGATCAGCGGCTCCAGCGGGTCCTGGTCATCGCTCTTGGTGCGGTTGACGTAGATGGCGTTGAACACCTCGCGGGTGATCCAGGCGCGAAAAGGGCTGGCTGTCCAGTAGTCTTTGGCGGCAATGGGGCGGGTGATGCCGCGCAGCTCCTGGGGCAGGGCGGCCCAGATCATGACCAGGTCGGCATGGCTCTGGTGGTTGGCAAAGTAGATGCGCTGCTCGGCCTTGGGCGGGCAGCCCAGCCAGCGGGCCTGTGCGCCGGTGAGCAGGCGCACAAAGCCCAGCAGCAGCCAGCCGAACACCTGGGGCAGCAGCTTCATGGCAGCACCGCCGAGTTCATGCGGGCCAGAATGGTGGCGGTGCGCCGGTTCAGGTAGGCCGAGTCGGGGCGTTTTTCAAAAAACTTCGGTGCGGGCAGCATCACCGCCAGCCGGGCGGCCTGGGCCGGGGTGAGCTGGCGGGCCGACACGCCGAAATAACGCTGTGCGGCAGCTTCGGCCCCGAACACGCCATTGCCCCATTCCACGCTGTTGAGGTAAATCTCCAGAATGCGTTGCTTGCTGAGCAGGGCTTCCAGCAGGAAGGCCAGCACCAGCTCCTGCGCCTTGCGGCCCAGTTGCCGTTCGCCCGACAGCAACAGGTTTTTGGCCAGTTGCTGCGTGATGGTGGAGCCACCCGCCACCTTGGCCGGTTTGCCGGTGGCTTCGGCCTGCTGGGCACGGCGCTGGTTGCGCTGCCAGGCGGCTTCAATGGCTGGCCAGTCCACGCCGGTGTGGCTGGCAAAACCGTCGTCTTCCGAGGCGATGATGGCCCGCTTCAGGTGAACGGATATCTGGTCGGCATCCACCCAGCGCTGCATCCACGGGCGCTGGGTGGCCGCAGGTGCTTGGGTGCTGGGGGCATCGGTCATGCGCCGCCAGGCTTCAGAGCGCATGAAGCTGGTGCTTTCCGGGTTGACCCAGGCCATGAGTGCGATGCGGCCCACAAAAAACAGTTGCAGGCACAGGCCCGCCACCAGCACCCACAGCAGCCAGTTGCGCACAAACCGCAGCATGTTCACCGGGCCAGCAGGGCTTGCAACTCGGCCAGCACCTGAGCCGCCGGTGGGCGCACGCCGCGCCAGAGTTCGAACGCGGCAGCGGCCTGCTCGACCAGCATGCCCAGACCATCGCGCCCTTGGGCTCCGTGGTGCTTGGCCCAGTCCAGAAACGGTTGGGCGGCGGGGCCATACATCATGTCGTACGCCAGTGAGCCGGGGCGCAGCACATGATCGGGGGCGGGAATGTCGCTGCCACCCAAGCTGCTGGCGGTGGCGTTGATGACGACATCGAAATGGCCGACCAGATTTTGTCGGGGCAGGCTTTTCAACTCACATTGATGAAGCGCGGCGAAATCCAGGTGGGTGGCCACCAAGGCATCGGCTTTGGCAGCAGTGCGGTTGCACACCACCAGCTCGCGGGGCTGTTCGGCCAGCAGGGGCCCCAGCACACCGGCTGCGGCCCCGCCTGCACCCAGCAGCAGCACCCGTTGGCCGCGCAAGGCCACACCGGCGTTGCGGGTGATGTCGGCCACCAGACCCACGCCATCGGTGTTGTCGCCAACGATTTCGGAGCCGTTGAACATCAGCGTGTTGCAGGCCTGGGCCAGGCGGGCGCGTTCGGTGGGGTGGGTGGCGGCAGCAAAGGCTTCGAACTTGAACGGCACTGTCACATTGCAGCCGTGCAGGCCCTGCTCGCGCAGCGCGGCCAGGGTGGCGGCAAAGCCGTCCAGCGGGCACAGTTGGCGGTCGTAGTGCAGGGTTTGGGCTGTCAGCTCGGCAAAGCGGGCATGGATCCACGGTGAGCGGCTGTGCGCCACCGGGTTGCCCAGCACGGCGTAGTGGTCGGTATGACTGTGCGTGTGTGCAGCGGCTGTGTCTGTTGCTGGTGGAGTGCGGGTGGGGTGCATGGCAATGGGGTGGGCGGATGGATCACTGCGCCGTCAGGGTGGTGCTGAGGGTTTCGTCGCGCGTGAAGCGGAAGCGCGATACCACCACGATCTGGTCGGCACGCCGGCGCATGGCCTCGTTGAAGGGGCCGAACGACAGCGCACGCACAATGGCCTGTGCCCGGCGATCCAAAGCGGGTTTGCCGGAGCCGTCTGCCACTTCGGTGTCGAGCACACGGCCATCGCTGTTGATGGTGATGACCATGGTCAGTTCGCCATACAGTTTTTTGCCACCCGACTCCGGGAAGTGGGTGGTGCCGTGGTCTTCAATTTTGCGGCGCAGGCTGTCGTAGTAAATGGCGTACACCTCCTCGCGGGTGGCGGGGCTGATGTAGCGTTTGCGTGGGCGGGCGTTCTCTTCGTTTACCCGTTTTTCAATCTCGGCCAGCAGCTTGACCAGTTGCTGGCGTTTTTGCTCCCGTTCGGCCTGTTCGGCATTCAAGGTGGGGGGCAGAGGCTGGGGGGGCGTGAAGCTGGCCAGCTTGCTTTTGATCTGGGCCAGCAGCAAGGCCTGTTGGGCTTTGAGTGCCTCGACCCGCTGCTCTTCCTCGTCATGGGCCGACTGGCCTGCCTGGAAATGGGCAGTGGGCGGCAAGGGCGAGGTGGCCCGCCCTTTTTCTGCCTCACCGCCCCCGGCCAGCGAGGCCTGGGCAATGGCCTGGGCTTTGTCTGGCCTTTCGTGGCTGCGGGCGTTGACCAGCACCACCTCCAGCGGCGTGTCCTGAAACACGCGGTTGAAGGTCTGGGGGGCCACAAACCGCACGCTGAGGACCACGGCATGCAGCCCCACCGACACGGCCAGCGCCCAGTGCAGGGTGTTGAAAGATGACAGTCCCAGCGTCTGCTTCAGACGGACTAGGCTGGCCGACAGGTTGGCAAAGGCGGTGGGTGCGGAGCTGGCCACGGTGTCCTCAATCGCTGGCGCTGGCTGCTGCCGGGGGCGCAGCCGGGTTGGGGGCAGGGGTACCGGCATCGGCGGCGGACTCATCCATGTCCACGGCAATGGTCAGCGGGCCGCCCAGTTCCTCGGTGTCGGCGCTGTCGTCGTCATCGGCGGCTGGCACGGCCTCGGCATCCAGGCGCTCAATCACGGTGCCGCCGATGTCCAGGCTGATTTCGTCCACCGCGCCCAGGCGCACCCGCACCCGTGCGTTGCGCGGCAGGCCATCGGCCCCCAGCACGTTCATCACCAGCGGCAGGTTGTCGGCACGCACCACGCCGTCTTTGATGACGCTGGCTTCGATCTCGGTGATGCCCGCCTGGCCCAGATGCTTCAGCGTCCAGTAGCGTTCCATGCCGGCCTGGAACTGGTTGTAGCTGGTGTAGGCCGCGTCGAAGCTGCTGACGATGGCGAACAGGGTGGTGTCTTTTTGCTTGAACGGCGCAACCAGTGCGGCGGTAGCCCCGTGCCTGGCGCAGGCCATGATCTGCCACTGGTTGACCAGATCGGTGTAGCGGCGCAGCGGCGAGGTGCTCCAGGCGTAGCACTTCACGCCGATGCCTGCGTGGGGTTGGGCCTTGGTGCCCATGCGCACCTTCACGCCGGGGGCCATGCTGGCCTGGCTGCGGTAGATGCCGGGCACACCGCTGTCGGCCAGCAGCTGGCCCCAGGTGCTGTTGGCCACGATCATGGCCTCGGCCACGATGAGGTCGAGCGGCGAGCCCCGGCGGCGGGTGCCGATGACCACGGTTTCGTTGCCCTGCGGGCCGGTTTCGCCCACGCCTTCGAGTTTGAAGCTGTAGTCGGGGCGGTTGAAGTTTTCGGGCTTGCCGCGCACCACTTCGCGCTGGGCCTTGAGGTGGCGGGCCAGGCGGAACAGGAAACGCAGTTCATTGGCCCAGCTCAGCGCAATGTGGGTGCCCACGGTGGTGTCGGGCACGGGGTCGGTGCTTTCAAAGAAGGCATCGGTCAGCACGTCGTCCAGCTGGTCGTGGCGCAGGTTGGCGACGATGGGCACCCGCTCCACGCGGGTGGTGCTGGCGGTGAAGGCCAGGGTGGTTTCGTCCAGCGTCACGTACAGCGACAGGGCAGGGCAGTCGCGCCCTTCCTGCAAGGTGTAGGTCTGCACCACGGCATCGGGCAGCATGGTCACCTTGTGGCCGGGCATGTAGACGGTGGACAGGCGGTGGCGCGCCACCTGGTCAATCGGGCTGTCGGGGGCGATGGCCAGGCCGGGTGCTGCGATGTGGATACCCAGCGTCACGGTGCCGCTGCCCAAGCCCTGGATGGACAGCGCATCGTCGATTTCGGTGGTGGCCGAATCGTCCACCGAGAAGGCCCGCACACCCTCTGCCAGCGGCAGGTCGGCGGTGATGGGCGGGGCGCTGAGAGCGGGGAAGCCCGTGCCCTTGGGGAAGTTGTCGAACAAAAAGCGCTGCCAGTGAAACTGGTAGGCGTTCTGGATGGCTCCGGCGTTTTTCAGCAGGGCCAGCGGGGCGGTGTGCGTGGTTTTGGCTGCCTCGACCACGGCCTTGTATTCGGGCGCGTTCTTGTCGGGGCGGAACAGAATTTTGTACAGCTGCTCGCGCACAGGGGCGGGGCACTGGCCGCTGGCCAGTTCCTGCACCCACTGGTCAATCTGCGCCTGTATTTGCTTCTTTTTCTCGATGGCGGCCAATGCCTGGGCCAGGATGTCGGCGGGGGCTTTCTTGAAGCGGCCCTTGCCCGCACGGCGGAAGTAATGGGGCGACTCGTACAGCGCCAGCAGCATGGCCACCTGCTGCTCCAGCGGTGCCTGGGCCGAGAAATAGTCGCGGGCCAGGTCGGCGAAGCCGAATTCGTCCTCGGGCGCAAATTCCCAGGCCATGTCCAGCTCGATGTCGGCAGCGAGGGCCTGTGCGCTGGCCATCAGCAGACTGGGCTGGGGTTTCTCAAACTTGACCAGCGCATTGGCGGCCTTGACTTTCACGCGCTTGCCGGAGTCCAGCTCCACTTGCAGCGAGGTATCGGCTTCGGACAGGATGCGGCCAGTCTGGAATTTGCCAGCGTCTTCAAACAGTACAAACAAGGGGGGCTTTCAGTGATCGGCGGGGGCGCTCGCCTGCCTGGGACGGACAGGGGCGTGCGCTGTGGGGGTCAAGCTTGAAGTTTAGCTTGCGGGCTGCAAGCCAAGGTGGGCCAGCATGCGGGGCAGGTGCCGGTCGAAGTCGCTCAGTGCGTGGTCGGAGCCGGGCACGATGTGCAGCTGGCAGCTCTGGTAGCGGGCCTGCATTTCGCGCCAGTCCAGCACCTCGTCGCCGGTGGCGGCCCACACCTGGTAGCGCTCTGGTTGGCTGGGCTGGTCGGTTTGCAGTGTGCGCAGCTCGTCCACGTAGGCCGGGTCGAAATAAAAATGCTCATCTGGCGCATGCCAGAGGGTCTGGTCGCCAATGTACCTGGCCAGATCGCGGGCAGGGTGGACGGCGGGGTTGATCAGCACGGCGGGGCCATGTGCGGCCACGGCCAGCCGCTCGGCCACCCAGTTGGCGTAAAAACCGCCCAGCGACGAGCCCATCACCGCCATGCGCCCGGTGGGCCAGTGGGCGGTGCCCTCTGCCACCATCTCCATCGCCTGCCGGGGAGAAGGCGGCAATTGCGGGCACCAGAACACCACATGGGGGGCCTGCCTGGCCACCCATTCGGCCATTTTTCGTGCCTTCATCGACTGCGGTGATGAGCGAAAGCCGTGCAGGTACAGCAAGTGGGTGATGGGGGTGGTTGCACAGGGGGTGTGGGTCATGCGCGGGATAATACGGCCCCTTCTTCTGCCTTCCCGTCAGTCCACTCCCCATGTCCCATGTATTCGACAAGCCATCGCTGGTGCAGCGCGTGGTTCCCTGGCTCAGTGGCTTTGACCGTCCCCTGACATTGGCTGTGCTGCTGCTGTGCGGCCTGGGCCTGGTCACCATGTATTCGGTGGGCTATGACCACGGCACCCGCTTCGTCGATCACTCCCGCAACATGCTGATTGCATTGGCCGTTGTGTTTGTGATGGCGCAAATCTCACCGCAGCGGCTGATGTCGCTGGCCGTGCCGGTGTATGCCGTGGGTGTGGTGCTGCTGGTTGCGGTGCTGCTGTTTGGCATCACCAAGAAAGGATCGACCCGCTGGATCAACGTGGGCGTGGTCATCCAGCCCAGCGAGATCATGAAAATTGCCATGCCCCTGATGTTGGCCTGGTGGTTTCAGCGCCGTGAGGGGCAGTTGCGCGTCGCCGATTTTGTGGTGGCCGGGGTGATTTTGCTGGTGCCCGTCGGGCTGGTGATCAAGCAGCCTGATCTGGGCACTTCGCTGCTGATCATGGCTTCCGGCCTGTTTGTGATCTTTTTTGCCGGATTGAGCTGGAAGCTCATCCTGCCTCCACTGGTGATCGGGGTGGTGGGCATCACCACGCTGATTGTGTTGAGCGACTCCCTGTGCCAGCCCGGCGTGGACTGGAAGGTGTTGCACGATTACCAGAAGCAGCGCGTGTGTACGCTGATGGACCCCACCAAAGACCCGCTGGGCAAAGGCTTCCACACCATCCAGGGCATGATCGCCATCGGCTCCGGCGGTGTGTGGGGCAAGGGCTTCATGCAGGGCACGCAGACCCACCTGGAGTTCATTCCCGAGCGCACCACCGACTTCATTTTTGCCGGCTTTGGCGAAGAGTTCGGTTTTGTCGGCGTGCTGGGGGTGTTGGCCTGTTTCATTTTTCTGGTGGGCCGGGGTCTGATGATTGCGTCGGAGGCCCCCACGCTGTTCTCGCGCTTGCTGGCCGGATCGGTGTCGCTCATCTTTTTTGTGTATGCCTTTGTGAACATGGGCATGGTCAGCGGCATTTTGCCCGTGGTGGGTGTGCCTTTGCCCTTCATCAGTTATGGCGGCACGGCCATGGTCACGCTGGGCATGGGCATCGGCATCCTGATGTCGGTTGCCAAGACCAAGCGGCTCATCCAGTCCTGAACCGCAAAAAAACTCAACCCATCATGAATTCTTCCCCGCTTGCTGCCGCTGTACCAGCCGTTTCGGCACATCCGCCAGTGGCCTTTGTGGGCATCGGCAACATGGGCTTGCCTATGGCTGCCCGGTTGCTGGCACAGGGCTGGCCCGTGCATGTCTGTGACCTGGATGACCAGCGTTGTGCCGAGGCGGCTGCGCTGGGGGCCAGGGTTCACGCCACACCCGCCCAGGCGGCAGCCGCCCTGGGCGAAGGGGGCTTGATGGTGGTGGTCGTGGTGGATGCCGACCAGTGCCGTCAGGTGATGTGGGGCCGCAGCGGTGCGGACAGTCTGCCGGGCAATGCCGACCCGGCGGGTGCTGCGTCGGCCCTGAAGCCGGGGCAGACCGTGATGTGGTGCCCCACCATCGCCCCGTCCGACACCGAAAGCCTCGCTGCCCGCCTGGCGCAGCAGGGCGTTCACAGCATCGACGCTCCGATGTCGGGCGGCCCGGTTCGCGCGCGCGACGGCACCATGAGCCTGATGGTGGCTGGCCCGGCCCCGGTGGTGGAGCGGCATGCCGATGTGCTGGCGGCGCTCTCCGGCCAGGTGTTCCGCCTGGGTGAACGGGTGGGCGATGGGGCCCGCACCAAGCTGGTCAACAACCTGCTGGCGGGCATCAATCTGGTGGGAGCTGCCGAAGCGCTGGCGCTGGCCGACAGCCTGGGCCTGGACGGCGGGCGCACGCTGGATGTGATCGAACGCTCCAGCGGCCAGAGCTGGATCGGCTCGGACCGCATGCGCCGCGCCCTGGCCGGTGACCTGGCCCCGCGTGCCCACATGACCCTGCTGGCCAAAGACACCCGCCTGGCCACCCAGGCCGCTGCCGATGCTGGCTTCGAAGGGCCGCTGGGTGCCCGCACGGCGGCGGTCTTTCGTGCGGCCTGTGAACATGGCTTATCCGAGCTGGATGATGCAGCCATGCTTGCTTTTTTACAGCAGTTCGCGCAATCCAGATAAGTGCGGATGGCATCTCTGAGGCAGAAAACCCTTGCTCCCGTTGGCGGTGGGCTGTCTTTCTACAATGAGCACCATGATTTCACGCGAACCCACCCTTGAACGCCTGGCCGTTGCACACGGTCTGCTGCTGGCCCCCCACGGCCTGAACGAAACCCACCTGAAAAAAGCACTGGGCGAGATCCTCTCGCACGGTGCCGACGATGCCGACCTGTACTTCCAGTACACCCGCAGCGAGGGTTGGAGCCTGGA
>ERZ724525.163-NODE-163-length-34437-cov-13.717439_pt1 | contig 34437 bp, 68 predicted proteins | sample MGYA00376058_ERZ724525 | MGnify/ENA primary metagenome ERZ724525 (study PRJEB28724, sample SAMN07190888) | wastewater metagenome | isolation source: influent of sewage treatment plant in Hong Hong | place: USA: Christiansburg, Virginia | collected 2016-03-01 ... | reverse complement strand
TGAAGGTGCGTCTGCCGAACCAGTACACCGTGAGCACGGGAACGGCGCTGTCTGCACAGGACACGTCGGAAATTTCGGCGACGCTGACGGTTGCAACGCAAAAGCACGTCGATACGAACTTCACGTCGGCCGAACTCACGATGAGCGTGCAGGACTTCATGGCGCGCATTGGCGAGCCGGCCATGTCGGTGCTCGCGTCGGCGGTGGATGCTGACGTTGCCAATGCGATCTTCGATGTCTACAACAGCGTCGGCACGCCCGGCACCACGCCCGCAACGGCCAAGGTGCTGCTCGATGCGCACGCCAAGATGAACTACCTCGCCGCGCCGCAGACGCCGCGTTTCCTCGGTGTCGAGCCGGGCGCGAATGCCGCGCTCGTGGACGGCCTGAAAGGTCTGCTGAACCCCACCGGCCCGGTGTCGGAGCAGTTCAAGGAAGGCATGCTGGCGTCAAACATCCTCGGATTCCGCGAGGTGTACATGACGCAATCGCTGCCCAACATCACCACGGGCGCGCGGTCTGCCACGTACCAGACGAACACGCCGGCCGGTATCACGAACGGTGCGACCACGCTGGCCGTGAAGACCGGCACGGGTGCGGCTTCGCGTGGTGAAGTGTTCACGATCGCGGGTGTGTACAGCGTCAACCCGGAGACGAAGCAGAGCACCGGCCAACTGTTGCAGTTCACGGTAACGAGCAACTATGCGGGCGGCGCCGGCAACATCTCGATTTCGCCCGCGCTGTACAAGTCCGGTGCGCGTCAGAACTTCACGGCCTCCGGATCGGACATCCCGGACAGCACGCTGATTACGTTCCTCGGATCGGCGTCCACGACCTACGCGCAAAACATCTCGTATCACCGCGATGCGCTGACGATGGTCACGGCCGACCTCGTGATGCCCGAAGGCGTCCACGAGTCGGCGCGGGAAGTGAAGGACGGCCTGTCGCTGCGCTACGTGCGCCAGTACCGCATCGGCACGGACGACATTCCCGCACGTTTCGACATCCTCTACGGCTACCTCGCGCAGCGCCCCGAACTGGCGTGCCGCATCTGGGGCTAGCCGCCTGTAGTTGACCACCAAGGGGCCGGGTAACACCGGCCCTTTTTCATTTGCGAGGCTGCATTGATCCGACCGCTTGCCGACCGTTTGCTGATTGACCCGATTCTCCCCGAGACCGAAAAGAACGGCCTTTGGGTTCCGCCTGAAACCACGACGTTCCGCTATGACCGACCAAACGAAGCAGCGGTCGCGATCACGCGGGGCACGGTGAAGGCGATGGGGCCAAATGCGCGTGATGTAAGTGTCGGCGACGTGGTGCAGTTTTCAGACTCATGCGGGCGTCCGTTCGATCACGACGGACACCGCTACCTCTTCATCCGCACGGATGACGTGGCATTGATCGAGGGCTAGTAAATGGCTACTGGAAACATCCTGGCGGAAGGCAACACGGACAAGCTGAAACTTATCAGCATTGCCCTGTCGCCCGCGCTGATCGTCCTGAACACCACGGCGGAACAGACGTTCACGGTTCCGGGCCTTGCCGTCGGTGATTGGGTTTTCGTCAACAAGCCGACCGCGCAGGCGGGTCTCGGGATCGTGGGCTGTCGCGTGTCTGCTGCGAACACGCTTGCGATCACGTTCAGCAACAACACGGGCGCCAGCATCACCCCGACGGCAAGTCAGACGTATCTGATTCTCGTCATGCGCCCCGACGCGACCCTGTCGGCGTTCTGATGTACCCCGCCACGATGGTCCACCGCAGCGGCGCGGCGCAATGCCGCGTGCAGTCGCAAGAGCAGGCTGCGGCGCTCGGGCCTGACTGGCGGCATCTGGTTACGCCTGCGGCACCGCTCGCGCAGGCTCAGGAGGCGGCGCCCGCTGTGAAGCGACGCGGCCGTCCTCCGCTCTCCAAGGGCTAGCGCATGGCGATCACGACGGTTGGCGACATCATCACGAGCGCGTTGTCGAAAGTCCTCGTCAACAATTCGCAGGACACGCTTTCGGCCGCTGATACGCAAGTCGCGTTTGACGCGCTCGGCGTGATGATTGACGCGCTCGGCATCGAGCGGCTTGCCTGCTACGCGCTGACTACGACCGCGCATCCGCTCACGGGTGGGACGGGGTCTTACACCATCGGTACGGGCGGGGCGTTCAACGTCGACCGGCCCGCGCGCATTGAAAACGCCTTTGTGCGACTGGCGTCCGGGTCGAATAACGTCGATTTCCCGGTCGAGATCATCCCGCAATCGCAGTGGGACACGATCCCGGTGAAAGACATTGCCGGCATACCACGCAAACTGTTCTACGACACTCAATATCCGCTTGGCACCATCTGGCTTTACCCGGAGCCGTTGTCGACGGATTACACGCTCTATCTGAATTCGTACCTGCCGATTGCGACCTACACGAGCACGGCAGACGCAATCGACCTGCCGCCCGGTTACAAGCGCATGTTGATTCACAACCTCGCAGTCGAGATCGCGCCCGACTTCGGCGTGAATCCGGACCCGATGGTTATCAAGATCGCGAACGAGTCCAAGCGGCTTATCAAGCGCATTAACACGCCTGACCCGGTAATGACGGTCGACCCGGCCATTGCCACAAAGCGCGGCACCTGGAACATCGTGACCGGCGGGTACTGATGCAAGTCAACTTGTTCGGCACGGCGACTGCGGCGAAGTCGCAGAACGTCACCAGTCAACGCCGCGTGAACCTGTACGCCGAGGTGCCGGCCAACCCGGACCGCTCGCCGTTCACGTTGTACTGTACGCCCGGTCTGACGCTGTTCGCTGACCTCACAGGCAATCCGATTCGCGGCATGTACTCGCGTGGGTCGTCCATTTTCGTTGTGCAGCAGGGCGCGTTATACGAGGTTTCAAGCAGCGGCACGGTGACCAATCGCGGAACGCTCTCAACCGTGGTCGGGACGGTGTGCATGTCGGACAACGGCGCGCAGTTGTTCATTGTCGACGGCGTTGCGGCATATACCTACACCTACGCAAGCACGACGTTTGCGGTTGTTGCGGATGCAGACTTCCCGAACGGTGCAACGACCTGCACCTATTCGGATCGTCTGTTCATCGTCGAGAAGGCCGGAGGGCAGCGGTTCTATCTGTCGGGAATTGATGACGGGCAGTCGTGGGATTCAAACGATTTCGCAAGCGCCGACAGCAACCCGGACGACCTCGTGCGTGTGTACGCCGATCACGGCGAATTGATCCCGTTCGGCACGTACACGACGGAATTCTGGGGATGGAACGGCGCGACGGACTTTCCGTATCAGCGGCTGACCGCAATCGAATGGGGCCTTGCTGCTAAATGGTCCGTTACGAAGTTCAGTTCCTCGCTGATGTTCCTCGGCCGCAACAGGCTGGGCAATGTTCAGGTGGTACTACTGAACGGTTACACCCCGCAGGCCGTGAGCACGCCGGAGATCGACACGATCATCAACGGCTATGACGTGACGAGTGACGCGACCGCGTTTTCGTACATGCTTAACGGCCATACCTTCTACGAGATCACGTTTCCAGACGCCGGCAAAACGTGGCTCTACGACGGCACGTCGGGTGTTTGGAGCGAAGTGCAAAGCGACGGTGGCCGGCACCGCGCGCAGTTCGCTGCCCAAATTGAAAACGCCATGTACGTTAGCGATTACCAGTCGGGGAAACTCTACCTGCTGGACCCGTCGACCTACACGGAAAACGGCGCCTACATCACGCGCTCCGTGACCACGCGACACGTCTGGCAGGGCGGGGATTTCCTCTCGGTTGCTTCGCTGTGGGTCGACATGGAAACGGGTGTCGGGCTCGCCTCGGGGCAGGGCTCCAATCCGCAGGTGATGCTTCGGGTGTCGCGCGATGGCGGGCACTCGTGGAGCAGCACGCTCACGGCCGCACTCGGCAAGGTCGGCGAGTACGCGCGGCGCGTGCTGTGGCGCAGGCTCGGCCGCTCGCGGGATTTCACGTTCGAACTGTCGGTGAGCGACCCGGTAAAGGTCGTATTCCTCGGCGGCTTCATGGACCTGAAGAAGTGACCGCACCGAACCTCGGCCCGATCCAGGACGACACCGGCCAGCCAACGCGCCCGTGGCGTCAGTGGATCAACAACGTTGCCTTGGCTGCCGATGCCGTGCAGCAGAGCGGCACCACCGCACAACGCCCGACCGTGAACCTGTGGGCCGGTCGCCCCTACTTCGACACGACGCTCGGCAAGCCCATTTGGCATTCGGGCGCGGGCTGGGTGGACGCGACGGGTGGCGCGGTCTGACGCGCTGCGCCTCGTCTATGAGGCGTGCAAAGAGCGGTGCCCGATGTCGTTCGAGAAGTTCGCCGCAGCCTTCGACGGCTGGAGGGTCGTCCCGATCGAGCGCGACGGGCAGGCGGTTGCAACGATCTTGATGCGCGGCAACGAAATCCACTGCGCAGCAAAAGAACCCGGCAAATGGCTATCGCGGAAGGTGCTTCGCGAGTCCATCGGCGAAATCCTCAAGACACACGGCGTATGCGTGACCGCTGTCATGCCTGACAACGCGGCAGGGCATCGCTTCGTGCAGCGCCTGGGATTCAAGCGCACCGCAAGCGGCGAAGTCGTCCGGTACGAACTCAAGGAAATGACCCATGTTCGATAAGCACTACATGAGCCGCGCGGAGACCCGCGCAATGGCAAGCGATCACCCCATCGGGGACGCTACCGGCGGGGCTGCATTCGGTGAGCGTAACGACCCCGCGACGGCGGCCGTTGCGATCGGCTCGCAAGTGGTCGGCGGAATCATGGGCAGTCGCGCCGCAAAGAACGCAGCCAACGCGCAGGGCTACGCGGCCGACCGCGCGACACAACTTTCCTATGACCTTGACGACCGCGCCCGCAAGGACGCGCAGCCGTGGACGCAGGCCGGTGGCGATGCGGTCCGCACGCTGCGCGACATGGTCATTGGCGGCGAGTTCTCGAAGCCTCTGAGCGTCGGCGACGTGACGCAGGAACCCGGCTATCAGTTCGGTATGGATCAAGGCATGACGGGCGCGTCACGCGCGCTCGGCAAGCTCTACGGCTACGACAGCGGCGCGACGCTCAAGGGCCTTGCACGCTTTGCGACCGACTACGGGTCGACCAAGTACAACGACGCATTCAACCGCATGAATGCCGATCGGGGCTTTCGCTACAACTCGCTTGCGGGGCTGTCTGGTGCCGGGCAGCAGTCGGTCGGACAGATCACGGCATCGGGGCAGAACCTCGGCGCGAATGCCGGCAACGCGATCATGTCGGGCGGCAACGCCCGCGCAGCGGGCATCGTGGGCAGCGCGAACGCGATGAGCAACGGGCTCACGGGCGCGGGGAATTCGATGCTGCAATATCAGATGTTCAACAAGCTATTTCCGAATGACGGCACCGCAGGAAACATTGCAGCAGGCAACCGATTGATGGCCGGCTATGGTGGCGGTCAAGACATCTACTCTTTCTAGGGCGGAATAGGATGGCACTCGACCCCAATATCGCCCTACAGATAGGCCAGCCCGTCCAGCCGCTCGATCCGCTCAAGGCATACGGCTCCGTTCTGACACTGAAGAACCTGATTGACCAGCAGCAAATGAACGGGCTGCAAATGCAGCAAGCGCAGCGGGCGGCGGACAAGGAAATGCGCCTGTCGGACCTCGCGCGGCGCTCTGGCGGGGACGAGGCCGCATTCCTGAATGGCTATCGGGAAGTGGACCCGCTTGGTGCGATCGATCTTGGCATCAAGACGCGCAAGGCCGGCTTTGAGCAATCCAAGATGGAGCGCGAGGCCGAGAAGGCCAAATACGAGATGCTCGGCAAGCGCATTGAACTTGTCGGGCAGGTTCTTGGTTCCCTCCCTGAAAACCCGACTTATGAACAGGCAGTTTTGGCGAGTCGTTTTCTAAACAAGGAAGGGGTGCGGCACGACGAAAACGAGATTCCCAAAGACCCCGCGTTGTTGCCTGCCTACATTAAGCGGGAGCGCATGCGGGCGCTGACCAATAAAGAGCAATTTGAACAGAATCGCCCGAAATCGACGTTCGGACAACTGTTGGCCGATAGCGAAGATTGGGAGCAACACACCAGGAATTTGATGGATAACAGCCCGCCAAACATTGACCCAAGCAACCAAGGGACTGGCGGCGACCTTCAAGCACCGAAGATGATCGTTCAACCACCGCCTAACCCATTCCTGCCAGCCATCAAGATGGCGCAGGGGCGCGACCCTAACAAGCCGTTTGCGTTCGATGAGCGCGGGCAGCCGGTCGCCAACAAGGAATATCAGGATTACACGCTTCGCAACTCAAAGGCCGGCGCGACTAACGTCACCGTTCAGCCCAACGCCGTCCCGCTCGGCAAGGCAGCAGAGACGAAGGTGGACGAGGGCCTGCTCGATACCTCCGCAACGCTGATGCGCCTGAACGGCATTCGTAAGCAGTACAAGCCGGAGTGGAGCGAGTTCAGCACGCAGGCCGGGATGAAGCTGAACCAACTTGGCGAAAAGTATCTCGGCGTGAAGGTGGCGCCAGCCGCGCAAGAGAAGTTCAAGCAATACACGCAATGGCGGCAGAAGGCGACGAATAACCTGAATTTGACGATCAAGTCACTTACTGGCGCGGCGATGAGCGACAGCGAAGCGGAGCGCATCAAGTCAACCCTTCCAACCGCCGACGATTCCCCGTCAGAGTTTCAAGCCAAGATGGAAGGCGCGGAAGCGGACACCAAGATGGCACTTGCCCGCCTGACGTACATCAAACGCAATCGCGGCATGAGCATTGCCGACATTCCGCTCGAAGCCATGCCGGAAGTCATGCGCGCGCGCGACCGCGAAATCGAGGGCGAGGTGCTGCGCCGTTATCCGAACATGGACCCGGCCGAACGCAATGACCTCATCAAGCGGCAACTGGCGCAAGAATTCGGGTTGATCGGCAAATGAGCGACCGCGTAGACGAACTATTGGGCGCGTCGCCCGCGCAGCCGCAGACGCAACCGGCACAATCTTCTGGTCCGGATCGCGTCGACGAACTGCTCGGCCCGTCCGTCGTGAAGCGCGGCAAGTATTCCGATTCGGTCATGTCGCAGAAGGTCGTTCCGCTGACCGACCGGAAGAACACGCCCGAGGTGGCGGTTTCGACGATTCAGGAAGCCGACGTCCCGGGGATTCTTGCCTACAGCGCGGCGCGCATCCTCAAGGGTGACGACGACGCTGCACTCGGGAACATCCTGGCGAAGCATCTGCCGGACGCTGAGGTACTTTACGACACCGACCCGAAGACCGGGCAATCGGTGCCGTACCTGTCGCACAAGGGGAAAGCCTACTACCTGAACAAGCCGGGGTTCAGTCTCGCGGATGTCGAGAACATCGGCGGGCAGGTGGCGCAATACCTGCCGGCCGGCAAGATCGCATCCGCAGGCAAGACGCTCGCGTCACAGCTTCGGCGCGCATTCCTCGGCGCTGGCGTTACGTCGGTCGCCGGAGATGTCGCCGTCGATGCGATGGGCGGCGGAACAGGCGTTGACATCCCGAAAGCCGCAGTCAACGCGGTTGTTGCGCCGATCGCGCAGGGCATCGGAAGCAAGATTTACCCGCTACTCAAAGGCAACCGCTTCACCGGCGCATTCGGGCAACTGACGCCGGAAGGTGCGGACGCACTGCGCCGCGCTGGCGTCGACCCCTCGCTACTGAACGCACAGGGAATCGCGCAAATCAACGAAACCCTTGCACGCTTGGGCGGCAAGTTCGGCGATGACGCGACGGCCGCAACGCAGGGCAATGCGGCGATTGCGGCGCAAGAAGGCATCCGGCTTACACAGGGGCAGGCGTCGGGCGACATGCGGCAGATCGCACGCGAAGAGGCCATGCGCAACTATGCGCGCGGCAAGGGCGCAGGCGACACGCTCAAGGACTTCGACACGCTCCAGCAAAGCGACATCCGCAACGCGCTGGCGCAACAGCAGGCGCAGCTAGGCGTGGTGACGGCGCCGGGCGTGAAAGTGGCGCCGGGTTCCGCGCCGCGCTTCGCAAACGAGTACGAAGCAGGCGCAGGGCTTACCACCGGCATTCGCAGCAGGGAAGAAGCCGCAAGCAATGCCATTGGGGCCGCGTATGACGAGGCTAGGCGCTTCGATATGAGGTTCGGCGCTGAATCCCTGCCGGACCTGAAAGCGCGCGTGCGTAACTCGCTAGGCGAGGCCGGGGTGGTGCGGTCCGAAATGCTTGCGCCCGCGACCATGAAAGCCGAGGAACTCATCAAGAACGTGGGACGGGGAACGGGCCTCAAGTTCCGCGACGTGAGTTTGCAGGGCCTCGAAAAGACTCGGCGCGAACTGAACTTTCTGTGGCGCTCGGCAAAGGATGAAGACCGGCGCGGCGTGCGTATGGTCATCAAGTCGCTTGACGACTGGATCGACAATTCCGTGGATGCCGGCCTTGCATCAGGCGACCCCGCCGCAATCGAGGCGCTGAAGAAGGCGCGCGAACTGCGCACCCGCTATGGGTCGATGTTCGAAGAAGGGCGCGGGGCCGATTCCGACGCGGGCAAAGTGCTGCAAAAGATCATCAACACGGACGTGACGCCGAACGAGGCCGTGAACCTGATTTTCGGTTATGGCGAACTCGGGCAGGCGGGCGTTTCGGTGCGAGTGGCGAAACGGCTGAAGACCATTGTTGGCGCGGATTCGCCCGATTGGGGACAGTACCGGGAGGCGGCGTTCATGCGCCTGATCGGCGGGCCTCAAGGGCAGGGCGGACCGCAAGTCATCGTGTCACGCATTGACCGGGCGCTAGACGGGCGCGGCATGTCGCTCACGAAGGAAATCTTCTCCGAAGACGAGATCAAGAGACTGCGCGCACTGCGTCACGCCATCAATCGCACGATCACGCCGAAGGGTGTAGCGAACCCAAGTAAAACGGGTTACGAAGTCTCGCGGATGCTGGAAGACGCCTTCGGGAAGGTCTCCGGGATCGCGGGGCTCCTTAAGGGCGATGCCGTCGGCACGGCCGCTGCGCTCGGGCTTAAGACCGCAAAGAACGCCAAGGATTCGAAGGTCGCACAAGCTGCGGTGTCTGGCGTGCCGATGCCGCCCGGCAAGGGCATCCCTGCGGCTACTGGCGCGGCAACCTACGGCGCCGGAGAGGTGCGTAGTCGGTTGTGGCAGTGGATGACGGGGGCGCAGCCTGACACCACCGACTCTGAACCAGGTCAGAGATAACCCAAACCACAGCAAGCAGTAGCAGCGAAATCGGAATAGCCAAAACGCCGAAGATCGGCGGCAAGGCCATCACGACGGCCCACGACCCGCCATAGGCGATGGTATGGGCTAGACGGTCGTTCACTGCGTATTGCAAACCACTTGATTGCCCACCTGACGACACGGTAGCGCGGTGCGCTGCCCGATCGGGATCGGTGCGGGCATCTGCTGCACCGGCTGCCATTTGAGCGGCGGGTTTTGCATGAACAGGCTGAACGCGGCCATGCGCCGCGCTTGATTGCCGGATTCGAGCCTTTCCGCGCAGCCGGCCGCCTCGGGCGATCCGAGCCGGTAGCCAAAGTCATTCACGCATTGCGCGTAGTAGTTCGGGATGTACTCCGGGGCAGACGCGCAACCAGCCAACACCAATACCAACGGAAGAAACCGACGCATGGCCTATTACCTCTCTCCGGTATTTCAGGATGCGCAGCTTGCGACCTCCACGGGCATCCCTCTCGTGGGTGGAAAACTCTACACCTACCTCGCCAGCTCTACAACGCCGGCCACGGTGTACCAGGACGACGCGGGCGGAAGTTCGCACACGAACCCGATCATCCTGAACGCTCGCGGCGAGCCTCCCGCGCCAATCTGGATCAACGGCGGGCAGTCGATCAAGTTCGCGCTACACGACGCAGCAGACGTGCCAATCCGCACGATTGACGACGTGACGGGCATCGGCGACCCGACCGGAATCACGAACACGGTCAGTGAGTGGATGACGTTTAGCTATGCGCCGACCTATGTTTCGGCGTCGTCGTTCACGGTGACCGGCAACCAAACGGCGGACCTGAACGTCGGCCGGCGGGTGAAGATCCCCGTGAGCGGCAACACGTCTTACGGGACCATCACGGCATCGGCGTTCGGTGCGGTGACAACGGTCACGATTGACACGACCAACAGCGTCGGACTTGATTCGAGCATCGATGCGCTGTCGAGTTTCGAAATAGGGATTCTGTCTGGCGATAACTCGTCATTGCCGGCGCCTTACTCGCAGAACATCCGCAACAACCTGACGATCGGCACCGCTGCGGCCGAGTTGACCACGCTGACGGCGACCGGCTTTACACGCACGTCGGCAACCACCCTGCTGCCGTCGCTGAGTTTCACAAACACCACGACCGACGCGTCCTCCGGATCGTTCACTTTCCGCAAGTCGCGCACCGCCGGTAACACGTCCGCAAGCGACGTGCTTTGGACGCAATACGCGCAGGGCTACGCCAATGCGGACTACCGCACGGCTGCTCAGGTGCAGTTTATTCAGGACGGCGCGATATCTGGTTCCACGGTGCCCGCTGCAATCGTGTTCTCCACGCAAGCGGCAGGCGGGTCGCTGAATGAAAACCTCCGCATCGACTCCACGGGCGTCATCCTCGCGGCGGGATCTACGGCCCCGACGAACTACACGACGCGCGGGGATCTCGTGCTTCCTGCGGGCCGTGCAGTGCGTGCGCAGAACTGCGCAAAAGCGTGGGTCACATTCGACGGCACAGCAGGCAGTCCGACGGCGGCGGATTCGTTCGGGGTAACTTCGATCACGAAGCACGCGGCCGGCGATTACACGATCAACTTTGCAGCGGGCATTTTCTCCAGCGCCAATTACTGCGCGGTGGGCACGGCGGGGAGCACAACGTCCACCGGGTTTTTCACCTTTCGCGGGCCGGTCAACTCGCTGCCCACAACGACGGCGTATAGGTGCCGGGTGTCGGACTCAGTTCCGAACTATCTCGACGTGAACCATATCTGCATCGCCTTTTTCGGTGATTGAGCATGGCAGATCACGGGGAGAGGCTTGCCGTGCTGGAATCGAGAATTGAGCGGGTCGAACAGTTGCAAAACGCGATCATGGAAAAGCTGGAGAAGATCGACAAACAGCTAACGAGCTATCACGGATTTCTCGGCGGCGTCGTGTTTCTGGTGACTGGAATCGGCGTCGGTTGGAACCTGCTGGGCGATTGGATCAAAAGCCAACTCCAATGAAGCTGACCGACCATTTTATCCTTGCGGAATTCACCACCTCGCAAGAAGCCGCGCGCCGTGGCATCGGCAACGATCCGCCGCCCGAAGTCGTCGAGAATCTTTACCTGCTCGCAATGGCGCTTGAGGACGTGCGAGAGCGACTAGGCGCCCCTATCGTCATTTCCTCCGGCTACCGCAGCCCTGCGCTGAACGAGGCCGTTGGAGGCGCTGCCAACAGCGCGCACGTGCTCGGATTTGCTGCCGACATTACCTGCCCCGGATTCGGACGCCCGCTGTCGGTGTGCCGGGCGATTGCCTCCATGCCAAACCTGCGATACGACCAAATCATCCACGAATTCGGCACGCCTGCCGGTGGTGGCTGGTGCCATCTGAGCATCGACCCGCGCGGGCGGATGCAGACGTTGACGATCAACCGCAACGGCACGAGAAAAGGACTCCAACCATGAAACGCAGACGCAGCAGCAAGACCTACTGGTTCGCCGGCCTCGTGACCGCGCTAGGCGCCCTTCAGGGCCTCGTGCCGGAGCTAAAGGCCGTCGTACCTGCTGACGCCTATCCGTGGCTGCTGGTGGGCGTTGGCGTGGTTGTGGCGGCGCTGCGCGAAGCGACGAAAGACCCGGTTAGATGATCCCCATCTCCCACCGCTACGCACTAGCAGCCGCAGCCCTCGCCGGCCTGTATCTCGCAGGCTACATCCACGGCCGCACGTCCACGCGCGACGAGTTGACCGCATGGCAGGCCGTAGCATCTGCTACGCAAACCCGATACCGCACGCTCGAAAAGGAAACCGCCGATGCTCAAGCCGCGCACGTCAAAGTCTGGACTGCTGCTCGCGATGCTAGCCGCGCTGAGTGGGTGCGCATCCGTGCAGCCGGTCGCGACAGAGTGCCCAAAGTTTGTTCCGAGCCCGGAGGCGCTGCGAGCGATGCCGGGGACCGATTGGAAGTCGCCAGCGGCGAGGCTGCTGGAGTACTACACGACGCCGTTAGCGCCCTTGAGCGAGCCGACGAAGTAGCGGCGACGTTGGAGATTTGCCAGACGGAATTGCGGCAGTGTGCGGGGCTGCGGTAGCGGCGGGCTACAACAACCGCCAAAGCGCTATTAGACGTTGTGTGATGTCTAAATTACGTTAGACAGCAACACGCCGCCCATCCCCGCGCCGATTCACTTCATCTTGAATGGCACGCACCGAGTACCCCTTAACGCTATCAACTCCGTTTCGGTCGCACTCGGCTCCATCCCACTCATGGAAAAGCCGCACCAGAACGTCGGTCGCCATGTGTCGCAAGTCAGTTCTTGCGCCTTCTGGAAATTTCACAATCTCGCCCATCTTGGTATCCTTGCTGTCTAACCCTACGGTCAAGCGGACCGTTCGCAATAGGGCCGCTCACGGCCCCTTACCTACACGTTAGCCGCCACCAGCATCGGCCAGTGGCGGCTCATCGAGTTAAACCGCGTGCGTGCCTTCAACGCCGCGCCGCATGCGCTCGATGGTGCGCTGTTGCAGCCAGTGTTGCGCCTCTTCCAAGTGCGTCAGAGCGCAGGCGTTCGCCTTGCAGGCATACGGCCCGGCCTGAAACCCGCGCAGGCGGTCGCACAGCACTGCAAGCAGCGCCTCGTGGGTAATGCCGTTCACGCCGTTGCCGTCCGCGTTGATCGGGCCGTTCTGAAAGCGCAGGTGCGTCGGCACTGCCTCGCCGCCTTCAATGTCGTAGGCGTGGTTTGCTCCGCCGTGGCCAGGTTCATCCAGCACGGTAATTTTCAGCGTGTCGTTGCCGGGGTTGATCTTGTGTTCGTTCAGTTCGCGCATCGGTGTTCCTTTCGGTTGTGCCGCTCTTCCAAGGGTGGCGGCTAACCCGTCAATCAACCCGGACCGCTGGCGCGGCCGGTTATTTCTGCGTTAGGCAGTGTGCGGGGCTGCGGTAAGCCGCCAGCCCTTGACTCGGCCAAGGTCAACTAAGGCGTTTTGCGCCGGGTGCGTGCAGTCCGCGAACAACAGCATGCCCGGCATGTAAATAGACCTGCCGTCAGACATGCGCGCTTTGCGGACATTCGACCCGCCTAGCCACAGTTCCACGCTACCCAATACCTGCGGAACAAAGTTCCCGCAATGCCAGCCGTGAACGTCTTCGGTTGTGGAGTCAATCACACTACCTCCAAAGGTAAAACATGAAATGGGGCAACTGCCAGACGGAATTGCGGCAGTGTGCGGGGATGCGTTAATCAGTCCATTTGTAGTTCGGCGGTTTCCAATTCTTGACCGGTGGGCGATGTCTCGTGATGCGGTCCAGGATTCGTTCGACTTCGGCGGATGTCTTGCCGACGACTTCTTTGCGCCAGCGTTCGCTAATGAAGTCCTCGTTATCCCCTGACATGTAGTTTTCATAACTCGCACAAAACTCCATCAGAGTTTCAAGCAAAAACGCTTTGTCTTCAGATGTCAGGCAATCAACGGCTATGAAATTCGGGCTCATTCTGTTTTTCCTTGGGTAACAAATGAAATGGGGCAACTGCTACACATTCGCGCTAGCGCAGAAAAGGCGCTCAGGTGGTTGGCTCGTCTTGCGTCGGTCGATCAAGTCCTGGGTTCCGCACATGCAATGGGCGCCGGAGGGCATCGAACGCGGCGCGACGCTAATGCCGTCGTGGTGGGCAGGCTTCCGGAAAATCATGGGTCCGGATCGTGGGTATCTGATTTGGCAGAAGGGCCGTGTGTATTGGCGTGCCCGCATCCATGCGCTTCAGATAGAGGAATACCTGCCTCCTCCGTGGGTCGATCGACTCATCACAAACCATTGGCTCTTCCGGACTTTTCCGTTGCATGCGGTTGTGTTTTTCGGATGGGTGCGGCGGGGCTCTGGGGAAGAGGGCCGGACGCATAGCCTGATTGAGCGGACTTGGTCTGGACGGGAAGGGGAGTAACTCACTCTGACTCCCTCGGCCCGATCCTCATCGGGCACGGCCCCTCGCCATCGTGCGGCGCGATGTACGCTTGCCATTGATCGCGGCCGGGCGAGGTGCGGCGCAGGCAGTCGATGCAATCAGGGTTCAGCCCTTCCATTGGAAGCATTTTGCTGGCTATATAGAAGCCCTCGCATCGGGCGGTGTCGTAGGGGAGGCTCATGATCGATTCCTTTCCGTCCATGTGACGTGAACCGCATAGACGGCAAAACCGAGGCGCTTGTATTCCTCGATCTCTTCTTTCGGGGGCCATCCGAGCGCGATAGACCAGCATTCGGCCGGGCTTTTGTGCAGTCCGAGGTAGCGCATGCCGTTGGGTCCAATTAGCGCGTACGGTATGGCGCCGAGTGCTCCAGGGTCGTGGCTCATCCCTGCGCCTCCTCGATCACGGCCCGCATCCGCGCGGCGACCTCGGCCGTCTCCGGTTGCCCGATGGCGTCGATGATGTCGTGTGCGTCAACCAGCATCGCGAGCAGGTCGGGAGCGGCTGTTAGGACACGCGCGTTGTGGCGGCCTTCATCGCCGCGCGTGTTGATGGCTACGGTAGCGATCAAAACTTGTGCGGACCCTATATCACTAGACACGATTCGCGCACCCCATTCGAGGTACTTCCACGGCCCTTCCGTGTGATTGCTCATCCCTGCGCCTCCTCGATCTCGTGCGCCCATACGATGCAACCCTTTACCGGCCGCAGCAGATGTTCCGATGGGTCAGTCACAAATTCCCCGCGCCGCAAATCGGCTGGCTGTCTCGGGATGTCCTTACCAGACAGCGCGCACACTTCGACCAGCCCGAGTTTTCTCGTCTGCACGAAAATGCACCGAGCACTATTCCAATCCGCGCAGCATGTCGGATGCCCGTCCGCGTCGCGGTACGCAGTCACATGGATCGTGCGTTGTTCGTGCGTCATTTAGCCTCACCCTCGATCTCGTGCACCCACACGAACAGGTGCCGCGCGAAAAGGGCGAGCGCGTCGCCTTTCTTCGCAGTCTCTCCGAACCCGCCGACGTACTGCATGTCGATGCTGAGCACCAGCATCTGCGCGCACACATCGCGCAGCCTCTCCGCGATCTCCGCATTCGTCGGGACCGTGTCGCGCTCGGCTTGGTATTGCGGGCGGCCTTCGCTCATCGCACGTCACCTTTCGTTGTGTACTCGATGGTCACGATGCGTTCGCAGAACATCGGCGTTCCGCACGAATCGCAGTCGTGTTCTGTATCGCCATCAAGCCCCGGGCCGAAGTTCCATTCCCACGCGTCGCGGTGCACGTGCCCGCACGCAGGGCAAACTGGAAACGGCTGCAACTTCGTGTCGTAGCTCATCACTCCCCCTCCCGCTCAATACACGGCCCGCACACAATCGCCAGCGCCCGCGCGATCTCGGCGGAGAGGTCGGCCCACGATTCGGGCGTGTGCAGCTTTTCGTGCAACTCGACGGACGCGACGCCATCATCAGCAAGCCGAGCCGTGAACGCGGGCGCTTTCATTTCGTCGCTGCCCTCGATCTCGCTGACCCACATTTCGCGGGCGGTCATGGCTCGACCCGCTTAAACTCGATGACCCACACCCACGGATTCGCGGACCAAGAGTCGGGGCCGTTGATGGATTCCCACAGTTCCGCAAACGCAGTCCGCGCGCCGCCGACGTTGACCACGTCATCGCGCACCGCATGACCGTTGCCGTCGACCTTCACGCCCTCGGCCTGCGCATCCGCCTCGCTGATGTCCTGCAACTTCTCGACGCGCACGTCGGTGATCTCCAGCAGGATGCGCGGGGTACGTGGGCCGGGAATCTCGCTGGCGACCCACAGCCGATCGCCGGGCTTGCCGTAGGGGCAGGCCACGCATTGCCAGAAGGCGTCCCAGGCAGGGTGGGGCTCGCAGTCAAGCAGGCCCTCGCGGTCTTGCTTCACGACCCGCCGAGTCTGCGTCTTCGACCCGTCGAGGATCGCTTTCACCATGGGGCCAGAAAAGAGGATTGGACGCTCTTTCATCGCTCGCCCTCCGTCGCCCGTCCTGTCATGCGGCGCCATTCATCGAAAGTGCCGAGGTACGCGAAAACCCACGCCTGCTGAATGATCCACAGGCCCGGCTGCCTGAACACGAATTTGTCGTTCTCATCAATCGCGCACCACGCCCACGCCGGAAGGCGCATCGCCATGCAGTAAATCAGCCCATACCACGCATATTCGAGCGCGTACCTAATCCGTTGAAATACTGTTCTCATCACGCGACCTCCGTCGGCGGCGTCACGTCGCGCCATGCGACAAGCGTTTCTCCATCGAAAACAGATGTCCACCCGCCGACTGGGCAATACGCGGGGCGGAAGGTCTCTTCGCCGGACTCGGTGGCGACCCATATCAGCACTCGCCGCCCATCCTCCGGCGGCTCACTTGCCGGCCGCCACCCGTCGCGCATTGCCTTGCCTCGCTCGATCAACGCCTGAGCGTCGGACGAGACCGCCGGATCGAGTGAAACGCGCACATGCCAGTTGATGATGTCTTGCAGCGCCTTGCGCGGGTCGTCTTTGTTCTCTGCGCTAAGGGTCCACGTAGTGACGAGTTCGTCGTGCACTGCCTCGCGCCATTCGTCGCGAGGCGGGTGGGCGAGTGCGGCTTTCCATGCCAACCAAGCCAAGTACTCAGATGCAAGCGCGGACTTGTCGCTCAATTCCAGAAACCAGCGCGCAAACTCCTTATGCTGGGCCCGCACCTCAGCATCAGGCGCGGCCTTCGCTGCTTCGCGAAGTTTGCTCATTTCGTCTCCTCCATCTGCCGCCCGATCTCCGCAGCGGCGCGCACGATTGCTCGGCGGGTGGCGGCGTAGGGGTCGCCGTTTGTGACTGCCTCTCCAAGCGCAACGTAGAAGCCGTCTCGGTCGGGATACTCCACGGTCACACTGCCCGGGATGCTTAGGCGGAAAGCGCGATTGACAGACACGCGAATCATCAACTGCACAGCCAGCCGCAGCGCGTCGCCGTCGTCCCCGCGAGGGTCCCAGATGATCCAGTCGTCGGTATCATTGGTCGTACTGACGAAGCAGTTCTCATAGTCGAGACCCACCCTCAGCCCGTGAAAGTAATAACCCGCGGCCTTCGCCGCCAACTCCAGCATTTCGCGATCAATCATTTCGTCTCCTCCACAAAAGCCGGGACATCCACCGGCCGCACTTCTTCGATCGAGTAGAGCGGTGACGGTCCAGTTGCGTAGAACGTGGTCGTCACCTCGTACACCACGCCTTCGCAGCGGATAAAGCGCTCATTGTGTTTTTTGGCTTGGCGTTTCAAGTAATTCCATTTTTCGCTTGTCATGTCGTCTCCTTTCTCGATGAGTACGCGCCGAGGCCGACAGCTTCGTGCATGGGTTGCGCGGTCACCGTCCGTTGCGCGAGGGCGGCTCGGAGCCGGTCCATCGCATCATCAAGCCCGTCGATGTCATCGACATCGCGGTACGTTTCATAGGCCGTCAGTGCGGCCTGCGCTGCTTCGCGAAGTTCGCTCACGATTGCTCCTCCTTCTGCCGCCGATCTCCGCAGCGGCGCGGGTGATTGCTAGGCGTGCGGCTGCGCAGAGGTCAGGCTCTTCCGTCTTGTTGACGAGAACTTTGAGGCCGCACCTAGTCCGCACAGCGACGCCCGTGCTGGTTATGTCGATCTCGAATTCCAGATACACCGCCAGCCGCAGCGCGTCGCCGTCGCCGGTGAGTGGGTTAATACAAACTTCCAACAACGGATCGTAGTGTCCGGTTACTACGCGCCCATCCCGGGCACTGTTTTCTACGCACTCGTGGCGCGCGTATCCCCCCGCCTTCGCCGCCAGTTCCAGCATTTCGCGATCAGTCATTTCGTCTCCTTCCCCGCGCGGGCGCGGATGGCGGTTGCAAGTTTCTTGAACCAGTCATAGAAGTTCGACCCGCCCCGTGTTGCGTATTCGTCGGCCATCTTTGCGCATCCCTCTCGCTCCATCGCGACCGCCCCCGCGACGTGCTGCTCGATTACGTGGCGCAACAGGGGCGAAAAGCCGAAATCGTTGGCGACTCTCATCACTTCGTCGATGCTCATGGCTTCGATGCTCATGGCTTCGCCTTCGTGGCGGCGAGGGCTTCTTCGGCAACGCCCTGCGTCCACTCCGCTGCGTCCAGCGTTTCCGCCGGTCTGTGACTCCCGTTCCAATACGTCGCGATCTCGTCCAAAGTCTTCCGCAGCCTCTCCACCTCCGCTCGAAGCTCCATCTCACGATCGACCGCACCCATTACGGAATGCAGGGATGCGCTGAAGTGCACTGGGAGAATGTCCCTTACGCGCGCCGCGCTCTCGGGTGTGTTCGCCATTGCAACGACTCCGCATGCCTCAAGTCGCAGGCGCTCGGCTTCAAGATCCGCTATCGCCTTGTCGCGCTCTTGGGTGATGACATCGACACGCTGATACATCGCGGTCAAAGCGCGATCTCTGTGATCGACCATAGCGTCGCGATCATTGGCAATTGCGCGCGCCTCGTCGCGCTCGCGCTCGTGCTTGCGGGCGTAGTTCCATCCACGAATGGCATGCGTGATGGGGCCGGCGTCTTCGCGCTCGGCCGCGTCCGTTTCTGGCGTATCGCTCTGCTCTTCCATAGCTGCTCCTGTGGGGTGGACGGGGCGGGACTCAAAACCCGCTGCCAGATAAAACAGGCTTTTCTGATGGGGCCGCCTGTCAACGCCACCCCCGCACGTCCTTCCGTGCTGCCCGTCCGTTGATCGTCAAAACGGCAATGAATCGTCCAAGTCGTCCAGCGTCGCCGGCTTCGCGCGCTGCTCCGGGACCTTCTGTCCCTCGCGCTCCTGCTTCGGCTTGATGTTCAGCGAGAGGAACGTCCCGCCGTTGCCCTGCTTCTTCCATCCCGCGATCTCGACCAGGACTCCGCCGACCATCGCATCACCGCGATAATCGGGCTGGCTGCTGCCCTCCTCTTTCTTGTGGTTCGTGAACAACGATCCGGACCCTTCGCGATGTTCGTATGCCATTACGCTGATTCCTTGTGTGAGTAGCTCAAAACCTGTTTGACTGCCGCGTCGACGTCCGCTAGGAACGCGCGCACCTTGTCTTCCATTTCCTCGACGACCTTGTCGTCACGCTCGATTCGCACGATGCACAGCCGCGCCTTGTCGGGCATGGCCGAGCAGTACGAGACAAAATCAACCGCCTGCGCGCCAGTGCAGGCCATCTGCAACACCATCTGCGGCAGGTAGTCGGCAGGCGCTTTGCCGGATCGCAGCGTGGCGATATGCCCGGCCGGGCGAGGGCACTTGATCTCGACAAGTAGCGCGCCGTCGCGACCATCGGGGGACGCGCCGCACCGCTCGATCTCTGGGTGCAACACGAATCCCGGCACGCTCACAAGGCGGTCGGTTGCCAGTTCGTACAGCGACCGCGCCATCGGCTCGTCCTCGATACCGCGCATCATGTCGGCGGTCACGAAGGTTTGCGTTGCCTGCCCGGTGACGCGCTCCGCGACCAGTTGCAGCAGGTATTTCTCCCGCCGCTCGCTGGGTCCGGACTTGGTCATCGCGACCGCATCAGCGACGCGCGAAGCCGTCACGCACCCTAGGCGCGCAGCGAACCATTCGGGCGTCCCCTGCTTCACGCGAAGCCCTCCTTCGCAACATCCTTCGCAGCCACGATGCGCTCCAACGCGCGTTCGTCGTTCGCATCCTTCGCGACCTTGCACGCCAGCTTGAACGCTGCGAGAAGGTCGTCCTTCGTTCCTGCGTCGGCGATGTTGTTCAGCAGATCGGTCAGCGTGCTTTCGTCGAGTGGCTTCGCGCCGCTGATTTCGTAGACCTCGCCATCGGCGTCCGGCGTTCCTTCTATGGGAACGCAGAAGGTCAGGAAAACGGCGTACTTGTAAGCAATGCTCATCGCCTTATTCGTGGACTTGTCTCCGCTATCCATCGCCTCGCCGATCGTTGCGGCCGTGTGCTTCGACCCGTCAACCGCCGACACAAAGTCGAATTCGGCGTTGACGGTCGTATAGAACAGCGCGCCTCCGTTCTTCGTTTGCCGCTCAACCGATGCGCGGTTCGTGACGCGCGGGAAGATGCAAAGCTTTTGTTCTGCGAGCAGCGGAGACAGCGCGTTCAGCACGTCGTCGATACCGCGAAACGAAAACGATGCGCCGCCGACTTGCTGCGTCTTGCGACCTTTAGCGATGCCGACTTTCGACAGGCTCGCGGTGATTGCTGCGATTGCTTCGTAAACGTGCATGACCATCCCCTTAAAGACCTTCCGACCACCAGTGCCCAATGACCCACAGCACCACCAGGCACCCGACCGCAAACACCAGCGCGAGCCATTCTGTTTGCGTCGCGTCGTCCTTCGGCTCGTGCCAGCGGCGTTGACGTTTGTAAAAGTAGTGGCGCATCACCTCGCATCCTCATCTTTCGCCATTACCTCACCGCAAAAGAAGTGCACTTTTGCGCTCGGCAGGCTATGAATGTTTCCTACCAACTGTTGTCGGTATTCCCCTCGCGTGTAAATCAGCAACTCCCCGCGCGTACCTTCCAACCATTGAACGGCCCCGTACTGCCCTTCTTCGTGGCACGCATCCCAAAACTCTTGAGCTGCCGCTAGCAACTTTTCCCCAGCCGCCCGCCTTTTCTCGTCTATGCGCATTACTTGCCCTCCGCTTTGGCGATGGCGGCGCGGGCTGCGTCAACGCGCGGCTGAATAATTTCGGCGCAACCTTCCCAAGCCGGGTCGCGCTTTGCGGCTTTGCGCATGTTTCCTTGCGCAATAACCATGTCCGTCAGCAATTCGCGCAGAGCGTCGTAAAGCTCCGGCGCGGCGGCGATCAGGCGGGCGTTGGCGCGTGCAGCCTCATCAATATCTTCGGAGAGGGCCGATCGTCGCAATGACGCCACCAAAACTTTTGCGTCTGAGCTAAAAATGTCCAGCCTTGCAACATTCCAGTCGATGACCCACGGCCCCTGCGTGTGCTTCGTCTCCATCACGCCACCCCCATCACGTCACGCATCGCACGCCGATGCAGTTCTTCGATCCGCGCGTTAGCACGTCCCACGTCGTCGCAGGCGTCGCGCCACATCAGCATTGCGCGGTCTCGTTCCAACTCCGCGCCCTCGCGCTTCATCTGCCACCACCAAAGGCGGATTTGGTGCAGGTAATAGGTCATTTGCGGCCCATCCTTCCAAAGACGTACGAAGCCAATGCAACGGAAACTCCGTTGAATAAAATTGCACCAACATTCCCGGGGAAGATAAATGCGCCGATTGCAAACGTCGCCGCAGATATAAACAGCGCAGTCATTGCTAAATAGTTGATCTTGTCCATGGCGGTCCTAATGTTGAAAAAACGGGCTTCAGCCGATTCCGAGCCCCGGCAACTCGGCGGTGGTTCGGACGCGTTCATCGGAGCGTCCCGACCTACGCGCACAGATCGGCCATCCGTGCGCGTTGGTCGCCTAAAACGTCATGCCCACTCGCTGTGGACTTCGTCGATCAATTCGAGGATTCGCGCGTCTTCTGCGCTCGTGATCTTCTTCACAAGCCACGGCGCCGGCCTGCCGCGCATATCGAGCACGTCGTACTCCGCACAGTCGCCCGGGTCGCAGTTTTCCGGGGCGCCGGCCGTGTAGGCAGGACGGCCGTAGCTGGTGACTCCGATCAAGCATGGGATTCCAGCAATGCGCGTTTCGATCTTATCGAGGTAGGCCATTTCAGACTCCGCGGTAGACGTTGGGGATGTACAGGAACGCGCCAGTGGCAGGCGACTCGCAGCTTGCAACGCAACCGGCCGGCATGTTATCCGGCGCATCAAGCGCTTCGGACTTGACGCCGAGAAGCCGGTGCGTGTGCTCCATGTTAATCCGCGAGAAAATCTCACGGAGGGCGTACTGGTTGAGTTCGTCGGTGCTGTAGACGGGGGCGCTCATGCCATCACCTGCTCTGCGAATCCAAGCGCCTTCCGGAAAGCCGCGCTAGAGATTTGGTGCTGCTCTTCGTCGCTGGCGTTGGGGAACTGCACCGCAGTGGCTGCCTGGATCTTGTCCCAAGCCGCCATCATTTCCAACAGGTCTTTTGCGAAGTTGCCCATCTCTTCCTCCCGTCGCCGCTTCGTTGCGGCATGGACGAAAGATAGGCGCACACAATCACGCCGTCAAGCATTCTTTCCAAATTATTTTCCGGAACGCTCAGAACACTTGACACGGCCGGCCTCGTCACGCATCCTCGTGCCATGAAAGTTGATGACCTCATCCCGACCGTTTTCCGCGACACCGAAGACCTGCGCAAGGCTCTCGGCGTCACACGTGCGGCTGTCTCGCAGTGGAGACTAGCCGGCAAGTTGCCCGTGCGGCGCGTCCTGGAAGTGCAGGACTGGTGCCGCAAGAAGCGCCGGAAGATTCCCGCGTGACCCTCTCCCTCCCCTCCGGCGCAAGCCGGGGTTTCCCGCGCCGTGTGTACTCCGGCCGGGGTTTTTATTCCCCCATCGGATGACAAGCAAATGAGCTATTCCGAGTTCGTGCAGTCGAAATTGTCATCATCGCCTATGACAGGGTTGGAATCCGTCGGCACATTGCCTGACGCGATGTTTCCGCATCAGCGCGACCTTGTGACGTGGGCGCTTCGCCGCGGCCGTTCGGCCGTCTTTGCCGATACCGGGCTGGGCAAGACCCGCATCGGGCTTGCGTGGGCCGATCAAGTACCGGGCGACGTGCTGATTCTGACCCCGTGTGCGGTTGCGCCGCAGATGGTCGCGGAAGGTATCGAAGTTGGCATCAATGTCACCCACTGCCGCACCGGAGACGACGTGCGGCCGGGCATCAACGTCACTAACTATGAACGGCTGCACCTGTTCGATGCGTCGCGGTTCACGGGCGTGATGCTGGACGAATCGAGCTGCATCAAGCATCACGACACGAAGACGCTGAAACAACTGCTCGACGTGTTCGCGGATACGCCGTTCAAGCTGTGCGCGACTGCGACGCCAGCTCCGAACGACTGGACCGAACTGGGCACGCACGCGGAGTTTCTCGGAGTCTGCTCGCGATCGGAAATGCTCGCCGAATTCTTCGTTCACGACGGCGGAGACACGCAGACGTGGCGCCTCAAGGGGCACGCGCGGCACATCTTCTGGCAGTGGGTCGCCTCGTGGGGTGCATTGGTGCGCAGTCCTGCGGATCTCGGGCACGACGCATCGCGCTACGTGCTGCCGCCGCTGAATGCCCAAGAACACATCATCACGACGGACTTCGTGATGCCAGGCGCGTTGTTCGTGGACGAGGCGCAATCGCTGATGGAACGTCGCACGGCACGCCGTCAGACGATCTCACAGCGCGTCGAAGCCTGCGCGCGCATCGTCAACGCCGATTCCGATCCGTGGGTCGTCTGGTGCGATCTGAACGCGGAAGGCGACGCCCTGCGCGCTGCGATCCCCGGCGCCGTCGAAGTGCGCGGATCGGATGACCTCGATACGAAAGAGCGCCGGCTGCACGACTTTGCAGCTGGACGGATTCGCGTGCTGATTACAAAACCGAGCATCGCCGGTTTCGGACTCAACTGGCAGCACTGCGCACGCATGGCTTTCGTCGGCGTGACTGACTCTTTCGAATCCTATTACCAGTCCGTGCGCCGCTGCTGGCGTTTTGGACAGACGCGATCGGTTGACGTGCATGTCTTCGCGTCGGATCGCGAGGGCGCCGTCGTGGCAAACCTCAAGCGCAAAGAAACGGACGCGCTCGCTATGGCTGACATGCTGTCGTCAGAGACGCGCGCCGCTGTGCAAAAGAACGTCTGCGGAATCGTCAGGCAGACGAACCCTTACAACGCAGACCGGCCCGTAGTGGTGCCGGCATTCCTTCGGGAGGTGGCATGAACTGTATTGACCAAGTAATCGGGCCGAATTTCGCGCTGTATCACGGCGACTGTGTCGAAGTGCTGCGCGGTCTTCCGCCGCAGTCGATCGACTACAGCATCTTTTCGCCGCCGTTTGCGAGCTTGTACACCTACAGCAATTCGCCGCGCGACATGGGCAACTGCAAAGGGACGGATGAGTTCTTCGTGCATTTTGGGTACTTGGTCGCTGAACTGCGTCGCGTGATGCGCCCGGGCCGTGAGGTGTCGTTTCATTGCATGCTGATGCCGACCAGCAAAGAGCGCGACGGGTACATCGGGCTGCGCGACTTCCGGGGCGAGTTGATCCGCGCGTTTCAGCAGCACGGATTCATTCATCACTCGGAAGTCGTGATATGGAAAGACCCGGTGACTGCGATGCAGCGGACCAAGGCGGTCGGGCTGCTGCACAAGTCGATCCGTGAGAACGCGAGCCTGTCGCGTCAGGGAATCCCGGATTACGTCATCACCATGCGCGCCCCTGGGGACGCCGTGCCGCGCGTAAAGCATGACCCAGAGCAGTTTCCCGTCTCCAAGTGGCAGCGCATTGCCTCGCCGGTTTGGACAGATATTGACCCGTCGGACACGTTGCAATTTCGATCTGCTCGCGAGCATGACGACGAGCGCCATATCTGCCCGTTGCAGCTTGAGGTGATCCGCAGATGCGTTGACCTTTGGACCAATCGCGGGGACGTGGTGCTTTCGCCGTTCGCAGGCATTGGCAGCGAAGGATTCGTGTCGATCGAGGAGGGGCGGAAGTTTATCGGGGTGGAACTGAAGAAGTCGTATTTTGAACAAGCCGCACGGAACCTCGCGCAAGCAAACAAGGGAGAACTTGACCTTTTCCACAGCACGGATGATTCCGTCGTGCCATTTCCGACTGCGCTTTCGATTGTTGCGTAATGTCTGACATCCTCTCCTCCCCTCCGGCGCAAGCCGGGGTTTCCCGCGCCGTGTGTACTCCGGCCGGGGTTTTTCTTTGGTGCGCCAATGAAGAAATTCACACTCAAGACGAAGGCGCGCGGCTGTATCGAGACTGTGACATTTACCGTTGACGATGACGATGCACCGATGGTGCGAACGCATGTGTGGTTTGCGAGATGGGACAAGAAGTCGACGATGTGGCAAATCGGTCGCGTAGACGTTAACGATGAGATGCTGCAACGACTCGTGATGCGTCCTCCGAACGACTGTGTTGTGTGTCATCGCGGAGACGACCCGCTAGACTTTCGAAAGGAAAATCTAGTCGTGATGACTAAGGCACAGTGGCAGATGACGTGTGTCCGGCATATGAACTTCGTTAAAGATTTAGCAACGTCATGAATGACGTCCTAGCCTTCCTCGCCGCCCTCGATTGCCGCCCCTCGGCCGTCATCGTGCAAACGCATGACCTGCACCGCATCGCGTACTACGAACACGGGACGGTCTACACGCGATCCACGGACCCCGCTGTCCTCGTGCATGAGCTGTGGCACGACTGCCAGCGGCAACGGCTGGGGGATGCGTGGAGCCGTGAGGAGCAGGCGCGCAGGGAAGCGGAGGCGCACCGCGTCGAGATTATGTGGAGGGGAGAGTAATGCCGACCAGATACCTAAAGCCCGGCATTAGGGACAGCGAGCTAATCGACGGACTGTCAGCAGAGGCGGAAGTGCTGTTTTATCGCCTGCTGGTGACCGTGGACGACTTCGGCAGGGCCGACGCCCGTCCGTCGATGGTCAAAGCCGCATGCTTTCCGATCAAGGATGCTGCGACGCAGGCAAAGTGCGAGAAATGGCTTGCAGAGCTTGCCTCTGCTGGGCTGGTAGACGTGTATTCGGTGGATGGCAAGCCCTATTTGCAGGTGCGCAAGTGGGACAACACGCCGCGCGCAAAGGAAAGCAAGTACCCGCCGATTCCTGCGGAAAACGCACGAACGTACACACATGTATGCAACCCGCGCACACATGTATGCAACCCGCGCACACTTCTACCCGTAACCGTAACCGTAACCGAAACCGAAACCGAAACCGATAAAACCCCCTTGTCAGGTAAACCTGACCAGATGGCCCAAGTTCGGGAAGTCCTGACCTTTCTTCGCAACATGACCGGACGGCAATACCGCGAGGTACCGCCGACCGTGAACTTGATCAAATCCCGCCTGAAAAACACGTCTGTCGACGACATCAAGCGGGTTCTGGTTCACAAGGGCGAGCAGTGGCTGGACGACCCGGAAATGCAGCAATTTCTAAGGCCATCGACCCTTTTCCGACCATCGAATTTCGAGCAGTACCTAGCGGAGGCTTTGTCGACCAATGCGTAACGCCAAGGTAAGCGGCGTGCCGCCACAGGACTAAAAGGGAGCGATGAAGATGGAGCAACTGCAAGCGTTTGACGGAGGCACATGCGGCACGTCCGACTTGACCGACGTGTTAGATGACGGCGGCAAGTGCCACACCATGCGTGTGATGAGCAGCAGCGAGGACATGACTTGGGCGACACCGCAGGAGTGGTTTAACTACCTGAACCTCGAATTTGGATTCACGCTCGATCCGTGCTGCTGGCCAGATACCGCGAAGTGCAAGCGGTACTACACCCCGGAGACGGACGGACTCGCGCAAAGCTGGGCAGATGAGCGGGTGTTCATGAACCCGCCCTATGGCCGCGAGATAGGCAAGTGGATGAAGAAAGCCTATGAGGAAGCGCGGGACAGTGGCGCGCTTGTGGTTTGCTTCGTCCCGGCGCGAGTGGACACGAACTGGTGGCACAGCTACGCGGCGAAGGCGACAGAAGTGCGCTTCCCGAAAGGGCGCGTGAAGAACCCTACCGGGATTGCGTGGCCATTCCCGGTTGCGGTTGTCGTGTTCAGGCCACGGGGATGAAGTCATCTAACCGACTCTGTAGCTCTTGCGGCGTCACGAACGCTGCAACCGCCCACGAATGCAAGGGCTGCGGGGCAAAGTTCCGCGCGTACTCGTCCGCCGACTCGCAGCAAGGGGACGGCATCGACCGACAGTGCCCGTGGGACGACTACGGCATTCGCTGCAACGAGCGCGGCACGATCAGCGATGCAACGACGGGCGACGGCCCTTGGTACTGCCGAACCCACAACGCGCAGCGACAAGGGCGCACAGTGCGGCCGGTAGCGCCTGAGCGCGGTTTGACGGGCTATGGCCTGCCGATGGTGCCTGCCGATCGCGACTACGCAACCAAGGCCCGCGCATGGCTCAAGGGCAAGGTGGCAGAGATTGGCAACGCACCGGCCGGACGAAGCCGCGAGTGGGCTCGATTGATCCTCGACCGTTGGGCGGATGGTGATCCTATGCCTGACATCGCGGTACGGTCGGCAGTGGATGCGCTTGGCCTCGACCTTGAAAGCCTCAAGGCGTCCCGGAGGGCTGCGGCATGACGACCCTAGGCGATATGCTCATGGGCCGAGCGGTCACGCTACCGGACGGGAAGGTGCGTGAGCCGAGACGGCGTGCGTATGACCGGGCGTACATCGAGAAGAACCGCGAGGAGCTGTATCGCAAGAAGCGCGAACGCTATGCCGCGAACAAGGACGCGATCAACGCAAAGCGACGCGCTGAGTACGCCACAGCCGATGCCGACAAGAAGCTCGAAAAGAACATGGCCTCGGCCGAGTGGGCAGAGGAAAACCCCGAGAAGATGCGCCGCTTTCGACGGGCCTACTACCGCAGGCAGCGCAAGGCAGCACTGGCGAGGACTGCCGAGTACGTGAAGGCATGGCGAGCAGCGGAAGACCGTGGCGCGTACTTAGAGGCGCTCAAAGCCGGGGATATCGACCAGAGGCGCGCGGCGAAGTGGGTGGTCCGTGGCAAGCGGTAGCGAGTCAAGAAAACGCAACAAGTTAGTGCCTGCTCACGTTGACAACGGCCCCATCAGGTTTAGAGTGGTCACAGGCGAGGCAACAGCGATTTACGAATGCGAGCGCGACGGGCCTGGAGTGCCGCCGCTTGGGGACTTGCCCCGCGAGTTGCTGGACGGGGCGGTGCTGTATGTCGGGGACGCAGGGATAGCGAGGGCGACGAGATGAGGGTGCTAGTGGCATGCGAGTTCAGCGGGGCGGTGCGCGAGGCGTTCCGGGCGCGTGGTCATGACGCCTGGTCATGTGACCTGCTCGAAACCGAGATTCCCGGGCAGCACATCGTGGGCGATGTTCTTGGCGTTATCGGGGACGGGTGGGATTTGATGATTGCGCACCCGCCCTGCACGCACCTGGCGGTCAGTGGTGCGCGCTGGTGGAAAGACAAGCAGCAGGAACAGGCGGACGCGCTGGAGTTCGTGCGCGCGCTGATGGCTGCGCCTATCGAACGCATCGCGATCGAGAACCCGATCAGCAAGATCAGCAGCGCGATCCGCAAGCCTGACCAGATCGTGCAGCCGTGGCAGTTTGGGCACGGGGAGACGAAGGCTACGTGTCTTTGGATCAAGGGCCTGCCGAAGCTACAACCGATGGACGTGGTCGAGGGCCGGGAACCGAAGGTGCATCACATGGCGCCGGGGCCGGACAGGTGGCGCGAGCGAAGTCGGACATATGCCGGGATCGCAAAGGCAATGGCACAGCAGTGGGGCTAACAGGGGGCGACGAGATGAGCGGACGGATTTGGGTGGTGGAGATCAACGCGGGGACGCGAACAGTACCGCAGTGGTACGTGGTCACGTGGCGATCAACAAGGGCGTTTGCGCGCTCGGCGCAGGTTTCGCGAGGCGATGCTGCACGGACCCGCGTCGTGCAGTACGTGCGGCAGGGAGGGGCGCGATGAGAACCGCCCGCCTGGACCACAACCCGAATGCCGGCATCACGTTCATCACGTTGGCGTCATCCGTGTCCCAGCCGATCCACACGATGATCGGCGAGGTCATGCACCCGACCGCGAACGCGCTGCAAGTGGCGCACGTGCCGAGCTATCTGCTGCTGCAACGGCTGGCGGAGAAGATCGGACTGCGCGATCTTGCGCACCGGCTGCACGTCGTCCCGCGTACGGTCGAAAAATGGATCAAGGCCGACCGCACGCCGACGGCCGAGACGAAAAACGAGATCATCGCGCTGTACAGGCAGCATGTGGCGCCGAACGTGCCGGGGGTGGCGGGATGATTACGGCCTCCGAACTGCTCGGCGAGATCCTCCCGCCTAAGTTGCGAGGCACTCCGCGCACCGTGCGTCATCTGGTGGACGTTGACCGGCTGCAATGGCCCGCGCCGGTCGAGGTGCCGAAGGTGGTGCTAATGCCGAAACTGCCGCCCGTGCCGCAGGGCAAGCGCAAAGTGTCCGCAAAGCCCGTGCGCCTGTCGCCTGCCGACTGGCTCGCCGTGCAGCGGGCCAATGCCGCCAATCTGCACGCACAGCTTCGGGCGCGTCGAGAGGCGCAAGCGCCGGCCCGCGAGGCTCGGAAAGCGCGGATCGCTGAGGTGGGCGCGTTTATCAAGTTGCGCCGCATTGCCCTGCGCATGTCGCAGCACGACGTAGCGATGCTGGTTGGCTATCCCTCTCGCGCGCAGATCGGTGCGTTTGAGCTTGGGCGCGAGGCGTTGCCTGCAAAGCGCGTCGCGTCGATGGCGGCTGCGCTGCAATGCGAGCCGGAGCGGCTGAGGGTACCGCCGCTGAGTGAGTACCTGGAGGCAATGGAATGATTAAGCGAGCGTTGATTTTTGTCGCGTCGATGGCGGTAGTAGCCGGCATCGCATGGGTAGGCGGATACGACTTTGATAGGCGAGGGGCGGACGCTGCTGCCATGTTGTTCTCTGGTCTTTTGCTGTCTTTCATTGCATCGATATGCCCGTACAAAGAGCTTTTTGGCGATGACTAAGCGCCTGTCCTGTTGGTCCTGCCGACACTCTGCCGGGCACATCGGCGGTGCGTTGCGGTGCGTGCTGCACGAGCGGTGGGCGATTCGGACGTGTCGGGATTTCGAGTACGAGCCGGGGACGGATGAGCATGAGCGCATCGCAGCGGAATAAAGGCCAGCGCGGAGAGCGCGAGCTATTCGACATCTTGTCCGACCTGCTCGGAACTTGCGTTCGCCGCAACGTCGATCAGGCGCGCAACGGCGGTGCCGATGGCCTCGACGTGCCTGGATGGGCGATCGAGTGCAAGCGCGTGGAGAGCGGGTTTCAAAGCGCGTGGTGGTCACAGGCAATCGACCAAGCGCAACGGGCAGGGCGTCGGCCTGCGTTGGCTTACAGGGCTTCTAGGCAGCCTTGGCGGGTGCGTCTGTGGCTTGGCGATGCGGTGGCGTCGGTATCGCCGGGGGTGCATGTGCAGGACGTGCGCGCGTGGGTGGAAACGGACCTTGAGACCTTCTCGCTTCTGGTGCGGGAATCAATCGCGGAGAGTGCATGAAACCTAACGACCTCGCGCAGCTAGACCGCATCCTCGCAGAGTGGGCCGATTGGATGAGTCACGAGAAGGTCGGCCGAGGCTATCCCTCGCGCGCTGCTGGTCTGTCGTCCGGTGGATCGTCGGAGAGTTTCGAGGACTTGTGCGAGCGGGCGGACGCGCAGCGGGCGCGCACGGTCGATGCGGTCATCCGGTCATTGCCGACAGGGGCATGCGCGGCGGTACATAGCGTGTGGCTGGGCTCGCGCTGGGTGCTGGAGTGGATGGATCGGGCAGAGTGCTACGCGCAGGCGGTTGACCGGTTGCCGGTGGAACTGAATCGGAGGGGGGTTGTGTATTGACAAGGCGCAAAACACCCGTTAGGCTCGCAATCGGTTGGGCCTCGTTCGCCCAAAATTTCCTGAAGCCCTCCGCGTGAGGGCTTTTTGCATTATGGAGCCCGATGGCACTCACTGACCTTTCCCGAGCATTCGCAGACTTGAGCACGCACACAAGGCGGCTTGAGGAAGCAAAAGCGCGGAAGGCGGAGTTGCGTCTTGAGCTTGACGCGGTGAATGCGGTTATCGACGCAGCGGGCAGCGCGGTCGAGACGACGCAGAAGCTCGTGAAGGAACTGGCGTCGAAGTTGGGGCAGTGATGGCGAACCCTATTCCGACAAAGACTTCTTGGAAAGCCGGCGAGTCCGGGAATCCCGAAGGCAAGAAGTCGCGCACGCCTGTCCGGGATTGCTTTTATCGGCTGAACGCACAGAGCGATGGTCAGATGGTGCGCGACGTGTGCGAAAAAGTCGTGGCGCTTGCGCGCGAAGGTGAGGCGTGGGCGGTGCAAGCGATCTTTGATCGCATGGACGGCAAGCCCGCGCAGGCCGTGACGGGGGCGGACGGCGGCCCGCTTCAGTTCGAACGCATCATCCGAACGATTGTCGACCCTGCAAATCCCGACGCCTAGGGCGTTCGTTCCGCTACTCGCACCGGCCCGCTACAAGGGCGCACACGGTGGACGCGGCTCCGGCAAGTCGCACTTCTTTGCGGAAATGCTCATCGAGCGGTGCGTGATGGAACGCACGGATGCGGTGTGTGTGCGCGAAGTGCAGAAGTCACTAGCGCAGTCGGTCAAGAAGCTGCTCGAACTCAAGATCGAGGCGCTCGGCGTCGGCGAGTTGTTCGACAGCAAGATTGACCGGGTCGACTGCCCGCACGGTGGGCGGATCATCTTTCAGGGCATGCAGAACCACACAGCCGACTCGATCAAGTCGCTTGAAGGTTACGACATTGCATGGGTCGAAGAGGCGCAAAGCCTCTCGCAACGGTCGCTTGACCTGTTGCGCCCGACGATCCGTAAGGATGGCTCCGAACTCTGGTTCTCGTGGAACCCGCACACGGACACGGACCCGGTGGACGTGCTCTTGCGCTGCGAGACGCCGCCTCCTGGAGCGGTCGTTGTGCAAGCGAATTACCGCGACAACCCTTGGCTTCCCGACGTGCTCCGGCAGGAAATGGAGTACGACCGCAAGCGCGACCCGGACAAGTTTCGGCATGTCTGGCTTGGTGAGTACCTGCGCAATTCCGAAGCGCGCGTGTTCAAGAATTGGACGGTCGAAGAGTTCGAATCGCCGCCCGGCGCGATCTTCCGCCTTGGTGCGGATTGGGGATTCTCTGTCGACCCGTCGTGTCTCGTGCGCTGTCACATCGACGGCAATCGGCTGTACGTCGATCACGAGGCGTACATGATCGGCTGCGAGATCGTGAACCTGCCGGATTTGTTTGACCGTGTTCCGGAATCCCGTAAGTGGTTCATCACTGCCGACAGCGCGCGACCTGAGACGATCAGCTACATGCGCTCGCATGGCTATCCGAAGATGAACGCAGCGCAGAAGGGCGCGCATAGCGTCGACGAGGGGATCCAGTTCTTGCAGTCGTTCGACATCGTGGTTCACCCGCGCTGTACGCACTTGATCGATGAACTGACGCTGTACAGCTACAAGACGGACCCGCTCACTGGGCAGGTGTTGCCGATCCTCGAAGACAAGAACAACCACCTCATCGACGCGCTGCGCTACGCCTGCGAGGGCGCACGCAAGGCGAAGAAGCCGCGCGTATCGAAGCCGGACGCCGAAAGCAACTATCACGGAGAAGGCGCATGGATGGCCTGACCATGCTGGGGGACTACAAGCACGGCGGGGCAACACTCTGCCTGCGTCTGCCGGCCTTTCTAACGCGATCCATGCGCCGCAACGCGCGCGAACTGTTCCGACTGCATACCGACCCGAAGCAACGCTCTCAGGGCCACGCAACAGCCTTGCTTGTGAAGGTATGCGCCGAAGCCGACCGGCGCGGTATTTCACTTGTTCTCTGCGCCGATCCCGGCCGCGAATCGCTGTACGAGAAGCGCGGCTTCTCGACCATCCAGACGGAGCCTGTCCGAATCATGACCCGCAGCCCGAGCGCGAATGTCCAAGCCTGACGCCGAAGCTCCGTCGAAAGACGGCTCCTCGGAAGAGGACCGCGTCATTGCGGAGGCCATGAAGCGGTTCGAGCGTGCGTCGGGCTATTGGTCGAACATCCGCGCCTCGTGTCTGGCGGATATGAAGTTCGCGCTTGGCGACGCCGACAACCAATGGCAGTGGCCCGATTGGGCAAAGTCGCAGCGGAAGGAAGACAATCGGCCGGTACTGACGGTCAACAAGCTGCCGCAGCATCTGTCGCAAGTGACGAACGAGGTACGCCAGAACCCGCCGCAGTCGAAGGTGCGCCCGGTGGACGACAAGGCAGACCCCGAGACGGCCGAGATCATGACCGGCCTGATTCGGCATATCTGGAACAACGGCGACGCGGTGTACGCGATCACCAATGCGTCGGAATGGCAGGTGGGCGGTGGCTATGGCTATTTCCGCGTGCTGACCGACTACGTCGATGATGGATCGCTAGAGCAAGACATCTACATCAAGCCGGTGACGGACCCGTCAACGGTCTATGACGACCCGGCGATCCAGTTGCCCACGGGCGCGGATCGTCAGTTTTGCTTCATCGTCGAAGACATGCCGCGCGAGGATTTCCGCGAGCAGTACAAGGACGCAAAGGAAGTTGATTTCTCGTCGTCCGGGTCGAACTCCTGGTGGCAAGAGGATTCGGTGCGTGTCGCGGAGTATTGGGTCCGCAAGCATCGGACGCGCACGCTCAACCTGTACGCGGACGGCTCCACGGGCTACGCGGACGAACAGCCGCAACCCATGCCGGGCATGATGCCGATGCAGGTCGTGCAATCGCGCACGGTCGAGGCGCCTTACGTCTGCTGGTACAAAATCAGCGGTTCGGAGATTCTCGACAAGCGCGAGTTGCCGAACAAGTACATCCCGATCATTCGGGTTGTCGGCGTCGAGAAGATCATCGACGGCGAGCGCGAAGTAAAGGGCCTTGTGCGCAATGCGAAGGACGCCCAGCGCATGTACAACTTCTGGGCGACGGCCTACGCTGAGCGCGTGGCGCTGTCTCCGCTTGCGCCGTTCGTCGGGCCCGCTGGCTTTGCTGAAGGCTTCGAAAACCGTTGGAAGACGTCCAACAAGAAAACCATTGCTTATCTGGAATACAACGTCGTCCACGATGACCAAGGGCGTCCGCTGCCGCCCCCGGCACGCCAGCCCGGCCCCGATGTACCACAAGGGTACGTGGAAGGGATGATGCTCTCGTCGGACGACATCAAGAGCACGACTGGCCAATACGACGCGAGCCTCGGCAACAAGTCGAACGAGACATCGGGCCGCGCGATCATGGCCCGCCAGCGCGAAGGCGACATTGGTACTTTCCACTACATCGACAACCTCGCAAAAGCCGTCGAGTTCGCGGGGAAGATCATCGTTGACCTCGCCCCGAAGATTTACGACACGGCGCGCGTCGCTCGCATCCTCGGCGAAGACGGCGGCGAAGAGTTCGCGGAACTGGACCCGTCGATGCCGACGGCCAAGCACGAAGGGCAGGACTTCAACGGCAAGGTTCGCAAGATTTACAACCTCAGCGTCGGCCGCTATGACCTGAGCGTATC
>ERZ724525.159-NODE-159-length-34673-cov-6.598446_pt1 | contig 34673 bp, 29 predicted proteins | sample MGYA00376058_ERZ724525 | MGnify/ENA primary metagenome ERZ724525 (study PRJEB28724, sample SAMN07190888) | wastewater metagenome | isolation source: influent of sewage treatment plant in Hong Hong | place: USA: Christiansburg, Virginia | collected 2016-03-01 ... | reverse complement strand
CTCACTTGGCCTTTTTCAATCTACGAAAATTGCTATTCGTACTTTAATTAACGTGTCATTCTAATATCAATTGGTACCTACTTATATTGATTTTTTTCAACTGACATCATAAAAAAAGCACGCTATTCGCGCGCTTTTTATCTTATTTATCCATGCCGCCTATGAGCAAAGCCCGAATGGCTTTCAGCTCGGTGATGACCGCATCTAAGCGGGAAATCTTATCGATGAAGGCGCTGGACTGACCTTTGCTTCTTCCAACACGATCACAATCGGCTCCAATTCATCACTTGTCTCAACATGCACGCCGTCTTCAAATGCAAAACTGTTGTCATCATGAGCATCCAATTCGGTCGCATTGTCCTCCAATTGAAATGATTCTGTCTCATCCACAACACCTGCTGCGACATGTTTTGCATCCAGTTGTTGGCGCGCGCCTTGAATGGTGTAGCCTTGCTCATACAAGAGCTGACGGATTTTTCTCACCAATACAACCTCATGGTGTTGGTAATAACGGCGATTGCCACGTCGTTTCATGGGGCGCAGCTGGTCAAACTCTTGCTCCCAATAGCGCAACACATACGACCGCACCCCACACAACTGACTGACTTCACCAATTGTGAAATAGCGCTTTGCTGGAATAACGGGCAAGTCTTGGGTTAAGACATAGCCTTGCGGTTGCGTCATATGTTACCTCTTGCTCAGGCGGTCAAGCTGACCGAAGGTTGGGCCTCAACAATGCCTTCGACAGCATTCTTAAATTTCTGACTGGCATGAAAGGTCACGACACGACGAGCAGCAATCGGCACCATTTCACCTGTTTTTGGGTTTCGCCCTGGACGCGATGCTTTATCACGCACCGAAAAATTGCCAAAACCTGATAACTTAACCAACTCACCTTCTTCCAATGAATTACGGATTTCCTCAAAAAACGCCTCAACCATTTCTTTGGCTTCACGTTTATTCAGCCCCACTTGGGCAAACAACAATTCAGCCAACTCTGCTTTGGTTAAGGTGAATGAGCCACCATTATCAATCATCAAGTCATTTAGGGTCGCTTTGATCACGTCCTCTTCAATGTTCATATCCATATCTTTTCCTCGCCGATGTGCGGGTATTATTATTCAATGCAGTCAAAATAAACAAGGTCAGGACACATCGAATCAATTCGATGTCATCCAAACATTTTTTAATATGGCACAGTGCATGACACAGTGTGCGCTTTATGTGCTGCGTCCAACATTTGATTTTTCTCTGTGTTCTGCCTAGGCTCCCAGACAAAACGCCATACATATCAACCAAGGGGAAAATCAAGTGCACCTTCCCTTGGTCAAATGGATTCAATTACCTCAATCGTGCACCCACTTCAGAATGCAAATGTGCAAGCGCCGCCTGCATCAAAGCATCAATCTGTGCATCCTGTAAAGTTGCACTCATGTCTTGCAAATTGACACGGTAGGCCATGCTCTTTTCAGTGGCGGCGACATGCTCACCCTGATAAATGTCAAACAATTGTACATCACGAATAATGTAAGCCGTTGGTTCTAAGGCAATAAATTTCACAAAAGCATCAAAAATATGCTGTGCACTGACCTCACGCGCCACAATTAAAGCCAAATCACGGGTCACCATGGGCAATTTTGAGACATCTGCGGCCACAGGCACGCGACGAGCAAACACCGCCTCTGCCTCGATTTCAAACAGCATCGGCGCCTTGGGCAGATCATATGCTTGTTGTAAACGTGGGTGCATTTGCCCCAACCAGCCCACAGCTCGCCCATCAACTAACAACTGTGCACAACGCCCAGGATGTGCCGCCACATGCGCAAACGTTTCGAAACGCACGGTTTGTGGTGCAAAAAGACGCTCAATGTCGCCTTTCACATCATAAAAATCAACATCGGCATCCGCACTCGCCCACTGCTCTGGCACAGCTGAACCATAAGCCAAGCCCGCCAACATCAAAGGCTGAGCAATGTTTGGCACGGTATTTTCTGAAGCTTGCACAGCCGCATCGCGATGAAAAACCTTGGCAAATTCAAAGACGCGCACTCGACTGGCGCTGCGTGCGAGATTGGTTTTCAAATTCCCAACCAAAGAACCGACCAATTGCGTGCGCATCACTGCGAGTGATGAAGCGATTGGGTTCAATAATTTAATCGGCTGCACATCAGCACCCGCAAAATCACGCTCCACCGTGCCGTCGACGAAACTAAAGTTAATCACCTCTTGATAATCCAATGCAACCAAAGCATCACGAACCGCGTCCGCTTGGCGCTCGGCTTCTGGAACATGCAGAATGGTTTGGGTCGCCACAGGCGGTTTGAGCGGAATGTTGTGGTAGCCAAACAAACGCACCACTTCCTCGATCAAATCTTCTTCGATCGCCATGTCGAAACGATAGCTTGGTGCCGTCACACTGAGGCTTTCACCTTGCTGGTCATCCATGCTGCGGCTCACATCAAGCTGCAAGCGGCTTAAGTAGTGCGCCATGTCATCCGCTGGAATCGCCAAGCCAATGACTTTCTGAGCGCGTGCCACCCGCATGCTCAATTGTTCACGTTGAGGCAATTGAGCCACCACTTCAGACACTGCGCCCGCTTGTCCACCGCAAATATCAAGCACCAAACGGCTGGCAAATTCCAAGGCCTCCACTTGCCCCATGAAATCAACCCCGCGCTCAAAGCGATGCGATGCATCTGAGCTGAAACGGAAACGACGTGATTTGCCCTGAATCACTTCAGGGGCAAAAAATGCGGATTCTAAGAAGATGTTTTGCGTATGCAACTCCGCCTTGGTTGAATTGCCGCCCATGACACCCGCCATGCCAATCGCACCAGAATCATCGGCAATCACCAACACATCGTCGTGCATCTCGTATGTTTGATCATTGAGCAACTCAATTTTTTCACCTGCTTGCGCCATTCGGACATGTAATGTGCCTTGAATCGCATCCAAATCATACACATGCATCGGTTGACCCAAATGCAACATCACGTAATTGGTGATATCAACCAAAGCCGAAATCGGTCGCAAGCCCGCGCGTTCCAAGCGTTGAACCATCCACAATGGTGTTGGCGCTGCGGCATTCACGCCTTTAAGCACGCGCCCTGTGAAGCGACCACAAGCGGCAGGCGCATCAATTCGAATCGGCAAGGTCGCCTCAACGCTCGCCGCCACAGGCGGCACGGTAATGGCGTTCAAAGTCGAACCTGTCAATGCCGCCACGTCTCGCGCCACACCGCGCAATGACAAGCAATCCGCACGATTCGGTGTGAGTTTGATCTCAAACACCGTATCATTTAAATTCAGATAATCACGAATGTCTTGTCCCACAGTCGCGTCGCTGGGCAGTTCAAACAAACCCGAGGCATCAGGATTGATGCCAAGCTCCTTGGCCGAACACAACATCCCGCTGGACGCCACGCCACGTAGTTTCGCATCCTTGATCTTAAAATCACCCGGCAGCAACGCGCCGACCGTCGCGCACGGCACGCGAATCCCCGCACGCGCATTCGGCGCGCCGCAGACAATTTGCAACAAAGCTTCGCCACCGACATTAACTTGGCAGACATTGAGCTTATCCGCGTCAGGATGCTTTTCGATGGCCACAATTTCACCGACCACCACGCCCGTAAACGCAGGCGCGGCAGGCGTGGCTTCTTCCACCTCCAAACCGCCCATGGTCAACACATTGTCTAATTCGGCTGTGGTCAAACTTGGGTTGACCCACTCACGCAACCAGCTTTCTGAAAAACGCATTTTTTACCTTTAGGAAATACGGAAAAAGCAAACACCTACTTTTTCCGTGTCTTATTTTAGAATTTTTGTCAGGCAGACCCTGACAAAAATTTAAACAAAATCAGTTAATTAGAAGCAAGTTTCAATATCAAAACACGCATGATGTATTTTGCCGGCGCAATGCACTGCGTTTATTGCGCCCTATGTGCTACACACTTGCAGATTTACCAAATTTAATTAAATTACCATGTGGATCAATCACATATAGTTCAATCATCCCCCACGGCTGAATTTTCGGGGCTTGTAAATTCAAGCCCTTAGCAGTGAACTCTTCAAAAAATGCCAGCGGGTTCTCAACGTGAATGTAGCATGAGGTATTTTCTGCAATGTGAGGCTCGTCACATAACCAAAAATGCAAAAAAAATCCATCTCGCTTAACCATCAAATAATTTTCTATTTGCTCGGCCAACTCAAAACCGAGCTTCTCTGTATAAAACAAACGACTCTCGTTTAAGTCTAACGAGGCCAATACAGGAGAGACACTTCTAATCTTCACACTCATTTAAACTGCGCCAAAAACCGCAAATCATTTTCATAAAACAAGCGCAAATCATTCACGCCGTAACGCAACATCGCCAAACGCTCCAAGCCCGAACCAAAGGCAAAGCCCATGTATTTTTCGGGGTCTAAACCAAAATTACGCACGACGGTTGGGTGCACTTGACCCGCGCCTGAAATTTCCAACCAACGGCCTGCGTTCGGGCCTTTGGTGAAGGCCATGTCGATTTCAACCGAAGGTTCGGTGAACGGGAAGTACGAAGGACGGAAACGCAGTTGCAAGTCGTCGTCTTCAAAAAAACGTTGCAGGAATGTGGTGTACACGCCTTTCAAGTCGGCGAAACTGATGTTTTCGTCAATCCACAAGCCTTCAACCTGATGAAACATCGGCGAATGGGTCGCGTCCGAATCGACGCGGTAGGTGCGGCCTGGGGCGATGACTTTAATCGGCGGCGTGTGTTGACGCGCATAGCGCACTTGCATCGGGCTGGTGTGCGTGCGCAGCACCAGCGGGTGACCGCGCTCATCTTTGTCTTCGACGTAAAACGTGTCTTGCATCGAGCGTGCAGGGTGGTTTTCAGGACTGTTGAGCGAAGTGAAGTTGTACCAGTCGTTTTCGATTTCAGGGCCATCAGCCACTTCAAACCCCATTGAGCGGAAAATAGCAGTGACACGACGTGTGACGCGCGTCACGGGATGAATGCCACCGGCAGCCAAGCCACGCCCAGGTAGGGTCACATCCAATTGCTCTGTGGCGAGTTTTTGATTCAAAGCGGCCTCTGCCAAAGCATTGCGCGCCTCATTCAACAACGCTTCCACCTGCTGGCGCACTTGATTGACGGCCGCACCACGAATTTTTTTCTCATCGACGGGCAAAGCACCCAATGCTTTCAGTTCTTTGGTCAAAGCACCATCTTTGCCTAAAAACTTGGCTTTTTCATTTTCTAAATCGGCAGGACGGGTGGCGCTGGCGAAAGCGACACGCGCGTCGTCAACGATGTGGTTTAAATCACTCATGAATGTTCTCGTTTGGTTGGATTTGCTTTTTTAAAACGCCAAAAGCGGTTTAAAAAAATAAACCTTGGGGCTGTTCAATCATGTTCAGTTTATGGACTAGCTGCAATCGTGTTCAGGCTCAACTCAAGAAAAAACGAGGCAAAACCAGACGGTTTGCCTCGATCTTTTTGGCTTTTAAAACGACTTATGCCAACGCTGCTTTCGCTTTTGCAACAATCGCTGCAAAGGCTGGTTTATCAAATACGGCCAAGTCAGCGAGGACTTTACGGTCAATTTCAATCGATGCTTTTTTCAAGCCATTCATGAATTTGCTGTAAGTCATTTCGTTTTGACGAGCGGCTGCATTGATACGCGCAATCCACAAAGCACGGAAAACGCGCTTTTTGTTGCGACGATCACGGTAAGCGTACTGACCGGCTTTCATGACCGCTTGTTTAGCGACACGATAGACGTTCTTACGACGACCACGATAACCTTTTGCGAGGGCGATGACTTTCTTATGACGGGCTCTTGCGGTGACCCCACGTTTTACTCTAGGCATGTAATACTCCTTGGATTAGTTTGGGGTTACGCGTAAGGTAACAAAGACTTCACTGCTGGTAAATCAGCAGCAGAGACACTCGTCGCACCACGCAATTGGCGTTTGGTTTTGGTGGTCTTCTTAGTCAAAATATGACGTTTGAAAGCATGACCGCGTTTAACAGTCCCGCCTGGACGCACCACAAAGCGTTTTGACGCGCTTTTTTTGGTCTTCATTTTAGGCATAACAACTCCGTTTTAACATGAATACAGGTGGACTCTACAACGAGACGCTTGGGAACCCTATTCACTTATTATTTGCAATCAAAAAATGAAACACTGATTTTCTGATGTGCATTTTGAGATTGTGCGCGAGAAACCCTCACACAATTCAGGAAAAACCAAATGAAACTCAAGCCTGAGCCATTGGTTCACCTTGTTTGAATATCAGCGCATGGCGTGGCCTGACGCGCTTCATTCAGCCTTACTCAAACCCACGACAGCGTGTTTGAATAATTGTTAAACCTCATCCCAAGGACAAGGTCGTGTTTCACAACCATTTTAGATCGACTCAACCCATCTAAATGTCAATTCAAGCCCAAAAGCAGATTTCACTTTGCGCCAATGAATATGAATGTTATTTTTTTCGTGGTGGTGCCAACAACATGATCATCTGGCGACCTTCAAGTTTAGGCATTGACTCCACTTGAGAAATCTCAGCCAACTCATCACGCACACGAATCAATTGTTGCATACCGATCTCTTGGTGAGCCATTTCGCGGCCACGGAAGCGCAAAGTGATTTTTACTTTGTCGCCATCTTCAAGGAAGCGCTTGATGTTGCGTAACTTGACGTTGTAATCATTTTCATCGGTACCAGGGCGGAATTTAATTTCCTTGATTTGGATGACTTTTTGTTTGGCACGGGCTTCAGCGGCTTTCTTTTGCTCTTGAAACTTAAATTTGCCGTAATCCATTAAACGACATACGGGCGGCTCAGCATTGGGGGAAATTTCAACCAGATCGGTGTCAATTTCCTCTGCCATGCGCATTGCTTCACGTGTCGGGGTGATGCCGATGGGTTCACCGTCCACGCCAATCAGGCGAATTTCGCGTGCAGTAATTTCACCGTTGATGCGATGTTGCATTTTATTTGCTTGCGTAGCGATAGTAAATCTCCAATAATTTATCAAAAAAAGTGAAAACCTACTTTTTTTGGTTTTCAACCATTCAGTTTGAAATTTTTCGCGGGGAAATCCTCGAAAAACTTAGGGAAAATCGAGCTTAAATCACAACAATGAATCACCCTTGTGGTTCATTGTTGTTTTAGCGAAACTCGTTATTTTCTTGCAGCAACCTCAGCGGTGATGTGGGCAATAAACGCATCCACATCCATCACGCCCAAGTCTTGGTTGCCACGGGCACGTACGGCAACGGCGTGATTGTCACGCTCTTTGTCACCGACGACCAAGATATAAGGCACCTTCTGTAAACTGTGCTCGCGAATTTTATACGTTATCTTCTCATTACGCAAATCTAATTGCACCCTAAGCCCTTGTTTTTCCAACTCTTGTGCCACTTGTGCGACATATTCGGCTTGAAATTGAGAAATATTGGCAATAACGACCTGAACAGGTGCCAACCAAGTCGGCAATGCGCCCGCATGGTTCTCAATTAAAATACCGATAAAACGTTCCAGTGAGCCAACAATCGCACGGTGCAACATGATCGGGGTTTTGCGCTGATCATGTTCATCAATGTAAGTTGCACCAAGGCGCTCTGGCATAAAAGCATCAACCTGCATGGTGCCACACTGCCATGAACGACCAATCGAATCTTTTAAATGGTACTCGATTTTAGGGCCATAAAATGCGCCCTCACCGGGCAACTCTTCCCACTCCACACCCGAAGCACGAATGGCTTCGCGCATGGCGTTTTCGGTTTTATCCCACGCCTCGTCCGAACCAATGCGGTTGTCTGGGCGCAAAGCCAATTTGACCGCCACATTATGGAAACCAAAGTCATCGTAAACTTTACGCGTCAGCGCATTGAACGCGGACACCTCGGCTTGAATTTGATCTTCCGTGCAGAAAATATGGCCATCATCCTGCGTGAAACCACGCACACGCATGATGCCATGCAACGCACCGGAGCTTTCGTTGCGGTGGCATTGACCAAACTCACCGTAGCGCAAAGGTAAATCACGGTAGCTGTGCAAACCTGTGTTGTAAATCTGAATGTGACCCGGACAATTCATCGGTTTGAGCGCGTAGCTGCGATTTTCCGATTCAGTGGTGAACATATTGTCTTTGTAATTGTCCCAATGCCCCGTTTTTTCCCACAATGTGCGATCAAGGATTTGTGGGCCTTTGACTTCTTGATAACCATTTTCACGGTATACACGGCGCATGTATTGCTCGACTTCTTGCCAAATGGTCCAACCTTTGGCATGCCAAAACACCAAGCCAGGCGCTTCATCTTGCATGTGGAACAAATCCAAAGCCTTGCCCAATTTGCGGTGATCGCGTTTTTCGGCTTCTTCGAGCATGTGCAAATATTGCGCTTGATCTTCTTTTTTCGCCCATGCCGTGCCGTAAATGCGTTGCAGCATTTCGTTGTTCGAGTCGCCGCGCCAGTACGCACCAGCCACTTTCATGAGCTTAAACACTTTGAGCTTGCCTGTTGATGGCACGTGCGGCCCTCGACACAAATCAATAAAATCGCCCTCACGATACAAGCTGATGTTTTGATCGGCAGGAATGCTGCTGATGATTTCGGCTTTGTAATCCTCACCTTGCGTTTTGAAAAATTCGACCGCATCATCGCGACGCCACACTTCACGCGTCACAGGCTCATCTTTTTTCGCCAACTCACTCATTTTCGCTTCAATCGCGACTAAGTCGTCTGGCGTGAATGGGCGCTTGTAGGCGAAGTCGTAGTAAAAACCATTGTCAATCACGGGGCCGATGGTCACCTGAGCATCAGGAAACAATGTTTTCACAGCATAAGCCAACAAATGCGCCGTTGAATGACGAATCACCTCGAGGCCATCGGCATCTTTGTCCATGACAATTGCCAAGCTCGAATCATGCTCAATCAAGAAAGAGGTATCGACCAACTCACCATTGACTCGTCCTGCCAACGCAGCTTTCGCCAAACCTGTACCGATACTGGCCGCCACACCATGCACCGTCACAGGCGCATCAAAATGACGAACCGAACCATCTGGTAATGTGATGTTGATCATAAAAGCCTCAAAAGAAAGTTATCAAAAAAGAATCGGTATTACATCTGTGCCATCATCGGCAGCAAATGACTGCATCAAGCGCAAAAAAGCCCACTTGAAGTGAGCTGCATTGTTTCAAACACCAATGACTGCTCACCGCGCAAGCTTGTGCGTGGTGGTTGTGGTGTCAAATGAAACAAAAGCCATCGTCTTGCCAATCATATAAAAGTGAATCCAAACAGCAGTACAACTGCAATTTGATGTTAGGACAGCATTATACCACCACGAGCGGGTAAACACAAAGCGCAAAGCCAACAGCCTCTGGCAGCGACGGGCTCCACTCAATTCAACTCAAACAATGGGTGTTGATTCGCAGGGTAAGGGGCTGTTTTAAGCTGTTCAAAAGCCTGCTCCAGATCAGCCTCATGCCAGTTGGGTGCGCCATCTTTGTCGACAATCTTGGCACGAATGCCTTCAGGCGCCTCTCTCAAACGCAAGAGATTGGAGATGCTGTTGAACTCCAAACGCAAACACTCTGCCAGCGACATCGCACGCCCCATGTGTTGGTTGTGCAACGCCAAACGCATGGCAATCGGGCTGTTGTAATTGATTTGAGTCAAGACATTGGCAGCCCAACGACCATTTGCACCTTCCTCTGTCGAGAGATCCCGCAAGCGTGCAACAACCTCTGGGAGGTCATGCGATTCATTAAAAACCTCTAAAATCAAAGGTTCAAACACACTCATGGGTTCGAATGCAGGGTATAAGTCATTGCGTGTAAACGATGCGACCACAGCACGCAAGTTGACCCAAGTCGGGTCAGCACACTCAATCAATGCCCGAGTCAAATGCGGCCAAACCGATTGAGCAACCATGGCATCTGCCAGTCGCCAATGGCAAGCATCCGTCGCATTGATGATCGCGCCTGTCAATGCAAGGTAACGCCCAATGGCGGGGTCGTCATGCGTGCGTGAAAGAAAATACGAACCACCCACATCAGGCACCATGCCAATCGCAGTTTCAGGCATGGCGAGGCGCGAACACTCGGAAACAATGCGCATACCCGCACCTTGCGCGATGCCCATACCTCCCCCCATGACGATGCCATCCATTAAAGCAACGTACGGCTTGGCATAAAAATGCGTGAGGTGATTGAGTCGATACTCTTCGATGAAATACGTCTCACAGGCAAGCAGATCATCGGCCATTTCATACAATGCGCGCACATCGCCGCCCGCACAAAACGCCCGAGGCGAATCGCTGCGCACCAGAACCCATGCGATGCGATCATCAGCCTGCCAGTCCAGCAATTGCCGGCGCATGGCACAAATCATTTGAAAAGACAACGCATTCAATGCCGCAGGGCGATGCAGTGTCACCACGCCCACATGATTTTCAACCGTGAAAGTGATTTCTTCAGTACTTTTTTCAAATTCTGACATGGTATGATGATCCATTCCATTTGATGTTTAAAACACTTCACACAAGCAATTCCCTGCTTTTGTGGTGTTTCACATTAAAATTTTGAGCGGAAAAAGCCGCATACACATTGAAACACCGAATAAACCGACCCACTCAACACATCGGATTATTTGTGAGTTTACTTGTTTCACTGCAAGAAAAGCAGAAAGGTCATCATGCTTGATTTAACCACACTTCGTCAAGATTATTTAAACGCTGAACTGTCAGAATCCGACGTCAACCCCAACCCACTTGTTCAATTTGCAAGCTGGTTCAAACAAGCACAAGATGCTCAAGTGCCCGAACCCAATGCCATGACACTGGCCACCGTGGATGCCCACAACCAACCATCGGCACGCATTGTTTTGATCAAAGAAGCCCGTCAAGATGGTTTTGTTTGGTTCACAAATTACAACAGCCGCAAAGGCCATGATTTGCAGGAACAACCCAAAGCCTCATTGTTGTTCTTTTGGCAACAACTTGAGCGACAGGTGCGCGTTGAAGGCATTGTCAGTCGTGTGGACGATGCAGAATCTGACGCTTACTATCACAGCCGCCCCACCAACAGCAAACTCGGTGCGTGGAGCTCCCCCCAAAGCGAAGTGATTGCAGATCGCTCAGTGATTGAAACTGACATGCAACGTTACACAGCCGAGTTTGGTAATCAACCGCCGCGCCCACCACACTGGGGCGGCTACATCTTAAAACCAACCTACTTTGAATTTTGGCAAGGCCGTGCATCCCGCCTGCACGATCGCATTGCTTATCAGCTCAGCGAAGATGGAAACTGGCAAATCGTCCGACTCGCCCCATAAAAAACGGTACAATGTGAAACGTTTTAAAGCCCTCCTCTGACAGATCATCGAACGCATCACTTGCTGCTTGACAGCGGTTGGATTAAAACCTTCACATCAAGTTTGCCCCATATTATTTTTTATTTGCAAGGAACTCAAATGGCATCCGTCAATAAAGTCACCGTCCTCGGTAACCTCGGCCGCGACCCAGAAATTCGTTACACCCCAAGCAATATGGCGATCGCCACAGTCAGCATCGCCACTACTTACAAAGCCAAAGACCGCGAACCTGAAACCGAATGGCATCGCGTGGTGTTCTTTGGTCGCCAAGCCGAAGTGGCGGGCGAGTATTTGAAAAAAGGCTCCTCAGTTTACGTCGAAGGTCGCCTGCGTACTCAAAAATGGACCGACAAAAACGGCATCGAACGCTACACCACCGAAATCATTGCTGAAAGCATGCAAATGTTGGGCGGTAAAACATCAGGTGGCGGCGGTGGCGAACCATACGACATGCCTGCGGCTGGCGAATCGCGCTCAACAGCCCCATCCGCACCTACTCCACGCGCAAAACCAGCACCGGCAGCGATGGATGACTTGGACGATGACATTCCGTTCTAAAACACATCACTCACATGGGATTGCCCATGAAAAAAATCAGCTCACGGGCTGATTTTTTTGAATGAACATTGTATAAAATTGGATGAGACATGAGAGATAGACTGACAGTTAAATAGCGATGGATATCCTTTACCTGCGTAATCGCATGGAGTGATGCACTCATTCGCATAAAATCAGAACATTCGATCACATTCCAATTCCGGACTAAAATGTCTAGGATTTGACCATCTTGATCCACTGCGCGCCAAAGGTACATCTTCATCTAAGTACCAATGGGGTCCCACTACTGTTATTTCTTGATTCGCTTGGCGTATAGGGAACCAAACTGCAAACGCCAGAAGCGCACGGTTTATAAGTCAACTCTAAACCTCGTTCTGCCATCATCAACTCAATATCGCGGTAACTCAATGAAGACCTATAATACAGCCATACGCAGTGGCTTAAATTTCGGTTGGAAAACAATGGCGGGCGTGGGGATTGGTTCGTTTCATGACGCATTTTAACTTAAACTTCAAGTTTAAAGCTTTTGGAGGAAGTTAATTTGACACTGCCTTTTACCAATTTAAGAACCTCAGCATATAAGTTCTGACACGATAAGAATTGCCATAATAAATACACCACAATAAGTTTTTTTATATTAAGTTATATTTACTTATATTTAATTTTTAAACAAAGGGCTGTTATGACTGCTGGGCAAATGAAAATGAGATTCGAGGGAACGGATGGGCATGTGAGGCTTGTGTCTGCATTAAAGGCACAGAGATTGATATTGGGTAACGATGAGCTCGCCAATCGACTGGCAGATCTAGGTGTTTTAGTCGAAGCCGCCAAAGGCGAGGCAATCATCATGCAAGGTGCGACCAATAATGATGTTTTCTTTATTATAGCTGGTGAATTTCAGGTGGTAATAAATCATAGCAAAGTCGCTACTCGTGGTAACACCGAATGCGTTGGTGAGATGTCAGCCATTGAAGGGGCATACTCTCGTTCAGCGTCCATTATCGCCGCCCTGGAGCATTCTGTTGCCTTAAAAGTATCAGCCGCAGACTTCAATCAAGCGGTAGTCGATTATCCGCACATGCTGATTGACATTAATCGACAACTCATACGACGACTCTATCAGCGAAACGATCTTGTAAGGCCATCAAACACAAAGCCAAAGCTATTTGTCATCTCTTCTGCTGAAGCGCTCAATGTTGTTGATCAAATTGATATTAACTTGAGTCATTATGATCGCGAATTCGAAGTGGTTCGCTGGAATCATAGCGTTTTCGGGCCGGCAGCATACACCCTCGAATCACTTGAGGAGCAACTGGATTGTTGCGATTTTGCGATAGCTGTTGCGCAGCCAGATGATACAGTGAACACTCGAGGTGTCACTCAAAACGCCGCTAGAGATAACGTCATTTTGGAGTACGGCATGTTTTTGGGAAGGCTGGGCCGAGCTCGCGCTTTCCTCTTGCTGCCTAAAGTTGATACCCCGATTTTGCCCTCAGACCTTAAGGGGGTCACGCCACTGCAATACTCAATAAATGGCGATGGCGAGCCAGTGGTGACGCCCGCATGTGCCGCCTTACGCAAAGCAATAAACCTGCACGGGCCACGATAAGTAGAGTCAGGACGTTTTATTAAATCCCCCCTTTTTAGGAGAATCACTTGAGTAAAAATTGGAATCATGATCGCGCTGTAAAGCACATCGACAGAAAAATAAAAGCAATCGAGGATGTGACTGTAAAAGAGTACACCCGAGACATGTCTCTGGAGTCTATTAAGACCAACGCCGCTTACCGTGTCGATGGCGTTCACATGTATGCTGATTTGCTTAATTTCGATGACATGCTGAACGTCACTGATATTGAAGGCGAAGTCTGTCACAAACGAACTTTACGCTTTATGGATCAACATTACCGCGCAGTTAAGCGAATACTTAAAGCGGTGGATGCTCGTCGTGTTGATTTTCATGGACAGCGCCTGCATTCTTTGTTTACGAAGCCTTATAACACTGAAGAGAACGCTGAAGCAAATAGACTGCACAAGGCGATTGCAACAGCACAGCTTATCATTGAAGTCTTAGATAAAACCTCTGACTCGGATGAGCAAATCCCTGCGGCAAAAGTCCGTATCGGCATCGACACTGGCCTCGCGTTGGCCGTCAACAACGGACGTAGCGGACACCGTGAGCCTTTATTTTTAGGTGATCCCGCCAACCATGCGGCTAAGCTGGCGAGCAACAACTCAACCAAAGGCATCTACCTGTCAAACGAAGCCAGACGCGTGTTGGGCTTGGAGACAAAAGAATCGCCCGAAAGAACTTCACTTAAAGCCGAAGAAATCAAGACGAGCCAAGAAGCCGCTAAACTCGATTTGGACGTGGATTCTATTGTCAAGGATTGGCACGACGATCTTGATAAAAACCCCATAGGGGCTTATCAGTTCACTCGCCAAACCCCGCCCTTGAGCGATATGGATATTTCAGTGCTGACACCTGCCAACTCTAAGCGACAAGAGATGGTCAGTATCTATGCCGATATTGACGGGTTTACAGCCTACGTTGCAGAGCACATTGAGGACAATACCGAGGATGTGATCATAACCCTGCACGTTATCCGCTCAGAATTGGAACGGGTGCTTACCGCTGAATTCAGTGGCCGTCGTATACGTTTTATTGGCGATTGCTTGCACGGGGTTTTCTGTGAAGGCACTTCGATGACTACCGATAGAGAAAAGAGCGTCTCTGAAGCTACTCGTCTGGTTGGGGCATTACGCAGTAGTTTTGATTTGGCCATCGAGCGATTGCAGGAACATAACTGTGAGACTGGAGATTTGGGCTTATCCATTGGATTTGACCTTGGCTCGGTTACGGTGACTCGCCTTGGTAAGCAAGGGGATAGGATTCGTTGCGCCATTGGGCGTAAAGTCATTGAGGCAGAGAATCGCCAGGTTTCATGCAAAGGAAATGAAACGGCCATTGGCCAAGCCGCTTACGATGCAAGCTCTGCTGCTGTGCAAACCTTGTTTGGGAAAAGCCTAAAGGTTGCCAATCTGGATTACGTTGAGGCCACCGATTACTTGGCTGAAAACGGCGATGCTTCTGCTAAGCTCGCACGAGAAAGCGCGTATGGCTTGACGATTCCAGCCTTAATAAAAATAGACTCTCGTGAGGTGCGTCCTCACTCAGTGACGCCAAAGATTAAGGGCGATTGGATTTGAGTGACGCACTTCGCTTGATTGAACAGGCTGCCCCTGTGCTAGGAGGCAGTTGTTTGGCTATTACTGAGCAATCCGCGGTTCTATCCCTACCTGTTTTGCGGGTAGACAGCAAAACCATTCAGTACACCTTGAAGATCTTCTTGAAGGGTAGCCGACTCGTGGTCAAAGAGGTGACGCCAACAAACCTACCAAAGTTTTGCCCTGAGCGGCATATAAATACCGACGGTACCTTCTGTCTGAATTTCGAGCCTGCGGGTTCTCTTACGGTATTAGATGCAGACTCTGCATTGGCTTGGCTGAAAATCCTTTATGCCTTTCTTTTGCTACAGGAGCGGTCAAAGAAACTGCGCAGATGGCCCAATAAGAATGTCTGGGCACATGGGGATGCAGCCCACTACCAACGATTAGCTGAACAAGCGGCGGCATCATTGGGGCCATACATGGAAAGTGTGATTGCAGCAGGGGAGGTTAGCCTTAAGGAAAGAAACTCAAAGGGACGGCTAATTTTAGAGCTCTGGGACAATAAGCGGCATGTGTTTAGCGTGTGGTGGGATACCCGAAAGGTCATTCAAGGGAGGCGCCGATGTTTCTGTCAAACGTCAGGAGCGAGACATCCTCGTAAGCTTAGATCGTGCAAGGATCATGCTGTTCAAGCTGTGAATCTTGCTGCTGCACTTCGAGGAATGGAGTCAGAGGATCGGCTGTACTGGAAGAGCGTGAGAGATATGCCGTGTTGCGGCACTTGCGACAACTGCCCTTTGAGCAAAGGCTAAATCCGATTAAAATGCGAGCACCGTGTCATTTGAGCCATAGTAATGCGATTGGGTGAGTCAGTTAAGTGCGGTTTTGCACTTTACCCGCTTAACGTAGTGGCTTGCTGGGGAAGCATAAAAAATCATGTCTGCGCCCCTCTTCTTTAACCGCCAGTCTTTAAGCACCAATAAAACACTCAATCTAAGACATATGGCTGGCTTTATTGCCAGACAACGGACGTCTCGAAAACGGCTTGAATCAATATGAAAAAGACCAGCAAATTGCTGGTCTTTTTAATTATTTGTTGCCAAAAACAATCGGTGCACTCACATCACCCTTAACCGTCTGAAGCAATCGCCAATCTTGAGCTTCTAAGTGCATTTGCCAATGTCCAGCCACCAAGGCTTGTTTCAATTGACCACGCCATGTGCCATCGCCAACAGGCACCAATGTGACAACCTGATCTTTTGCTTTCGCCCCCACATTTTGAAGCAGCAATTGAATCGGCACACCTGCAAGCAGAGCTGGGGTTGATGCAGACAGTTTCAAATTCACCGCCGCACCTGAAAACTGGAGCTGCGCAGACAACCCCAAAGCCTTGGCTTTGTCATCCCTTACCAAATCTTGGTTGATGGCCAAACCTTGTTTATAATAGTCATCGTCAATCACGCCATCATCTGTTTTAATAGCCAAATACAACGTGATGAACGATGCCACAACCACGACCAAAGGCAAGCCCAGCATCAACCAAACAATGCGATGTTTATACCACGGCTCAACCGCCAATTTTAAATCTGAAGCACTCATTGAACTCAATCTTGTTTAGGTAACATAAAAATAGTTTTTTCACTCAACACATCATCTTTAAAGTCGAGTGGAGTAAGGTGGATTTCGATCGGGTTTGTACCCGATGTGCCCCCTGCTGTACGCGCCTTGGTCTGATCAACCTGCACTTTCAAAGCCAAAGTCTGAGTGCTCAATGCGGGCAATTCAACCTTGTCAACACCTTTGATTGAAATACCATTCAACCCATGCGCGCTGACTGAAATGGTATGGTTCTTTTCATCCGCATTCGACAATTGAATTCGATAAACATTTTCCACCATGCCACTTTCAACCACTCGCGCCACAGTGCGTGCATCCCGCTCAACGCGCATTTTTAACACACTGCGCTGCCCCAAGCTGTACACCAAGCCAATAATGAGAGCCAACAAAACCACCGTATAAAGCAAAACCCGACCCCGTAAAATTCGGCGCACAATGTCCATTTTACTTGAATTTTGTTGCACACCATTTTCCGTATCATAGCGAATCAAACCTTTGGGATAACCCATCTTCACCATGATGTCGTCGCAACCATCAGCACATGCACCGCAACCAATGCACTCATACTGCAAGCCATCACGAATGTCGATGCCTGTTGGACACACATCAACGCACACGCCGCAATCAATGCAATCACCCTTACCTTGTTCGCGCGGATTGATCCCTTTTTTACGCGGACCTCGTGATTCGCCACGTTTCACATCATACGTCACAATCAAGGTGTCTGCATCAAACATAACACTTTGAAAACGGGCGTATGGGCACATATACTTACACACCTGTTCGCGCATCCAACCTGCAAACAAATACATCATGAAACCATAAAAAAAGATCCAAAACACCTCTGAAGCCGACAATGTAAAACTAACAGTTTCAAGGAAAAGCTCACGTATTGGGGTGAAATACGCCACCAAAGTATAACCTGACCATAAACTAATAACCGCCCAAATGAAATGCTTTAATCCTTTACGCATTATTTTATTGGCCGACAATGGTGCTTTATCCAAACGCATGCGCGCGACACGGTTGCCTTCGATTTTGTTTTCCACCCACATGAAGATCTCGGTGTACACCGTCTGTGGACAAGCATAACCGCACCACAACCGACCCGCCACTGCAGTAAATAAAAACAGAGCCAGAGCGCAGATGATCAACAATATGGTCATGTAAACCACATCGGATGGCCAAAAAATTAGACCAAAAATATAAAACTTATGCTCATTTAAGTCGAATAAAAGCGCTTGCCGTCCATTCCATTGCAACCAAGGCAAACCGTAAAACACAATTTGTGTCACCCACACAAAAATCCAACGCCAATTATCAAAAAAACCTTTTACATCACGAACATACAGTTTTTTCCTGGCGGCGAATAAACCTTGCGGCTGCTTATCTTTCTTTTCTCTGCGATCTTTATCTGCACTGCTGGATGTTGCAGCGGCTTCTTCAACTTTTGCGTAAAAGATTTGACGCATGGTGCTCTCTCTTTTTTACTTTATATAATAAATAGCCAAAAACATCAGCCGTTCAATTTTTATATTTCAGAAATTACTGAAATGGTTAAATGATAATAAACCACTACAGTGCAAAAATCAATTCAACTCCGACTAAATTGTAAAATAAAAAACGACTGTCTGCAAAACAACACTTTTTTGATTTAAATTAAAAAAAAGCGCTCAATCAAATTGAACGCTTTTCTTTTTAATTTTATTTTTTCACATCGGGCACCGCGCCAGCAGCACCAGCAGCGGGCGCAGCAGCAGCGGCTTCCTTCGCTTTTTGTTCATCAGCAGCAGCTTTTGCTGCATTCTGCACATGAATTGAAATGGCAGAACAGACTGGTTTTCCTTGAGCTTTTGCATCGGCCACTGTTTTGTCCCAAGCCACTTGGTCTTCTGCAATGCCTTTTGCCAATGAATCAGGTGCTTTGACTGGATTCACCACCTTGCCATTTTCATCACGGTTAAGCTGCCAAACATAAGCGGCCAAAACATGGACACGAGACTCGCCGAGGAAGCAAGCCCATGACGGCATGACATTATTGCGACCTTTAGTCACTGTTTCAGCAATGGTCTTCATGTCGCCGCCATACAGCCACGTTTTGTCTGTCAAGTTCGGGGCACCCACACCACGCTGAGCACCCGTTGGATCTGAAATCGCACCTTTAGCATCAACCATATGACAACTTGCACACAATGTAAACTTCTCTTTACCGCGTGCTGCAGCCACCACATCATGAGGACTGTTTGACAGAGACAACACATAGTTTGCAACATCATTGATCGCCACTGGTGATTTTAAAGCATCGGCCTGAGAAGGCATCACACCATTACGACCGCTCAAAATTGAATGTTCGATCGCTGTGGGCCAGCCGCCATACAGCCAATCGCTGTCCGTCAAGTTTGGAAAACCTTTTGAGCCACCCGCATCAGCACCATGACATTGTGCACAGTTGTTCAAAAACAAACGCTGCCCCAGCTCCATTGCTTCTTTATTGTCCGCCAACTGTTCAATCGGCGTGCTCATGAACTGATTGTATTTCGGGGCCACTTGAGCTTCTAGCTTAGCCGTCTCTTGCTCATACTCGCCTTGCTGAGTCCAACCAAAAGAACCTTTGTAGTTACCCAGACCAGGATAAGCCACAAAATAACCAATGCCAAATATAATAGTGCCCACGAACATAAACAACCACCAGCGCGGCATTGGGTTGTTGTACTCTTGCAAAGTGTCATCCCAAACATGGGGTTGAAGGTGCTCTTCACCAGGTTTATTGGTTTTTGCTCTCATTTGAGAAACGAGAATGGCGATACAAAAAATCACGCCACCCACTGCAATCGCAGTAATCCAATAAGACCAGAATGGGCTGGTAAAATCACTCATGTTATTTCCTTCAATTCAACTGTGGTTCAATCATTTATGGTTGCACTCAAACCAAGCCACAACACTAATCATTATTTTACAACCGCATCACTTGGATTCGGCGTGGTGTCATTGTCATCAATCAAGTCTTTTGCATATTGGTCGTATTTGGATTTATTGTCTTTATTAAGAAACCAAGCAATCCAAGCCAAAAAGCACAAAAAACTGACCACAGTCACAATGATGCGGATGATCGTTAAGCTGTCCATGGGTTTACTTATCTTTAAGCGCCAGACCAAGACCTTGCAAATATGCAATCAACGCATCTTGCTCGGTTTTGTTCTCGACCAATTTAGGTGCATCGGCAATCTCTTGCTCTGTATAAGGAACACCCACTTTAGTCAGTGCACGCATATGGGTTTGAATGGTTTCCCCATCGACCTTACCACTTGACAGCCATGGATAAGATGGCATATTGGATTGAGGCACAACCGCACGTGGATCATTTAAATGGACTCGATGCCATTCGTCTGAATAACGGCCACCCACACGAGCCAAATCAGGTCCTGTTCGCTTAGAACCCCACTGAAACGGGTGGTCATACACAGACTCACCTGCAACAGAATAATGACCATAACGCAATGTTTCAGCACGGAAAGGGCGAATCATTTGAGAGTGGCAATTGTAGCAACCCTCACGAATGAACACATCACGCCCAGCCAAACGCAAAGCGTTATAAGGCTTTACACCTTCAATGGGCTCAGTTGTTGAATGTGAAAAAAACAGGGGAACGATTTCAGCCAACCCGCCAAATGAAACAGTCAGCAAAGTCAAAGCGATCAACCAACCGACTTTACGCTCAACCTTATCTTGTGATAAAAAACTCATGGTGCATTTCTCCAAACAATGTCTATATTAGTGGTGTGCGTCGTAGCTCAGTTCAGGAATTGGCGCATCAACGGCTTTACCAGCCATGATTGTACGAACGACGTTGTAGGCCATAATGATCATACCGCCGAGGTACATCACACCACCCAACACACGAATAATATAGAGCGGCTTAGAAGCTGCAATGCTTTGAATATGGGTGTAAACCAAAGTGCCATCAGGATTAATCGCGCGCCACATCATGCCTTGCATTACACCAGAAATCCACATTGAAGTGATGTACAACACCACACCAATGGTTGCAATCCAAAAATGTAAATTAATCAAACGTGTGCTGTACATGGTTTCACGGTTGAATGTGCGGGGGATGAGGTAATACAGAGAACCAATCGATATAAAACCAACCCAACCCAAGGCACCACTGTGAACGTGACCGACAGTCCAGTCTGTGTAGTGAGACAACGCATTGACTGTTTTGATGGCCATCATTGGGCCTTCAAAAGTCGACATACCATAAAATGACAATGACACAACAAGGAATTTCAAGATCGGATCATCACGGAGTTTATCCCAAGCGCCTGACAAGGTCATCATGCCGTTGATCATCCCACCCCAGCTTGGTGCCAAGAGGATCAAAGAGAACACCATACCCAGCGATTGAGTCCAATCAGGCAGCGCCGTGTAATGCAAGTGGTGTGGACCTGCCCACATGTAAGTGAAAATCAAAGCCCAAAAGTGAACCACTGACAAACGGTATGAATAAACAGGACGACCAGCTTGCTTAGGCACATAGTAATACATCATGCCCAAGAAACCTGCTGTCAAAAAGAAGCCCACCGCATTATGACCGTACCACCACTGAACCATCGCATCGGCTGCACCTGCATAAGCAGAGTATGATTTCCACATGCCCGCAGGAATGGCCGCACTGTTGACCAAATGCAACAAGGCCACAGTTAAAATGAAGCCACCGAAGAACCAGTTTGCCACATAAATATGCGACACTTTACGAGTGGCCAAGGTGCCAAAAAACACCACGGCATAAGCCACCCAAACAACCGTCAACAACAAGTCAATCGGCCATTCCAATTCAGCGTACTCTTTGCCTTGGGTGAACCCCATGGGCAAAGTGATGGCCGCCAACAAGATAACCAACTGATAGCCCCAAAAGACAAAATCAGCCAAACGACCACCAAACAAACGAACATTGCTTGTTCGTTGCACCACGTGGAATGATGTCGCCATCAAAGCACAACCGCCGAATGCAAAAATCACAGCGTTGGTGTGCAAAGGACGCAAACGTCCAAAAGACAACCAAGGCACTCCAAAGTTTAACTCAGGAAACGCCAATTGCGAGGCAATAAAAACCCCCACCAACATCCCGACGATTCCCCACACAACCGACATAATGGCGAACATGCGCACCACTCGGTAGTTATAGGTTGTGGCTTGTGCTGACATACCATGCTCCAGTTTAAAAAATAACAAATTTGACTTGACCTCAACCGCACAACGGTTAGAGCCATTAACCTCCATATTGTAACCGTTTTTGCACTTAAAACCCAGCCCTTTAGTGTGGTTTTTACTTGGATTTTTTAATAATGTATGAAATTAAATGCATTTCACACCCAAGGCAATATTAAAAAAAGAACCCAAATCCCAGCGAACCATTTAAATCAACGTCTCTGATTTCAAAGAGAAAAACAAACCGAAAACTCAATTTAACTTTAACACCAATCTCAAATCATCACCCAACAATGCAGGCGTAGACCAGTGCCAATGCCCAGCCTCCACAAGCGCATCTAAATTGACAGCATCACCAAAAGCAGCCACCAGCTTGCCCGCCCCCACAACACGGGGCGCAACATACATCAACACTTCATCGACCAAACCTGCTTCAAACAAGGCCGCATTCAAAACAGCACCCGCTTCAACATGCACTTCATTGATCTGCCGCGAATAGAAATACGCCCACAGCGCATTCAAATCAAGCCGCCCTTCTGTCTCCGCAGCAAAAGTCAGCACCAACAATTGGGGGTGAGCTGCGCGCAACGCATGCAAACGCTCAGCCTGCCGTTCGTATTCACCATCATCACCATTCAGCTCAACACACGCCAACCAAACAGGGGCACCATCATCAAACACACACGCATCCAATGGTGTTCGTGCATACGCATCGACAATGCATTTAATGGGAGGCCTCTCAACAGTCACTCCACGCACATTGAGCTGAGGATTGTCACTCAAAACCGTACCAATCCCAGACACAATCACATCCGCGCGTGCGCGAAAACGATGACCATCCTTCCGAGCCTCTACACCCGTAATCCATTGACTTCGCCCATCGGGTAAAGCAGTCTTACCATCTGCACTCGCCGCCCACTTCAATCGCGTATACACCCGATTGAAGCGCATCCTTGTCATGAAACCCACATTCAAATCATAAGCCGCCTGCGCCAACACATGCTCAAGAGGCAAGACGTCGACAAGCACCCCCGCTTCACGCAATGCGGCCACGCCTGCACCGGCCACCTGAGGGTTTGCATCCAATAACACGACCACAACCCGTGCAGGTGAAATCGCCTTGAGCGCATGCACACATGGGGGCGTTCGGCCAAAATGGCTGCATGGCTCCAACGTCACATACACCACGCAGCCCTTCAAGTCCAAACCTGTAGACTGCGCATCTCGAATCGCCATAACCTCTGCATGCGCCTGCCCAGCCGCTTGCGTATAGCCCTGTCCAATAACGACATTGTCTTTAACAATCACACAACCGACACGCGGATTAGGTGAAGACAATCCAATTGCGGATTGTGCCTGACCCAATGCCAACTCAAGCCATTTCAAATCCAACACATCGATATTCATCATCAACCTTCCTTTTTTAACATCTCACTTGATCTCATATGTTCACATGATAACGCATTATGTACGATTGAAAATTGCACAACAAATCAGGCACGCCCAACCATGATTCGATGCATCAATTCAGACGGAGATCCACCAACACAAATCTATCCGCAGGCACATTAAACAGTGCCACCCAGCACAAGCAACACACGCAAACAATACGCACCAAACAGGAATTGACGGCATGACATCCATCCAACTGTTGGACAACACACAAGCCATGCAAGCCCAAAGGGCCCGCACACAGAAGCACAAGCTGGATGCCCTATTCGAAACATTAGACACTAATGCCCACAAATACCCTTGATGCTGATCAGTCAAATGCTGATGTTGAATCATGTCATATCGATGCCACAAGATCATCGCGAGCATGGGTAAAGCAAATCACGTTAAGCAGCCATTGTTTTTTAGCAATCGCTTTAAACATAAACTCGCATATAGCGATTTAGGCATAAAAAAGACGGGCAAGCCCGTCTTTTTTATTGCAAATGGTGCCACACAATGTGGCCAAGGTTTTTACCTTATTTGTACACAGGATAAGCATCGGTCAATGCTTTGACCTCATCACGTACACGTGCCAACACCGCTTCATCGGTCGGATTGTCAAGCACGTCAGCGATCAAATTGGCGATTTGTTCCGTTTCCGCTTCTTTGAAGCCGCGCGTCGTCAATGCAGGCGTACCGACACGAATGCCGCTGGTCACAAATGGTGTTTGGGGATCGTTTGGAATGGCATTTTTGTTGCAAGTCATGTGCGCCAAGCCCAATACACGTTCGGCCTCTTTACCCGTTAAACCCTTAGGTTGTAAATCCACCAGCATGACGTGCGATTCTGTGCGACCCGACACGATGCGCAAGCCGCGTGCAATCAAGGTTTCTGCCAACACTTTGGCATTTTTGACAACCTGTGCTTGGTATTCTTTAAACTCGGGGCTCAATGCTTCTTTGAACGCCACCGCTTTACCTGCAATCACGTGCATCAATGGACCGCCTTGAATGCCAGGAAAAATAGATGAATTGATGGCTTTTTCGTGCTCAGCCTTCATCAAAATCACACCACCGCGTGGACCGCGCAATGATTTATGCGTGGTGGTGGTCACGAAGTCTGCAAACGGCACAGGATTTGGATACACGCCCGCAGCGATCAAGCCCGCGTAATGCGCCATATCGACCATGAAATATGCACCGACTTCTTTGGCGATTTTTGAAAAACGCTCAAAATCAATTTTTAAAGCAAAAGCAGATGCACCTGCAATGATGAGTTTTGGTTTGGCTTCGCGTGCCAAAGCCTCCATGGCATCATAATCGATGTCTTCATCGGCATTCAAACCGTACGACACAACGTTAAACCATTTACCACTTTGGTTCAACTTCATGCCGTGCGTCAAATGCCCACCTTCAGCCAAACTCATGCCCATGATGGTGTCACCTGGTTTCAACACAGCGAAAAACACGCCTTGATTGGCTTGCGAACCCGAGTTCGGTTGAACGTTGGCCGCCTCTGCACCAAAGAGCTCTTTCACACGGTCAATGGCCAATTGCTCAACCACATCCACATACTCACAACCGCCGTAGTAACGTTTGCCTGGGTAGCCTTCGGCGTATTTGTTGGTCAATTGTGAACCTTGGGCTTCCATGACCGCTGGGCTGGTGTAGTTTTCTGAAGCAATGAGTTCAATGTGGTCTTGTTGGCGTTGATTTTCAAGATTGATGACCGCCAACAATTCTGGGTCGGTGTTGGCTAAGCTGTTTTTTACTCGATCAAACATGGGAATATCCTCATTAAAAAGTGCGCATCATACAAATCAAACGCTAAAAATCAAAAAACACAATGCGTTGAGCGCATTGTGTGAAAATAGTGGGGGCTGCGATATGACCAAGATTTTCAGTGGCGATTTCCAACGTTCATCATCCCCGTCTGTCCTTGGTACCTGAGAGATTGTGCAAACATCAGTTTGCGCCCCTTCGGTGGATCACTGTGTGATCACTCTCCAGATGTGTGTGCATCGCGCTGGTTCTTTTGCCTGAGAGTTTTTGGGAATCACCTTCGGCGGCGAAGCATACTAAAGGCTTTCGCACTCTCCCAGCGGATGCGCCACTGTACGGGTTTTAAGCCATTTTGTCAAATTTTGAACCCGACGTCCAGCCCCTGCATGGATGATGTTTTTTATCAAAAACATGAATAACATTCATGAACAACAAAAACATGTTAAATGTGTTTAATGGCAGATCATATCGCCAAGGCCACAGCCAAACGTGGTGTTAATGTGTACACGCCATTCCAACTGGCACTGGCCAAAACATGCTCTTGCATCCGCCGCGTCACACTGGCCAAATTCAGCTTACCATCGGCAGGCAAAGTCAACTCGGCCACATCCAATGCATACAAAGTAAAAGTATAGCTGTGAACCAACGAATCATTCCACGGGGGGCATGGGCCATCATAACCATAGTAGTCGCCTTCCATGTCATGATCCCCCGCAAACCAATGGGTATAATCGTTGATGCCTTGGCGCATCGATGATGCTTTCAAACCCGCCACCACGGGGCCAGCCTTACCTTTTGGGGTGACTTCATGAGAAAATTGCCCCACTTGAAACTCTCGGGTTTCGGCCGGAATATTGATCAAGACCCAATGGCTGAAATCGGTACGCGGCAGTTCGGCAGGCACTTCGCGGTCGGTTTGATTCACATCTTTGGGGTCAGTCGGCGCGGTGGCATCGATACACAACATGACAAAAGATTGGGTGTGCTCAGGTACATCTGTCCATGAAAAGTGCGGGCTTTTATTGGATGACAATTTAACGCGTGTTTTCTCATCCATTTGGGCAAAGGCAAATTCTGGTGGAATCACCCCTTTGTTTGGAAAACTATCGCTGTGCAATTTCATGGCATTATCCTTTCATGGTTTCAAGGAGGCATGAGTAACGATTGCGCCCAACAAAGCAACGCAGACATCACCACACCGAGATATACACATTATACGGCGAATCAATGACATACGCATGTCCAAAAAAGTGCAAATTTTGACCAGCATGCTGCTGTTATGCCGTGGTTTTGAGCCAAAAAGTAACAGGGCCATCATTGACCAAAGACACCTGCATGTCAGCTGCAAAAACACCTGTTTGCACAGTTTGATGCAGCACTCGGGCTTTATTCACCCAATCATTGTACAAATCACGCGCCAAATCAGGTGCAGCGGCGGGCGTGAAACTGGCACGCGTGCCGCTGTTGGTGTCGGCTGCAAGGGTGAATTGAGACACGATGAGCAAACCGCCATTCACATCCGTCACGCTGCGGTTCATTTTGCCGTTGTCATCCGAAAACATGCGATACGCCAATACTTTTTTGAGTAATTTATCGCCCACCGCAGGCGTGTCGCCTTTTTCGGCGCATAAAAACACGAGCAAACCCACGTCAATTGCACCGACGATTTGATTGTCTACCTCGACCGAGGCTTTTTTGACGCGTTGGAGAAGGGCAATCATTCCATTAACTTTTAAGCTCTTGAGTGATTTTTGACAACAAAGGTTTAAGTGCACTTTCCAAACGTTGGACATGCTCGTTCAACCATTGTGTCGCCGCTTGCCAATGATCAGGATTGTAACCGTCAATATCGCAAGCGTATTGCACCCGTGATGAAATTTTGTCATCCAAGCGCTTCCACGTCAATGCTGCACCAAAACGCTGTTCAATCTCTGATTTATGCTGTAACAACACATCAAAAATGCGTTTGTTTTCATCAGCATTGGCACGAGACATATTCCACTCAACACGAATTTGTTTTTGCCCAAAAATCAGGGTATATGAACAACCACGAATACCAGAGCCCGCAGATAACCAGTGGTCATAAGTAGGACTAATGTTGTTATATAACGCACAGTTGCTCTGCTTAAAGACTTCTAATAATTGCTCCCAAAATGCGTGACGAATACTGTGGCGTTTTTTAAGTGTTACTTCAGTGATTTTTTCTTCTGCCTCTTTGGCGGACAAACCTATCATCAACTCTTTGGTTTCAGGGGTTGGAATGACTTGCTCCACATTGAGCAATAATTGCTCACCCAAAGCATAAGGTGTAACCTTGAAACAAGCCACATCCACGCCTTTTTCAAGTAGCCACAACGCAGTACTGGTCACCTCTTTACGAAAATATGCCGCCACCAAAATAATACGCTGATGGTTGCCGACATTGATTCTTAGGTCGTCCACATCAGGAACGTCTAAAAACTCACACAGCAATTGCTGTGCATCGCCCTCAATCGAGTAACGAGCAAGATACTTTTGATAAATCGAAATGATTTCTTGCTTAGTCGATGACGCAAAGTAAGAGGCATACTTTAGTGCCTGCCAGACCACATCTTTACCGCTATCGTCCAGCTTATTTTCAATCACTACCAAGTTGCCGTCTTTATCAATCGCAAGTAAATCCAACCGTTCGCGCGTTTCATCAAAGCCATCAAACTCTTTTTGAATAATGAGTAGCTCTTCGCCTAACGCATTGGGTTGATGTGCCAGCCACTCTTGCAAATGATAACGTTCGGTAAATCCCAACTCGTTGAATCGCTTAATTTGCAAGGGTATAATTCGATTGTTTTGTGCGTTGATTTGATACACGTTATCGCCTTTTTATTCGGTAAAAGTTACTTTTGCAAACCGTCGCTTACCGACTTGCATCAAGTACTCTCCCGCCGCCAATTTCAGCGTTTTGTCTTTCATAACAACGCCGTCCAGCTTAAAACCGCCTTGGTCAATTGCACGGTTGGCTTCGGATGCCGACTCGACCAAGCCTGCGGCTTTTAAGATGCCACCGAGCGTTGACGTGGCAGGCGATGACTCAACCGTGACGCTCGGCACATCATCAGGCACGCCGCCTTTGGCGCGGTGATTGAATGCGTTCAAAGCCTCATCAGCGGCGGTTTGCGAGTGAAAACGCGTGACGATTTCTTGCGCGAGTGCAACTTTGGCATCGCGTGGATTGCGCCCACCTGCAATTTCATTTTTCAAAGCGGCGATGGTTTCAATGGATTTGAAGGACAATAAATCGTACCATGTCCACATCATGTCATCTGAAATGCTCATGACCTTGCCAAACATGTCATTCGGCGCTTCGGTGATGCCGATGTAATTGCTTTTCGATTTGGACATTTTTTCAACGCCATCCAAACCCACCAACAATGGCATGGTCAAAATACATTGGGGCTCTTGGCCATATTCTTTTTGTAACGCACGCCCCACCAACAGGTTAAATTTCTGATCCGTACCGCCAAGTTCAAGGTCTGATTGCAGTGCCACAGAATCGTAACCTTGCATCAATGGGTACAAAAATTCATGCACTGAAATGGGGATGCCGCCGTTGTAGCGTTTGGTGAAATCATCACGTTCAAGCATCTGTGCCACCGTGTAGCGTGAGGCAAGCTGAATCATGCCTCGCGCGCCCAAAGGATCACACCACTCGCTGTTGTAACGAATTTCAGTTTTTGCGGGGTCAAGAATCAAAGCGGCTTGTTTATAGTAGGTTTCAGCATTGACCTTGATTTGCTCTGGGGTCAACGGTGGGCGCGTCGCGTTACGCCCAGATGGATCGCCAATCATGGATGTGAAGTCACCGATGAGAAAAATCACGGTGTGTCCAAGGTCTTGCAATTGACGCAGCTTGTTCAACACAACCGTGTGCCCGAGGTGAATATCGGGCGCAGTTGGATCTAAACCCAATTTGATGCGCAAAGGCACACCCGTCGCAGCACTTTTGGCCAGTTTTTGCACCCAATCGGCTTCAACCAACAGCTCATCGCAACCGCGTTTGGTGATGGCGAGGGCTTGTTGAACGGCTTCGGTGATTGGGTATTGCGGTGCTTTTGCGGGAAGGGTATCTGAGGTCGTCATAGGTGTGTTTTAGTGGCTCAATCGGTGTTGGCATTGAGCGGTCATTGAAAGAATGGCGTATTGTACCAAGCACCGCCCAGTTTACCAAGTGTTGCCGTTCGCTTTGATCTGCTTTCGCGACAGAATACGCATCTATCGTTTACAATTGAGCCCATATGAGAGTTCATATGAAAAAGCAATGGCTGACTTTTTCACAACCATCTGACGACTTATTTTGAGGCACCTTGTGAGCACAAACCATCTTTTATCTGATTACACCCCCTATCCTTTTCACATTCACACCACGGCGCTTTTGTTTGATCTCTCGCCTGAACGAACCACGGTCACATCGTGGTTGGACTTTGAACGCAAAGCGGGTACGCAAGCCATGGTATTGGATGGCGAACACATTGAGCTGATTGCGGTTTCTTTGAATGACGTGGCTTTGGTTGCCGATGTCGACTACAGCCTCAGTGCGACCCAATTGACATTACATGCTTTACCTGAGAGCGGCGTGCTGTCGATTGTCACGGCATGCACGCCATCAAGCAACACCAGTTTGTCGGGCTTATTCACAACGGGTGCGCATTTGATGACCCAATGCGAAGCGGAGGGGTTTCGCCGCATGACCTATTTCCCCGATCGTCCCGATGTGTTGTCGACGTACACCGTGACATTATTGGCCGACAAAACCCGCTTTCCCGTGTTGTTGGCCAATGGCAATTTAATCGAAGTACGGGATGTGGAGAACGGCGGCCACATGACGGTTTGGAATGATCCCTTCCCAAAACCATCGTATTTGTTCGCGTTGGTTGCGGGTCAGTTGGCGTGCTTGGAAGAAACAATTGTACAAGACGGGCAATCAAAACTGTTGCAAGTGTATGTGGAGGCCCATGATGTGCCCAAGGCTCAATTTGCGATGGATAGCCTAAAAGCCTCCATCCGTTGGGACAAAAAACGTTACAACCTGCCATTGGATTTGGAACGATTCATGATCGTCGCCACCTCCGATTTCAACATGGGCGCAATGGAAAACAAGGGTTTGAATATTTTCAATACCAAGTTTGTGCTTGCACACCCTGACACCGCCACCGATGTGGATTTTGAAAATGTCGAGGCTGTGGTCGGACACGAGTACTTTCACAACTGGACGGGCAACCGTGTGACCTGCCGTGATTGGTTTCAGCTCAGTTTAAAAGAAGGTTTGACCGTTTACCGCGATCAAGAGTTTTCCAGCGATCAGCTGGCCGAAGGCTTGTCCGAAACCGCCGCGGCCAGCGCACGTGCAGTCAAGCGCATCGATGATGTGAGCAATTTGCGCACCGCGCAATTCGCAGAAGATGCAGGCCCGATGGCGCACCCGATTCGCCCTGTGGCTTACGAAGAAATCAATAATTTTTACACCATGACCGTGTATGAAAAAGGCGCAGAAGTGGTGCGCATGTACGAGACGTTGTTGGGTCGCGAAGGCTTTCGCAAAGGCATGGATTTGTATTTTGAACGCCATGATGGCACAGCAGTCACATGCGATGATTTTCGAGCGGCGATGGCCGATGCGAATGGGGTGGATTTGAGCCAATTCGGTCGCTGGTATGAGCAAGCGGGCACGCCCACCGTGAGCGTCAATGGCACATACGATGCCACGGCGCGCACCTACACATTGAGCCTCACGCAAAACAACCCTGCGGTGGGCATTGAGCTGCAACAAGCCCATTTGCTTAAACTGCCTTTGCACATCCCGTTCAACATTGGTTTGCTGGCATCCAGCAGCAGCGGTGCCATACAGGCGGGTGACGATTTACCGCTGCGCCTTGCAGGTCAAACTGAGGCAGCAACCAGCACATTGACCCTGCCTTTCACCGAATCCACACAAACATTTGTGTTCACCGACATCCCATGCGCACCCGTACCATCATTGAACCGTCAATTCAGTGCACCCGTGTTGATTCATTTCAACCACAGCGATGATGATTTGAATTTTTTATTGCAGCATGACAACGACGCCTTCAATCGGTGGGATGCGGCTCAGCAAGTTTACACGCGTTGCATTTTAAACAACATGCACAACCCCGATGCTGCCGTATTCAGCACCGCTCAACTCAACACACTGGGCGAATTGCTGCGCAGCGCCGACCTCAGCCCCGCTTACCGCGCACAGTTGCTCACTTTGCCCAGCCATGCGTTCCTCGCTCAATTGATCAGCCGCATGCAAGCACTTGATCCACAAGCCCTACATGCCGCCCGCCAACGTGCAAACGATGCATTGGCCACTCATTTTGAAAGCACCTGGCACACGCTGTACAACCAGCTCAACAACAACCAAGCTTATGTTTACACCGGTGCCGCAGCGGGTCAACGCGCACTGAAAAACCTTGCCCTGCGCCAACTGGCCACAGCAAACAAGGAAACGGTTACGTTGGTTCAAAAGCAATACGACACCACCGACAACATGACCGACCGCATCGCGGCACTGAGCACCGCCGTCAATCACTTCCCCGCTGCAGCCACAGACATGCTCGCCGATTTTTACCAACGTTATGCCAACGAAGCATTGGTCATCGACAAATGGTTTGCTGTTCAGGCCGCCAACAGCCATGCTTCACATGCCACATTGATGACGGTTTTGGACGATTTACTCAATCACCCTGCATTCATCAACCCCAATCCAAACCGCATGCGTGCTTTGATTTTCATGTTCTGCAACGCCAACCCACATCACTTTCATCACATCGACGGCAGAGGCTATGATTTTTGGGCGAAACACGTGCTTGACATTGACCAGAAAAACCCACAGGTCAGCTCACGTTTGGCACGCAGCTTGGAACATTGGCGTGATTACGCTGAACCACACCGCAGTTTGATGCAAGCCGCTTTACAAAAAGTGGCAGAGAGTCAAACCTTGTCTCAAGATGTGCGTGAAATCATCAGTAAAGCGTTGGGCTAGGCGCCACACAACCAAGCTGAAACGCCAAGAAAAAACCCCGCTGCAAAAAACAGCGGGGTTTTATTTCAACACGAACCTTATTTGCCCATGTCAACTAACTTGGCCTCAATTGTCACTCGGCGATTGGGTTGCAAGCAAGCAATCAAAGCAGGTCGAGCCAAAGACGACGAGCAAGACACCACGGGGTTTGCCTCACCAGCTCCCATGGCTTGCACTGCGTTGGCCTTCACACCTTGACCAACCAAATAGGCTTTAATCGTATTGGCGCGTCGTTGCGACAAACGGAAATTGGCTTCATCCGAACCAATTCGATCCGTATAGGCCGTCACTTGAAGCACGTAATCGCGTTTGCTGTCCCGAACCATTTGTGCAAAATGATTCAACTGTTGGCGACCTGAGTCATTCAAATCCGCTGCAGAAAATTTATTGAAAGGAAACAAAGCATCTGCTGACAAAGTTAAATTCATGGGTTCTGCTGCCGCAGTGGCCGCACTTGCAACTTGCGTTGGACACACGGCACGATCAGACACTGCTTTCCAATAAAAACTTTGAGCCAGTTTGTCTTTATCAAACACCACTTTGTATAAACAAGTGTCCACACGCGTACCACCTTGTGCATCAGCAACAGGGAAATGAAACAAGTAGTCCCACTCACGCACCCTAAAACCTTCAGAGAAAATCGGATGCTCAATTAACGCCATGATCTGATCACGCGTCATACCTGATCGAATTTTGGACAAGTTTTCCAAATTTGGATATCGCCCATCTTTAATCCACGCGGCTGTCACTTCAGGAAAAACTGGCTTATCCGTCGTCCCTTGGTCTGTGATTTCAGACAAACCAGCCCTTGCAACCATTGACAACCCCAGACCAAAAATCAACCCCAAGGCCACCACTGTTTTTTTCGTATACCTATTCACGGCATTTCCTTTATTTGAATACTTGACTATCTAGTTTTTACGGGTGAGAACCCGTCGAAAGAAAGGCTCTCACCATGGACTCATTTAGAGCGATTACCAATGGAAACCTGCACCCACAGATGCGCCAAATTGCTTTTGCGTATCCCCCGTCACTGTTGCACGGACAACCCACTTGCCATTGTCAGTGACCTTAGACAAGCCCACAGCCATAGCAGTCTGACCATTGTAAGTACCCACAGATGCACCAACCATGCCTTTACCTGGGAAGATCGACTGCGGAATGGTGGCCGCCGCCATCGCCGCCGCAGTACCTGCTGAAGCAAGATTACTTGACTTATTGATCGAATTGGTCAAATCACCTTTCAAGTCTTTCAACTGATTCACATTCACCGCATCAGTGCCATTGACACCCTCAGCCACATTGGTGATCCGACGCTCATTACCCTCGGAACCGACCGACACCGTATTGGCCTCATTCGCCACCGAATTCGACCCCAAAGCCACGGAGTTCGCAGCCGAAGCGGTTGCGCTCGTACCCATCGCCAACGAATTGCTTGCATTGGTTGTCGTGACAGCGCCATTACCCATGGCCACCGAATTGTCGCCATTGGCCACTGAATTAGGCCCGATCGCCACAGAGTTATTGCCCACAGCTTGCGCACCCGCCTCAGTTGAATTGGCTTGGAAATACTTCGTACCTTCATTATTGATGACATTGACCGTCGTAGACAACGAAGACACTGAAGTCGACAACGAAGCCACCGCGCTGTTGGTCGAACTCAAGCCAGTTGAAGTCAAAGTAGACAACGAAGCAATCGCACTGCCCGTCACCGTCGACAACGAAGCAATCGAACTGTTCGAGGTACTCAAAGTCGTCGAAGCCATTGCAGACACCACCGTCGACAAGGACGCAATTGAACTGCCCGTCACCGTCGACAACGAAGCAATTGAACTACCCGTCGCAGTCGACAACGAAGCAATCGAACTGTTCACAGTACTAAAGCCTGAAGAAGTCGCAGTCGACAACGAAGCAATTGTGCTGTTCGCCGTACTCAAAGTCGTCGAAGCCATCGCTGAAACGGTCGTTGACAAAGAAGCCACTGCGGAATTAACAGAACTCAAACCAGTCGAAGTCGAAGTCGACAACGAAGCCACAGTCGAATCCACCGTACTAAAGCCCGTTGAAGTCGCAGTCGACAACGAAGCAATCGAACTACCGGTCACTGTTGACAACGAAGCAATTGTGCTATTTGCTGTACTCAAAGTCGTCGAAGCCATCGTAGACACCGCAGTTGACAACGAAGCAATCGAACTACCGGTCACTGTTGACAATGAAGCCACTGTCGAATCCACCGTACTAAAGCCCGTCGAGGTCGAAGTTGACAACGAAGCAATCGAACTGTCTACCGTACTCAAACCAGTCGAAGTCGAAGTCGACAACGAAGCCACTGTCGAATCAACCGTACTAAAGCCCGTTGAAGTCGCAGTTGACAACGAAGCAATCGAACTACCGGTCGCTGTTGACAACGAAGCCACAGTCGAATCAACGGTACTAAAGCCCGCCGAAGTCGC
>ERZ724525.157-NODE-157-length-34835-cov-9.380075_pt1 | contig 34835 bp, 28 predicted proteins | sample MGYA00376058_ERZ724525 | MGnify/ENA primary metagenome ERZ724525 (study PRJEB28724, sample SAMN07190888) | wastewater metagenome | isolation source: influent of sewage treatment plant in Hong Hong | place: USA: Christiansburg, Virginia | collected 2016-03-01 ... | reverse complement strand
GCCGCTCCAAAGGCTTTGGCTTTGTAGAAATGGGAAATGATGCCGAGGCACAAGCCGCCATTCAGGGCATGAATGGTCAGCCACTGGGCGGTCGTAGCATCGTGGTCAACGAAGCACGCCCCATGGAGCCCCGTCCTCCTCGTACTGGCGGCTTTGGCGGTGGCAACCGCGAAGATGGCTACGGTGGTGGTGGCGGCGGCTATGGCGGCGGCCGTAGTGAAGGTGGCTACAACCGTGGTGGCGGCGAAGGTGGCGGTGGCTACGGTGGCCGCAGCGATGGAGGATTCCGCAGCCCCTACGGCTCAGGCCCACGTAATGGTGGTCGCGGCGGCTATGGCGGTGGTGATAACCGCGGCGAATAAATCTCACCGCTCATCGCAAATAAAAAAAGGCACCGTTAAGTGCCTTTTTTATTACTCTTGATATTTGAAATGTATAGTCAATTATCGCTAATGCATTAACTTCAATCCTGTTTCAGATAACGGGGTTTTCTCATTTTCCCCTGTGCCATCTTGTCCCAGATCCATGCCGGAAGCAGCCGCATCACCCACCCGGCAATACCCATCTGCCAGGGAATCACCACATATCGCGCCTTGCGTTCAATCACGTGACAAGCACGCCTCGCAAACTCAGGAGGTGTAAGTAAAAAAGGCATGGGATAGGGATTGCTTTGCGTCAAAGGAGTATCAATATAACCAGGCAATAAACTGGTTACAGACACCCCTGTTTTCTGCAGTTCTACGCGCAAACTTTCGCAGTAAGAAATAGCCGCAGCCTTACTCGCTGAATATGCTGCATGTCCGGGTAAGCCACGAATACCAGCCACGCTGCATATCCCCACAAGTCGTCCAGAACCTCGCACCACCATAGGGGCAATAAATGGCTGAAAGCTGGCCGCCAGCCCCATGGCGTTGCAAGCGAGCACCTGCTGCATCACATCAAGGTCTTCGCGTCGCGAGGTGTCCACGCCCCAGCTGATGCCTGCATTGGCAATCACAATGTCGGGCAGACCTTGCCGCTCCAGACATGCCTGCCCCGCATGGCAAGCGCTATCGATGACCGATACATCCGCCTCATAGACTGCATAGCGCTGCTCATCCATGCCTAGAGACTGCGCCCATTGCTCAATGACCTGAGTGCGTCTGGCCACCAATGCCAATGACCAGCCGAGCTGATAGTAGTGCAGAGCCAGTGCCTGACCAATGCCGCTAGAGGCACCCGTGATGTAGACCAGCCCCGGCTTTGTCATTGTTACTTAGCCTTGCCCGGCTCAATCACACCCTTGACACGGCCCTGCATCTGCAAGATCTGATCAAGGTGGTGGTACTGCATGCTGTCACCGGTAAATTTATCGCTGCCACGGGTCATGACCACAGGCTTGTTGGTGCTGACGCGTTCTTCATTGGGCCAAATTTGCAGGAACTCACTTTCAAGCTGCATGGCAGGTAATGCCTTCTGGTTGGCGCGTGCAGCCATGGGCTCGCGCGTGATGATGGCCTGACCAAACATTTGAATTTCCGAGCCATCGCCGTTGCTCAAGGCGCGATTGGAGCGACCTACGGTTTTACGCCCGTCCGGCGTAAAGCTCAGCATGCGCGCATCGTCAACTTCCAGCGTATCGGTGTCCGGAAAGTGCTCACCCGCTGTACCACTCAAACGACTTTTGAGCCGCCCTGACGCTTCGAAATTCTTGATGACAAAGTCCTTTAAAAAATAGTCCGGGTCATGCTGCAGCACTCTCTCAGTACCGACTGCAATGGGCTTGGGGGCGTTGCGCACCAACCACCAAGTGCCTAGCGCCAGCAGGCCCATGATGAGCACTGGCAAGTACATCGAGGCCTTATCGCCCACACGGCGCCAATTCGCAATCATGAGCCATACCCCGCCAGCAGACCTGCGTAAGCACCATTGGCCGCCAGCAACAGGTCGCAAAACTGCCGCACCGCGCCATCTCCACCGCACCGACTGCTGACCCAGTCCGCAGCATGCAGAGCTTCGTCGTGTGCATTGGCCGGAGCGCAGGCAAAACGGCTACGTCGCATGACAGGAAGATCAGGCCAGTCGTCACCCATGGCTGCTGCCTGGCCCCATTGCAAACCTAACTCGGCCAGAATGGACTCGGCAGCAGGCACTTTGTCTTCGGTACCAAAGCGCGCATGTTCAATGCCCAGCTGCTTCAGGCGCAAACGCAGCGGTGCGGAGTCGCGCCCCGTCACCACAGCAGGTGTGATACCCGCCTTTTGCAGCATTTTCAGGCCATGACCATCCAGCGTATGAAAGCGCTTAAGCACCTCGCCTTCGCCAGAGAAGTACAAACCGCCATCGGTCAGCACGCCATCCACATCAAAGAAGACGACGCGAACCTCTTGCGCCTTGAGCAGCAGTTGCGGGTCCCATTGCTGGCCGGGGGTCAGAGCAGGTCGGTTCATCAAATCACCTTGGCACGCATCAAGTCACGGATATGTACCACGCCCTGCAGTTGTTTGCGCTCATCCGTGACAAGCACGGCCGTTACACCACTCTCTTCCATCATGCGAGCGGCAGCAACAGCCAGCAGGTCAGGCTTGATGGTCAAAGGATTGGCGTGCATCACATCTTGCGCAGTCTGGGTGCGCAGGTCGATGCCCGCCTCAACACAGCGGCGCAAATCACCGTCTGTGAAGATGCCAAGCAGCTCGCCCCCAGCATTGACCACAGCAGAGCAGCCGAGTCCCTTGGCACTCATTTCACGCATCAGCGCTACGGTACTAACGTCTTGTGCGACCTGAGGCACATCTGCCCCATGGCGCATCACATCTCGCACATGAGTCAGCAGACGACGGCCCAGCGCGCCACCGGGATGCGAGCGGGCAAAGTCTTCGGCACCAAAGCCTCGTGCATCCAGCAGAGCGACCGCCAGTGCATCGCCCATGGCCAGTTGCGAGGTGGTGCTGGCAGTCGGTGCCAGATTCAACGGGCAGGCTTCTTTATCGACACGGGTGTCCAGCACCCAGTCTGCGTGCTTAGCCAATGTGGATTGCAGCCCGCCAGTAACTGCAACCAGTGGCACGCCCATGCGTTTGATGGCGGGCAAAACGCCTGTCAGCTCATCCGTCTCACCGCTGTTCGACAGTGCCAGCACCAGATCATCGGCCGTCAGCATGCCAAGATCGCCATGGCTTGCTTCCGCCGGGTGCACAAAGAAGGAGGGCGTACCTGTCGATGCCAGCGTTGCGGCGATCTTGCGGCCCACATGACCGCTCTTGCCCATACCCATGACCACCACACGGCCTGGCAGTTGCAGCACGCGCTGCACAACCTCGGTGAATGCGCCGTTGAGGCGAGCGGACATGGCACGCAAGGCATCCGCCTCAATATCCAGAGCCTCACGGGCCAAGTTCAGGGCACGCGGTGCGTCGATCAGTCGCGAATGGGCAGCATCAGAATTCATAGTTGGATTTTAGCCAGCCCGCACCGACCAGCCTGTGGACAACATCCCTTTTGCCTGCATTTTGCAGCATGAACCCATACACTGACCTCCGTTCCGAATCCCTGAGACCGCCCCATGCAAACCTCTACCAGCGTCAACGACTATCTGCGTGACCACATCCGTACCGTGTCGGATTGGCCAGCTCCGGGCGTGCAATTTCGCGACATCACGCCTTTGCTGCAGGACCCCAAGGTCTTCCGCGTACTGACAGACGCCTTTGTCCAGCGCTATATGGACCCAGCGCTGCGCCCCGATGTGGTCGCCGGCCTGGATGCACGAGGCTTCATTCTGGGAGCGGTGATCGCGCACGAGCTGAACGTGGGCTTCATCCCCATCCGCAAAAAAGGCAAGCTGCCTTTTACTACGGTGGAAGAAACCTATGAGCTGGAATATGGCAGTGCCACCGTGGAGTTGCATACCGATGCGGTCAAACCCGGCCAGCGCGTGCTGCTGATTGATGACCTGATTGCCACTGGCGGCACCATGATGGCCGGCAAGAAGTTGCTGGAAAAACTGGGAGCCATCGTGGTGGAAGGCGCTGCCATTGTGGACCTGCCAGAACTAGGCGGCTCCAAACACCTCAAGGACAGTGGCTTGCCCTTATTCACGCTAGTCGACTTCGCCGGACACTGAGCCCAGACGCAAGCGCCAGGGACTTAGCGCAGCTCTCCGTACTGCGTCACGCCCAGAGAGCCGAGACCAGACACAGCGAATTCGCCACCCTCTTCATGCCCGGAACCCGGGCCCAGCAAGGGCGCGCGGCGCGACGGAGGCATACCGGCAAGCGTCGCACCAGACTGCGCCACGGCTTGCTTGAAGGCATCCATTTCCAGCGAATCAATGGGCTCGAAAGCACGGCCGGCAAACGCGGGTTGCGCAGCGGCGACGGGCACTTGTCTCTGCGCTGGTACAGGTCCAGCCGCATGGCTGCCCTGTGACGCTGCAAAATTCGGCACCGGTGCGGCCTGAATCTGTCCGTTAACCCGCCAGTACACGGCATGAACGCCCGCTTCCATGCGGGTTCTGGCCAGTTCGGCGATCAGGGCTTCAATGCTTCTTTGCTGCGAGGCATCTGCCGCATAGGCCGGAGCCAGATCAACCATGACGACAAAGCGCTGTCCACTGCTGTCGAGCGAAAGCACCTTGAATTTGTAGCCTGCGGAGAGAATGCCGACCCGCACCATGGCTTCACGCACGATGACATACAACTGCTCCCGCCTTGCCGAGCGCTCTCTGCGCTGCGTCTGGCGCGCGCCCGACTCATCCTCGTGGCGAGGCGCTTGCGTGCCACCGTCTTGGCGAGACCCGCGAGAAAACCATCGAAACAGGGACATGAGCACACTCGTTTAAGCAAAGGTTACAACAAGACACATTCTGCCTCCAGGCCAGAGACAGCTTGCATCATTTGCTGAAATATTAGCCTGTGTCCGACATAGATCAAGCACAAAATCCAGAGCAAACGCTAAATTTCGACCTATTAAGTACTGGCGACGCGGCGTCGGCTATCACCGGCACGGCGAGCCAGCACCTGGCCTGCCATGGTGACCAGAGCCAGACCCAGAACGGGCTGACGATTGGCCAGCTCCGTAAAACGCATTGCTGTCAGGCACCACAGCCGACTAGGCGCTGCAGCCTGAACCGTAGCGCGGCGCGGACGGTGGGCAAAGAATGCGCCTTCACCCACGATAGAGCCGGGTCCGACCAGCGCGAGGCGAATTCTTTCTTTGGCATCCTGATAGTGGACGCTCAACGAGCCGTACTCCACCATGTAAAGGTTGCGATCCAGCGCACCTTCGGCAAACAAAACCTCACTGGCCGCAAGCGTGATCGGCTGCAGATACGGTGCCAGCAACTCCCACTGAGCTGCAGTGAGCATGCTTTGCGCGGTATCAGTGGCAACTGACGTTGTCATCGCCTGAATCAGCGCCGACAAGTCTTTAGATGTTGAAGCAGACATAAGCAATGGTTAGATCGCGACCGCCGCATGCAATCAGAGCGGGCAACTCTTGATCAGCAACATGGCCACTCATGGATAGAACAAATTCATTGTGCCATGGCACACCATTAACGCAGGGTGAATGCTAAGTGACTCTGGCAATCCCGCCAATCACTTACTAGGCAGAGTTACCTTAACTGACTCAAAGTGTCTGCATTTGCATGAGCAACAGCAAAAAAGGATCGATAAATCGATCCTTTTTTGATAGCTACTAGCGCTTTACTCATAATGAAAAGTGCTGCATTTGACTAAAAATTCAACCGTGAATCAACCGTTCGCGCGCTTTTGCAGAATTTCGAAGGCGGGCAGCGTTTTGCCTTCCAGCACTTCGAGGAAGGCACCGCCGCCGGTGGAGATGTAGCCCACCTTGTCTTCGATGTTGTACTTGGCAATGGCCGCCAGCGTATCGCCACCGCCAGCAATACTAAAGGCGCTGGACTCCGCCACAGCCGTGGCGATGGCCTTGGTGCCACCGGCGAACTGATCGAACTCGAACACGCCCACAGGGCCATTCCAGACGATGGTGCCAGCCTTCTTCAACTGTTCGGCCAGCTTGGCAGCCGTTTCTGGGCCAATGTCCAGAATCATGTCGTCATCTTCAACTTCGGTGGCCTTCTTCACCGTGGCGGGTGCATCTGCAGCAAAAGTCTTGGCAGTCACCACATCGGTGGGCACGGGCACATCAGCACCGCGTGCCGCCATGGCGTCGATCACGGCCTTGGCGTCAGCCACCAGATCGGCTTCAGCCAGAGATTTACCGATCTTCAGGCCAGCAGCCAGCATGAAGGTGTTGGCAATGCCGCCGCCCACGATCAGCTGATCGACCTTGTCGGCCAGCGACTTGAGGATGGTCAGCTTGGTCGAGACCTTGGAGCCGGCCACGATGGCAGCCAGAGGGCGCGCAGGCGCAGCCAGCGCCTTGGTGATGGCATCAATCTCTGCGGACAGCAGAGGGCCGGCGCAGGCGATGGGGGCGTACTCGGCGATGCCGTAAGTCGTGCCTTCCGCGCGGTGGGCGGTGCCAAAGGCGTCGTTCACGAAGATGTCGCACAGCTTGGCCATCTTCTGTGCCAGTTCGGGCTTGTTCTTCTTCTCACCCACATTCACGCGGCAGTTTTCCAGCAGCACGACCTGGCCTGCAGCCACTTGCACGCCATCCACCCAGTTGGCAACCAGAGGCACGTCACGGCCCAGCAGCTCGGACAGGCGCTTGGCCACGGGAGCCAGCGAGTCTGCAGGCTTGAATTCGCCTTCGGTGGGACGTCCAAGGTGGCTGGTCACCATCACGGCGGCTCCGGCCTTCAGCGCCATTTCAATCGCAGGCACAGAGGCACGCACGCGGGTGTCCTCGGTGATTTCACCGGCGTCGTTCAGGGGAACGTTCAGGTCGGCACGAATGAAAACGCGTTGACCCTGGACTTTGTCCTGGGCGCACAGATCGGAGAAACGGATGATATTCATGCAGCAAAAAAGCGACCCGAAAGTCGCCCATACAAAGGTTGGAAAACAAAAAATCTGCCGGTATTTTAGGGTGTTCAACCTGTTAAGTGCATGCGTTTACCCGCTTACTCGACTCAAAAACAGGAGCATCACTCGCTCGTGGTAACTGGGTTTCAGGCCATTCGCCTGCAACTCACAAGAAAACAGGAGCACTGAGCTCCTGTATATCTAGCGATGGGGCTACCAGCCCCATCCAATGTGCAACGGCAGATAGATCGCCATGCCCAAAGCGATGGTCCCCAAAATGCTGCGCTTGTAAAAAAAGTACACCACTGCGGCCGCTAATGCAGGCAGCCGCGCGTCGGCAAAGCTGCTGATGAGCTGGCCGTTGCTCATCACAATCTCGGGAGCAATCACGGCTGCAAGGGCCGCCAGCGGCGCGTACTTAAGGCCGCGCTTGAGCCAGTTGGGCAGGGGTACTTCCTGCTCGGGAATCATGAAGAAGGCGCGCGTCACCAAGGTGATGATGGCCAGGCCAATGCAGGCAATGACGATCCAGAAGCTGCTCATCATGACCGGCTCTCCTTGTCCGTGACTGCAGGCAGCTGGCTCGCCTGCTTTTGCAGCTGCTCGGCCACCAGGCCCGCTGCAACGGCAGCCGCAATCGCCACCAGAATATTGAGCTTGAGCGGCAGCGCAAACGCCGCCACCGCCGCCGTGCAGGCCACCACGGAAGCCACCCAGGTCGCGCGATCATTGAGCATGGACAGCAGCACGCCCAGCAGCGCCAGCACGCCAGCAAAGCCCAGCCCCCAGGACAGCGGAATCTGATCAGCCAGAAAAATGCCCAGCGTGGATGGAATCTGCCAGGCCACCCAGTTGGTCATTGCGGCACCCCAGAAGTAGGGCAGTTGCTCTGGCTGCGGCTTGGCATCGGGGTAGCGGCGCATGAAGTTCACAAAAATCACGTCCCCGCTGAAGTAGGCTGCCGTCAAACGATGGCGCAGGCTCAGGTGCGAAAAATAGCTTCGCCACATGCTCGACAGAATCACAAAGCGCAGGTTCACGCAGATGGCCGTGAACCAAACCACCCACAGCGGCGCACCCACGGCAATCAGGGGCAGAACGGCCAGCTGGGCGCTGCCTGCATAGGCGGTAAAACCCATGAAAAGCGCCAGGGGCACAGACAGGCCACTTTTGACCATGGCCACGCCGGTGACCAGGCCCCAGGCCGCAATGCCCAGCGCCGTGCCGCTCATCTCTTTGGCGCCCAGCCAGAAGAAGGGGTCTTTAACTATCGATTTCGCACGCTGGCTCAGCGTAAGCGCACTGGCCGTCATACCTTTTCGGAGCCCTCGCCCAGCACCACGCCTGCAGGCAGCTCAAAGCCACGCAGAAAATCACCAGCAGCCAGGCGCTTGCCGCCCGCACGCTGCAGCAGCTGCATATTGAGGACGCCGCTGCCGCAGGCCACGCGCACGCCTTGCGCATCGGCAGATAGCACAGTGCCAGCTTCGCCTGAGCCCTCTTCCGCCACAGCAGCCCAGACCTTGATAGCTTCGCTGCCCAGACTGGTTGCCCCACCGGGGAAGGGATTGAAGGCACGCAGGCGGCGAGCGATGACTTCGGCGCTTTCGCTCCAGTCAATCAGGCTCTCGGCCTTTTCAATTTTGTGAGCGTAAGTCACGCCTTCGGCGGGCTGGGGCGTGCGATTGAGGCCACCGCAGGCGGCCAGCTCCAGTGCTTCCACAATCAGACGGCCACCGAGTTCGGCCAGCTTGTCGTGCAGGCTGGCCGTGGTGTCGTCGGCGGCGATGGGCAAGCGCTCAACCAAGCACATATCGCCGGTATCCAGCCCCGCATCCATCTGCATGATGGTAACGCCTGTCTCGGCATCGCCCGCTTCAATCGCTCGGTGGATGGGCGCAGCACCGCGCCAGCGCGGCAGCAGGCTGGCATGAATATTCAGGCAACCCAGGCGCGGGGTATCGAGCACCCATTGCGGCAGGATCAAACCGTAAGCGGCCACCACCATCACATCAGCCTGAGCGGCATCAATCGCGGCCTTGGCGGCAGCGGCTTCTTCGGGGTACTTGCCATCCAGGCGCAGGCTCATGGGCTGGGCGACGGCAATGCCATGCTCCAGCGCGCATTGCTTGACGGGGGAAGCTTGCAGCTTCATGCCGCGCCCTGCGGGGCGATCAGGCTGGGTCAAGACCAGCGGCACCTCAAAGCCTGCAGCCAGCAAGCGTTCCAAGGCCACGCGCGCAAACTCGGGCGTGCCCGCAAAAATGACTTTCATATGCTTTCCGTATATCTCGGCGAGAAGCTCATGCTCCGGCGCAGCTCACATCAAAAATGCCAAGTAAGAGCCGCCTCATGGCAATGGCCTTATCCGCCTCCCCAAGAGTGACGGGAAGGCGCGCAGCGCCACAGGAGTAGTGGTTACCGATTCGGTTCTCTGATGTACAGGCTCTCATCGGTGAACATGACCTTCTGCACCACACCTTGCGGGTCTATGTGCACATGGGCACGCCGGGCAAAGGTATTGTCCAGAAAACGGTAAGTCCAGATGTCACCTTTGAAGCTGTAGACCCTCTCGACTTTGGCGGGTGGGCCAAACTCGCGGTACACCGCATCTTGGGTATCTACGCCGTTGCGCAATGCAAAAAAGTGAGCCGTATCCAGAACCTGCTCAACGCGCACCAAGCGCTGCTGAGCGTCAAAGTCCATATGGTAGACCTGCTGCCCCGCCGGTTGCTGGCTATAGACCAGGCGCTGACCGCCATCCGGCAAAGGCACAACCAGCGTGGGCTTGCCCATGCCTTTTTCGACCTCGGCCTGCGGCATGCCGGGCTTTTGCCACTGAGGCACCATGCAGCCCGCCAGCCCCAAGGCCAGCAAACTGGCAGTCAACAGAATTCTGAGACGGGGCAGGGGCATGACGGCTCCAATCAGTCTTTGAGTGCTTGCTTTTGAGCCTTGACCAGCTTGGTCTTGATGCGATTGCGCTTGAGAGGAGAGAGGTATTCGACAAAGACCTTGCCCATCAGGTGATCCATCTCGTGCTGAATGCAGATGGCCAGCATGCCTTCAGCTTCAATCTCGCGGCTTTTACCGTTTTCGTCCAGAGCGCGCACTTTGACAGAGGTGGATCGCTCCACGCCGTCATAAATACCGGGCACGGACAGGCAACCTTCTTCACCCAGCTGCTTTTCTTCGCTGGCCCAGAGAATCTCGGGGTTGATCAGCGTCATGGGCTCATTGCGCTCTTCAGACACATCGATCACGACGACGCGCACATGCGCATCCACCTGCGTGGCGGCCAGGCCAATGCCATTGGCGTCATACATGGTCTCGAGCATGTCTTTGACCAGCGTCTGGATGCGCTCATCCACCTGCGCCACGGGCTGGGCAACCTTGTGAAGACGGGGATCGGGGTAGCAAAGAATGGGAAGAATGGCCATGGTATCTCGGTAAATCTGTCGTTATTGTCCCAACTTTTGACGCTAAACGCTGGGCTCAACCCCAATAAACATTGATCTATCGAGGCCTTGCATCGAGAATTTCGTCACATTTGTAAGACTTGTAGGGTCGGTTATGCCAAGATCGACCACGGTGCGGCGACGCGAGGGACGCTGCAGTAAACGAATCCCGCAAGAAGGAATTTCATGACCGCATTTGCCACTGCACGCGCCTTGAGTATTGGGGCCAGCTTGCTTGCAGCCCTGACTACGGTCCACGCTCAAAGCTACCCAGTGACCGCCACTCAGCGCTCAACAGCCCAGCAAGTCGCTCAGCAAGGCATCCCCGAGACAGAATTGGCACCCAATGCGCCCGCTCAATACACCGTCAAGCGCGGTGACACGCTGTGGGGCATTTCAGGCATGTATCTGCGTCAACCATGGCGCTGGCCCGATCTGTGGGGCATGAATCTCTCCAGCATTTCCAACCCTCACCTGATCTTCCCCGGTCAGGTGCTGTATCTGGTGCGCAGTAATGGCTATGCCCGACTGTCCTCAACAGCACCTAATGGGGACTCCGGCGTAGTGCGCCTGTCACCACAAGCGCGTGAATCGTCACTCAACGACCTGGCCCTGCCTACGCTGCCCCCGCACCTGATCGAGCCTTTCCTGGCCGAGCCACTGGTGGTGGACAGCATGACGCTGTCGCAAGCCCCGCGCATCATTGCCACCATGGACAAGCGCGTGCTGATGGCCAAAGGTGACCGCGCCTATGTCCGCAACTCCGGCGGCGCACTGGTGAGTACCGCCAAGGGCCAACCCTTGAGCTACCGCCTCTTCCGCGAAGCAACACCGCTCAAGGACCCCACCAACGGCGAAATTCTGGGCTATGAAGCCAAGTATCTGGGCAATGCGGCCGTGGTGCGTGGCGAGACGTTGATCGAAACGCCCGAAGGCCAGCCCGCGCAAAGCACGCCCGGCACGGTGGACATCACCCGCTCCAAGAACGAGATCCGCGCTGGCGACCGCCTGCTGCCCGCTCCCGAGCAGCAATACCTGAGCTATGTACCCCATGCACCCCGCACCGCCGTCAATGCGGCCGTGGTGTCTATCTACAGTGACTCGGTGGGCGTCAACGCCGCCCAGAATCAGGTGATCGCCATCAACAAGGGCGCACAGAGCGGCATGGACATTGGTACGGTGCTTGAACTCATCAGCAAGGGCAATGTCATCGTGGATAAGACCAGCGCTACCCGTGACTCCGTGAGGCTGCCTGACGAGCAAAACGGCTATGCCATGGTCTTCAAGGTCTTTGACCGCGTCTCCTACGCCCTCATCACCACGGCCCAGCGCCCCGTCAACATCGGTGACGGCCTGCAGTCGCCGCAGAACTAAACCGGAGAGCAGCATGGTGCAGTCATTTCACAACGATACGCACCATGCCCAGCCCGATGCCGAAACGCTGGCCTGGCTGCGCCTGCTGCTGACGCCCGGCATTGGACGCATCACAGCCCGCAAACTGCTGGCCAGGGCCGGTGGTGCTGAAGAAATCTGGCAGTTGCCGCTGTCAGCCTGGGCTGAATGCGGCACACAGGCTCAGATCAAAGCCTTGGCGCAGTTACCTCCCGACTGGCCCCAGCATTGCGAAACCCTTGCCCACTGGCTAGCCACGCCAGCGACAGGCACCCAGCATGCACTGATCTATCTGGGCCACTCGCAATACCCGGATAGCCTGCTGCAGACCGAAGACCCACCTTTGCTGCTATTTGTGCAAGGGTCTGCTGCGCTGCTGAACTCAGACGCTGCCTGGTTCCCCTACCCTGCCACTCTAGCCATGGTGGGTAGCCGCAACCCTTCTGCGCAGGGCATCATCAACGCCCGCGACATGGCGCAAGCGCTGGCTGACCAAGGGCTGTGCATCGTTTCAGGCCTGGCCCGCGGTATTGATGCTGCAGCGCATGAAGGAGCACTCCAAAGCAAAGCCAGCAAAGCGCCCCGCACGATTGCCGTGGTGGGCACAGGGCTGGATCAAGTCTATCCACGCGCCCATACCGCCCTTGCACAACAGATTGCGCTGCATGGTCTGGTAATCAGTGAATATCCACTGGGTAGCGAGCCACTGCCCCGGCATTTCCCGCAGCGCAACCGCATCATCTCCGGCCTGTCGCAAGGCACGCTGGTGGTGGAGGCGGCGCTTCAATCCGGCTCGCTGATTACGGCCCGGCTCGCCAGCGAACAGGGCCGCGAGGTATTTGCTATCCCTGGCTCCATTCATGCCCCTCAGGCCAAGGGCTGCCACGCGCTTCTGCGCCAAGGTGCCAAACTGGTGGAAACAGCCGCAGATATTCTGGACGAACTTCAAGGCCTAAATATGCCTGTATCGCCCGCTCATAAAGCACAAGAAGCTATCAAAAACGAAGTATCAGAGAAAGAACCTGAGTTGCTGCGAGCACTGGGCCATGACCCCATGACGCTGGACACGCTGATGGCCCGCACCGGCTGGGATGCAGCCCACTTGCAAGCGCAGTTGATGGAGCTAGAACTAGACGGAATGGTCGCCCGCCTGCCCGGCGGGTTGTACCAGCGCATCACGCGCAGCTAAAAAACAAAAACTGGCGCGAGCCAACAAAGAGACACCGAGGAAGGGCCGCCCCGCACCGAGGGTTTCGTCCCCCTCCCGCGTAGCGAGAGAGAGGCAAGGCGCAAAGCGCCTCAGGAGGTTATGCCAACCTTTCCGGGTTGGCCTGAATCTTTTGCAACGCATCACGCGTCGCACGCACGGTCAGCGCTTCGTCGTCATACACCGTCAGCAACCCGGCCTGCAGATAGGTTGCCATACGCTGCGCCTGCAGCAGATAGCAGTGGCTATCCAGCGATGCAAACAGGTGCAGCTGCTTGCGGCGGCTGTGCCAGACATACTGAACCTGCACACGCGAACCGTTGTGGTCCAGTGTGAACCAGCGACCGCTTTCCAGCGTCTTGGCCCACTCCAGCATGGCGGGCTCCACAGGCGTGTCGGTATTGGGAATGACGTGCAGCCCTGCCGTATCCACGCCCAGCATCAGCTCGATGCTTTCGTTGGACAGTGCCATATCGTCCAGCTTGCCATCGTCGCTGATGTATTTTTCCAGCTCCGACAGGCGCTTGGCCATGGCATCGATGCGCTCCACAGGGATCGCAGCGGTCTTGGACATGAAGGCCTGGGCCAGCGTATCGGTCAGCACCTTGATCGCGACTGATTGCTCATCGCCCATCACGTTCACCAACTCCAGGCCTTCACGCAAGGTCTGCAGCAAGGTCGGCAGGCCCTGAATAACGCGGGAGCGCTCCTGGCGCGATGGCTTAGCGCTGGCAGACCAGACCAGCTCGCTCGCGGCCTGTTTAAAGCGCATGGCTCGTGCATCCTTGGCCCCATAGCGCACCGTAGCCATGGCCAGCACATCGGCCCAGGACTTGAAGAGGAAGTCGCGCACCTCTTCGCGCACTGGCATATCGTTGAGCATGTTGCGCAACTCGATGGTGTACTGAACCGCCAGCGTTTCCTTTTGCTCGACCTGCTGCGCCACGCTGGTGATCTTGGACGTGGTCTGGTTTTTCGTCAGATGCTTGGTGAGGAATTCCTCAAACTCGCGCAGCACCAGTGCAAAAACTTTTTGCCCGGTTTCCGGGTATTGCTCGATCACCTGAACCACACGGCGAATCTCAAGCTCGAGCGCATTACCGCTGATGCTGCTCGCATCAAAGCCCATGACGCAGGAACCCATGCGGTCAATCAGCTTTCGCGCCGGGTGATTCAAGTCGCTGAAGAACTGCGGCTCTGCCAGCGCCACTCGCAGCACAGGCACCTGCAGGCGCGCAAACCAGACACGGATCGAGGGCGGCAGGCGATCTTCCGAAAGAATGCTCTGGAACATCAGCGCCACCACCTCGATGGTGGCTTTTTCGCCCTTGGTCCCAGCCTTTTCCTTCCAGTCAGCCGAGCGCTCGCGCACCTGATTGACCAACTGGCCAATCGCAGCCGGGCTGTAATCCATGGCGGGCATGGCCATGACGGTGCCAGCCATCATCGGATACTGGGTGTTGAACTGGGTCACCATCATGTGCTGCTGCTCTTGCAGCGCCTGCACCAGTGCCGCCGACGCAGGAGGCATGGGCGCCATCGGCGCCCCCCCCGGCATCAGGCCCGAAATACCCACAGAAGGCTGACTTAGCACCTGTCGCAACTGGTTCATGGCATCCAGTGCACGGTGACGCGCACGGGCCAGCATGCCCAGTCCATCACTGGCACCTGGCGGCAATTGCACGCCCAGACCGCCCGGCATTCCAGCACCCATGCCGGCAGGCATGTACTGATGAATCGCCGAATGCGCCCAACCCGCTTCAGCCGTGCTGCCATAGCCACTATGAGCACCGCTGTTCGCACCAGCACCCAGATTCATGGCGCCCGTAGATACTCCGCTTTCGGTGCGCCTCACACGCAGAGGCGCATCCACAGCCTTGCTCACGCCTTTGGCATCCAGCAGCTTATGCAGGATGTTGTATTCAGACTCCATCAACGGTGCCAAGCCGTTTTGCAAAGGCTCCAGAACCTGCAGCAGATGCTTGCGCTCCAGCCCACAGGCCATCCATTGCTCGACCAGATACAGACAGATACTCTCTGCGCGGAACATGTCTTGGGGAGGCAGCTCATGGTCTTCCAGCGCCTGCATGCGCAAGCGCATGGCGTCAAAACCGGGCTGCAGCGTCTCCCCCATGGCCAGCGCCATGCGGGATGCCAGAATTTTGTTTTCAACGACATCGTCGCTGAGCAACTCAAACGTCAGCGGGGCGGAAGTCGAAGTCACGCTCTCGCCGCTGCCCAGAGGGGGCTTTCGCGCCGCCTGCTGCAGAGCAGCTACGCTGGCCTGCGCCCAGACATCTTTCTTGAGCTGAAAGTTCTGCCAGGCCTCGCGCCACTCTTGCATTTCTTTTTGCACAGCGACGGAGCTGCTCTGGTTAGAGAGAAACTCATCCAGTTGCTGAGCGACTTTAGGCAGGCTCTGACAAATGCCATGAACCCAACGCAAGCGCGCCTGCCAGCCCAGCTGTTGCCGGGCCGCAGGCGCGTTGTTAGAAGACTGCGAGAGAGTCATTGCCTAAGTGTAAGGCGACGCAGGCACTTGTGCGCCCCGCCACCCCTTAAAAGCCGTCAAACCACCGCTCCAGAGTTGGGATCGTTGGGGTCTTGCGACGCAGGCTTGCCAGAGGTCTTGATCAGATCCTCGCGCTTGACGCCCAGCCACATGGCAATGGCCGCCGCCACGAACACCGAGGAATAGATACCGAACAAGATGCCAATCGTCAGGGCCAGCGCAAAGTAATGCAGGCTGGGGCCACCGAAGAAGAACATCGACAGCACCATGGCTTCGGTAGAAGCGTGGGTGATGATGGTGCGGCTCATCGTCGAGGTAATGGCGTGATCGATGACCTCGTGCGTATTGAGCTTGCGGAACTTGCGGAAGGCTTCGCGGATACGGTCAAAAATAACCACCGACTCGTTGACCGAGTAGCCCAGCACCGCCAGCACGCCTGCCAGCACCGAGAGCGAGAACTCCCACTGGAAGAAGGCGAAAAAGCCCAGGATGATGATCACATCATGCAAGTTGGCGATGATGGCCGCCACACCGAACTTCCACTCGAAGCGGAAGGCCAGATAAATAATGATGCCCAGTATCACCATACCCAGTGCCATCAGGCCACTGTGCATCAGCTCATCGCCCACCTGAGGCCCGACAAACTCGGTGCGGCGCAGCGTAACTTCAGCATCTTGCGTCTTCAATGCAGCGAGCACTTGCTCGCTTTGCTGAGCAGTGGTCACGTCCTTCTGCACGGGCAGACGGATCATCACATCCTTAGACGTGCCAAAGTTCTGCACGATCACGTCCTGGTAGCCCAGCTTGGAGATGGTTTCGCGAACCTTGCCAATCTCGGCAGGCTGGCTATAGGCCACTTCCATGACCGTACCGCCCGTGAACTCCACCGACAGGTGCAGCCCACGAGAAAACAGGAAAAAGACGGCCAGCGCAAAAGTGACGAAGGAGACCGCGTTGAGCAACAACGCGTACTTCATGAACGGGATGTCTTTTTTGATGCGGAAGAATTCCATGATCTTCCTCCTTAGTTGTTGCTGCTACGGTTGGCCACGGAACGGTGTCCGTCACCCTCGGCAGGCTTCCAGACCTGGCCAATGGAAATGCTCTTGAGCTTTTTCTTGCCGCCGTACCAGAGGTTCACCAGACCACGCGAGAAGAACACGGCCGAGAACATGCTGGTCAAAATGCCGATGCAGTGCACCACGGCAAAGCCGCGCACCACACCCGAGCCAAAGGCCAGCAGGGCCAGACCGGCGATCAGCGTGGTCACGTTCGAATCCAAAATGGTGTGCCAAGCATTCTCGTAACCGGCGTGGATGGCCGCCTGAGGCGAAGCACCAGCGCGCAGTTCTTCACGAATACGCTCGTTAATCAGTACGTTCGAGTCAATCGCCACACCCAGCGCCAGAGCCATGGCGGCAATACCGGGCAGAGTCAGCGTGGCTTGCAGCATGGACAAGATAGCCAGCAGCAGCAGCACGTTCACCGACAGAGCAATCGTAGAGAACACGCCAAACAGCATGTAGTACACGCACATGAAGGCAGCAATCGCCACCATGCCCCAGACCACGGAGTGAATACCGCGGCTGATGTTGTCCGCACCCAGCGTTGGGCCGATGGTGTATTCCTCAATGATCTCCATAGGCGCTGCCAGCGAGCCAGCGCGCAGCAGCAGCGAGGTGTCATTGGCTTCCTGAGTCGTCATGCGACCGGAAATCTGCACACGACCACCACCGATTTCGCCACGGATCACGGGAGCCGTCACCACCTCACCCTTGCCCTTTTCGAACAAGATGATGGCCATGCGCTTGCCCACGTTCTCGCGGGTCACATCCTTGAAGATGCGCGAGCCCTTGGCATCCAGCGTCAGATTGACGGTGGGCTCCTGGGTCTGGCTATCAAAGCCAGGCTGGGCATCGGTCAGGTTCTCGCCGGTCAGCGTCACCTGCTTTTGCACAATGATGGCCTGACCGTTGCGGTCCAGATACTTTTCAGCGCCAAAAGGCACGGGGCCAGAGCCCATTTCAGCCGCACGCGCTTCGGAGGACTCGTCCACCATGCGCACTTCCAGCGTGGCGGTACGGCCCAGAATGTCCTTGGCCTTGGCCGTGTCCTGCACGCCAGGCAGCTGCACTACGATGCGGTCCAGACCCTGCTGCTGAATCACCGGCTCGGCCACGCCCAGCTCGTTGATACGGTTGTGCAGCGTCACAATGTTCTGCTTGAGCGCCTGCTCCTGCACCTTGCGCAGGGCTTCGGGCTTGATGGTAGCCACCAGCTTGAAGCCAGTGCCGTCAGGTGCCGAAGTGGTCGTCAGATCAGGGAACTGGTCTGTGATCAGGTTGCGCGCAGCGGCCAGCGTGGCTTCGTCACGCGCGCGGATGGTGACGCTGTTGCCATCACGGTTCACGCCGCCGTGGCGGATGTTCTTGTCGCGCATGGAAGAGCGCAGATCGCCTGCATAGCTCTCGGCCTTTTTGGTCAGGGCCGCAGCCATGTCCACCTGCAGCATGAAGTGCACACCACCGCGCAAGTCCAGCCCCAGATACATGGGTCTGGCGCCAATGGCCGTCAGCCAGTCAGGCGAGCGCGACACCAGGTTCAGCGCCACGATGTACATGGGGTCCGAAGGGTCGGTAACCAGCGCCTTCTGGATCACGTCCTTGGCCTTGAGTTGCTCGTCGGGCGTATTGAAACGGGCGCGCAACGAAGTGCCTTCCAGCGACAGCGAATCCGGCTTGACGCTGGCCGCGCTCAAGGCGGACTCCACCTTTTGCAGCACCGCTTGATCCACCTTCACAGTGGATTTGGCTGAGGACACCTGCACAGCAGGCGCTTCACCAAAGAAATTGGGCAGGGTGTAGATCACCCCCACCAGCAGCGCGATCACGAGGATCGCGTACTTCCAGACCGGGTAACGGTTCATGATCGCGCTCTTTGTTTTACAGCAACGCACAACGGGTACGCGCACTCTGGTCGAGCGCCGTACCCCTGATGAGAAACACCGGATCCGCCGGGCAGGTCAATGATCTGCGTTCGAGACGATGTGCAAGGCAGCAACGTCAATGGCGGTCTCGTCGGGTCTTGAACAGACCAGCTTACTTGGCAGAGCCCTTGGGCAGCACTTGCGTCACGGCGGAGCGCTGAATCTGGATTTCCACGCCGGAAGCGATCTGGATGTAGATGAACTGCTCGGCCATGCGAGTCACGGTGCCGATGATGCCACCAGCGGTTGCCACGTCGTCGCCCTTGGCCAGTGCGTCAATCATGGAGCGGTGCTCTTTCTGGCGCTTCATCTGGGGACGAATCATCACGAAGTACAGCACCACGAACATCAGCACCAGAGGCAGCATGCCGGTGAGCGAACCCATGAAGCCGCCTTCAGCAGCGGCGGCAGGAGCGGTCTGGGCGAAAGCAGAAGAAATGAACACGGAAAAGACTCCGAAAGAGTGAATTTGTCAGGAACAGGTCCCGCCAAGCGCGCAGTTGCACGACTTGACCGGGTCAATAGAACATTGTATTCGGCTAGCTTGCACCCACGATTGGCATAGGCCGCTGGATAGCACAGGCATTCCCTGATGTGATGAGGCCTCCCTGCTCACACCAATAAAGCCTGCAAAAACATAGCTGCAAGCGCCTTATCTGTATTGGTTTCTGACTGTTTTATATTTGAATATCAGTCAATACAGACGCTAGCAGCTATCAAATCAGATAGCCCCAACGCGGCACCACGGCCATAGCCATGAACACAAAGGCCGGGTTACCCCGGCCTTGTTGTGATGCACCTTAACGCAATTAGTTCACTGTCGCCAGCTTGGCAGGCGCAGCAACCTCCTCAGGCACCTCATTCCAGCGCGCCATCAGTGCCTGCCATTTGGTGCGTGCCGCAGCCAGATGGCGCTCCTTCACATGACCGTAGCCGCGAATGTCTTCGGGAATAGAGGCAATCTCCACGGCCAGCGCCAGCTTTTCAACCGTCAAGCCGCTCAGTAAAGTGTTGATGCAGTCGCGGTACTCACCAATCAGGGCCCGCTCGGTTCGGCGCTCCTCTGTGCGGCCAAACGGATCAAACGCCGTGCCGCGCAGACCCTTCATGCCCGCCAGCAAGCCCATGGCCTTGTGCATCCACGGGCCGTAGGACGTTTTCTTCAGGTGCCCCTGTTCGTCCTTCTTGGCCAGGCCAGGGGGCGCAAGGTGGTGCACCACCTTGAAATCGCCCTCGAACATTGCGTTGATCTTCTGGCTAAAGGCCGCATCGGTGTGCAGACGTGCCACTTCGTACTCATCCTTGTACGCCATGAGCTTGAAGAGGTAGCGTGCCACGGCCAGAGACAGGCGCGTTCCGCCCCCCAGAGACTCCTCCGTCGCGTGCACCTTGCCCACAAAGTCGCGGTACTGCTGGGCGTAAGCCGCGTTCTGGTAAGCCGTGAGGAATTCCACACGCTTTTCCAGCATTTCAGCCAGCGATGGCTTTTTAACGAACTGAATCACCTGCGTCGCCTGATACAGCGCACGCACGGCCTCCAGATCATGGGCGCAGCGGCGGCCCCACTCAAACGCCTCCTGGTTCCGCGCCACCTGCACTCCGTTGAGCTCCATGGCGCGCATCAGCGATGCATGGGTCAGCGGCACTTTGCCCTTTTGCCAGGCATAGCCCAGCATCATGGGGTTGGCATAAATGCTGTCGCCCAGCAAGGCCGAAGAGGCTTTTTCGGCATCAAAGCTGCCTAAGGCGTCATAACCCACCGCATCAGCCAGCGCCGTGGCGCAGCGCGCGGCAGGCGATAGCCAGTCAGGGTTGCCCACAAACGTGGCTGTGGGTGCCGCATGGCTGTTGAGCGCCACATAGGTGCGCCCCGGTTGCATGACGGACAAGGTGGTGGGCGTAGCCGCCACGATGGGGTCGCAGCCAATGACCAGGTCCGCCTTGGCAATATCCACCTTGGTGGTGTAGATGGCATCGGCGCGGTTGGCGATCTGGATATGACTCCAGGTGGAGCCGCCCTTTTGCGCCAGCCCGGCCGCATCCTGGGTGATCACGCCCTTGCCTTCAAGATGCGCGGCCATACCCAGCAACGAGCCGATGGTGATGACGCCCGTGCCGCCCACACCCGCCACCACAATGCCCCAGGCCTGCTCGGCCACAGGCAACACGGGGTCGGGAATGGCGGGCAGCAGGCTCAAGTCGCCCTTTTTTTCCTTCTTGGGCTTTTTGAGCGCCCCACCTTCCACGGTGACAAAGCTGGGGCAAAAGCCGTTGACGCAGGAGTAATCCTTGTTGCAGCTGTTCTGGTTGATGCGGCGCTTGCGGCCGAATTCGGTCTCCACCGGCTCCACCGACAGGCAGTTGGACTGCACCGAGCAGTCGCCGCAGCCCTCGCAGACCAGCTCGTTGATGACCACGGTCTTATCAGGCGTAGCCAGCGTGCCGCGTTTGCGGCGGCGGCGCTTTTCAGTGGCGCAGGTCTGGTCGTAGATGATGGCTGTGCAGCCCTGAAGTTCACGGAACTGGCGCTGAATCGCATCCAGCTCATCGCGGTGGTGCACGGTCACGCCGTCACCCAGCTTTACACCGTCGTACTTCTGAGGCTCATCGGTGACGATGACCAGCTTTTTCACGCCCTCGGATAGCAGACTGTTCATGATCTGCAGCACCGAATGACCTTCGGGCCGCTCACCCACACGCTGGCCGCCCGTCATGGCGACAGCATCGTTATAGAGCACCTTGTAGGTGATGTTGGTGCCCGCCGCAATGCTCTGACGAATGGCCAGCAGCCCGCTGTGGAAGTAGGTGCCGTCGCCCAGGTTGGCAAACACATGGGGTTCATTGGTAAACGGTGCCTGACCCACCCAGGTCACGCCCTCGCCGCCCATTTGCGTGAAGGTGCTGGTGCGGCGGTCGGGCATCCAGGTCGTCATGTAGTGGCAGCCAATACCCGCCACGGCACGTGAGCCTTCGGGCACGCGGGTGCTGGTGTTGTGCGGGCAGCCGCTGCAGAACCAGGGCGTGCGGTCGCCGGTTGATGCTTCTTTGGCCAGCTGGAGCGCGGCTTCGCGGGCATCGAGCACGGCCAGACGCTGCTGCATGCGCACTTCCACATGGCCGGGCACACCCAGCTTTTTGAGGCGTGCCGCAATCGCTCTGGCGATAAGGGCCGGTGTCAGATCGGCATTGGGGCGCAGCAGCCAGTCGGCGCTGGGGTTGGGCAGCGACCATTCGCCGCCGTGGTCGTCGCTGAACTTGCCCACCACATTGGGGCGCACATCGTCGCGCCAGTTGTAGAGCTCTTCCTTGACCTGGTACTCGATGACCTGGCGCTTTTCCTCAACCACCAAAATTTCCTGCAGGCCGCGCGCAAAGTCACGGGTGATGGTGGCTTCCAGCGGCCAGACCACGTTGACCTTGTGCAGACGAATGCCCAGCTGGTGACAGGTATCCTCGTCCAGCCCGAGATCGACCAGCGCCTGGCGCGTGTCGTTATAGGCCTTGCCGCTGGCGATGATGCCGAAGCGGTCGTTCGGCCCCTCAATCACGTTGTGGTTGAGCTTGTTGGCGCGCACATAGGCCAGTGCCGCGTACCACTTGTAGTTCATCAGCCGCGCTTCTTGCTCCAGCGGCGGGTCTGGCCAGCGAATGTGCAAGCCGCCGGGTGGCATCTGAAAGTCTTCGGGGATGATGATGTTGACGCGGTCCGGGTCCACCAGCACGGAGGACGAGGACTCCACCACTTCCTGAATCGTCTTCATGCCCGACCACAGGCCGGAGAAACGGCTCATGGCAAAGGCGTGCAGACCCATGTCCAGAATGTCCTGCACATTGCTGGGAAAGAACACCGGCGTGCCGCAGGCCTTGAAGATGTGGTCGCTCTGGTGCGCGGCGGTGGATGATTTGCTGATGTGGTCATCACCCGCAATCGCAATCACGCCGCCATGCTTGGCCGTGCCGGCCATATTCGCGTGCTTGAATACGTCAGAGCAGCGATCTACGCCCGGCCCCTTGCCGTACCAGATGCCGAAAACGCCATCGAACTTCTTGGTTTCGGGGTAGAGATCCAGCTGCTGCGTGCCCCAGACGGCGGTAGCGCCCAGCTCCTCATTCACTCCCGGCTGAAAGACGATTTGATTCGCCTCCATGTGCTTCTTGGCGGCCCACAGCGACTGGTCGTAAGTGCCCAGCGGAGAGCCGCGATAGCCGCTGATGAAACCGGCGGTATTGAGCCCCGCCTGCGCATCGCGCAGCCGCTGCAGCATGGGTAGCCTGACCAGTGCCTGCACGCCACTCATAAAGGCGCGGCCGCGGTCTAGGGAATATTTGTCGTCCAGAGTCACCGACTCAAGTGCACGACGGACTTCATCAGGCAAAGGGGCATTCATGGCTTGTCTCCATGTGGGTTGCCAGCCCTGGAAGCTGGTGCCTACCAGAGCAGCATATTGCTTTAAGCATTACTGCGCCATATGCAGTGAACGCCAGTTGTTTGCCAAAGTTTAAGGAAAACTGCCTGAATAGAGCTTTCTTTTTATTGCCGGGATTAACCTAGTTTTTGAAAGAATCTTGCTGTAAATTTCAATGAATGAACCAACTTGATCGTTTCGATTGGGCCATCTTGAATGAGCTGCAAATGGATGCCCGCCTCACCAATGCCGAACTGGCCCAGCGCGTAGGCCTGTCCGCCGCGCCCTGCTGGCGGCGTGTACGGGCGCTGGAAGAAGCGGGCTATATCACCGGCTATCACGCCACACTGGACCGGCACAAGCTAGGCCTTGGCGTGCTGGCCTTTGTGCGAGTGGATGCGGCGCAGAACACGGCCGACATCACGCAAAGCATGGAGGAGTCCATTCGCCTGCTGCCCGAGGTCACGTCCTGTCATTACATCAGCGGCGCAGGCACCTTCGAGCTGCAGGTGGTGAGCAAGGATCTGGAGAGCTTTTCAGGCTTTGTGCGCAATGTGCTGCTGCGCCTGCCGAATGTGAAGGATGTGCACACCACCTTCTCTCTGGGTGAAGTGAAATCCAGCACGGCTTTGCCGCTGCCAGACACGCTGTTCAACAAGCTGCCGCTCCATAAAGCGGCGGGCAAGAAATAGCGCCAGCCGCTCACGGCAGCGATGCGGGCGAGAATGAATAAAAAAGGAGCGCATACCGCTCGTCTGCATTAGGTTGTCGGCATATTGAATGCTGAAACCCAGATGCGACGAGCGCTATGCGCTCCTGTTATTTGAGGGCCGCGCTTTATCGCAGGTGCGGCGCAGAGCTGACAAGGCTCTTGGGCCAGAAAGCCCAGAGCTTGAGCGGCTGCTTGACGCGGCCAGCCACATCACCGGCCTCAGGGCCCCAGCCCATGAAGTAGTCAGCCCGCACTGCGCCCACAATGGCACTGCCGGTGTCCTGCGCAAACACCAGGCGGTTGAGCGACACCGTAGGGCCCGGTGTGGACAGCCAGACCGGCGTGCCGTAAGGGATGCTGTTGCGGTCCACCGCAATCGATCGGCCGGGCGTCAGCGCCACGCCCTGCGCGCCCTTGGGGCCGAACTGGGCATCAAAATCGTTGAGAGCCTCTTCGCGGAAGAAGACATAGCGCGGATTGCTCCACAGCATCTCGTTCACACGCGAGGGATTGGCCGCAATCCATGCGCTGATACCGGGCCAGGTCGCATCGCGCACCAGGTTCTGGTCCAGCAGCCAGCGGCCCACGCTCTTGTAGGGCTGGTCGTTGGTACCGGCATAGGCCACGCGAACCATACGCTGACGGCCGTCGGTCTCGGTCAGCATCAGGCGGCCTGAGCCCTGAATGTGCAACACCAGCATGTCCACCGGGTCACGCATCCAGGCAATGACTCGGCCAGCCAGCGCGGCCTGCGCTTCAGCATTGGTGTCGATCTGCTGACGTGTAAACCATGGCTTGCGCTTGCCAAAGCCTTGCGGCGTCTGGTACAGCGGCACATTGAAGCCATTGCCCTGCACGCGGCGCGCCTCGAACACGGGCTCGTAGTAGGCGGTCAGCATGCCATCGGGGCTGCCCGTGCCCGCCTCGATACGGAAGGGCTGCAGGGTGTTCATCATCCAGCTGCGCTGCTCGCCCTCTGAAGCAATGCTCAGGCGACGCACATCCCCGCACAGGCCTGCAAACACGGTGCTGGGGCGCTCGCAATTTTTGATCCAGGCATTCCAGGCCTCATTGAGCGAGTCCTGTGGAACACCGGGCAAATCCCCCCACTCCACTGGCACCCAGCGGCTTTTAGTGGGTACATTGGCAGTAAACGGTGGCTTGGAAGTAGTCGCAGCCCCTCCGTGCGGAGCCATCTCTGGCACCGGCATCGGGTCGTTTTGCTGCTTGGTGGTGGTACAAGCCACCAGGGTTCCTACAATCAGCGCCAGTAAAGCATGGCGCAGGAGATGGACATTCATGGGTCTGATTTTGCTTGAAGCACTGCTAGCGTTGGCGATTCTGGCCGCTATTGTGTGGTGGACCATGTTCTCGGGTCGAAAAAAGGGTGAGTTACCCTCTTCAGAAGAGGCGACGGCATCGACGAAAACACATAAAAATTCGGTACAGGACAAACCCAATCCAGATTAGCGCATGGCGCTGTTCCCTCTTGAAAAGTTGCCATGTCATCCACAGACAGTGACAATCTTTTTCATCCAAAACCATGCGCTAGCGGACGTCCTACGTTTTTTGTAGCTTCTTGGCAGTACGCTAGCGTCATTGCCGCATTCCAGCAGCGCTGGTTTTTGCACGACCGTTAAAGGTCACTCACCCAACTAAGGAGTTTTCTATGCGCAAGCAAATGGCTGTGACGGCCGCTCTGGCCTCTGCATTGTTGATCACCGGCTGTGCCAACACGGGTGGCATGTCGGATACCACACGTCGCACCGCCACAGGCGCAGGCGTGGGCGCACTGGGTGGCGCAGCCATCGGTGCCATCGCTGGCGGCCACGCAGGTTCTGGCGCGCTGATTGGTGCGGGCGTTGGCGCTCTGGGCTCTTACATCTGGTCCAAAAATCTGGAAAAGCAAAAAGCTGAAATGGAAGCCGCGACCCAGGGTACTGGTGTGGGTGTGACTCAGACCGCTGACAACCAGCTCAAGCTGGACATCCCAAGCGACATTTCCTTTGACACCGGCCGCTCCGACATCAAGGGCAACTTTGCGCCCATCCTCGATCGCTTTGCCGACGGCCTGCGCAACAACCCCAACGCAGAAGTGCGCATCATCGGTCACACCGACAGCACAGGCTCTGACGCCATCAACGACCCTCTGTCGCTGCAGCGTGCTGAAAGCACACGCAACTACCTGACATCGCGCGGCGTGAACGGTGCCCGCATTCAGGTGCAGGGCATGGGCTCACGCCAGCCCGTCGCATCCAACTCCACCGCCGAAGGTCGCTCGCGCAATCGCCGCGTTGAAATCTTTGTGGGCGAACGCGCTCGCTAAGCCAGGCTTTGGCCCAGCAAAAAGCCCCGAATTTCGGGGCTTTTTCATTTCTAAGGCCTGTATTTCAGGCGTGGCGCAGCAGGTTGGCCAATTCCACCGCTGACTTGACCTGCATCTTGTCAAAAACACGCGCCCGGTGCACTTCTACGGTACGCACGCTGATGTCGAGCTGGTCAGCAATCAGTTTGTTGGGAACGCCTTCCACCACCAGCTTCATCACATCTTTTTCACGGTCAGTCAGCTCACCCAGGCGGCGGCGTACCGCCTCGCGCTCCTGCAAAACGGCAAGATGCTCGGCGGACAGCGCCAGCGCCTGCTCAACACGGTCAACCAGCGCATTGTCCGAGAAGGGCTTTTCACAGAAGTCGAACGCACCGCGCTTGACGGTATCCACCGCCGTGGGCACATCAGCATGACCGGTCAAAAAGATCACGGGTATGGCCTCGATCTGGTTGCGCTCCAGCATGCGATTGAAGAGGGACAGGCCACTCATGCCTGTCATGCGCATGTCGAGCAGCAGGCAGGCGGGGCGGCGCTTCACGGGGTTGGTCTGCAGCACGGCCTGCTCGAATTCTTCGGCATTGCGATAGCACTCGCTGAGCAGTCTGCGCGAACGCAGCAGCCATGCCAATGCCTCTCGGACAGCGGCATCGTCATCCACGACATAAACGGTAGCGTCGGTTACAGGTTCCATGATGCCTAGTTTTCTGTGGGTTCCCAATGAGACGGAAGCGTGAAGACAAATTCCGTGCCCTGTGGAAGGTGCGGGCGGTAATCAAGATGACCGCCATGTTGCTCAACCACCGTGCGGCACAGGCTCAGGCCCAGGCCCATGCCTTCCGAACGGGTGGTGAAGAAGGGGGTGAACAGCAGCTCGGCGACTTCTTGAGAAATACCCGATCCACGGTCCATGACGGAAAATTCTACCCAACGCCCGTTATCCCCCTCAGAACTGCGCCTGACTCGCAGCGTCAGAACACGGTTCTTCAGGCCCGGAATATCCATGGCCTGCATGCCGTTGCGCGCCAGATTGAGCAGCACCTGCTCGACCATGGTGGCATCGCACAGCACTCCCGGCAGCTCGGGTTCCAGCTCCAGCTGAACCGTCACATGGAGCTTGTGCGCCTGCAGATAAACCAGCGGCATAACGGCATCAATCAGCTCAATAGGCTGCACGGCCTCTCTGGATTTATCGCGTCGGCGCACAAAGTCGCGCACGCTCTTGATGACCTTGCCGGCACGGTCGGCCTGAACGCTGATGCGCTCCATGGCCATGCGCAAGTCATTGAGGCGCTCATCCTGCGAGCCTGCAGTCTCATGCGCCAGAATATTGAGCGAGCCCGTGGCATAGCTGGAAATGGCGGCCAGCGGTTGTGTCAACTCATGGCTGAGCATGGATGCCATCTCTCCCACCGTGGCTAGGCGGGCCGTGGCCTGCAGACGCTCATGTGAGGCGCGCGAGACTTCTTCCATCCGGCGCTGCTCGCTGATGTCGATGAAGGCACTCATCCAGCCTGTGTGCTGGCCCTGAGCGGTAATCAACGGTGCCTCAAAAATCAGCACCGGAAAGCGCGATCCGTTCTTGCGCATGAACACGCTCTCATGGCCCTGACGAGGGATAGGCAGCAAGCCTGCAAGCCGCTGATCGCGCCGACTCACATACTCCTGCGCCAGCTCTGGCGGCCAGTAAGGCGCCACATTCAGCCCCAGCAATTCTTTGGCCGTAAACCCCACCATATTGCAAAAGGCGGGGTTCACATAGGTGATGCGGCCCTGCAGATCACGCGCCCGCATGCCTGTGACCAAAGAGTCTTCCATGGCTTTGCGAAACGCCAGCGCATCGCCCAGATCGCGCTCGGCGCGCAGGCGGCGGCGGTTGTCGCGCACCAGTACCACCACCACCGAAATCAACGCAATAGACATGGCCGTGACCAGCGCCGTCATCACATTGGGGAACACGCTGGGCGCGTGATGCCAGCTGTCCATGCGCAGCACCAGCGTGTTGCCGGGCAAGTCCAGTAATTGCTGGGCCGTAAACATGCGCGATCCACGCCATGCCGCGCCCACCATGGCCAGACGGGTGCCATCAGGCTCGGTAAATGACACCTCCTGAGTGCGCGGCAGGGACTTGGCGACCTGCGTCATCAAAATGCCCTGCAGGCTGTACGTACCCAGCACAAAGCCGACCACATGGCCGTTTTCCGTCAGCGGCATGCAGACCTGCATGGTCTCCGTGCCCAGCCCTTCACCCAAGAGCTGAAACTTGCTCGCAGAGTACGAAGGCCCATTAGCGCGCCGCGCCTGCGAGCAGATCAACGACTCGCTGGAGTGCAGTTCCAGCGCATGATTTTCTTCTTCCAGCAGCAAGGTGCGATAAGGTGTTTCGGCATGCTCAATCATGCCCATGCTCTCGCTGCGCCATTCAATGCGCATCAAGTCCCGGCGCTGCTGCAGCAGATCAGCCGCACGCGACCGCCAGGCGGCATGGTTGCTGCTGTGTGCGTTCAGCGCCAGCAAGTCCTGCAGATTGCGGCCCAGCGCTGCGCGAATGTCGCCCACCGCATTGGCGGTATCGCGCTCCAGCTTTTCCTGCACCTGCGATGCTTCATAGCGCCCGGCCAGCCACACCATGGTGACCAGCATGCTGACCACCAGCGCCACCAGCAAAGTCCATAGCGACCAGCGCTTCCAGGCCATGCGCCAGCGCCGCCAGGGCCAATGGGCGGGGTGGTCCTCGGGCAGTTCGTCAAGAGTGGAATTCAGCGATTCAGTCACAGCACGCGATGGGTCAAAGCCGGCAATTGTTGTCTCACTTGCTGCAGGCGGTCGCGGCTCAGTTCACCCAGCACCACGCCCGTGCCGCTGGCGTGCAGCGCCTGCACCTCGCCCCAGGGATCGATCAGCAGGCTATGACCCCAGGTTTTGCGGCCGTTTTCATGCACGCCGCCCTGGCCCGGTGCCAGCACATAGGCTAGGTTTTCAATAGCCCGGGCGCGCAGCAGCACTTCCCAATGTGCCTGGCCCGTGGTGTGGGTAAAAGCGCTGGGCACCAGCAGCAGATCAGCGCCCTGCGCGCTGAGGGCGCGGTACAGCTCAGGAAAGCGAAGGTCATAGCAGACACTCAAGCCCAGACGCCAAGTTTCACCACTTTTGGCCTGTATGTCACAGACCACGGGCTGCTGCCCGGCCTGCACCACGGCGGCCTCGGTGTAATGCTCGCGCCCATTGTCAAACTGGAAGAGATGAATCTTGTCGTAGCGCGCTACGCACTCACCGCTGGGGGCATAGACCAGACTGCTGTTGAGCACATGCTGATCGTCATCCGCCGCCAGCGGCAGCGTGCCTGCCACCACCCATAGCTGCAGCTCTTTGGCGGCCTGTGCCAGGAAGGCCTGAATCGGCCCCTGACCAAAGACTTCGCGGTACGCCAGCTTGTCCGTATCCCTGGCACCCATGCCGCAAAAATACTCGGGCAGCACCACCAGCTCAGCACCGAGAGCTTGGGCGTGCTGCATCAGGCTGCGTGCCTGTGCCAGATTGGCGGCCACATTCAGGCCAGAGACCATTTGCAGGGCGGCAATTTTCATGGTTTTTCCTGTGAGGTTGCGGGGGCGGCTTCCTTGCCTGCATCACTGGCCGCAGGCTCTGTGGCCGGGCCGGACTTGGGCACGCTGCGGCGTGGCATTTCCGTTACTTGCGGGTCTTCCCAGCTGCCGTGAATGCGGAATTCCTTGGTGGTTGCAGCAATCAGCGGCCCGCGCAAAATCATCTGCGCCAAAAAGCTGCCCAGCCCCACCACCGGATTGATGGCCGTGGCCACCAGCGAGGCGGTCAGCGCATTGATCTCGGGCACCACCACCACGTGCAGGTCCTGCGTTTCCTTGTCGAGATCGGCCGAGCCCTCCATTAGCACGGCGGCGTTCACACCCTTCATCTGCATATTATTCGTCTTGGCAATACCGCGCTGAATGGTGACGTCACCTCGCATGAAGTCAAACGAGAAGCCGTTGCGAAACACATCGCGGAAGTCCAGCGTCAGCCGCCTTGGCAGGGACTGCAGACTCAGCACCCCCAGCAGCTTGGCCAGCCCCGGGTCTGCCTTGAGAAACTGGCCCTTCTGCACCTCAAGGTGCAAGGCACCGCTCATGGTTTTGAACACTGGCGTCACAGGCGATCCCGTCCAGCTGATCTCCCCTTGCAGATCACCCTGACCGTTGGCCACCACGCCGGGCATGTCAAAGCGATTGAGCAGTTTGCCCACATCACGCAGGTTGAGCTGAAACTGCAGCCGCGTCTGGCCTGGATGTTTTTTATCGCTGCTGCGCGTGCCCCATGAGCCTTGCGCTGTCAAAGTCGCTTCGGGGGTGTTGATATTGAAACGCGACAGCTGCCACTCGCGCAGCCCCGGCCCGATAGAAAGCCAGTGGTTGCGCGCCACCACATCCAGACTGCCCAGCGAGCGCTTGCCCAGCTGAAAATCATCCACGCTGACCTGCAAGGCAGGCAGCTCACGCACATCACTGACCTGGGTTGCAGCGGCATCCAGCGCTTCGTCAGGCCCATCGGGAATCGTCAGGCGCGAGAGCTTGGCGATGACCAACCCGCCCGGTTCCTGCGTAGATGGCTCGCGGTACTCCACACGGCCCGCCAGCTCGCGCGCCTGAATCTGATTGACCCAGACTTTGTTCGCATGGGTGAGCTGCAGCGATGCATCGTGCAGCGACCGACCATGGAGCCTGACCTCCTGAGCCTTCAGCGTCAGCTGCTGCGGCAAAAACTGGCGCCAAGCCTCTTCACCCATGTTCTCCGCCGCACCTGCTACAGGCTCTTTGTCTTCAGGCAACAGACGGCTCCAGGCATCGAGGTCAAGCACCGGCACCTGCACGTTGGCACGTATGCCCGATGGCGGCAGGCTGACTTCCGCCTTGCCAGACTCCAGCAGCTCCAGGCTGCCGCGCATGATGCGGTTTTGCTCGCCGCTGATATCGCGCTCCATCAGGGCGGCTGCGTGGCTGCCCCACTGCACGCTGATCTGATCTGTCAGCGGCTTGACCACGGGCGGCACGATGCGGTTAACGCGCAAAGGCAAGGCGCTGTCTGCAGGTTTTCCCAGCGGCGCAGGCAGTTGCACGGCCATGCCTTGCAAGTCAGTTTGCACGCTGACTTCAGGCACGCTGTGCAAAACTTTGATCTGCACGCCATAACGCGCCTGTCCCTGCAGGTGCTGCGCCAGTGCCGACAGCTCGCTCATCTCCTTGGCATCGCGCAGGCCCTGCGCCGTGGCGATGCCATCCACACGCACCTGCACCGGCGGCGTTGCCGCATCCGCTGCGGGCTTCATGCCGCCCTCAATGCGTACATCGCCACCCAGCGCCTTGGCCTGCACGCCCTGAAGCTGAAAACCTGTCTCGGAGAACAGCACGCTGCCGCGCGCCTGACTGAGCACGGGCACATCGGGCATGAGCTGCAAGGTATTGCCCGCCAGAGTGACTTCGCCGTGCACCGTGCTGCGCTCCATATGCAGGGTGGGCAGATGCAGCTTGAGGTTGAGCTTGGCATTGCCCGTGGCACGGCTGCTATCTAAAACATGAGCTGTTAACGAAGACAGTGCGGAGCTTTGAACCACATTCAGCATGTCACTCAAAGCACCATGGGCCTTGGCGTTGACCTCGACTTCGGTCTTGTTCCAGTCAGCCACTCCGGCCTGCGCCTCATCCACCACGATGGGGGTGTTGCCAAGAAAGCCTTTGGCCTTACGCACCTGCATGGAGTTGCGATCAAACACCAGCTCGCCTGAGAGTTTGGTCAGTGGTGGCCACGGTTTTTCACCGGGGTTGAGAAGGTAGCTGGGCACAAACTGGTAATTGACGTCATGCACCTGCGCGCTGATGTGAAAGTCGCCCTTGCCAGTCTTTTCAAACGGTATCTGCTCCAGCTCGCCCTTGACGCGGAAATTCACCACGCTGGCCTGGCCCGAAGTAATGGCCTCGCGCACATAGCGCAGCGCATCGCTGCCCAGCTCCTTGGGCAGGTAGCGGTAGATGCGCTCACCCTTGCCGCGGCTCAGCTGCCCCTGCAAATCCAGCAACCCAGGAAAACGCGGCTGCTCTTTGGTGCCTGCGCCTGTCTGCCAGCTGGCCTGCGCTTGCCCCGCCGTATCTTCATTGGCAAAGCGCAGTCTGGGCACCTGCAACTTTATCGTCTGGCCCTTGTCCTTGATCTCCCAGCGCACCGTGCTCTCCAGTTGATCGAAGGGCACATCGGGGTCTTCAAACACCCCGGGGAAACTCATCATGGCCTGCCCGGCACCGGGAGTTTTGGCCAGCGTCGCCTCGCCACTGTCCTGATCCAGCGTGAACTTGCCGCTCAAGCCCCTGAAGCCCGGAATGCCCAGATGATCCGGCCCATCTGGCGACACTTGCGAGTGCAAAGCCAGCTGCGCAAACTGACCCGAGGCCTTGTACTGCGCCAGCTGCTGCAGCGGCCCGCGCCATGAGAGCTTGAGGTCGCTGAGCTGCCCGGCCGGTGCCAGCGCCTTGACCTGGGTCTGCACCGCTTCAGGCAGTGGCAGACGCTGCAGCACCTGCGCGGCAATGGCCAGATCAATACCGTCGGCCTGCACATCGCCATGCTCACCCTGAGCGCCCTGCTCTGCCGCCCCGGCAGGGGTGTAGTTCAGACTGAAGTCACCCTTGGGCCAGTGCAGCCCGTCATCAGCGGTGAACTTCAATCCCTGTACTGAAAATTGATAGCCGTTCTGATCCTTGGCGCGCAGCCGCCCTTGCAAAGCCTGCAGCGCCAGCGGCTCTGGCTTGCCCTTCCACTGCAGCTGCAGCTGCTGCACTGCCACATCCGCCACCCCACCCACAGGCTGGCCACGGCTCAGATCGATCCATGCACGCACAGAACCATTGCCCTGCTGCAGCTTCCAGTCCTGCGGGCCCAGATACTGGCCCAGTTGCGACAAATCGATGTGCGGGAAGTCCAGGTAGGCCTGCCCGCTCCAGCGCTCCAGCCGCCCTTCATGCACTGACAGCAGCGGCTCCTTGAAGCTGCCCATGGCCGTAAAGCGCTGGCCCCAGTCCTCTGGCGGCGTGGCATCAAGGCGCAGCGAATGGCTCCAGCGCTTGTTGCGCATCACCAGGTCCACATCCTGCAACTGCAATGGCGGAGCCCCCAACATCTCATCCACCCACTGCAGCTTGCCGTGGCGAATAGCGATTTCGGGCTGGGAAAAAATCCAGTCAGAGTCCGCGCCCTGCTTGGGGTCTGAGGCCACGGCAATACCGGCCACAAAAATTTGCCCGTCCACCGCGCGGCGCACCGTCAGAGCCGGACCTTCCACATAAATCTGCTCAACACCAAGGGTCATTAACGAGTGGGCAGTCACCGCCACCACCACCTTGGGCAAACGCAAGGCCTCACTTTGGCTGACAGGGTCGTGCAGGGTCACATCTCCCAGCTCAAAAGTGGGCACCAGCCCAGAGCTGTAGGCGCTCAGAGAACCAATGGAAACCGGTACACCCAGCGTACGTGAGGCCAGGGTTTCGAGCTCGGGACGCCACTCTCCGATTCGCGGCACAATCCAGAAATGGAGTACCCCCCACACGGTGGCCAGCAAAAGCCACAGGCTCAGGACCAGTCCTAATGACCACCGTGCCATGCTGGCCAGCCTATGGATTTGGCGAGATGGGAGTGGTTTCGGTTCGATCATCGGTAGCCTAGCAATGGCAGGAATTATGACCGGCGCCTCCGCGCACGTGACGGTAACCATACGTTGCCGAGCTGATTACCTGCCTGCCTGACACCATTTTTTACGGTCCGCATGCAGTCCTCAGAGCAAACCATGGCAGAAAACGCCCTCAATGTTTCTTCCCCGGCCCAGTATTCGCGCTTTGTCCAGCGCCTTCACCGCCGTTACGAAAACTGGTTTGCCGCCTTGCCCCCCGGCGCACCTGTTCGCCCTCTGATGGAGCAGGCACTGGCCACGCTGCAATCGCGGGGTCTGGATCTGTCGGCTGCCTTGCGCGTGCTGCGCCAGCTGGTGATGGATCGCATCATTGCGCTGGACTGCGAGCAAAGTGCTCCTCTTTCTGTAGTAACCCGCGCAGTCACTGAGCTGGCTGAGCTGGCTTTAGACCGTGCATGCACGCAGGTGCGCGCAGAACTCGACACACGCCACGGCGCACCGCAAGGCCCCGCAGGCCAGCCCGTGCAGTTCTGGGTAATTGGCATGGGCAAGCTGGGGGCGCGCGAGCTCAATGTCTCCAGCGACATCGACCTGATCTACGTCTACGAACACGACGGCGAAACCGCCGGTCAACCCGATGGCCGGGGCGTGCTCTCCAACCACGAATACTTTGGCCGCGCCGTCAAAGGTATCTACGGCCTGATCGGCGACACCACCGAGCACGGCTTTGTCTTCCGCGTCGACCTGGCCCTGCGGCCCAATGGCAACTCGGGTGCACCGGCGGTCTCTCTGGCATCGCTGGAGGAATATCTGCAGATTCACGGGCGTGAATGGGAGCGCTTTGCCTGGCTCAAAAGCCGCATCGTCGCGCCGCAGGCCGATGTTCAGACGCCCAATGTTCAAGCCCTGCGCAGCGTGGTTCTGCCCTTTGTGTTCCGCCGCTACCTGGACTACGCGGTGTTTGATTCGCTGCGCATTCTGCATCGCCAGATTCGCGATCATGCCGCCAAGCGCAGCGCCGGTCACCCAGAGCGCGCCAATGACGTCAAGCTGTCACGCGGTGGCATTCGCGAGATCGAGTTCATCGTGCAACTGCTGCAGGTGGTGCGCGGCGGCCAGTTCCCTGAATTGCGTTGCCGCCCCACGCTCGAAGCCCTAGAGCGACTGGACCGCGCCAACCTGATGAGCAGCGAAATCGCTGATGCTCTGGCCCG
>ERZ724525.153-NODE-153-length-35100-cov-9.155400_pt1 | contig 35100 bp, 29 predicted proteins | sample MGYA00376058_ERZ724525 | MGnify/ENA primary metagenome ERZ724525 (study PRJEB28724, sample SAMN07190888) | wastewater metagenome | isolation source: influent of sewage treatment plant in Hong Hong | place: USA: Christiansburg, Virginia | collected 2016-03-01 ... | reverse complement strand
GAAGTCTGCATGCAAACGAATTTGCTGAAGCCCAAGACAATTAATGTCGAGCAACTTGGCCACAACCGTGCCAAGGTGGTTCTGGAGCCGTTTGAGCGTGGCTACGGTCATACGCTGGGCAACGCCCTGCGCCGTGTTCTGCTCTCCTCCATGGTGGGTTACGCAGCGACTGAAGTAACGATTGCTGGAGTGCTGCATGAGTACTCCTCCATCGATGGCGTCCAGGAAGATGTGACGAACATCCTGCTGAATCTCAAGGGTGTGGTGTTCAAGCTGCACAACCGTGACGAAGTCACCTTGAGCCTGCGCAAGGATGGTGAAGGTGTTGTTACTGCACGTGACATCCAGACACCCCACGACGTAGAAATCGTCAACCCTGATCACGTGATCGCTCACCTGTCGCAAGGCGGTAAGCTGGACATGCAGATCAAGGTTGAAAAGGGCCGTGGCTATGTGCCCGGCAACGTGCGCCGCTACGGTGACGAATCGACTAAGTCGATCGGCCGTATCGTGCTCGACGCTTCGTTCTCGCCCGTCAAGCGCGTGAGCTACGCTGTCGAATCCGCACGTGTGGAACAGCGTACCGATCTGGATAAGCTGGTTCTGGAAATCGAAACCAACGGTGCTATCACCGCTGAAGATGCAGTGCGCGCATCCGCCAAGATCTTGGTGGAACAACTGGCTGTGTTCGCACAGCTGGACGGTGGCGATATTGCCAGCGTGTTTGACGCTCCTGCCGGTGGTCGTGGCGCTGCTACGTCCTTCGATCCAATCCTGTTGCGTCCTGTGGATGAGCTCGAACTCACCGTTCGTTCTGCTAACTGCCTGAAGGCAGAGAACATCTACTACATCGGCGACTTGATTCAGCGTACCGAAAATGAGCTGCTGAAGACTCCTAATCTGGGTCGTAAGTCGCTCAACGAGATCAAGGAAGTCCTGGCTTCTCGTGGTCTGACTCTAGGCATGAAGCTTGAAAACTGGCCACCAGCTGGCTTGGAAAAGCGTTAATTGCTACAATCATGGGCTTTGCTGGAATTGATTTCGGCAAAAGCCCAAGTGCATCGGGCAGTACCTGATACGGCTGCCTGATTTAATTTAGAAATGATCTCCGGATAAAAACGGAGCAAAAGGAAAAGCACCATGCGTCACGGCAACGGACTCCGCAAACTGAACCGCACTTCTGCTCACCGCAAGGCGATGCTGCAGAACATGATGAACTCGCTGATCGAGCACGAAGCAATCAAGACCACGGTCCCCAAGGCCAAGGAACTGCGTCGCGTGATCGAGCCCATGATCACTCTGGCCAAGGTTGATACCGTGGCTAACCGTCGTCTGGCGTTTGACCGTCTGCGCGACCGCGACAGCGTGACCAAGCTGTTCAACGTGCTGGGTCCCCGCAACGCAACGCGTCCCGGTGGCTACACACGTATCCTGAAGATGGGCTTCCGCGTGGGCGACAACGCTCCTATGGCCTATGTTGAGCTGGTTGAGCGCGCTGAAGAAGCCGTCGCAGCTGCTGAATAAGCAAATGGCAGGCTGAAAAGTCTGCTATAATTTGGAAATACCGCGCGATGGAGCAGTCTGGTAGCTCGTTGGGCTCATAACCCAAAGGTCGGAGGTTCAAATCCTTCTCGCGCAACCAAATTAAAAACGCCCGCTGACATCAGCGGGCGTTTTTGTTTTTGGCTTTTCATTTTTTAATTGCCAGCCTTTCCGAGCAAGGTGCTGGTAAAAATGTGAGCAACCAGTGCTTGATGCTGATAACTTTGAAGATCAAAGTGATTCAAGGTTAAGTAATAGCAAGTGGTTGCCGCTTCAATTTTTGTACTCTCATGGCAAATGCATTGACTGTTCCCGGCACGCTGGGTATCGACTTTGGCACCTCGAACTCGGCTGCGGCTTACCGTGTGATGGGCGAGACAGCCCGCCTGCTCCCTCTGGAATCGGCTGCGACCGGCATGCCAACGGCTTTGTTCTTCAACACCGAAGAGCGCAGCACGCACTTTGGCCGCGATGCCATGCAGCAATATCTGGCGGGTGAAGAAGGCCGTTTGATGCGTTCGCTCAAAAGCCTGCTGGGCAGCAGCCTGCTGCTGGAGAAGACGGCAGTACATGAGCAGCTGATGAGCTATCAGGATGTGATTGCCATCTTCCTCAAGCGTGTGGCCGATCAGGCGCGCGCGGCCCTGAATGGCGCACTGCCTGAGCGTGTGGTGCTGGGTCGCCCAGTACATTTTGTCGACGCCCATCCAGAGCGTGACCGTCAGGCGCAAGATGCATTGGCTGCGGCGGCGCGTACAGCAGGCCTGGGGGAAGTGAGTTTTCAGTTGGAGCCGATTGCCGCAGCGCTGGACTATGAGCAGCGCCTGAGCGAAGAACAACTGGTGCTGGTTGTCGATATTGGCGGCGGCACCTCGGACTTCACCGTGGTGCGCCTTGGCCCGCAGCAGGCCAAGCATGAAGATCGCAATCAGGACATTCTGGCCACCACGGGTGTGCACATTGGCGGTACCGACTTTGACCACCGCCTGAATGTGGCACAGGTCATGCCGCTGCTGGGCTACAAGCACATTGGGCCCAGCGGGCGTGAAGTACCAAGTGGTGTGTTTTTTGACCTCTCGACCTGGCACCTGATTCAGTGGCTGTACACGGCCAAGTCGCTGGCTTCGGCACGTAACCTCAAGACCGATTACAGCGATTTGCAACTGCACCAGCGCCTGATGAAGGTACTGGATTGGCGCGAGGGCCATCGTCTTGCCGATGCCGTGGAGCAGGCCAAGATTGCCGCGTCTCAAAGCCATGCTGCAGTGGAGATTGCGCTGGGTTGGCTGGAAGATGGCTTGCATGCAGCAATCTCGCCCGAGGTGCTGCAGGAGCAGTTGCAGGTCTTGCTGAAGCAGGTGGTGGAATGTGCCCAGGACTGCGTGAAGCAAGCGGGTGTGGCAGCGCCTGACGCGATCTACCTGACGGGCGGTTCTTCGGCCTTGCGCACTTTGCGCGATGCGTTGCGCGAAGCATTTCCCGATGTTCCGCAGGTTGAAGGTGATTTGTTTGGCGGCGTGGCCACAGGGTTGGCCTACGCCTGATATCAAAAAGTGAGCTGATAGCGTTTGATATACAAGCGCTATCGGCGTTTTTGATGCTTATTCTTCTTCGGCGGCGCGCTTGAGTTCCAGTGCGCGGTCATACAGCGTGTTGCGGCTGGCTCCGGTGATTTCGGTGGCTAGCTTGACTGCGGCCTTGGTGGGCAGTTCGGCTAGCAGTAGCTTGAGCACACGCTCGGCTTCAGAATCCAGGCCCTCGCCCTGCAGCAGGGCAACAGGGTGCAGCACGATGGCGAATTCACCCTTCACACGCTGAGGCGACGCCTGCAGCCAGCTGACTAGCTCGCGGGCTGGCATGGTGGCAATGTCTTCAAACTGCTTGGTGATCTCGCGGGCCAGCGTGACGGGGCGATCGCCCAGCAGCGCCAGAGCCTGTGCCATGTCGATGATGCGGTGTGGTGCCTCCAGCAGCACCGTGCAGCGCGGCTCGTCCGCCAGCTTTTGCACGGCAGACAGACGCTCTGCATTCTTGGTGGGCAGAAAACCGGCAAACAGAAAACCGCTTTCGCCTTGCCCGGGCGTCACCGCGCCAGCCACGCTGATGGCAGACGTCACGCTGCTGGCGCCGGGCATCGGAATGCTGCGCAGGCCGACGACCTGCAACGCTGCGCACAGGCGTGCGCCGGGGTCGCTAACGCCGGGTGTGCCGGCATCACTGACATAGGCAACGCGCTGGCCCTGCTGCAGGCGGCTGATAACCTGCTGCGCTGCCTCTGCCTCGTTGTGCTGGTGCACGGCTAGCAACTGGCTGCCAGGGCGATCGATGCCATAGCTGCGCAGCATGCCTTGTGTGTGGCGGGTGTCTTCGCAGGCAATGCAGTCCACCATTTGCAGCACATGCAGAGCGCGCAGGCTGATGTCGGCCAGATTGCCGATGGGCGTCGCCACCACATACAGGGCTCCCTGCGGATAATGCTGGGAAGCGGCCGCTTCATGTGCGGCAGTCAGTGCAGAGGCGAAAGAGGTAGTCAATGGATTTCCTTGGAAAGCGGCCGCAAAGGCCTGCCGTCAAACCTGTGAATAACACCACCGCGCGTGGCCAATTGGCCGAAGATGCGGCGCTCGCCTATTTGCAGGCGCAGGGCTTGAAGCTCGTTGATCGCAATTATCGGACGCCGGGCCGTGGCGGCGGTGAAATCGATCTGATCGTGCGTGACCGTGACGGGTCTTTGGTGTTTGTAGAGGTCAGAAGCCGCAATACCGACCGCTTTGGTGGCGCGGGTGCCAGCATTGGTCATGCCAAGCAGCAGCGCATTGTGCTGGCCGCCCGGCATTACCTGATGAGGCTGGCGGCACCACCGCCGTGCCGTTTTGATGTGGTGCTGGTAGACAGCTCGGGCAGCCCTGCAGCGATTGAATGGCTCAAGGCGGCTTTCGATGCGATGTAGTTCGTCACAATTTGCGCGCAACACTGGTGCGTAAATAACGGTTTGCTAGCAAAGAGATAACAGCTGGCAGGTATCATCGGGCCTCCATGCTAGAGCAACGAATCCAACAGCATTTCATCGACAGTGCCGACCTGAAGTACCAGGCCGCCCAAGCGCTGAGCCAACCTATCGCTTTTGCCGTACAGGCCATGCTGGCCTGCGTGACCGGCGGCGGCAAGGTTCTGGCTTGTGGCTCAGGCGTTTCGGCCAGCGATGCCCAATTATTTGCCTCCCTGTGTGTCACAGGGTTTGAACGCGACCGCCCCGAGCTGGCTGCGCTGGCTTTGACGTCAGACGGTGGCCTGCTGGGCTCCGTGGGGACGACAGGCTCGGGCGGCAATGCCACCCAGTATCTGGCCCGGCAGGTGCGTGCGCTGGGCCAGCCCGGCGACTTGCTGCTGGTCATGTCCGTGACGGGCAACGACGTGGCAGTGAAGGACGCACTGGAGGCTGCCCATGAGCGCGACATGATGGCCGTGGTGCTGACAGGGCGCACAGGCGGCAATCTGGCGACGGTGGTGCGCGAGACCGATGTACTGATCTGCGTGCCCCATGACCGCGGTGCCCGCGTGCGTGAAGCCCATACTTTGATATTGCACTGTCTGGCTGACGGTGTGGACTCTCAATTGCTTGGTGACCAGGAGATGCCTTTATGAAGTCGCAGTGGACCCGTGTGGCATGTGCCGCCTTGACCGTAGCCGCATTGGGCGGCGCTTTGAGTGGCTGCGTTGCCTTGGTGGGCGGCGGTGCTGCCGTGGCCGGCATGTCAGCGGTTGATCGCCGCACAACAGGCACGCAGGTGGAAGATCAAGGGATTGAGCTGCGTGCAGGCAACCGGGTGAGTGAGGTGATGGGTGACAAGGCCCGTGTCAGCGTCACCAGCTACAACCGCATGGTGCTGCTGACGGGGCAGGCAGGCAACGCTACGGACAAGGCCACGATCGAGAAACTGGTGCGCGAGCAAGCCACCGTGCGTCAGGTCTATAACGAGATCGAAGTGCTTCCGTTCACGGCGACGCTGGGCCAGCGCTCCAAGGACACCATGATTACCGGCCAGGTCAAGGCCAGTCTGGTCAATGCCAAGGACATCACCTCATCGGCCATCAAGGTCGTGACCGAGAACAATGTGGTCTACCTCATGGGTATCGTCACCCCACGTGAATCCAAGCGTGCCGCCGAGATTGCGCGTGGCGTTAATGACGTCACCAAGGTGGTGCGACTGTTTGAAGTTATCTCTGAAGACGAGCTGTCATCCATGACGACCAAGGCGGCTCCCGTGACCGACGACACGGCCAGCGTCAACTGAGGCGCTTTGGCCTTCAATCAAAAAGCCGGATCTGAGTCCGGCTTTTTTCATGGGAAAAATGGCTTATCGCAGGCGCTGAATCAGGCTAGATGTATCCCAGCGGCTGCCGCCCATGGCCTGCACATCGGCATAAAACTGGTCCACCAGCGCCGTGACGGGCAGGCGGGCACCGTTGCGCTGGGCTTCTTGCAGCACCAGACCCAGATCCTTGCGCATCCAGTCCACGGCAAAGCCAAAGTCAAACTTGCCCACAGCCATGGTTTTTCCACGGTTGTCCAGTTGCCAGCTTTGGGCTGCACCCTTGCCGATGACATCCAGCACCTTCTCCACGTCGAGATCGGCGCGCAGGCCGAAGGCAATCGCTTCAGACAGGGCCTGCACCAGACCGGCCACGCAGATCTGGTTGACCATCTTGGTCAGCTGGCCGCTGCCGCATTCACCCATATAGGTAAAGGCGCGCGAGAACGCATCGGCCATGGGTGCGACCTGATCAAACACCGCCTGATCGCCGCCGCACATGACGGTGAGCTGGCCGTTGACGGCTCCAGCCTGACCACCCGAGACAGGTGCGTCGATAAAGTGCAGGCCGCACTTTTGTGCTTCGGCATACAACTCGCGTGCAACCTGGGCTGAGGCGGTGGTGTGGTCCACAAAGATGGCGCCGGGCTCCATACCCGCAAAAGCGCCATCGTCGCCCAGAACAATGGCGCGCAGGTCATTGTCATTGCCCACGCAGCAAAACACCATGCGTGCGCCTTTGACAGCTTCGCGCGGCGTGGCAGCCTGATGGCCGCTGGGGAATTCCTCGGCCCAGGCCTGAGCTTTGGCAGCTGTGCGGTTGTAGGCAGTGACTTGATGACCCGCCATGGCCAGATGCCCTGCCATGGGGTAGCCCATGGTGCCCAGGCCCAGAAATGCGACCTTGGTGGAGGGCGATGGCTTGTAGCTGCGGGAAGTGATGGAGGCGGTCATGAGAAGTCCTTGAATTCTTGGCGGCTTGGAAAACCAGTTGCCCATCGTACTGCGCGCGGGCTTGCAGTCAGGCTTTGGCTGCACCAAGGGCCGCCCCGTAGCCAAGGCTGCCCTGAGGCGCGTAGCGCCTCAGGAGGTTACACAATCGTCAAGTGCTCGGTACCTGCCGCCAGATCCAGCGTGCGGGCACGCTGGCTGTTGAGTTTGATCTGCAGGCGCAAGTCGTTGACCGAGTCAGCATTGCGCAGCGCATCTTCGTAGGTCACGAGATTGGCCTCAAACAGGTCAAACAGTGCTTGGTCAAAGGTCTGCATGCCGATGTTGCGGCTCTTTTTCATGATTTCTTTGATCTCGGCGACCTCGCCCTTGAAGATCAGATCGGCAATCAGCGGCGAGTTGAGCATCACCTCAATCGCAGCCACACGGCCCTTGCTGTCCTGCTTGGGGAGCAGGCGCTGGGAGACCAGTGCGCGAAGGTTCAGCGACAAATCCATCAGCAGCTGCGGGCGACGTTCTTCAGGGAAGAAGTTGACGATACGGTCCAGCGCCTGGTTGGCACTGTTGGCGTGCAGCGTCGCAAGGCACAGGTGACCGGTTTCGGCAAAGGCCACGGCATGCTCCATGGTCTCGCGGTCACGAATTTCGCCCATCAAAATCACGTCGGGGGCCTGGCGCAGCGTGTTCTTCAGCGCAGCTTCCCAGCTCTCGGTATCCAGTCCCACTTCGCGCTGGGTGACGACGCAGTTCTTGTGCGGGTGCACAAATTCCACGGGATCTTCGATCGTGATGATGTGGCCAAAGGAGTTCTCATTGCGCCAGTCCACCATGGCGGCTAGCGTGGTGGATTTACCCGAGCCCGTAGCGCCGACCATGATGCACAGGCCGCGCTTGGTCATGGTCACTTCCTTGAGCACCTGCGGCACGCCCAGTCCATCAATCGTTGGCAGGGTGGTGGGAATGGTACGCAGCACCATGCCAATCTTGCCCTGCTGCACAAAGGCATTGACACGAAAGCGCCCTACGCCAGCGGGCGAGATAGCGAAGTTGCACTCCTTGGTGTGCTCGAAGTCCGCCACCTGCTTGTCACTCATGATGGAGCGTGCCAGAGCCAAGGTGTGCAGCTGCGTCAGTGGCTGAGGTGATACCTTGGTGACCTTGCCATCAATCTTGATGGCGGGCGGAAACTCTGCCGTGATGAACAGGTCACTGCCGTTGCGGCTGACCATGAGCTTGAGCAGATCGTTGATGAATTTACTGGCCTGATCGCGTTCCATGAACACTCCTTGATTCGGCGTCAAATTGGCATGAGCCCAAGTGAGAGACGCCGAGCAAGAGCCGCTTCGCGGCGAGGGCGTCTTCCCCCTTGGGGGAAGCGGCAAAGCCGCTCAGGGGGTAATGGGTTATCCAGGGAAGTTCTCAGGAATCTTGGCCTTGCTGCGTGCCTCAGCCGGGCTGATCAGGTTGCGGCGCACCAGGTCGGTCAGGTTCTGGTCCAGCGTCTGCATGCCCACGTTCTGACTGGTCTGGATGGTGGAGTACATCTGCGCCACCTTGGCCTCGCGGATCAAGTTACGGATCGCGGGCGTGCCCAGCATGATCTCGTGCGCGGCCACGCGGCCCTGGCCGTCCTTGGTCTTGCACAGCGTCTGCGAGATCACGGCCTGCAGTGATTCGGACAGCATGGCGCGAACCATTTCTTTTTCTTCGGCAGGGAAGACGTCGATGATACGGTCGATGGTCTTGGCAGCAGACGAGGTGTGCAGCGTGCCAAACACCAGGTGACCAGTTTCGGCTGCCGTCATGGCCAGACGAATGGTTTCCAGGTCACGCATTTCACCGACCAGAATCGCGTCCGGGTCTTCACGCAGCGCAGATTTGAGCGCAGCCGCGAAGGACAGCGTCATCGGGCCGACTTCACGCTGGTTGATCAGGCACTTCTTGGACTCGTGGACAAATTCGATGGGGTCTTCCACCGTCAGAATGTGGCCGTACTCGGTTTCATTCAGAAAGTTGACCATGGCTGCCAGCGTGGTGGACTTGCCTGAACCCGTAGGGCCTGTCACCAGAACCAGGCCGCGCGGCTTCAAGGCCAGGTCGCCAAAAATCTTGGGAGCGTTCAACTGCTCCAGCGTCAGAATCTTGCTGGGAATGGTACGAAAGACGGCTGCGGAGCCTCGGTTCTGGTTGAACGCGTTCACACGAAAACGTGCCAGCCCTTCAATTTCGAAGGAGAAGTCCACCTCCAGAAACTCCTCGTACTGCTTGCGCTGCGCATCGCTCATGATGTCGTAGACCATGGCGTGCACGGTCTTGTGATCCAGCGGGTCGATGTTGATGCGGCGCACATCGCCGTGCACGCGAATCATGGGCGGGAGGCCCGCCGACAAATGCAAGTCCGAAGCTTTGTTCTTGACACTGAATGCCAGCAATTGCGTGATATCCACGGAGATCCCTCTCTTGTTTGATACTCTGGCGCCAATTATGACGACGATTGAAAACAATCTGGGGCAGATTCATGCCCGTATGGCTGCAGCTTGCGCTCAGGCAAACCGACCCCTGACTTCGGTGCAGCTGCTGGCCGTTTCCAAAACTTTTGGCGCAGATGCCGTACGCGAGGCGGTGCTGGCCGGTCAGCGCAGCTTTGGTGAGAACTATATACAGGAGGCAGTCGAAAAAATTGCCGCTGTGCGCGCCATGCAACTGTCTGGCGCCGAAGCCTTGCAATGGCACTGCATTGGCCCCATGCAAAGCAATAAGACGCGGCTGGTGGCTGAGAACTTTGACTGGGCCCAGACCGTGGACCGGCTCAAGATTGCCGAGCGCCTGTCGGCCCAGCGCCCCCAGGGCATGGCACCGCTCAACATCTGTATTCAGGTCAATGTGGATGGCGGGCCCACCAAGTCGGGTGTGATGTCTGAGGATGCGCTGGCGCTGGCTGAAGCCATTGTGAAACTGCCCAATCTGGTGCTGCGCGGCATCATGAGCATTCCTGATGACACTCCTGATTTTGAAGCGCAATGCGCTCTCCATCAAAGGGCTACAGCCATTTTTGATGCCATCAAGGTCAGTGGCTTGCCGGGGCTGGGGCGCTTTGACACGCTGTCCATGGGCATGACGGGTGATCTGGAAGCGGCTGTGGTAGCGGGCAGCACCATGGTTCGGGTGGGGAGCGGAGTGTTTGGCGCGCGGAGCTACACCCCCTGAGCCGCTGCGCGGCTTCCCCCTCTCTGCTTTGCGGAGGGGGACAACGCCTTCGCCGCGAGACGGCTCTTGCTTGGCGTTTCTGACTTGGGCTGCGCCGGTTTCAGGCACCCGCTGCAGCGTTGGAGAGCTGCAATAGGGAGCTTAAGGTCTTTTCATCTCGCATTCCGTGGGCAGATCGACTTGCTGCATTGAATAGACGGCGTCGGTTCTGAAGCCGTAGTTCGTGCCTTCCCAGCCGGTTTTGACCAGCTTGCCATCCACTGGGGCAATGGTGTTGACGACCTGAGGCAGCAGCAGTTGATGGTCCTTGCCGCGCATCTTGACGGGGCCGAAGACGGTGTCCATGGACATGTCCTCCATGGCCTTGGCAATTTTCACGGGCTCGGTGGACTGGGCCTTGGCCATAGCAGTGGCCAGCATCCGCGGCACCAGGTCCATGCGCGGGGCCAGAAAGTCCTGGTTCATCTTGGCCTTGTATTCCTTGGCGCGGGCGTCGGCCTGCGCGCGGTCGGCCATGCCGGGGTGCCATTCGGCGACCCAGGTCACCTGGCCGATCTTGGCCTGAGAGATGGAAGTCACGGTGCCCGGAAAGCCACCCGCGCTATGGTTGAAATAGCGCAGGTTGTAGCCGGAGTCGCCTGCAGCCTTGAGCAGCAGCGTCATGTCCTGCCCCCAGTTGCCGGTGATGACGGAGTCGGTGCTGACCTCCTTCATCTTTGCCACATAGGGCGCGAAGTCCTTGATGCGGCCCATGGGGTGCAGCGTCTCGCCCACAAACTGAATCTCGGGCCTTGCCTTGCCCACCATGCTGCGGCCAAAGCTGGCCCATTGTTTGCCGTGGGCATAGTCCTGGTTGAGCAGAAAAACTTTCTTGATCTCCGGCTGGGTCTTGATGTAGTTGGCAATCGCCTGCATGCGCATGGCTGTGTTGGCGTCAAACATGAAATGCCAGAAGCTGCAGGCCTTGCCCGTCAGTTCCGGGTCAATTGAAGAGTGGTTGAGGATTAGTACCTCCTTGCCCGGATTGCGCTGGTTGTAGCGCGATGCGGCCTGCACCAGTGCTGTGACTACGGACGAGCCAGAGCCACCCGTCACCACCACGCGCGCGCCCTGATCAATTGCGGCCTGCAACGCGCTCTGGCTTTCCTGCGCGGAGAGCTTGCTGTCGAACTGCAGCAGCTGAAATTTAGCGCCGTTGTAGAGCCCACCCTTGGCGTTGACATCATCCACCGCGTACAGCACATGGTTGCGCATCACTTCGCCCACGTTGGCAAACGGGCCAGAGAGCGGGTCGATAAAGGCAATTTTAAACGGCTCTGCCGTCTGGGCAGAAACGGCGCCAGCGCAAAGGCTGGCAGCCAGTGCAATGGCTGAAAAACGAACTGACATGGTGGTTGTCTCCAGAGGGTGAAATTGCGCCGTAGCCGTGCTTTTATGCGGCGGTGCTGCTGGGGGATGGGGCGCTCTTGCGGCGCTTGGGCGGGGAATCTTCAGCGGCTGGCGCTGCCTTGCTTGTGCTGCGTTTACGGGAAGGGGGCGGAGCAAGTGCTGCGCTGCGGCGCAGTCCCAGCACGCGCGATGCCAGATCGGTCAGTTCCACCACCATTTCGGCGGGGCCGAGTTTTCCGTTTGGCTGGTACCAGTTGTAGAGAAAGCCAGGCAAGCTGCAGGCGGCCTGCGCCGTGATACGAGCATCGCGAAAATCAAAATGCCCGCTGGCGCGGCCTTCTTCGAGCAGGGTGCAAAACTGTTGGTAAAACTGCTGCGCCACATCGCGTGAAGCTTTGAGGTAGGCGGGGCTGAAGGCCTGTGGTTCGCGGTACGGAAAAAAGCCCGCCGGGTAATGCGCAATGGTGGCGGCAATCAGGCGCTGCAGACCATCAATCGCTTTTTCATGCGCGGGGCGTGGGTCGTCTGCCGCAAAGTCCAGCACCGTGAAACAAGCCTCGGTCGGTGCCCAGCAAAGCGTCTCAAAAATCTCCTGCTTGTTGCGAAAGTAGTAGTACACAAAAGGCTTGGTCACGCCCAGCGCCTGCACGATTTGCTCAATGGTGGTGCTGGCGTAGCCGTAGCGGTCAAAAAGCGCTTCGGCGGCTTTCAGAATGCGCTCGCGCTTCTCGTCAGAACCGGCGGTTTGAAGCTTCTGGCGACCTCGCGGAGCCACAGGTGTGGCGACAGCTGGAGCGAGCGATTTCTTGGTTTTTCTGGGGGCGGTAGCCATGCGGGTTTCCGTGTGTCACGTTCGTTATACCGATGAGTAGTATTGTTCTACCGGCAGGTATACATTGGCAAGACATCGGGGCGGGAATCGGCCTAAGGCTATCCCTGAGATGACGCGAAAAGCGCACCACGCCTCGGTTTTTACGAGACACCCAGGAGACAAACCATGGCTGAATCCGAGACCCTCATCCCCTTGCATGAGGCCTTGCGCCGCAATGCACGAAAGCACCCCGAACGCGTTGCCTACATCTGGTACGGCCAGCACATCAGCTGGCGGAAAGTGGACGAGGCCAGCGATGCCGTGGCCGCGCACCTGCAGCAGCTGGGCGTGCAAAAAGGTGAACCGGTGGCGCTGTTCATGAACAACTGCCCGCAGTACATCGTCGCGCACTATGCGGTGCAGAAAATCGGTGCCATCGTCTGCCCCTGCGGGCCGCTGAACAAAGAGCATGAGCTGGAATATCAGCTCAACGATTTGCGGGCGCGCATCATCATCGCCGCTGATGGCTTGCTGCCCGTGGTCGACAAGGTGCGCAGCACCACGGCGATTGAGCATGTGCTGGCTGTGCGCTATGGCGACTGGCTGCCTGCGCAAACCACGCTGGCCCTGCCGCCAGAGTTACAAGTGCCAGCGCAGGAATTGCCCGCCCATGTGGAATCGTTCTGGGCGGTCATGCACAGCGGCGCAAAGCCCCAGCCTGTCGCCGTCAGCATGGATGATGTGGCGTTAATGACCTATACCTCGGGCACCACCGGCCTGCCCAAGGGCGCAATGCTGAGCTTTGGCGCAGCGGCGTACAAGACCGCAGGCGCGTCGACGGTGACGGGTGTGAGTGATCAGGATGTGCTGCTGGCCGTGGCACCGCTCTATCACATTGCTGGCATGTCCATGGGTGTCAACATGCCCGTGCACTCGGGCGCGCCCTGCGTGCTGCTGCACCGCTTTGATCCGCTGGCCGTGGCGCAGGCGCTTGAGCGCTACCGCGTGACCTGGTGGTACAGCATTGCACCCATGAATGTGGCGCTGATGCAGGTGCCTGGCGTCGAGCAGATGGACTTCAGTGCGCTGCGCCGCAACACCGTCACCAGCTTTGGCATTACTTATACACAGGCGCTGGCCGAGCAATGGAAGCGCTTTACGCCCAACGCCATCTCCAGCGAAGCGGCTTACGGCCTGTCTGAAACGCACACCATGGATACCTTCATGCCCGGCGATGCCATTCGCTGGGGCACCCACGGCAAGCCTGCACCGGGCAATGAAATTCGCGTCATCGACCCCGAAACCAGCGCGCAACTGCCGCCCGGTGAAGTGGGGGAAATCATCATCCGCGGCCCGGGCAACTTCAAGGGTTACTGGAACAAGCCCGAAGCCACGGCCAAGACGCTCAAAGACGGCTGGGTCTACACCGGCGATATGGGAAAGTTTGATGAAGACGGCTACCTCACCTTCATCGGCCGCTTCAAGGAAATGATCAAGGTCTCGGGCTACAGCGTCTTCCCCGAAGAGGTGGAAACCATTTTGATCAAGCACCCCGCCATTGCGCAGGCCGCCGTGCTTGGCGTGGCCGATGCGCAAAAGGGCGAAGTGGTGCGCGCCTTCATTGTGCGCAAGAAGGGCCAGAGTCTGGACGCCGATGCGCTGCTGGCCTGGGCCAGAGACAACATGGCGACTTACAAGGCTCCGCGTGAGGTGCGTTTTATTGAGGTGCTACCCGCCACAGGCGCGGGAAAAGTGCTGCGCCGCTTGCTGCGCGATATTCCCTGAAGTTTCGAGTAAAAAAGGCCTCAAGCCCTTGATGGGTGTGCGCTAAAAGCTATTAAAACGAGAGTTCTATGTTTGAAAAAGTTCTGATCGCCAACCGCGGTGAAATCGCCTTTCGCATCATCCGCGCCTTGCAGGAACTGGGCATTTCCAGCCTTGCGGTCTATGCGCAAGATGATGCGCAGGCACCCCATGTGCAGGCCGCAGATGCCGCCGTCGCACTGGGTGCCAGCGGCCCATCGGCCTATCTGGATGGAGCACATCTGCTGCAGATAGCGCAGCAGCAGGGCTGCGATGCGCTGCACCCCGGCTACGGTTTTTTGAGTGAAAACGCAGACTTTGCGCTGGCTTGTGCTGCAGCCGGTGTGCGCTTTATCGGCCCCACGCCAGAGCAACTGGCGTTGCTGGGCGACAAAGCCAGAGCCCGCGTGCTGGCGCAGCAATGCGGCGTGCCTTTGATGCCCGGTAGTACCGAGGCGGTGACGCTTGCACAGGCCCAGCAGTTCTTTGCCCAGCAGCAGGCTGATGGGGCCAGCGGCATCATGATCAAGGCCATTGGCGGTGGTGGCGGGCGCGGTATGCGGGCGGTGAATCAGGCTGCTGATGTGGCTGCCGCCTATGAGCGTTGCCGCAGCGAGGCAAAAGCGGCGTTTGGTGTGGATGGTGTGTATGTAGAGCGCCTGATGACGGGCGCACGCCATATCGAGATTCAGCTGCTGGGCGACGGCAGCGAATGGCCGATGGCGCTGGGCGAGCGCGAGTGCACGCTGCAGCGCCGCTTTCAAAAGCTGGTGGAAATTGCACCCAGCCCCAGCTTGCCGCAGCCGCTGCGCGAACGCATCACGCAAGATGCGCTGCGCATGGCAGCCCAGCTGCGTTATGAAAGCCTGGGCACTTTCGAGTTTCTGGTCGATCTGCAGTCGCAGACCTTGCCTTATGTATTCATCGAGGCCAACCCGCGCCTGCAGGTGGAGCACACGATTACCGAAGAGGTCTTTGGCGTCGATCTGGTGCAGGCGCAGATTCGTATTGCAGCCGGTGATCACTTTGCGGATCTGGGTCTGAATGTGAATCAGCCTCCGCAGCCACGCGGCTATGCCATGCAGTGGCGCATCAATGCCGAAACGCTGGACGCGCAAGGCAACGCCCACCCCGGCAGCGGCCGCATTGTTGAGCTGCACTGGCCGCAAGGGCCGGGCATTCGCATCGACAGCCATGCGCAGCAGGGCGCCAGCCCATCGCCGCATTACGACACCTTGCTGGCCAAGCTCATCGTGCACAGCAATGCCCCGCACTTTGCGGATGTGCTGCGCCGCTCGCAGCGTGCGCTGGCCGATTGCCGCATTACTGGTTTTGACACCAACCTGCCCCTGCTGCAAGCGCTGGCCGAGCGGCCTGAAATGCAAAGCCAGGCCGTGCACACGCGCTGGCTGGAAGAAGTTTTGCCGCAGCTGGTAGATGCTTCTGAAAAGATAGCTGCTAGTGTCAATCATCAAAATGATTCAGTGCTGAAAGCGGCTGAAACCCAATCAAATCAAGCGCAAGCAGCTCCTGAAAATGCAGTGCTGGCACCCATGCCCGCCAGAGTCGTGCAATGGGCTGTCGCCGCAGGTGATGTGGTGGCCAAGGGCGCAGAGCTAGGCATTCTGGAAGCCATGAAGATGCAGCATGTGCTGTTGGCACAGGTTGCGGGTGTGGTGCAGGAATTGCTGGCAGAGCCCGGCAGCTATGTGGTGCAGGGCCAGGCGCTGCTGGTGCTGGGTGATGCGCAGGGCGATGCCGCCCACGCCGAAGTGCAGCAGCAAGCGCTGGACCCTGATGACATTCGCGCCGACCTGCAGCGCGTGAAAGATCGCCATGCCTTCACGCTGGATGCCGCGCGGCCCGATGCCATGGCCAAGCGCCACGCACAGGGCAGCCGCAGCGCCCGCGAGAATATTGCAGACCTGTGTGATGAAGGCAGTTTCATTGAATACGGCGCGCTGGCCATTGCTGCGCAAACACGCCGCCGCAGCATCGACGATCTGGTTGCCAACACGCCCGCAGATGGCATGGTGACAGGCATTGGTTCCATCAATGGCCAGCAGTTTGGCGAAGAAAAATCGCGAGCTGTCGTCATGTCGTATGACGCCACGGTGCTGGCCGGCACGCAGGGTGCGCGCAATCACGCCAAGACCGATCGCATGCTGGGCATTGCCCTGCAGCAAAAAATGCCCGTAGTGCTGTTTGCCGAAGGTGGCGGTGGCCGCCCCGGCGATACCGATACACCCGTGGTGGCGGGCCTGCATGTTCACACGTTTGCGGCCTATGCGGCGCTCTCGGGGCAGGTGCCGGTGATTGGCATTACGCATGGCCGCTGCTTTGCGGGTAACGCGGCGCTGCTGGGTTGCAGCGATGTGATTATTGCCACGCGTTCCAGCACCATCGGCATGGGCGGGCCAGCCATGATTGAGGGCGGTGGGCTGGGCGTTTTCAAGCCCGAAGAAGTCGGCCCCAGCAGCGTGCAGCATGCCAATGGCGTGATCGATATTCTGGTGGAAGACGAAGCGCAGGCCGTGACCGTAGCGCGCCACTATCTGTCATTTTTTCAGGGCCGCAGCAGCGCGCCATGGTCAGCGCCTGATCAGCGCCATTTACGCCATGTGGTGCCTGAAAATCGCTTGCGCATTTACGACACGCGCGCCGCCATGGTCGGGCTGGTGGATGAGGGCAGTCTGCTCATGCTGCGCACCGGCTTTGGCCTGGGTATTCACACTGCGCTGGCGCGTATTGAAGGGCGGCCTGTGGCGTTGATGGCCAACAACCCCGGCCACCTGGGCGGCGCGATTGATGCCGATGCCGCAGACAAGGCCGCGCGCTTTATGCAGCTATGCAATGCGCATGGCATTCCCATCATCAGTCTGGTGGATACGCCCGGCTTCATGGTGGGGCCTGAGATTGAAAAGACGGCCCAGGTGCGCCATGTCAGCCGCTTGTTCGTGACGGCGGCCAAGCTGCGCGTGCCGTACTTCAGCGTGGTGCTGCGCAAGGGCTATGGGCTGGGGGCGATGGGCATGACAGCGGGCAGCTTTCATGCACCTATCTTCAACGTGGCTTGGCCTACTGGAGAGTTTGGTTCCATGGGGCTGGAAGGTGCGGTGCGACTGGGCTTTCGCAAGGAGCTGGAAGCCTTGCCAGAGGGCGCGCAGCGCGATGCACTGTTTCAGAAACTGCTGGCCCAGCAGTACGCACACGGCGAGGCCATGCACATGGCTGCCACGCTGGAGATTGATGCTGTCATCGACCCTGCAGATACCCGCAGTTGGCTGGTGCGCGCTCTGGCCGGTGTACAGCTGCGTGAGAGCCAAGGGGCGTTTGTGGACACATGGTAAACGCTGAGATTTTCGCTGGCTCAGTGTTTGAGATTGAATATGAAATCAGTTGCTGGCGCTTATGTATCAAGCGCTTATAGCTCCTGTTTTTGATATTTTCTCTATACAAAAAACCATATTCAGCCTCATGCTAAGCTGAAAGTCTTGCCGAAATTGCCTGACCGCCAAGGTGGCTGTGACGGGCACTTTTGACTGCTACCGCTCTTGCGACTGGAGATATTTCATGCCTGGACTTTTGCCCGATGTTGATCCCGATGGCCTGCTCGAATTTTCGGTGGTCTACACCGACAGAGCGCTCAACCACATGTCCAAGAAATTTGTGGGTGTGATGCAGGATGTGCTGGCCACGCTCAAAGAGGTTTATCACGCCAATACGGCCGTGCTGATCCCCGGCAGCGGCACCTTCGGCATGGAAGCCGTGGCGCGCCAGTTTGCCAATCGTGAGAAGGTGCTCATCGTGCGCAACGGCTGGTTCAGCTACCGCTGGACGCAGATTTTCGACGCCGATGCGGGTCTGGGTGGCGGCTCTATCGTCTGCAAGGCACGCAAGCAGGGCGAAGGCAGTCAGGATCCCTGGGCCCCTTGCCCCGCAGCCGATGTGGCGCAAACCATTCGCGTCGAGCGCCCCAAGGTAGTGTTCGCTCCGCATGTGGAAACCGCCAGCGGCATCATGCTGCCCGATGACTATCTGAGCACCGTGGCGGATGCTGCGCATGAGGTGGGCGCACTGTTTGTGCTGGACTGTGTGGCCTCGGGAGCCATGTGGGTGGACATGGACAAGACCGGTGTGGACGTGCTGATTTCGGCGCCGCAAAAAGGCTGGAGCAGCTCGCCCTGCTGCGCCATGGTCATGTTGTCAGCGCGTGCCCGCGAAGCGATTGAGCACACGCAAAGCTCCAGCTTCTCTTGCGATCTGAAGAAGTGGATGCTGATTGCCGAAGGCTATGAAAAAGGCCAGCACGCCTATCACACCACCATGCCCACCGATGCATTGCTGCGCCTGCGCGATGTGATGCTGGAGACGCGTGAATACGGCTTTGCCCAAGTGCGTGAAGAGCAAATCGAGCTGGGACGCAAGGTGCGCGCGTTGCTGGAATCACGCGGCTTCCCCAGTGTGGCGATGGAAGGCTATAAAGCCCCCGGCGTGGTGGTCAGCTACACCACCGACCCCGAAATTCAAAGCAGCCGCGCCTTTCTGAAGGTGGGCTTGCAGACGGCTTCTGGCGTGCCGCTGCAGTGCGATGAAGGGCCAGATTTCAAGAGCTTCCGCATCGGCCTGTTCGGGCTGGAAAAGTGGCATGACCCCGATCGCACGGTGGGCCATCTCTCCAAGGCGCTCGACGATATTGGCATCCCCGCCGCCCCGAATTAAGCGCCGCAGTGCGGCAATGAAATCTGCAAGGCCCCGCTTCGTACTACAGTCGGGGCTTTGTTGTTACAGCCCATACCTATGAAAAAAGCAGCATCCGCTCTCTGTGTCTTGTTTGCCATGGTTGCTGGCGCAGCCGCTCAGGCTACGCCGGTCACCACCGCCAGCGGCCTGATTTATGACAGCAAGGTCGAGGGCAGCGGCCCCAGCCCCAAGGCAACGGACACCGTCAAGGTGCATTACCGTGGCTACTTTCCCGAGACCGGCAAAGAGTTCGACAGCTCCTACGCGCGCCAGCAGCCGATTGAGTTTCCGCTCAGCGGCGTGATCCCCTGCTGGACGGAAGGCGTGCAGAAAATGAAGGTCGGCGGCAAGGCCAAGCTCACCTGCCCGCCCGGTATTGCCTACGGTGCCCGAGGCGCAGGCCGCGCCGTGCCGCCCAATGCCACGCTGAACTTTGATGTGGAGCTGCTGGGCATTCAGGGCCGCTGATCTGCGGTTTTGAATTTACGGTCTGGCGATGTCCAGCCGCTTGGCCAGCCGCTGCAGATTGGCGCGGTCGATTTGAAGCTCGCGCGCCGCAGCAGCCCAGCTGCCATGATGGCGCGCCAGACTGGCGTTGACCAGCTCGCGCTCGTAGGTTGTGACTGCATCGCGAAGGCCCACTTCTGCTGCGGGCAGCAATTGAGTGACTGGGGTCTGTGGCGCAGTTGTCGCCACCGTGGCTTCTGGTTGATCCCAGAGGTCGGCCACCCCCAGGGTCGCAATGCGCAGCCTGCTACTGGCGCGGCCAGCGCTGCCATCGTTGCGGCTTAATGCCTTGAGCACGGCGCGGCTGATCAGGTGCTCCAGCTCGCGCACATTGCCGGCCCAGTGGTGGTTCAGTAAAGCCGCTTGCGCAGTGGCTTCCAGCCGCAGGCCGCCCAGCTTGAGCCGCGAGCGGTTCTCTTCGAGAAAATAGCCGGCCAGCTGCAGCACATCGCTGTCGCGCTCGCGCAGCGGCGGCACATTGAGCGGGTACACGTTGAGCCGGTGATAGAAGTCCGCGCGCATGCGTCCGGCGCCGACTTCCGCCGCCAGATCGCGGTTGGTGGCCGCAATCACGCGTACATCGACATGGTGCTCCCGGTCCGAGCCCAGGCGCTGCAGCTGCCCGCTTTGCAGCACGCGCAGCAGCTTGGCCTGCACGGGCAGGGAAAGCTCACCCACTTCATCCAAAAACAGCGTGCCCTGATGCGCCTGCTCGAACTTGCCGCTGCGCTCGGTCAATGCTCCGGTAAAGGCACCGCGCACATGGCCGAACAGCTCGCTCTCCACCAGGTTGTCGGGTAGGGCCGCACAGTTGATGCTGACCATGGGCTTGCCCGCGCGCCCTGACTGTGCGTGTACGGCCTGTGCCACCAGTTCTTTGCCAGTGCCGGTTTCCCCGGTGATGAGCACACTGAGGTCGCTGGCTGCGACCAGCGTTATGTCTTTTTGCAGCTGGCGCATGGCGGGGCTTGAACCCTGCAAGCCGCGTTCAGGCGCGGCTGCGGTACTGGCTGTATTGCTGGCACCGCGAGCCAGCTGAGAGAGCTGGTGCACCCGCTCTGCTGTGGCCACGGTGGCCGCTGCCAGATTGCTGAAGGCCTGCAGCATGGCCAGCGCAGCCGGGTCGGCAAAGCGGCCGGGCTCCAGCGAATCCAGCGTCAGCAGGCCCCAGGGCATGCCGCCCAGTTGCAGCACGCAGCCCATGCAGTCGTGCACATGCAGCTCGGTAATCGTCTGGCCTTTGTGGGCGATCAGACCGTCGTAGGGGTCGGGCAGGGGGCTGTCTGGCTCAAAGCGCATGGCCTGACCGGCGGCCAGCAACTGGGCAAAGCGCGGGTGTTCGGCCAGACGAAAGCGGCGGCCCAGCGTATCGGGCATCAGGCCATCAATCGCCATGGGATGCAGCCATTCGCCCTCAAGTTTGAGCAGGGCAACGGCATCGGCGGGCAGCAGATTGCGCAGCGCAGCCAGCAGGCGGCGCAGGCGCTCGCGTTCGCTCAGGTCCTGGGCCAGATCGGCAATCAGCGGGCTGACGGCATTGAGGATATGGGATGTTGTCATAACGACATCAATCAGGGTCAATAAGACTTCTTTTATTAGATGTCATATTGACTCATATTTTCGCAAGCCATTGTTTTGTAATGGTCTTTAAGCTGGCATGCAGTTTGCATTGATTCAATCAAACCTTGCAGCTGGCAAGGACCTCATCAGGAGATTTGCATGCTTACCGAACGCCAACGCGAGATTGTCAAAGCCACCGTACCACTGCTGGAAACCGGCGGCGAGGCGCTGACCACCCATTTCTACCAAATCATGCTGGCCGAGCACCCAGAAGTGCGCCCGCTGTTCAATCAGGCACACCAGCAAAGCGGTGCCCAGCCGCGCGCACTGGCGAACAGCGTGCTGATGTACGCCAAGAACATTGACCGTCTGGAAAACCTGGGCAGCCTGCCCGCGCAAATCATCAACAAGCATGTGGCGCTGCAGGTGCAGGCCGAGCATTACCCGGTGGTAGGCGCCTGCCTGCTGCGTGCCATTCGCGAGGTGCTGGGCGCCGAGATTGCGACGGATGAGGTGATTGCCGCCTGGGCCGCCGCCTATCAGCAGCTGGCCGATATTTTGATTGGTGCAGAGCGCGCGGTGTATGAGCAGACTGCAGCGGCCGAAGGTGGCTGGCGCGGTGCGCGCGCCTTCAAGCTGGTGCAAAAACAGGCCGAATCGGCCGAGATCACCTCGTTTTATCTGGGGCCCGTGGATGGCGGTGCGGTCATCACCCACCAGCCCGGCCAGTACATCGGCCTGCGCGCGGTGGTGGGTGGCGTGGAGCAGCGCCGCAACTACTCGCTGTCGGCGGCCAGCAATGGCAAGAGCTACCGCATCAGCGTCAAGCGCGAGGCGGGTGGCAAGGTCTCCAGCTATCTGCATGACAGCGTTCACGTGGGCGATACGCTGGAGCTGTTCCCACCCGCAGGCCATTTCACGCTGCAAAGCAATGCCAAGCCACTGGTGCTGATCAGCGGCGGCGTGGGCATCACACCCACCCTGCCCATGCTGCAGGCCGCGCTGCCCACGGGCCGCGAGATCACTTTCATTCATTGCGCACGCGATCGCGGTGTGCACGCCTTCCGCGAGAAGATTGATGCGCTGGCGGCGTCCCACAGCCAGCTCACGCGCCGCTATTGCTACGACGCCGCCGTGGCTGGCGACGAGGTGGATGCGCAAGGCCTGCTGAGCACCGAGCAGTTGGGCGAGTGGCTGCCAGAGTCGCGCGATGCAGACGTCTACTTCCTGGGCCCACGTGGCTTTATGCGCAGCGTCAAGCAATCGCTGAGCACTTTAGGCGTGCCTGATGCGCAGGTGCATTACGAGTTCTTTGGCCCCGCCGAAGCACTGGCCTGATCCACTGATTGCTCATTAAAAAAGAGCTGCTAGCGACTGGTATTGCTGGTTTTCAATGCATAAAGCATCTGAAACCAATGCAAATCCAGCGCAAGCAGCTCTTTTTATTGAAGCGGCGACTTGGCTCATTGCGCTTTGAATTGGGCGATTACCCAATGAGAGACATCGAGCAAGGGCCGCCCCGCAGCGAGAATGCCGCCCCCCTCCGAAGAGAGAAGGGGAAAGCGCGAAGCGCCTCAGGAGGCTTAGCGGTAGTACGCCTCGACCGTACCCTTGATCTTGATCAGCAGAGGCTTGCCCTTGCGGTCGATGGCCTTGGCGTGAGGGATCTTGACCCAGCCTTCGCTGACGCAGTATTCCTCGACGTCGAAACGGTCGGTGCCGTTGAAGCGGATGCCGATGTCATGCTCGAACACGGCGGCCACATGGTGGGGGCTGCGGGGGTCGATGGACAGGTGGTCGGGCAGTTCTGGGCGGATGGCGTCGGTCATGATTTTTCGAAATTCAGGAAATACAAGGGGGCCATTTTCGGTGTATTTGCAAAAGCCTGCCTTGGACTGACGCAATTGTGTAAGACAGGCGACGACCGCTCATCGGGGCTGCCGGCATAGGCGAGCTGGCCTGACTCGCCTATGCTGGCGTTCATGCTGACCCAAGAACAACGTCTGTCATTGCAACATGCCAAGCGGTTGCCGCTGATTTTGCTGCTGCTGGTGACTGCTGGATTCATCGCTACGGCGCTGGCTGGCGCACGCTGGGGCATTGCCGGGCAGGCCGTGCCGCTGTGGCTGGTGTGCCTGCGCGCGATCTGCGAGGCCGCCATGGTGGGCGCGCTGGCCGACTGGTTTGCCGTCTCGGCCCTGTTTCGGCGCATACCGCTGCCGCTGGTGGGGCAGCACACGGCCATCATCCCGCGCAACAAAGACCGCATTGGCGAGAACCTGGCCGTGTTTGTGCGCGACAAGTTTTTGGATGCGCCTTCACTGGTCGCGCTGATCGAACGCCATAACCCCGCACAGGCGCTGGCCGACTGGCTGACGGCACCCGCCAACCATCAGCTATTGGGCAAGCAGGTGGCGCGGCTGGCGCTGGCGGCGCTGGAGCTGGTGCAGGACAAGCAGGTCGAGAAGTTTTTGACCCAGTCGCTCAAGGCCGTGATGGCGCATGTCGATCTGTCGCGCACTGCGGCTTCGCTGCTGTCGGGGCTGACGGCGGGCGGCCGCCATCAGGAGGTGCTGGATGATGTGCTGGCCCGCATCAGCCGCGTGCTGCAAAAAGAGCAGACCCATGTGTTGATTGCGCAGACCATCGTGGTCTGGCTCAAGCGCGAGCACCCGATCAAAGAAAAAATGCTGCCCACGGACTGGCTCAGCGACAAGGGAGCGGCCCTGATCGCCAGCGCGCTGGATAGCCTGCTGCAAGATGTGGCGCACAACCCCGACCACCGCCTGCGCGAGGCGTTTGATGGCTCGGTGCAGCGGCTGATTGAGGGACTGCAAAATGACCCGGCCTATGCCGAGCGCGTGGAAAAGCTGCGCAACTACCTGCTGCACGACGAGAAGCTTGCTGCCTATCTGCGCGAGCTGTGGGCGGGCTGGCGCGCGCGTCTTGAGCGTGATCTGGCCGACGAAAACTCAGCTCTTGCGCGGCGTGCCGCCGTGATGGGGCGCTGGCTGGGGCAGGCGCTGGCGCATGACGAGGCGCTGAGAGCCTCTATGAACGAGCGCCTGAAACGCTGGGCGACGACACTGGCACCCGATGTGTCGAAGTTCATCGGCCAGCATATTGCAGACACCGTCAAACGTTGGGATGCGGAGCAGCTCTCGGAGCTGATCGAGGCGCATATCGGCAAGGATTTGCAGTACATACGCATCAACGGCACGCTGGTGGGCGGGGCGATTGGGCTGCTGCTGTTTCTTTTTTCGCACGCCGGAATTTTGTGGCGCAGCGCGATGCAGTCTTTGGGGTGACTCAGTTTTTGATAGCTACCAGCGCTTGTTAATCAATGGTTTTATCCATTAATGCGTCTAAAACCCAATGAATAAAAGCGCTGAAAGCTATTAATAAAGTTCTTTACTTCTGCTCTTCAGCAGGCTCTGGCGGCAGCAGCTGTTTGCCGATTTGCTGCCAGGCCTTGGCGGCGTCGTTCTCGCCTGCAAACAGGTGGCAGCTGGCGGCGGTCATGGCCAGGCGGCCGTTTTCGGGCTCCAGGTCAAAAGCCAGTTCGCACTGCGCGGCGGCGTTGGCCCACATGACCTGAGCGTTGTTCGAGCCTTCTTTTTGCAGCGCATGGGCTTCGGCCATCCAGGCCTGAGCGAGGCGGAAGGCGGCTTCTGGCTCGGCCATATCGGCCTTGTGTGCCAGAAAGAACTCTTTGCCAGCGGCTTGCCACAGGCCGCGGGCCTGCTCGAAGTCTTGCGTGGCAACCTTCTGGGCTTGCTGCACCAGTGCGTTGCCGGCCTGCAGGTGGGCCTGATAGTTGGATGCGTCTTGATCTTGGGACATGGCCGGTATTGTCCCCGGCAATGAATTCCCGCAGGCTGGCTCAGCTTGTCGTGGGCAGGTGCAGGCCGATGCGGGTGAGGCCGTCGCCAGATTCTGCAAACGCCTGCCCGCCGTGCATGTGCGCAATGGCAGACACAATCGCCAGCCCCAGCCCGTGGTTGCGGTCGGCCTGGCTGCGGGCGCTGTCCGAGCGGTAGAAACGGTCAAACAGCCGGGGCAGGTGTTCGGCGGCAATGGCTTGCCCTTGGTTCTGCACGGCCAGAGTCACCGTGGCTGCATCGGGGCTGGTGATCTGTACGTCGATGCAGCTGCCCGGCGTGGCGTAGCGCGTGGCATTGCCCAGCAGGTTCGATAGCGCGCGGCGCAGCAGGCGGGCATCGACCTGGGCCTGCGCATCGCCTTGCACATGGACCTGGAGACCGGCCTCCTGCAAGGCGGCCTCGTGGTAGTCCACCACCTCCGCGGCCAGACTGGCGAGGCTGGCGACCCGAATGCGGTGCGCGCTCTCGCCTCTATCGGCATGGGAGAGAAACAGCATGTCCGCCACGATGCCGGCCATGCGCTGCAGGTCTTCAAGGTTGGAGGCCAGAATGTCGCGCAGCTCTTCGGCATCGCGCGGCTTGCGCAGAGCCAGCTCGCAGCTGCTGATCAGTGTGGTCAGCGGAGTGTTGAGTTCATGGGCTACATCGGCGTTAAAGGCCTCCATCTGCCGGTAGGCCACAGCCAGCCGCTCCAGCAGGGCGTTGAACTGGGCAATCAGTGGGCGCAGCTCCTGCGGCTGATTGCTGTCGTCCAGCCGTTTTTGCCAGTCGCGGCTCAGGTCTTGTGCGCCCAGCTGCCGGGTTTGCTCGACCAGCGAATGCAGCGGTGCCAGCCCGCGCCGCACCAGCCAGGCGCTGGTGAGGGACACCAGTAGCGAGCTGCTCACGGCGGCCAGACCCAGAATCCAGGCCAGCTGGCGCAGCAGAGCATCGTCGGGGCGGCGGTCCAGCAGCAGCAAAACCTGCAGGGTTTGAGGCGTCTGATTGGCAGCGCTGGCTGGCAGCTCAACGCTAAAGCTGCGTCGTGTGCTGTGGCGATCGTCCAGTGGTCGATTCAGCTTTTCAAAAAACAGCTGGTTGTCCTGTCGTGTGACGCGTATCGACATGTCCTCATGCCCCGTCAGAAAGTCGGACAGCATGTGCTGCATGGCACTGGCGGAATGGCTGTCCCGGCCTTGCTGGAGCAGGTGCGTCACGGTCGCCTGTTTTTGTTCCAGACTTTCCTGCTGGCGCAGTGTCAATGCCAGCAGACTGCCCCAGTAAACGGCGACGCAGACCAGACCCAGGCCCAGCATGGTCTGCAGGGCTAGCGAGCGGGACAGGCGTTTGCCAAGGTGCGGAATGGTGTGGGTTGTCACGGTGTGATCTTTGTCCAATGGCTGAAATCTGGCACTGCTATGCTCTGGCCCAATTTTTCTGATCTGCCAGGAGCTTTCATGAGTCTGCAAAACCCGAAGATGGCTGCTTATCGTTTTCTTGCCGAAATGTATGAGGACGCCTATTTTCCGGATGAACTGGTGAAAAAGGGCGAAGACATTCTGATGGAGTTGTGCCAGCAGATTGAGCAAAAAAACCCCGCCAGCCTGGAGCAGCTCTATGCGCTGACCCATGCCGCGACCGAGCGCTTCAACGATCTGCAGCAGGAGTTTGACGAGCAAGGCAGTGAGATCGAAACCGTTGCGCGTGACTGCATTGGTACGGATTTCAAGGCCATTGCCCATGCGTATGGCTTTGATGACGCCGACAGCGAAGTATTGATCACCACGCGCGACTGGTAAGTCGCTGCATAGCGGGCTTCAGTTGGCGGGACGCAGCTCCAGCACATAGCCCATGCCGCGCACCGTGTGCAGCAGGGGCAGTGCAAACGGTGCATCGAGCTTGAGGCGCAGACGGCGCACGGCGACTTCGACCACATTGGTTTCGCTGTCAAAGTTCATGTCCCAGACCTGCGATGCCAGCTCGGTGCGCGACAGCACCTCGCCCTGTCTGCGCAGCAGCAGGCTCAGCAGGTTGAACTCTTTGGCCGTCAGCTCCAGCCGCTGACCAGCGCGGGTGGCGCGGTGGCGCAGCAGGTCCAGCTCCAGATCGGCCATGCGCAGCACCGTGGCTTCGGGCGTGGCTTGCGTCTGTAGACCCCGGCGCAGCAGCACATGGATGCGAGCCACCAATTCAGAGAATGCAAAGGGCTTGACCAGATAGTCGTCGGCACCGCCCTGCAGGCCTTTGACGCGATCTTCCACCTGCGCGCGGGCCGTGAGCATGAGGACGGGCGTCTGCCGTGACTGGCGCAGCGCAGCCAGCACAGCCAGGCCGTCGATGCCGGGCAGCATGCCATCCAGAATGATGAGGTCATAGGGCTGCTCGGTCGCCAGGTGCAGGCCGTCAATGCCGTTGTGGACGGTATCGACCACAAAGCCTTCCTCGCTCAGTCCTTTTTGCAGGTACTCGGCGAGCTTGGTTTCGTCCTCGATGACTAGAAGCTTCATGACGCAGATTGTCGAGCAAGTCGGCAAGTTGTGAAGATGACAAATTTGTCATCTTCAGGTCAGAGCCCTGTCGGCACTGAGCGGCTAGATTCGCTCAGCCTGCAAAGGTCTGCCAACGGGAGGGCAGGCTTGCAGATGGAGTATCACCATGACATTCATTACCAAGGCAGCCGCAGTGCTGCTGGGCGGCGGACTGAGCCTGCTGGCACCCCTGAGCTGGGCGCAGCAGGCGCCAGCCATTGCGGCCACGCCGGCCCCCATGAGCTTGCAGGCCGCACTGGCGCTGGCCATGGAGCACAACCCCAGTCTGCGCGCCGCCGCGCAGGCCGTGGCGGCCAGCGAAGGCGCGGTCATTCAAAGCCGGGCGCGGCCCAACCCGGAGTTGGCCTATTCGCAGGAAGACACGCGGCGCGAAACCCGATCCATGACGCTGCAGTGGAACCAGCCCATAGAAATCGGCGGCAAGCGTGCCGCCCGCATGAAGGCTGCCGAGCATGGTCGCGAGCTGGTGCAGGCTGAACTGGATGCCGCCCGCGCCGGTCTGCGTGCCGATGTGCGCGCCGCCTTTGCCAAGGTGCTGGCCGGGCAGCAGCGCGTACAGCTGCATGAAAAAACGCTGGAGATTGCCAGTAACGCCCGCGATGCCGCCGCCAAGCGTGTGCAGGCGGGCAAGATTGCGCCGCTGGAAGAAACCAAGGCTCGTGTGGCCGAGAGCAGCGCCCAGCTGGCGCTGGCGCAAGCCCAGTCCGGCCTGCGTGTGGCACGCCAGCAACTGGCGCTGCTGTGGGGTGCACAGCCCGCATCCATGGGCCGCGCCGTGGGCGAGCTGGGTGATTTGCCGGCCTTGCCAGATAGCAGTGCCATGCTAGAAAAACTGGAGCATTCACCGCTGATGCTGCGGGCGCAACAGGCCGTTTTGCAGGCAAAGTCTGTGGCCGAGCTGGAGCGCGCCAAGCGCCTGCCTGATCCCACGGTGAGTCTGGGCATGAAGCGCGCGCAGGAAGTGGGGCGCAATCAGCTGGTGGTCGGTATCTCGGTGCCGCTGCCGATTCTGGACAGCAACAGTGGCAACCAGCTGCAGGCGCTGCGCCTGGCGGACAAAGCGGAAGATGAGTTGCTGGCCACACGCCAGCAGCTGAACGCGCAGCTGCAACAGCAACTGGAGCTGCTGCAAACCAGTCGCGCACAGGCGCTTCAACTGGCGCAGCAGGTGCTGCCAGCGGCAGAGTCGGCCTACGAGGTCTCTGCCAAGGGCTTTGCGCTGGGCAAATTCAGTTATCTGGAAGTGCTGGACGCGCAGCGCACGCTGGCCGATGCGCGCAGCCTGTATCTGGAGCAGCTGGTCGCCACCCATCAGGCTGCCGCCGACATCACTCGTCAGCTGGGCGATGTGCCCGGTCTTGAATAAATAGTCACCACCTATGAACGCACAACCCACCACATCGCGCCGCACGGCGATTGCCATTGCCGCCATTCTGGCGCTGGGCGCGGCAGCCGCTTTTTTCATTGTTCGCGGCACGGAACCTGCCGCAGCAGGCACCGACAGCCACTCACACGCAGGCGAGAAAAAGTCGTCAGATGCGCACTCGCATGGCAAAGAAGAGGCACATGCTCACGGCAAAGAAGAAGCGCATGGCGAGCAGGATGAAAAGAATGACCATAGTCATGAAAAGCCCGCAGCAAAAGCTGAGCACGACCACGATCATGACCACGCCAAAGAAGGTGGAGAAGAGCATGAAGAAGGTGTGCTTAAGCTCGATGCCGCTCGTGCCAAGGTGGCCGGTGTAACGCAGGCCCAAGCAGGGGCTGCCAGCATCGGCAGCACGCTGCAATTGCCCGGTGAAATTCGCTTCAACGAAGACAAGACCGCCCACGTTGTGCCGCGCGTGGCGGGGGTGGCCGAGAGCGTGGCCGCCAATCTGGGGCAGGTGGTGAAAAAGGGGCAGTTGCTGGCCATCTTGACCAGCCCTGCCGTTTCTGAGCAGCGCAGCGAGTTGATGGCTGCACAAAAACGACTGGGTCTGGCGCGCACCACCTATCAGCGTGAAAAGCAGCTGTGGCAGGAAAAAATATCGGCCGAGCAAGACTATCTGCAGGCCCAGCAGGCGCTGCGTGAAGCCGAAATTGCTGCTGCCAACGCCCAGCAAAAACTGGCTGCCATTGGCGCTGGTGTGGCCTCTGGCGGTGCGCTGAACCGCTTTGAGCTGCGTGCGCCGTTTGATGGTGTGGTGGTGGAAAAGCATTTGTCCGTGGGCGAAGCCGTGCAGGACAGCACGGCGGTGTTCACCATCTCTGACTTGCGCTCCGTCTGGGCCGAGATGAAGGTGGCCGCATCCGATTTACCGTTCGTGCGCGTGGGCGAAAAGGCCACAGTACATGCCACGGCCTTTGAGTCCAAGGGCACGGGTACGGTGGCCTATGTGGGCGCGTTGATTGGGCAGGAAACACGCACGGCCCCCGCGCGCATCACGCTGGATAACCCAGACGGCATCTGGCGTCCGGGGCTGTTTGTGAACGTGGATTTGACGGCATCCAGCCAGAAGGCGGCGGTAACGGTGAACAGCGCGGCCATTCAGAAAATTGAGGGCGAAAAAACCGTGGTGTTTGTGCCGGTGCAAGGCGGCTTCAAGGCGCAAAGCGTGAAGCTGGGCAAGGCCGACAGCCAGAACACCGAGGTGCTGCAGGGCCTGAGCGCAGGCCAGAGCTATGTGGTGGGCGGCAGCTTTGTGCTGAAGTCTGAACTGGGCAAAGCCAGTGCTGAACACGTTCATTGATAGGGTGATCCTTCATGTTTGAACGCATCATCCGTTTCGCCATTGCCCAGCGCTGGCTGGTCATGCTGGCCACCATCGCACTGATCGGCCTTGGCATCTACAACTACCAGCGCCTGCCTATTGATGCCGTGCCGGACATCACCAACGTGCAGGTGCAGATCAATACCTCGTCGCCCGGCTATTCGCCGCTGGAGACCGAGCAGCGCGTCACCTTCCCTATCGAGACCGCCATGGCGGGCCTGCCGCATCTGGAGCAGACGCGATCGCTGTCGCGCTATGGCTTGTCGCAGATCACGGTGGTCTTCAAGGACGGCACCGATATCTACTTTGCGCGCCAGCTGGTCAACGAGCGTTTGCAGCAGGCGCGTGATGCCTTGCCTGCGGGCGTGGCCCCGGCGCTGGGGCCGATCTCTACCGGTCTGGGTGAGATTTATCTGTGGACGGTGGAAGCCGATGACGGTGCCAAAAAGCCCGATGGCTCGCCCTACACCCCCATGGATTTGCGCGAGATTCAGGACTGGGTCATCAAGCCCCAGCTGCGCAATGTGGCAGGGGTCACAGAGATCAACTCCATTGGAGGCTTTGCCAAGGAGTATCTGGTCGCGCCGCAGCCGCAGAAGCTGGCGGCCTATGGCTTTACGCTGGCCGATATCGTCACCGCGCTGGAGCGAAACAATGCCAACGTGGGCGCAGGTTATATCGAGCGCCAGGGCGAGCAGTACCTGATTCGCGCACCGGGCCAGGTGCGTGGCATGGCCGATATTCGCGAGGTGATTGTGGGCACGGCTCAAGGCCAGCCCATTCGCGTGCGCGATCTGGCGGATGTGGAACTGGGGCGCGAGCTGCGCACCGGCGCTGCGACGGATAACGGGCGTGAGGTGGTACTGGGCACCGTCTTCATGCTGATTGGCGAGAACAGTCGTGCCGTGTCGCAGGCCGTGGATGCGCGCATGCAGGAGATCAACAAAAGCCTGCCACCCGGCGTGAAGGCGGTGACGGTGTACGACCGCACGCATCTGGTGGACAAAGCCATTGCCACCGTGAAGAAGAACCTGATCGAAGGCGCCGCGCTGGTGGTGGTCGTGCTGTTCTTGTTTTTGGGCAATCTGCGTGCTGCGCTGATTACGGCGCTGATTATTCCGCTGTCCATGCTGTTCACCTTCACGGGCATGGTACAGATGCGCGTCAGCGCCAATCTGATGAGTCTGGGCGCGCTGGACTTCGGCATCATCATCGATGGCGCGGTGGTGATTGTGGAGAGCTGCGTGCGGCGTCTGGCGCACGCGCAGCAGGCGGCGGGCCGCTCGCTCACGCGCAGCGAGCGCTTTGAAGAAGTGTTTGCCGCCGCCAAAGAATCGCGTCGCCCCTTGCTGTTTGGGCAGCTCATCATCATGGTGGTCTACCTTCCCATTTTTGCGTTGACGGGGGTCGAAGGAAAGATGTTCCACCCGATGGCGCTGACGGTGGTGATTGCGCTGCTGGGGGCCATGCTGCTGTCCATCACCTTTATCCCCGCAGCAATTGCGCTGTTCATGGGTGACAAGGTTGCCGAGAAAGAAAACCGCCTGATGGTCTGGGCACGCAGTGCTTATGCGCCGGTGCTGGACAAGGTCATGCATGCACCTGCCGTGGTGCTCACGGCAGCAGCTGTGGTCGTCGCATTGAGCTTGTTGCTGGCTACGCGCATGGGGAGCGAATTTGCGCCCAATCTGAATGAGGGCGACTTTGCCGTGCAGGCGCTGCGCATACCGGGCACCAGCCTCACACAATCGGTAGAGATGCAGATGCAGCTGGAGCGCACGCTGAAAAATGAGTTCCCCGAGATTGAACGTGTTTTTGCGCGCACTGGCACGGCCGAGATTGCGTCTGATCCCATGCCGCCCAATATCTCGGACGGCTACATCATGCTCAAGCCCCGCGATCAGTGGCCTGATCCAGCGCGCACGCGTGATGATTTGCTGGCTGCCGTGCAAGAAGCGGTGGAGCAGATTCCGGGCAGCAACTACGAGTTTTCTCAGCCGATTCAGCTGCGCTTCAATGAGCTGATTTCGGGGGTGCGCAGCGATGTAGCCGTCAAGATTTTTGGCGATGACATGCAGCAGCTGGAAAAGTCCGCGCAAAGCGTGGCCGCCATGCTGCAGAAGATTCCCGGCGCATCTGAAGTGAAGGTGGAACAGACCACGGGCCTGCCCATGCTCACGGTGCAGATCGACCGCGAAAAAGCATCGCGCTACGGCCTGAATATGGGCGATGTGCAGGACGCCATCAGCACCGGCCTGGGCGGGCGTGAGGCGGGGACGGTGTTTGAGGGTGATCGCCGCTTTGCCATTCAGGTGCGACTGCCCGAGGCGGTGCGCAGCGATATGGATGGCATTGGCCGCCTGCCGATTGCGCTGCCGCGTGGTGGCGATGGGCGACTGGGCTTTGTGCCGCTGTCATCCATTGCCACGGTAGAGCTGGCACCCGGCCCCAATCAGGTCAGCCGCGAGGATGGCAAGCGCCGCATCGTCGTCAGCGCCAATGTGCGCGGGCGTGATATCGGCTCGTTTGTGGCGCAGGCCCAGCAAGAGCTGCAAGGCATTGTGCTGCCTGCCGGTTACTGGACACGCTGGGGCGGCACCTTCGAGAACCTCGAATCCGCCCGCCAGCGCCTGCTGATCGTGGTGCCTGTGGCGCTGGCGCTGGTTTTCACGCTGCTGTTTGCCATGTTCGGCAATGTGCGCGATGGTCTTATCGTCTTCACCGGCATTCCATTTGCATTGACGGGCGGTATCGCCGCGCTGTGGCTGCGGGGCATTCCGCTGTCGATTTCGGCGGCCATTGGTTTTATCGCGCTGTGCGGCGTGGCCGTTCTCAACGGGCTGGTGATGATCTCGTACATCCGCTCTCTGCGTGAGCAGGGCATGGGCGTGGAGCAGGCCGTGACCGAAGGCGCTTTGACCCGCCTGCGCCCGGTGCTGATGACGGCGCTGGTCGCATCGCTGGGCTTTGTGCCTATGGCGATTGCGACGGGCACTGGAGCCGAGGTGCAAAGGCCGCTGGCCACGGTGGTGATTGGGGGCATTATTTCTTCGACCATCCTGACGCTGCTGGTGCTGCCACTGCTGTATCGACTGGTTTATGGCGACAAGTTGCCAAAAGCCGGTGCATCAACAATTTTGAGGGAAGAGTGAGCACTTAACATACGGGTTTTGAGAGAGCCTCGTCATGCATCCATCCTCCGCCCCCACCGATCTGCAAGCCAGCATCATCGAATCCTTGCAGAGCGCCAAGCCCACGCTGTGGGCCGGGCGGGGGGCGAAGGAGCAATCCACCCACGACATCAGCCCGCAGCAAGTGCAGCAGGCCGTGCAGCGCTTTGAGCGTTTTGCACCCCTGTTAATGAAGCTGTTCCCTGAGTTAGCAGCTTCCGCTGGCCGTATCGAGTCGCCCTTGCTGCAAGTGCCGCAGATGCAGCAGGCGCTGCAATTGCCGCAAGAGGCGGGTCAGCTCTGGCTCAAGGCCGATCACAGCCTGCCTGTGGCTGGGTCTGTCAAGGCGCGTGGCGGTGTGCATGAGGTGCTGGAATACGCCGAAAACATCGGCCAGCAGCATGGCCTGCTGGCCGATGGCGACTATCTGCAGCTGGCCTCGGATGCCGCGCGCTCCGTGTTTGCCCAGTACCAGGTGGCGGTGGGCTCTACCGGCAATCTGGGCCTGTCGATTGGTGTGATGGCTTCGGCGCTGGGCTTCAAGGCCGCGGTGCATATGTCGGCTGACGCCAAGGAGTGGAAAAAGCAGCGTCTGCGTGCCCGTGGTGTGCAGGTGGTGGAGCACACGGGTGACTACGCCATGGCCGTAGCTGCTGGCCGCGCACTGGCCGAGCAAGACCCGCATTGCCACTTTGTCGATGATGAGCATTCGCTGTCGCTGCTGCTGGGCTATGCCGCTGCTGCTCCGAATCTGGTAGCGCAGATCGCAGAAAGCAAGCGTGTTGTAGATGAAAAACACCCTTTGTTTGTCTATATCCCCTGCGGTGTGGGCGGTGCACCAGGCGGCGTGGCGCTGGGTTTGCAGCAAGCCTTTGGCCCGCATGTGCACTGCTTTTTTGCCGAACCCGTGCAGTCGCCTTGCTTCATCGTCGAGATGCTGGCTGGCGCGGCAGCGCTGCCGCAGTTAGAGGCGCACCCTTCGGTGTATGAACTGGGCCTGAACAATCAGACCGAGGCCGATGGTCTGGCTGTGCCGCGCGCATCTGAGCTGGCGGCTGATGTGGTGCGCGGCTTTCTGGGCGGCGTATTGACGGTGGAAGATGAAACCCTGTTTCGCCACCTCTACCTGCTGAAGAACAGCGAAGGCCTGAACATCGAGCCATCGGCTGCGGCAGGTTTTAGCGGCCCGCTTGAGCTGCTGCAAAGCGCTGCCGGGCAGGACTATCTGCAGCGCCAGAACCTGCTGGCTTATCTGCCCAATGCCACGCATATCGTCTGGACCACGGGCGGCCTGTTTGTGCCCGATGAGGAGTACGATAAATTTTTGCAACGCGGCGCAGCGCTGATGTCTGCATGAGTGTTAACAACCACGGCCTGCCGTCTCGCGTGCCGGCGATTGCAGAAATAGGCCGCCTGCTGGGCGACCCTGCCGTGGCCGATGCCGACAAGTACGCTGCCTTGCAATTGCTGGTGCAAGACCACGCCGATCTGGATGAGGTGGAGGCACAGTCTGCGCTCTGGGCTATCGCACAAATGGAGGGTCATGAACAGGCCGAAAAAGCCCGAGAGGCCTTGCTGACCTGCGCGCCGCAGTGGCTGCAAATGCGTGATGCGGCTCTGCCGTTCATGGACTGCTATCAGGCCTTGTTTGGCCTGCAAAAGACCGATGAAGCCAGAGCCGTTTTTGCACAGCTTGAAATACTGGCCTTGCAGGATGCCGAGCTGGCAGAGCGACTGGCGCAGCTGCGTTGAAGGCTTAAAACCTCGGTAGATCGGGGTGGGCAATCTGCCCGCCGCGCACCAGCATTTTTCCGTATTCGGCGCAGCGGTTGAGCGTGGGAATCACCTTGCCGGGGTTGAGCAGCGCTTGTGGGTCAAACGCTGCCTTGAGGGCGAACATCTGGGCATTTTCAGCCGTGGTGAACTGGGTGCACATGCT
>ERZ724525.150-NODE-150-length-35340-cov-11.144197_pt1 | contig 35340 bp, 29 predicted proteins | sample MGYA00376058_ERZ724525 | MGnify/ENA primary metagenome ERZ724525 (study PRJEB28724, sample SAMN07190888) | wastewater metagenome | isolation source: influent of sewage treatment plant in Hong Hong | place: USA: Christiansburg, Virginia | collected 2016-03-01 ... | reverse complement strand
CAGTAAGACCAGACCAAGCCGCCCCCCAGTCTCAAAAACTGGCTCGCAAGCTCAGGCGCAGGGTCCGCGGTTCCAGCGGGTGGACCAGTCGGCCGTCGATGCCGCCGCCACAGCTGCCTGACAGCGTTTCGCTGCGGGTACAGGCGCCGCCCCAATACTCGATGTCGTTGGCCTTGCGGTTGAACAGGTTGAGCACGTCCAGCGTCAGCTGAAGCCTGGGATCGATGCGATAGCCCAGTTTCAGGTTGGTCAGCAGGAACGCGGTGGATTTTTCCTGGCCGGTTTCCTCCAGTGGATAGGCGCCCAGGTAGCGCAGGCGCACGCCGCCAAACCAGTTGCCGCCGGGATCGAGCGTGCCGCCAAGAGAGGCCGTCAGGGGAATGGCATTGGGCACACGGGTGCCACCATTGTCGGCGTTGGCCTGCTTGAAGCGGGCGTAGGAAAGGGCGGAATCGGCGACGCCGATCAGGTCCTGGCTGCGGATGCTGACCGTGACTTCCTGCAGTGTCGGAACGCCCGCGGCGTGGGTGATGCGCGAGAGCGCACTGGCCAACGAGTCACGGAAATCGTCTCCAGTCGATGAATGAGAAAGGGCCAGTGCGGCCCTCGGTGCGCGGGCTTGGCGTCTGGTTGCGTGACGGGAGGTGGGTGTTGTGCCGGGATTAATCCCAGGCCAGCGCACCTCCCGTTTGATACTCGGTGACGCGCGTCTCGAAGAAGTTCTTTTCCTTGCGCAGGTTAGCCTGTTCGTCCAGCCACGGCAGAACGTTTTCGGCGCCGGGAAAAGGCTCGGCGAGGCCAACCTGGCGGGCTCGGCGGTTGGCCATGAAACGGAACTGGCCGGTGTGCAGTTCGGCGTTGTAGCCGAGGATGGGTGTCTGGAGAATGTAGCCGGCGTAGGCCTGTTCGGCGGCCTCGGCTTCATCCCACAGTTGGCGCAGGGCGGCGGGATCGAGGGTCAGGTTCTCCTCCTTCAGCAGCTCGCGCACCACCCGGATGCCGAAGGCGCAGTGGAGCACCTCATCGCGCATGATGTACTGCAACTGTTCGGCGGCGCCCTTCATCAGTCCGCGGCGCTGCAGCGCAAAGATGGGCGTGAAGCCGTTGTAGAACCAGCAGCCCTCGAAGATCGCCGCAAAGAAGAAGTAGGAGAGCGCGAATTCGTGCAGGTTGTTGCGATCCGTCAGATCAAAGTCGGGGCGCATGACCCGTTCGAGGCGCCGGTTGGCCAGGGCGATCTTGCCGTGGATGGCCGGCACCACCCGGTAGCGGTTGTAGATCTCCTGCTGGTCGAGGCCGATGGTCTCGATGCAGTGCTGGTAGGTCCAGGTGTGCAGGGCTTCTTCGTAAACCTGACGGGCCTGGTAGATCTGCAGCTCCGGGGCGGTCATCTTCTCCATCACGGCAAGGCCGATGTTGCGCATGGCCAGGATGTCGGAGGTGGTGAGGTAGGCCAGCACGTTCTCGAAGACGTGGCGCTCGGCGGAGGTGAGTTTGTGGTGATAGTCGTGCACGTCCTGGGCCATGCCGATTTCCAGCGGCGTCCAGTGGTTGCGGTTGGCCTTCAGGAAGAATTCCCAGGCCCAGGGATACTTGAAAGGCGCCAGCTGGTTGATGTCGGCCTTGCCGTTCACGATGCGTTTGTCGGCCGGATTGAAGGCCCCGACGGCAGGACGGTCTGCGGCCGCTGGCGTGTTGTTGTGCGGCTGCTGCAAAGTGCCGCCGGATTCGGCAGCAAGGGCGGCCGGTTCGTCCCAGTCGTTGAAGCGGACGGCGGTGCTCATTGGCAGGCCTCGCATTCCGGATTGTCGATGGCGCAAAAGCGTGGAGGCGCTTCGCCTTGCTGCGCCTCGTCGCGTCCGCCTGATTTTTCCATCTGGCTGGCGCCCAGAGTGCGCAGGTAATAGGTGGTCTTCAGGCCGCGTGTCCAGGCGAGCTTGTAGATTTCGTCGAGCTTCTTGCCGGAGGGCGTTGCCAGGTAGAGGTTGAGAGACTGGGCCTGGTCGATCCATTTCTGGCGCCGGGCGGCGGCCTCGATCAGCCATGTCGGGTCGATCTCGAAGGCGGTGGCGTAGCGGGCCTTGAGTTCGTCCGGCACGCGCTCGATACGGGCCAGGGAGCCGTCGAAATACTTGAGATCGGCGACCATCACCTCGTCCCACAAATCGCGTGCCTTCAGGTCGCGGACCAGGGCTTCGTTGACCACCGTGAACTCGCCGGACAGGTTGGATTTGACGTAGAGATTCTGATACGGGGGTTCGATGCTCGCCGATACTCCGACGATGTTGGAAATGGTGGCCGTCGGGGCGATGGCGACGCAGTTGGAATTGCGCATGCCGTGACGGGCGATGCAGGCCCGCAGCCCCTCCCAGTCGAGAGTGTGCGTACGGTCCACCTCCAGGGTCCTGCCGCGGCTGGCTTCAAGCAGGTCAAGGGTGTCGAGGGGAAGCAGACCTTGGTCCCAAAGGCTGCCCTGGAAGCTGGCGTAGGGCCCCCGGTCCCGGGCGAGCTCGGTGGAGGTGCGGTAGGCGTAGTAACACACGGCTTCCATGCTGCGGTCTGCAAACGCAGTGGCTTTCGGGGATGCGTAGGAAAGACCCAAAGCATGCAGGCAGTCGGCAAAGCCCATGATGCCCAGGCCTACCGGGCGGTGCAGCAGATTGGCCTTGCGCGCCTTGGGGGTGGCGTAGAAATTGATGTCCACCACGTTGTCGAGCATGCGGAGCGCCGTGCCAATGGTGCGGGCCAGCTTGTCCTGGTCGAGTTGTCCGTCCTTCAGGTGGGCCAGGAGATTCACCGAGCCCAGGTTGCACACGGCGGTTTCCGTATCCGAGGTGTTGAGGGTGATCTCGGTACACAGGTTGGAGCTATGCACGACACCGACGTGCTGCTGTGGCGAGCGCAGGTTGCAGGCATCCTTGAAAGTGATCCACGGGTGGCCGGTCTCGAACAGCATGGTGAGCATCTTCCGCCACAGTTGCATCGCGGGAATGCGCTTGAACAGGCTCAGCCCGCCTTCAGCGGCTTTGGCTTCATAGGCGCGGTAGGCAGCCTCGAAGTCGGCACCGTACTTGTCGTGGAGGTCGGGCGTGTCTACCGGAGAGAACAAGGTCCACTCGGCGTTGTCGATGACCCGCTTCATGAACAGGTCGGGGATCCAGTTGGCGGTGTTCATGTCATGGGTGCGGCGCCGCTCGTCGCCGGTGTTCTTGCGCAACTCGAGGAACTCCTCAATGTCGAGGTGCCAGGTCTCGAGGTAGGCACACACCGCGCCCTTGCGCTTGCCGCCCTGGTTTACTGCGACAGCGGTGTCGTTGACCACCTTCAGAAAGGGGATCACGCCCTGGCTGTGGCCGTTGGTGCCCTTGATGCGGCTGCCGAGGGCACGCACCGGCGTCCAGTCGTTGCCGAGGCCTCCGGCATATTTCTGCAGCAGGGCGTTTTCTTTGACGGCCTGGTAAATGCCCTCCAGATCGTCCGAGACCGTGGTGAGGTAACAGGATGAAAGCTGCGGATGGCGTGTGCCGCTGTTGAACAGGGTTGGCGTCGAGCACATGAAGTCGAAGCTGGAAATCAGGTCGTAGAACTCGATGGCCCGGGCTTCACGGTCGATTTCATTGAGGGCCAGGCCCATTGCCACACGCATGAAAAAGATCTGCGGCAATTCGATACGGCGTCCGTCGATGTGCAGGAAGTAGCGGTCGTACAGCGTTTGCAGGCCCAGGTAGCCGAACTGGCAATCCCGCTCGGGGCGGAGCGCGGCGGCAAGGCGAGACAGATCGAACTCGGCCAGGCGCGGGTCGAGGAGTTCGGCGGCAATCCCTTGCCGGATGAAGTCGGGCAGGTAGTCAACGTACCGGCCGGCCAGTTCGTCGAGGCCAGGCCTGCCGCCGAGCACTTCCCGCCCGAGGCTGACGAGGAGCAGGCGGGCGGTGACCTGGTTGTAGGCCGGTTCCCGCTCGATCAGGCTGCGGGCGGCGAGGATCAGGGCCTGGTCCACGTCGGTGAGGCGAACGCCGTCGTACAGGTTCTTCAGCGCATGTTCGAGCACCGTTCTGGCGTTGACGACATCGCCCAGCCCCGAGCATGCCGCTGCGCAGTTCTTGAGAAGGTGGGCGGTGTCCAGGGGAGTGCGCTTGTCGCCATCCAGCACGTGCAGTACCGGCGTATCGCCGATGGGGGACGGCGCGGCAGCCCGCTCGGCGGTGCGGCGTTCCCGGTACAACACGTAGGCGCGGGCCACGTCGTGTTCGCCGGAGCGCATCAGGGCCAGTTCGACCTGATCCTGGATGTCCTCGATGGACACGGTGCCGCCGTCGGGCAAGCGCCGGGTCAGGGCGCGAAGCACGGTGTCGGTGAGGCGTCCGACGATTTCCCGCACCCGCGAAGAGCCTGCACTGGCGCTGCCTTCCACGGCCAGGAAGGCTTTGGTCATGGCCACGCTGATCTTGTCGGCATTGAAGGCAACAACCGAGCCGTTGCGGCGAATGACCTGCAGGGCGGCAATGGTGGCCGCGTTGCCGCTGGAAGGAGTGAGGACGGTGGCGTGCAAGGCGATTCTCCGTAATGGGGGGCGGAGAATCGAGGATCTGGGCCGGAGGCAGTGCGAATGCCCGGGCTTGCACCCTGCAAGCCGGACTGGCGCACACGGGCGACAGGAAGACACCTCGTTTCAGGGACACCCCGCCCCAAAAGCAATGAAGGAATGGGCCATGGCAGGTCTCCTGACTCTCGGGTCCCGGTGTCGTGCCAGCCTTCCCGGAGCGCATCCAGTGGCAGTGGGGGCACGAAACTCGCCGATTACAGTTGCGGGGGCAGTGCTGGATTTAAGGCCTTGGCCTCGCACCAGCTTCCCTTTTCATCCCCTTGCGGGGAACCAATGACAGGGCAGAGTGTAGGAGCCGCCTCTGCGGGCTGTCAAGAATTTTTCCCGTATCTAGTGGGTGGAGGGAAGGTGAGGTCAATGGGTAGTGGGTTGGCTTGGTGATGCTTCCGGTCGGGTCGGGTTCCGGCCGTTTCACAAACTTCGCAAGCGCACGGGTTTTTCCTGGAAAAGCTTCGCCATTTCAGTGGCTTCCGTTGCTTTCCGGATACGTATATTGCGAAGCGTCACTCAACCCCGGTACGAATTCATGACACCTGCTGCTGATCCTTTCCTGACGCCGCCTTCCCGCCCGCGCGAGACCGTCTTTGTCGAGATGGTCTTTCCCGATCAGGCCAACCACTATGGCACCTTGTACGGTGGCAATGCCCTGGGTCTGCTGGGCAAGGCTGCCTTCGTCACGGCGACCCGCTTCGCTCGTTGTGCAGTGGTCATGGCTGCCTCGGAGCACGTGGATTTCCTCGTGCCGGTAAAGCTGGGCCAGATGCTGGAACTGACCGGACGCATCCTCCGCGTCGGGCGCTCGTCCATGAGCGTGGAGGTCTGCGGTGTGGCCGAGACCTTGGCCGGCGGGGGGCGTACTCCTGCGTTGCGGGGACGTTTCGAGATGGTAGCGGTGGACGGCGAGGGCCGTCCCCAGGCCATCGTCGGTGGTCCGGACGACCTGGACAGGGGCTGCGACCGCCCGGCGTTCCACAACTGAATCGCGGCCTTGCCGGGCGCCAGGCTTCAGGACGCTGCGGCCAGCCGGCGGCGGACCTCGTGCGCTGCCGCGACCATGTTGCGCAGGGCCGCCTCGGTCTCCGGCCAGCCCCGGGTCTTCAGGCCGCAGTCCGGATTCACCCACAGGTTTTCGACGGGAATCACGCGGCGGGCCTTGTCCAGCAGCGTCACCATCTCGCCGATATCCGGCACCCGCGGCGAGTGAATGTCATAGACTCCCGGCCCGATCTCGTTGGGGTAGCGGAACTCGCCGAAGGCGCCGAGCAGTTCCATGCCGGAACGGCTGGTCTCGATGGTGATCACGTCCGCGTCCATGGCGGCGATCTCCGGCAGGATGTCGTTGAACTCCGAGTAGCACATGTGGGTGTGGATCTGGGTGTCGTTAGCCACCGCCGAGGCGGCAACCCGGAAGGCCCGGCTGGCCCAGGCGAGGTAGTCCCGCCAGCCGGCGCGACGCAGGGGCAGGCCTTCGCGGATCGCCGGCTCGTCGACCTGGATGATGCCTATACCGGCCTCTTCCAGGTCGGCGACCTCGTCGCGGATCGCCAGGGCGATCTGCAAGGCCGTGTCGGAACGGGGCTGATCGTCGCGGACGAAGGACCATTGCAGCAGGGTGACCGGTCCGGTGAGCATGCCCTTCATCGGGCGAGGCGTCAGGCTCTGGGCAAAGCACGTCCAGGCCACGGTCATGGGGCGGGGGCGGGATACGTCGCCGAAGATGATCGGCGGCTTCACGCAGCGCGAGCCGTAGGACTGCACCCAGCCGTTGGCCGAGAAGGCATAGCCGTCGAGGAGTTCGCCGAAGTACTCGACCATGTCGTTGCGTTCCGCCTCGCCATGCACCAGGACGTCCAGGCCGAGGGCTTCCTGCTTGCGCACGGCCAGGGTGATCTCCGCTTCCATGGCGGCCTGGTAGGCGCCGCCACCGATCTCTCCACGCTTGTGGGCGGCCCGGGCGGCACGGATCTCGCGTGTCTGGGGGAAGGACCCGATGGTGGTGGTCGGCAGCGGGGGCAGCCCGAAGCGCGCCCGCTGGCGGGCCTGGCGCCGGGGGAAGGGGGCGGAGCGTCGATCGGCGTTGGAGCCCAGGCTGCGCAGTCGCGCGGCGACTGCCGGATTGCTCACCCTGGCGCTGGCGCGGCGGTCGGCCAGGTGCCGGCGGGCGATGGCCAGCTCATTCCGCACGCTGTCTTCACCGTCGGCCAGGGCACGCTTGAGCAGGGCCAGTTCGTCCAGCTTTTCGGTAGCAAAGGCGAGCCAGTGACCCAGTTCGCTGTCGATGCCGCTGTGCGCGCTGGTCTCCCCGGCCAGGCTGACCGGAACATGCAGCAGCGAGCAGGAGGGGGCCAGCCACAAGGTGTCGCGGCGTTCCCGCAGGGGTTTGAGGGTGGCGAGGGCACGATCCGGATCGCAGCGCCAGATGTTGCGGCCGTCGATGATGCCCACCGAGAGATGCTTGTGGGCCGGCAGCCAGTCTGCCACCCGGAGGATCTCGTCGGGGGCGCGCACGGCATCGATGTGGAGGCCGTCCACCGGCAGCCGGCAGGCCAGTTGCAACTGGTCGGCGAGAGGCGAGAAGTAGGTGGCCAGCATCAGGCGTGCGCCGGCCGATGCCAGGGCGATGTAAGCAGCTTCGAAGGCGGCCCGCCAGGGGCCGGGCAGGTCCAGGCCCAGGATCGGCTCGTCCACCTGCACCCATTCCGCGCCTTCGGCCTTGAGGCGCTGCAGGACCTGCCCATACACCGGCAGCAGGTGTTCCAGCAGCGCGAGGCGATCGAAAGGCTGGCTGCCCTTTTCCTTGCCCAGCCACAGGAAGCTGAGTGGTCCGAGGAGGGTCGCCTTGACCCGGTGGCCCAGGGCCCGGGCTTCGGCAAGCTCGGCGAAGAGGCGTCCGGAGGCAAGCCGGAAGCGGGTGTCGGGCAGGAATTCCGGGACCAGGTAGTGGTAGTTGGTGTCGAACCACTTGGTCATCTCGAGGGCCGGCTGGCCCACGCCGCGGGCCAGCGTGAAGTGCCGCTCCAGTTCGTCCTCGCGCCCCGAGAAACCGAAGCGTGCGGGTTCGCAACCGAGTAACTGGATGTGGCTGGCGACGTGGTCATAGAAGGCGAAGTCACCCACGCTGACGCAGTCCAGGCCGGCGTCGCGCTGCAGGGCCCAGTGGCGTGCCCGCAGGTCGCGGCCGATGGCCTCGAGGGCTGGTCTGTCGAGTTCGCCCCGCCAGTGCGCTTCGAGGGCGAACTTGAGCTCGCGCTGGGCGCCGATGCGGGGAAAACCGAGGATGTGGGTATGAATCATGGAAGCTCCGGGGAACAGGTCTAAGGGCTTGCCATGATTGGCTCATGGTGTTTATTATTCAAACGATTAATTCTAAGAAAAATCATTAGCGAGGCTAATAGTGGCGATTTCCATCCTTGAACTGCGCCACCTGCGCACGCTCTCTGCGTTGCGGGCCACCGGTAGCCTCACCCGGGCTGCCGATCTGCTGAGCCTGACCCAGTCGGCCCTGTCCCAGCAGGTGCGGCAGCTGGAGGATCGCTACGGCGGGCCGCTCTTCGAGCGGAAGTCGGCTCCCCTGGTGTTCACGGCCCTGGGCGCGCGCCTGCTGCGCCTGGCGGACGAGGTCCTGCCGGGCGTGGACGAAGCCGAGCGTGATCTCGCCCGCCTGGCTTCGGGCCGGGCCGGCAGCCTGCGTATCGTGGTGGAGTGCCATACCTGCTTCGACTGGCTGATGCCGGCCATGGACAGTTTCCGCAGCCGCTGGCCGGAGGTGGAACTGGACATCGTCTCGGGATTCCACCCGGACCCGGTGGGCTTGCTCCACCAGGGCCGGGCAGACCTGGCCATCGTGGCCGAGCCGGAGGCCGACCCGGCCATTGCCTACCATCCGCTGTTCCGCTTTGACATCGTCGCGCTGCTGGCCAATGGTCATCCGCTGGCTGCACGCTCCTATCTGGAAGCAGCGGATTTTGCCGGGCAGACCTTGATCACCTACCCGGTCCAGGATGAGATGCTCGACCTGGTGCGCTACGTACTCGAACCGGCGGGGGTCCGCCCGGCACGCCGGACCACTGAACTGACCGTGGCGATGTTGCAACTAGTGGCGAGTGGGCGGGGGGTTGCGGCCTTGCCCTTGTGGGCGGTGCAGGGCTACCTTGATCGGAAGTACGTGTTGGCCCGTCCTATTGGTGCGGCCGGGCTTACAGGGCGCCTGCATGCAGCAACGCTGACCAGCGCAGCGATTCGGCCTTACATGGCTGACTTTGTCGCTGTTATGCGTGAGCGCAGTTTCGCTGAACTGCATGGCATCGAACTACTCTGAGATGCTCAGGCATTGGCCAACGGACCAACCGGGTTGCTCATGACCAGACGTGCGACATCCAGACGTCGCTGGGAAAAATACAGTTCGAGCGCTGCGCGTTTGGCTTTTGCCAAAGCGTTCCTTCCATGCTTCTGTGCCGTCAAGGCCTGAAGAGCGGCGTGATCGGCCTCGATAAATGCGGGGCCGACTGCAAGGTACAGTTTGTCCCGCAGGCGCTCGATCGCATCCGCTGTGAAAGGGTTGCCTTCCCGTTCGAGTTCGAAGCTCTCCAGGTGCTCCAGTGTATTCAGCAATTCAGCCAGTTCCGTCGGGCTGAATTCCGCCACTGCGCACCCGCTGAGATTGCGATGAGTGACGAGGCCGTCTCGGGCCAGCACTTTGAGCGCCTCCCGGACGGGCGTGCGACTGACGCCCAGGTCTTTGGCCAACAGGCACTCGTCGAGGGGGCAGCCCGGGGGGAGTTCGTGATTGAAGATGCGCTCCCGCAAGGAGTCTGCGATGGCCTCGAACAGTGCCCGCGGGCGAGGAATGGGAGCCGTTGCATGCATTGAAGTCATCCAAGTGGATTGGTGAGGTAATGGTGTGCCTGTAAATAAAAGAGCCGGCCGGGCCCTAGTCCTGGAGAGACTAGCTAGGGAGAGAAGAGAAGGCCCGGCGGCGAAAACGGTGCGGGACATAAGGCGGCAGTTTGCAAATACACATTCAGGTATTGCTTCAAGAATCACCTTGTCGCTTGGGTATTTCAAACCCTTATTTGCAATATACGCATTCAAAAAAAACAGTAAATAACTGAAATAGCTATGTTTTGTGAAGCCGCATCAGCGAATTTGCGAATGTTGGGAAGGTAGGCGAATTAGCACTGTGGAAGGCTGTTACGCAGACCAGTCGCATCGAGGGTGCGACTGGTCATCCAGGGGCACTTAAGCGTAGCGCTTCTCCAGTGCATCCCATTCGGGTTTGCCCACCAGGCGCTGGCGTTCGGCAAACGGAGTGACGAGGGCAGGGTCCTCGTCCACACGCCGGGTGTCGCGCAGCACCGTCAAGACGTTCTGCATCCCGGCCAGGGCCCCCTGAAGCGCAGCATTGGCATACAGCACGATGCCGTAGCCGAGTTGCCCCAGTTCTTCGGCGCCGAATATCGGGGTTTTGCCTCCGATCACCATGTTCATGAGCTGTGGCTGACGCAGACGCTGCGGCAGGGCACGGATTTCATCGGCGGTCGTGACCGCTTCGACGAAGAGAATGTCCGCGCCGGCCTCGGCAAATTTCATCGCTCTTTCGACAGCGGCTTCAAAGCCCTGGGTGGCGCAGGCATCGGTGCGGGCCATGATCAACAGGTCGCTGTCGTGGCGTGCATCGACGGCGGCCTTGATCTTGCCGACGGCTTCGTCGATGCCGATCACGTCCTTGCCGGCGAAGTGGCCGCAGCGCTTGGGGGCCACCTGGTCTTCAAACTGGATGCAGTCGGCCCCGGCACGTTCCAGAGTCCGCACCGTATGGCGCACGTTGAGCGCGTTGCCGAAGCCGGTATCCGCATCGACGATCAGCGGCAGGCTGACGGCGTCGCGGATGCGCGCCGTGTGGTCGGCGATCTCGGCCAGGCCCATGAAGCCCTGGTCGGGCATGCCGAACCACATGTTGGTAACGCCGGCGCCAGTGACATAGATCGCCTCGAAGCCGAGGTCTTCGATCACTTTGGCCGACAAGGCGTTGAAGGCGCCGGGGACGATCACACCGCGACGGGCTTCGGCCAGGTGTTTGAGAGTCTTGCGAGTGGACATCAGGTAGTTCCTGTAAATGGATGAAGAGGGCGTCTGGTGGCGGGGTCAGAAGGCATCTCCAGGGACGCGCACCCAGCCTTCCATCAGCACGCGAGCGCTACGGCTCATGATGGCCTTGGTGACGATCCACCCGCCTTTGACCTGCCTGGCCTCAGCGCCCACGCGCAGGGTGCCGGAGGGGTGGCCGAAGCGTACGGTCGAGCGTGCGCCGCCGCCCGCAGCCAGGCTCACCAGGGTGCCGGGGATGGCGGCTGCCGTGCCGATGGCGACTGCCGCCGTACCCATCATGGCGTGATGCAGTTTGCCCATCGACAGGGCGCGAACCAGCAGTTCCACCTCGGCCGCGGCGATGATCTTGCCGCTGGACGACACGTAGTCGGCGGGCGGCGCCACGAAGGCGATCTTGGGCGTGTGCTGACGTGTGGCGGCCTCGCCCACGTTCTTGATCAGGCCCATTTTCAGGGCGCCCCAGGCACGGATGGTTTCGAAGCGCTCCAGGGCCTTGTTGTCGTTATTGATGGCGTCCTGCAACTCGGTACCGGTGTAGCCAATGTCCTGGGCGTTGATGAAGATCGTGGGGATGCCGGCGTTGATCAGCGTGGCCTTGAGGGTGCCTACGCCGGGCACTTCGAGCTCGTCCAGCAGCTTGCCGGTGGGGAACATCGCGCCGCCGCCATCACCGTCGTCCGCCGGATCCAGGAATTCAAGCTGTATTTCGGCGGCCGGAAAGGTCACGCCGTCGAGCTCGAAGTCGCCGGTTTCCTGCACTTCACCGTTGGTGATGGGGACGTGGGCGATGATGGTCTTGCCGATGTTGGCCTGCCAGATGCGCACCGTGCAGATGCCGTTCTGCGGTATCCGCGAGGCATCGACCAGGCCGGCCGGGATGGCGAACGAGCCGACCGCCGCCGACAGGTTGCCGCAGTTGCCCGACCAGTCCACGAAGGCCTTGTCGATCGAGACCTGGCCGAACAGGTAGTCCACGTCGTGGTCGGCCCGGGTGCTCCTGGCCAGGATCACCGTTTTGCTGGTGCTGGAGGTGGCGCCGCCCATGCCGTCGATCTGCTTGCCGTAGGGGTCGGGGCTGCCGATTACGCGCAGCAGCAGCTTGTCACGTGCTTCGCCCGGAACCTGGCAGGCGTCGGGCAGGTCTTGCAGGCGGAAGAACACGCCCTTGCTGGTGCCGCCACGCATGTAAGTGGCGGGGATCTTGATTTGCGCTGCGGATGTCATGCTGAAGTCCTTTCAAACGGCTTTGTTGGCAGCCAGGAAGTCCTGGGCAAAGCGCTGCAGCACGCCGCCGGCCTCGTACACCGAGACTTCTTCGGCGGTGTCCAGGCGGCAGGTCATGGTTACTTTCAGCACTTCGCCGTTCTTGCGATGGATGACCAGGTCCAGGTCGGTGCGAGGCTTGAGTTCGCCTTCCACGTCGTAAATCTCGGTGCCGTCCAGGCCCAGGGTCAGACGGGTGGTGCCCGGCTTGAACTCCAGCGGCATCACGCCCATGCCGATCAGGTTGGTGCGGTGGATGCGCTCGAAGCCTTCCGCGGCGATGGCTTCGACGCCGGCCAGGCGCACGCCTTTGGCGGCCCAGTCGCGGGACGAGCCCTGGCCGTAATCGGCACCAGCCACGATGATCAGTGGTTGCTCGCGATCCAGATAGGTCTCCATGGCTTCCCACATACGCACCACCTTGCCGTCAGGCTCGATGCGGGCCAGTGAGCCGGCCTTCACCTTGCCTTCGGCATCGCGCACCATCTCGTTCTTCAGCGTTGGGTTGGCAAAGGTGGCGCGCATGGCGGTCAGGTGGTCACCGCGGTGGGTGGCGTAGGAGTTGAAGTCCTCTTCCGGCACGCCCATCTTGTGCAGGTACTCCCCGGCCGCACTGTTCATCAGGATGGCGTTGGATGGCGACAGGTGGTCGGTGGTGATGTTGTCCGGCAGGATGGCCAGCGGACGCATGCCTTTTAGCGTGCGCGGGGTGGCGGCCAGGGCGCCGACACCTTCCTTGTCCCAGTAGGGCGGACGACGAATGTAGGTGGACTGGGGGCGCCAGTCGTACTGTGGGCTGACCTTTTCGCCGCTGTCGGCCGCGATGGCGAACATGGGCTCGTAGACCTTGCGGAACATCTCCGGCTTGACCGAAGACTTGACGATGGCGTCAATCTCTTCGTCCGTCGGCCAGATGTCTTTCAGGCGGATTTCCCTCCCGTCGGCCACGCCCAGCACGTCCTTCTCGATGTCGAAGCGGATGGTGCCGGCAATCGCGTAGGCCACGACCAGCGGGGGCGAGGCCAGGAAGGCCTGCCTGGCATGAGGGTGGATGCGGCCGTCGAAGTTGCGGTTGCCCGAGAGCACGGCGGTGGCGTACAGGTCGCGGTCGACGATTTCCTTCTGAATGACGGGATCGAGGGCGCCCGACATGCCGTTGCAGGTGGTGCAGGCAAAGGCCACGATGCCGAAGCCCAGCTTCTCCAGCTCGGGCAGCAGACCCGCCTCTTTCAGGTACAGCTCCACGGCCTTCGAGCCGGGCGCCAGCGAGGATTTCACCCACGGCTTGCGTGTCAGCCCCAGCTGGTTGGCGTTGCGGGCCAGCAGCGCGGCGGCAATCACGTTGCGCGGGTTGGACGTGTTCGTGCAACTGGTGATGGCGGCGATGATCACGGCGCCATCGGGCATGCTGCCTTCGTCCGCCTTGGGCATGGCCCATTGACCGGAAATGCCCCTGGCCGCCAGATCGGACGTGGCGACGCGGGCGTGCGGGTTGGACGGGCCGGCCATGTTGCGCACCACGCAGGACAGATCGAAGCTCAGGTCGCGCTCATAGACCGCATCATCGAGCGAGTCCGACCACAGGCCGGCTTCCCTGGCGTAGGTTTCGACCAGCCTGACCTGCTCTTCGCTGCGCCCGGTCAGCGTCAGGTAGTCCAGCGTCTGCTGGTCGATACTGAACAGGGCGGCGGTTGCGCCGTATTCGGGGGCCATGTTCGAGATGGTGGCACGGTCGCCAATGGTCAGGCCCGACGCTCCTTCGCCGTAGAACTCCAGATAAGCGCCCACGACCTTCGATTTGCGCAGGAACTCGGTCAGGGCGAGCACTACGTCGGTGGCGGTGATGCCGGGCTGGCACTTGCCGGTCAGTTTCACGCCGACGATTTCCGGCAGGCGCATCCACGAGGCGCGGCCGAGCATCACGTTCTCGGCTTCCAGGCCGCCTACGCCGATGGCGATCACGCCCAGGGCATCGACATGCGGGGTGTGCGAGTCGGTGCCAACGCAGGTGTCGGGGTAGGCGATGCCCTTGTCGTTGTGAACGACGGGCGACATCTTCTCCAGATTGATCTGGTGCATGATGCCGTTGCCCGCCGGGATCACCTCGATGTTGTCGAAGGCCAGCTTGGTCCAGTTGATGAAGTGGAAACGGTCTTCGTTGCGACGCTCTTCGATGTCACGGTTCTTCTGGAAGGCGTCGGGGTCGAAGCCTCCGCACTCCACGGCCAGTGAGTGGTCCACGATGAGTTGCACGGGCACCACGGGGTTGACCTTGGCGGGGTTGCCACCTTCGGCGGCAATCGCATCGCGCAAGCCGGCCAGGTCCACCAGGGCCGTCTGGCCCAGGATGTCGTGACAGGCCACGCGGGCGGGGAACCACGGGAAGTCGTGGTCGCGCTGGCGCTGGATCAGTTGCGTCAGCGAGCGGGTCAGGATTGCCGGATCGGCTTTGCGCACCAGGTTCTCGGCATGCACGCGCGAGGTGTAGGGCAGAGTGGCCCAGGCCCCGGGCTGCAGGGCCTCGACGGCGCCGCGCGCGTCGAAGTAGTCCAGCGCGGTGCCGGGCAGGGGTTTGCGATGAGCAATGTTCATGGGTTCGCGACTCTTCTTATTGACGTTGCTCAATGGGGACGAAGGCCAGGTCGTCCGGCCCGATGTAATTGGCGCTCGGGCGGATGATCTTGTTGTCGACGCGCTGCTCGATGACATGGGCGGCCCAACCGGAGGTGCGGGCGATTACGAAGAGCGGCGTGAACATGGCCGTTGGTACGCCCATCATGTGGTAGCTGACGGCGCTGAACCAGTCCAGGTTGGGGAACATGCTCTTCACTTCCCCCATGACCTGCTCCAGGCGTTCGGCGATATCGAACATCTTTGTTGAGCCCGCATCGATGGAAAGCTGGCGAGCGACGTCCTTGATCACCTCGTTGCGCGGATCGGAAACCGTATATACCGGGTGGCCGAAGCCGATCACGACCTCCTTGGCGTCCACCCGGCGGCGGATGTCGGCTTCTGCCTCATCGGGGTTGTCGTAGCGCTTCTGGATCTCGAAGGCGACCTCGTTGGCACCGCCGTGCTTGGGCCCGCGAAGGGCGCCAATGGCCCCGGTGATGGCCGAATACATGTCGGACCCCGTACCGGCAATGACCCGGCCAGTAAACGTCGAGGCATTGAATTCGTGCTCCGCGTAGAGAATCAGCGAGGTATGCATGGCGCGCTCCCACAGTGCGGAAGGCTTCTCGCCGTGCAGCAGGTGGAGGAAATGACCGCCGATGGAGTCAGCGTCGGTTTCCACCTGAATGCGCTGCCCCTTGGTGGACCAGTGGTACCAGTAAAGCAGCATCGATCCCAGCGACGCCATCAGGCGGTCGGCAATGTCCCGTGCGCCAGGCGTGTTGTGATCGTCCCTTTCCGGGAGAACACACCCCAGGGCAGATACCCCGGTACGCATCACGTCCATCGGGTGCGCGCCTGCCGGCAGGCGCTCCAGGGCTTCCCTGACACTGGCTGGCAGGCCGCGCATCGCTTTCAGCTTCGTCTTGTAGGCCTTCAACTCGGAAGTCGTGGGCAGCTTGCCGTGCACCAGCAGGTGGGCGACCTCCTCGAATTCGCAGCGCTCGGCGATATCGAGAATGTCGTAACCGCGGTAGTGCAAGTCGTTGCCTGTCTTGCCGACCGTACACAAGGCGGTATTGCCGGCCGTAATGCCGGAGAGGGCGACGGATTTCTTGGGTTTGAATGGCGTTTCGTTGAACGTTGTCATCGTAAGGTCTCCTTCGGTGGAATTGCTCTTGCATTTGCAGTGTGAGGTTCGCAATATACGCAGCCTGAATGGCGCCTAATTCACTGAAATGGCGAGGCTTTGCGAAGCTTGATCCGCTAATTTGCGAATTTTGCAAATGCAGTTTTTCCGACCCGAAATGGATAGAATCCGATGAGAAAGACCTTCATGGGCGTGCGTCTGCGCCGCCTGCGCGAGGAGCGTGGACTGACCCAGGTGGCCTTGGCCCAATTGCTCGGAATCTCGCCGAGCTACCTCAATCAGATCGAGCAGAATCAACGCCCCCTTACCGTCCAGGTGTTGCTCAAACTGAGCGGTGCTTTGGGCGTGGACGTGCAACGCTTCTCCGAGGACGATGAGGCCCGCCTGGTGGCGGACCTGCGGGATGTCTTCGGGTCTGGCGCGGTGGCCGCGGGGCAGGCGGATACGGTGTCCCAGGCGGAGATTCGCGAACTGGCGGCAAACATGCCGGCTGTCGGTCGCGTCATGGTGGCGCTGGAACGCCGCTGCCGTGACGCGGAGGAGCGGGCTGCCGCTTTTGCCGCCCGTCTCGGCGAGGACCGCGGCCTGGCTCTGCGCACCCAGCCCATGCCCTACGAAGAGGTGCGTGATTTCTTCTACACCCGCCACAACCATGTAGCCGAGCTGGACGATCTGGCTGAACGGCTGTTCGACGCCTGGCTGCTGCAGCCAGGGGAGACCGGGAGCGGGCTGGCCAGCCGCCTGGAAGCCGTGCATGGCATTCGTGTGCTGCGTGACGAGCGGGCTTTTGGTGACGCGGATGCCGGGACTCTGCGCCGCTTCGACAAGGGCGAACGGGTACTGCGCCTGTCACCTCTGCTGGAGCCGGGCCAGCAGGCCTTCCAGATGGCCACCCAACTGGCCTTTCTCGAGGCGGAGGACGCTATTGAGGATCTGGCGGCGCAGGCCGTGTTCCGCAGCGATGAAGCGCGCAGCTTGGCGCGGATCGGTCTGGCCAACTATTTTGCGGGTGCGCTGGTGCTGCCCTACCGGCGCTTTCTCGACAGCGCCGAGCGTCTGCGCTACGACATCGACCTGCTCAGCCGGCGCTTCGGCACCGGTTTCGAGACCGTGTCCCATCGCCTGTCCACGCTGCAGCGCCCGGGGGCCTGCGGAGTCCCTTTCTTCTTCGTGCGGGTGGACCGGGCGGGCAACATCTCCAAACGTCAGTCCGCCACCGATTTCCATTTCTCGCGGGTGGGTGGCACTTGCCCCTTGTGGAACGTGTACGAGGCCTTTGCCCAGCCCGGTCGCATCCTGACGCAACTGGCCAGCATGCCGGACGGACGCACCTACCTGTGGGTGGCGCGCACGGTTTCCCACGGGCGGGGCGGCTACGGCGTGCCGGGCAAGACCTTCGCGGTTGGCCTGGGCTGCGATCTGCACCATGCTCCGCGCCTCGTCTACGCCAAGGGGCTCAAGCTCGACGATCCGGCCGCGCCGACACCCATCGGTGCCGGTTGCAAGGTTTGCGAACGGGTCGGCTGCCCGCAACGGGCTTTTCCGTCCGCCGGCAGCCGTGTGGACATCGACGAGGACGTCAGCCGCTTCGAGCCCTACGGGGGCTAGGGGCGGGCCATCATCGTGCAGGTGTCGTCGGCCGCGTGTACGGGATGCTCAGGTCACTGGTTAGCCGGTAGCCCGCCATCCCCATGCCCGTATCGGCGCGGTGGATCGTCAGTGTGCCGCTGACCCATACCGGGTCCATGGTGTTCAGCCCGCGCACGGGTTTGCGGGCGATCACGTGGATCATCTGGTTGGAAGGTGGTGGTGGCACGTGGATGCAGGCCCCAAAGTAGGGCACCAGCAGGTATTCGCTGGTCAGGTCACCTTTACGTTCCAGGGGAATCACGAAGCCGGGCAAACGGATGCGCTGGCCGCTGAGGGCGGTTTCCACCGGAGCATCGTTCCAGGCTTCCTTGATCTTGTCGAGAGCCGCGATGGCGCGCGGGTCGTTGTCCCGAAGTCGGGAGAAGTCGATGTCCTTGAAGACCGCCATCGGGTTCCAGCCCTTTGGCAGGAGCTCATCCCAGGTGATTTCCCGGTAGCGGACTTCTCCGGTGGCTGCCATGCCGCGCAGTCGATCCCTCACCTGGAATTCGGCTTTGGGTCCGATCGGTTGGGCGCTGCTATCGTGGGCGAGAAGAAGCAGCACGAAGATTGCGATGACGGGGTGGATCATGGGGCGCGTCCTAAAGGCGGGGAACCAGACCGTCGGCCAGGGACATACGGTTGGCACGCCAGGCCGGCAGAAGGCTGGCCAGCAAACCCGTAGCGAAGACTCCGGCGACAAGACGAAACTCCATCGCGGAGAATGCGCAGGTCGACAGGTCGAGGCCCAAGCGAGCATTTATCCACGGCGCAAACAGGTAACCGGTACCTTCCACGAGCGCGAGGCCCGTCAGCAGACCTGCAGTGGTAAGCGTGAGCCCCTCCAGCATCAGCAGCGCGACGATGTGCCGCGGACCGGCACCTACTGAGCGGAGGATGGCCAGTTCGCGGCGCCGTTCGCCGAGACTGGCGAGGATGACCGCGGTCATGCCGGCCAGGCTTACGCCCACGACCAGCCAGGCAAGGCCCTGCAGACTGCGCTCGACGCTGCCGACGAGCTGCCAGAGTTCGTCCATGGCCAGACCCGGGAGAATGGCCATCAAAGGTTCGCCTGGGAAATCGGCGATCTGCCGCTGGGTCCGGAATACGTCGGTGCGCTGGTGCAGCCCGATCAGTACGGCATCGAGAGTCTTGGGGGTGAGGTCGAACTTGGCGGCGAGTTGGGGCGGAATATCGAGGCCCGGCAAGGGTACGCCACCTTGCCAGTTGAGATGGATGGCCTCCAGCGACGCCAAACTCACGTGAACAGTTCGGTCCACCGGCGTTGCTGTGGGGAGGAGGATGCCGACGATGCGAAAGGGCATGTCCGCATGTTCGGCCCCGTTCCCGTGGTCGTCGTCATGCTCGTCGAGATGGGCGGATCCGTGCCGGAGGGTGATCGTGTCTCCCGTCCGGTAGCCGAGGCGGGCCGCGACCTCTGCACCAACGACAGCCTCGAAGAGCTCGGAGAAGGGCTGCCCGCTGGAGAAACTGAGTGGCTGTTGCAGCCCGTAGCGGAGGTGGCGGAAAAGAGCCGGTGTTGTGCCAAGCACCGGAAAGCCTCGGTGGGAGTCGCCAAGGGCCAGCGGAATGCTCCATGCTACCAACGGGTCTGCGGCCAGAGTCTGGTAACTCTGCCAGCGCATTGTGTGGGTGGGCTCGCCCAGGTGGAAGACGGCGTGGAGCAACAATTGCACGGGGCTGCCCCGCGGTCCGGCTACCAGATCCACGCCTGCCACGGCCTGCGCGAAGCTGGTCTGGGCGGCATCGCGAACCCGGGTGACGGCGATCAGCAGCATGACAGCGAGAGCTATGGAAAGTACCGACAGGGTCAGGGTCAGGCGGCGATTCCAGGCACTCGGGAGGGCGATCAGGAAGAGTGTCTTCATGGTGTGAGCAGTTCGACGCTGCGGTCGAAGTGGGTGACCAAGCGCTGATCGTGACTGACGAAAAGGAGGGTGCCGCCACTCGCCGCGACTTCCTTCATCAACAGTTCAATGAAGGCGGCTTGCCGTCGAGGGTCCAGCGCCGAGGTCGGTTCGTCGGCGAGAATCAGTTCAGGCCGGCCAATCAGCGCGCGCGCGGCTGATACCCGCTGCTGCTGGCCGACCGACAGGCTGGCCGCAGGGCGATGGGCGAGCCCGGGAGCCAGGTCGAGGGCGGCAAGGAGACGGCGTGCTTCGTCAGGCGGGGAGTTACCGGTTCGTCGAGTCCGTTCGGCAGAGAAACGGCATGGGAGCAGAACGTTGTCGAGAACCGACAGGTAGGGAATCAGGTTGAACTGCTGGAAGATGAAGCCTGCGTGGTCCACCCGGAAGTGGTCGCGGGCACTGGCCGACAGCGCAGTGAGGGATTGGCCAAGGATCTCGATGTTACCTTTTTCGGGCAACATGACGCCGCCGATCAGGTTCAGCAGGGTGCTCTTGCCGGCACCGCTCTCTCCGTGCAGAAACAGCCGCTCGCCACGACGTACGTCGAGGGTTGGCAGTGCGAGGCAGGGCGTGTGGCTGGCCGGCCATGTAAAGCGCAGGTCGCGGATGCGGATCACCGTGTCCACGACCCTCACCACATTTCGTCAAGAGCGAGCACAACCCGTGGCAGGGCATCGGCTGGAATGGCTGGCGAGCGGTGAATGATGCCGCGTCCTCCGTTGCCTTGCCACAGGCTGCTCTTCAGCAGTACGACAGAGAAGCCCGCGACGGACTCGATCCGCGTGTCTGCGCCGAACAGACCCGAGACTTCGTCGGGCAAACCGTCGGCACCACTGCCCAGCTTGTTTCGGTCAGCGCCGGTGTCGGCGATCCATTCCGTGCCTGGCCCCCGGTATGTGCACAACAGGCGGATACCGACCCGGTCTACGTGAAGGCGTGAACACATGGCCTTGCCGATCACTTCGAGGCGCAGGCCGATGCGCGGACAGTCGAGAAGATCCCCGAGGAGTTCGGCCAGATTCCCCATGTCCGCTGCGAGGGCGTCGCGCCCGGGGCCGACGGGCGGGTCGGAGAGATCGGGGCTCTTACCTGCAGCCGGTTTGCCTCAAGGTAGTCGGTGATGACCTGATCGACGGGGCGCTGCCAGATGGCAAGTTGTACATCCGGTTCGAAGATGCCGATGAGCGCAGCAGGGGCGGCCGTGATGACCGTGTGGGCGGCGGGAGCAAGGAGGGGGTTACGTGTATTCATGGAGAGGTGCTCATCGGGCATCAGTGAAGAACGGCCATGCCGCCCAGCACCGACGCGAGGCTGGAGAGGGCGTTCCAGAGCTTCGGGCCGCAGATTGAGCAGGCCGCTTGCTGCGCTGGCGAGGAGGATGTGGTTGAGTGGCTTCATCGGGACATTCTTTGCGCGGTGAAACTGCAGGCGTCGCCCGAGAGATCGCGACTGACCGTTACTCGGCAGAGCATGGGTAGCGCCGGGACCAGACGTGTCCACAGGAAGCTGCACAGGTTCTCGAGGGTGGCCGGGCCGAGATCGGGAACTTCATCGAGAAAACGGTGATCGAGGGCATCGCGGGCGGTGACAAGGACGGCATCCAGACGACCGATGTCGATGAGCATTCCGGTGGTGGGGTCGGGAGCTCCGGCGAGTGTGATGGTGGCCCGGTAGCTGTGTCCGTGGATGCGCCGGCTGCCTTCAGCGTGGATATCGCGTTGAAGGGTATGGGCGGCTTCGAAGAGGAAGGAGCGGGAGAGTTCGTGCACGGAAGACCTTAGCGATCAAATTCGAGGGCTTCGCCCCGGCAGGCAGGATTGAGCGCGCCGTTGTGCCAGGCGATCCGGCCGGACACCAGCGTGGTGCGAACCCGGGAGCGGAAGCGCCGGCCGGCGAATGGGGTCCAGTCGCAGCGGCTCAGGACGGGGTCGGCATCCGCCGCCCGGGGCTGATTGGCAATCAGGGAAAGATCGGCCCAATAGCCTTCGCGCAGGTAGCCTCGCTCCCGAATCCGGAACAGGTCGGTAACGGCATGGCTGCAGCGAGTGACCAGAGTGGGCAGATCGAGGACGCCGTCGTGGACCAGTTCCATCAGAGCCGGCAGGGCGTGCTGGACAAGTGGAAGTCCGGATGGCGCGGCGGCGTAAGGTGCTGTCTTTTCCACGAGGGTGTGAGGCGCGTGGTCGGTGCCGATCACGTCGATACGCCCGCTCGCGACGGCGGCACGCAGGGCGTCCCGGTCGTTGCGGGTTTTCACGGCAGGGTTGCACTTGAGGTGACTGCCGAGCGCGGCGTAGTCGGCATCGTCAAAATACAGGTGGTGGATGCAGGCTTCGGCAGTAATCCGCTTGCCGATCAGCGGTCCGTCGCCGAACAGGGCGAGTTCACGGGCGGTGGACAGGTGCAGGACGTGCAGCCGGGTGCCGTGGCGGCGGGCCAGATCCACCGCAAGGGACGAGGATCGGTAGCAGGCTTCCGCGCTGCGGATCAGTGGGTGGGCGTCGAAGGGAATCGCCTCGCCGTGGCAGGCAGTCCAGGCGGCTTCGTTGGCGAGAATGGTGGGGGTGTCTTCGCAATGAGCGAGGAGAATCGTCGGTGCACAGGCAAACAAGCGCTCCAGCACCGCAGGGTTGTCCACCAGCATGTTGCCGGTGGAGGCACCCATGAAAACCTTGATGCCGGCGATCTGACGCGGATCGACGGCGGCCACGGCGTCGAGATTGTCGTTCGAGACGCCGAAATGAAAGGCATAGTTGGCCAGCGAGTCGCGGGCGGCAATCACTTTCTTGTCGACTAACGCCGCCATCGACAGCGTCGGCGGCCTGGTATTCGGCATGTCCATGAAGCTGGTGATGCCACCCGCTACCGCCGCGGCCGATTCGGTCGCGATGCAGCCCTTGTGGGTCAGCCCCGGCTCGCGGAAATGCACCTGGTCGTCGATCATGCCGGGCAGCAGCCACTGGCCGTCGGCATCGATTTCCTCGTCGGCACTGGCCGCGATGCTCGGTGCAATCTTGTCGATGCGGCCATGGCGAACCAGCAGGTCGGCCTCGAAGATGCGGCCTTCGTTGACCAAGCGGGCGTTGCGGATGAGCAGGCTGGACATGGCGGTCATCCGTGACTACATCTTCACATTGAGCGACAGGTAGCCCGAGCGCCCCGGCGCCGGCGAGAACATCGGCTGGTCGGCACCGCCCCAGAAGAAGTTGTCATACCAGACGTATTCGTACTTGTGGTCGGTCAGATTCTTGAGCTGAAAGTCGATGCTGGTCGTTGCCGACAGGGTGTAGCGTACGCTCGCATTGAGCACGGCAAATTCGCCATGCTTGCCTTTGGCGTTCTGATCGTCGATGTAGTAGCTGCCCTGTGCGCGGCCTTGCACGCCGAAACGCCAATTGGCATCGGCCTGGTATTCGGCGCCCAGGTTGGTGATGGTGCGAGGCGTCGAAAACACTTCCTTGCCGGCCAGGGAAACGCCGCCCGAGGTGTAGGCGCTGACGACCTTGGCCTCCTGCCGGGCATGCGAGAACCACAGGGTCAGCTTGTCGGTAACACGGCTGGATACCTGTAAATCCATGCCCTTGCGCCGGGTCTGGCCGAGACCGACCGTCGTTCCCGTGCTTGGCATGTTCGCTACCTCGTCGGTCGCATCCTGCTGCCAGAGAGCGATTCGGGCTTCGGTGCCGGCGATGGGCTTGAACTTCAAGCCGATCTCCTTGCCGGTATTGATCGATGGATTGAAGGGCGGCTGGCCGCTAGTCAGATACGCTGGCTCTCGGGAACCGGTCAGCACCTGGAAGGTTCTGCCCCAATTGGCGTAAAGGTGGGTGTTCGGAGTCACGCTATAGACCGTGCTCAGCTTGGGCTGGCTGATCCAGCCGTAATCCTGCAAGGTGGCCGTGGCGCCGCTGGTGTTCAAATGGGTATGGCCGGAAAATCGGTCTACCCGGAAAGCGGGAATGATTTTCAGGGAGTCGATCGGCTTGATGATGGCCTGGACATAGGCACCGAAGTTGTTGAACGTGTAGTTGTCGTTGTTCTGCACGCGGGCCGGCGTGGCAGAGAAATCGGTGGGGACGCTGTAGTTGTAGCGATAGCGGCGATACTCGTTTTGCTGGTGTTCATAATTGATGCCGCCGTCGAGGGTCAGCATCGCGTTGGCACGCCAGGTCAGGGTGCTGATCAGCCCGGTCTGCGTTTCATCCCACTGGCGGCGCTGGCGGGGGGCGTTGCCGACGGTGTAGCTGGTGAAGGTGATCTTGCGATCTTCTTTGTACTCATTGAAATACAGCTTGTTGCTGAACAGCAGGTCATCGCTAACCTGCCAGTCGGCATGGGCGGCGACCTGCTTCATGTCGCGTTCGCTGCCGTCGTTCGCATTCCTGGCGGGAGACTGCGTGCGGCTGGCTGCCATCTCCGTCGCGGTCAGGTAGCCGGGTTCCTCGGCATCATGTTCATAGAGACGTGCCGTCAGGCCCATTTTCAGGCGCTGATCGTCGGTGGTGTAGAACCACTTGCCGCCCAGCGAGTATTTCTCTGACTTTGAATGGTCGCGATAGCCGTCCGAATCCTGCTTGGCGATGAAGTAGTTCTGGGCAAAACCGCCCGACTCGCGACCGAACGCGGCCTGGAGTTCGCGCGTGTTGAAACTGCCGTAGGTCAGCCGACCTTCGGTGTAATTGCCGCCCTGACGCGTCCCGAAATTGATGTTGCCGCCGATGTTGTGCAGGCCGTAACGCGGATCGTTGGTGCCGCGCACGACCTCGATGTAGTCGATCTCGAGCGGGAAGATCATGTCGATGAAGCGCTGGTTGCCGCTATTGACGTTGCTCGGGATGCCGTCGATCAAGACCTTGATCCCGTTGATGTAACCCTCGCCGTTGAAGGCGCGGAAGGTCGCCTTGCCGGATTCGGCCCCCATGCGGGTTTCGGTCAGCTGGATACCCGGCATCTGGCCAAGCAATTCCCAGCTGTTCATCACCTGCTTGTCTTCGATCTTGTCGCTGGCCATGACATCGACCGAGGTCAGAATATTGCTGGTCAGCAGCGGGCCGCCCTGCGCCGCGCGTACGGTCACTTCGCCGAGCGTGATGGTGGACTCTCCCGAGGGCGCGCCCTGTGAGACGGAGGCGAATGTCGCGGAGACGGCGAGGGTCAGTGCTTTGATTTTCATGGTTCGTCAGAAATATCTAGAAGAAATAGCTCAGAAATAACTCATCCAGCGCTGCCGGCCATCCTGCTTGAGCTGGCCAAACCAGAGGCAGGGACGGTAAAGACAGGCGAGTACGGGCAAGGCAATGGCCCAGATCATCCAGACCTCGGAAAAGCCAAAGCGAACTCCCTGATTGGAGCCGTAGAACGCGGCGAACAGCAGATAGATGAGATGCAGCAGATAGATGTGCGCGACGTAGAAAAACATCGGCACACGCCCGACCAGCGCCAGCCTTCGCCCGCCCTGCGTGCGCTCCAGTCCGGCCAGGGCGAGCAGGCCGATGCCCAGGGTGAGCAGGATGAAATGGAGTGACGGCGGGTACTTGGTGATGTTCAGGAAAGACATCAGGCTCGCCAGTGCCGTGCTCCCGAGCTGCCAGGCATGGTCGCCATAGACGTTGAGCAGACGGAGAACAACGAAGGCACCCAGGGCGGCCAAACCCATCGCGAACAGCCGGCGCTGCCTGGTTTCCGCCGATGTACCATGCGCGTACAGTGGCCCGAGCAGGTAACCGAACAGGATGATGCCGATCCATGGCAGGACGGGGTAGGAGGTGCGTACCGCGATACCGCCGCCCAGTTGGATGACACTGCGGTCGTGCAGGATGGCCCACGGAATGAATCCCGCCTCGCCGCTGGCGAAATGCACGGCATCGAGCGCGTTGTGGCCGAAGACGATCAAAGCCACGAGCAGAACTTGACCCGCACGCGGAAGCCAGAGCAAAGCCGAAAGCGCCAGCATCGCCAGGCCGATCGCCCAGATCACCTGCAGATAGATCATGTGCGGCGTGAAACTGAACGTCCACGCGAAATTCACCACGGTCAGTTCCAGCACGATCAGCAACAGCCCGCGCTTGGCCAGATAGGCGGCTGTCTCATGCCGGCTGCGCCTGCTGCCGTAAAGCCAGGCGCCCAGGCCGGTCAGCAGGACGAATACCGGGGCGCAGACGTGGCTGGTGAGACGCGTGAAAAAGAGCTCCGGTGGCGTTGAAGCAACGCTCATCGGATCGCCGACCTGCAGATGGAGATAGAAGAACTCGCGGATATGGTCGACCAGCATCAGCGCCATGACGGCGCCGCGCAGCCGGTCGATGCTGCCAAGGCGGGAAGCTTGGGTGGCTGACGTCATGCGGCTGGACTCAAAATTCGTTTTGCAGGCGTTTGTAGCCCTGCACCAGTTCGTGATTGGTGCGCACCACGTCCTCGGAAAACTCGGTGGCCTGTGCCGTGACGCGGGGCATGGCGGCGAGGTCGGTGCGCGGGCCGATACGCTCGGTGGATGGCACATGGAAGCCCGCCGGCAGATGGGCGCCATCGACGACCGCGTTGTGGCGAACGACGCTGCCATCGTCGACGGTGCAGTTGAAGAGCACACTGTTGAAGCCGATGAAGACGTTGTTGCCGACGATGCAGGGGCCGTGGACGATGGAACGGTGGGCGATGGACGTGTGCTGCCCGATGGTGACCGCAGCGCCGGACTTGGAGTGGATGACGACGCCGTCCTGGATGTTGGAATGGGCGCCGATGCGGATCGGCTCCAGATCGCCGGTTTCGTCCACCTCGTCGGCACGGATCACCGCGTAGGGGCCGATGAAGACGTTTTCCTCAATGATGACCTTGCCGCACAGGATGGCGGTCTGGTCGACATAGGCCGTTTCGTGGATCTGCGGCAGGTCGCCGCGGGGGTTTTTGCGGATCATGAACGGGTCTCGCGGCCAAGACGTTCGATGGTCTCGGCCAGGCTGTGGCTGCCGAGGTCGTCACCGCTGCATGAGCGCAGTGCGATACGGCCTTCCGCCTTCTCCCGCTCGCCGACGACCAGCAGATAGGGCACTTTCTGAAGGGTGTGCTCGCGGATTTTGTAGCCGATTTTCTCGTTGCGCAGATCGACTGACGCGCGAATGCCAGCCTGCTTGAGGGTCTTGAGCACCGACTGGGCATAGTCGGCCTGGCCTTCGCTGATATTGAGGACCACCACCTGCCGTGGCGCCAGCCACATCGGAAAGTGGCCGCTGTAGTGCTCGATCAGGATGCCGGTAAAGCGCTCAAGGGAGCCGAAAAGCGCCCGGTGCAGCATCACCGGACGTTGGCGCTGACCGTGCTCGTCGATGTAATGAATGTCGAAGCGTTCAGGCAGGTTGAGATCGACCTGCAGGGTGCCGCACTGCCAGTCGCGACCGATGGCGTCACGCAGTACGAATTCGAGCTTTGGCCCGTAGAAGGCGCCTTCGCCAGGGTTGAGTCGGTACTCGACGCCCATCTGGTCGAGGGCACCGGACAGGGCGCTCTCCAGTGTGTTCCAGGTTTCGTCGGTGCCGATGCGCCTGGCAGGGCGAGTCGACAGTTTTACGGCGACGTCATCGAAGCCGAAGTCCCGATAGATCGCCAGGACCAACGCAATTGTGTCGGCACACTCGTCCTCCATCTGCGCCGGGGTGCAGAAGATATGGGCGTCGTCCTGGGTGAAGTGACGTACGCGCAGTAGGCCGTGAAGCGCGCCCGAAGGCTCATAGCGGTGCACCTTGCCGAATTCGGCCATCCGCAGCGGCAGATCGCGGTAACTCTTGATGCCCTGGGCGAACAGGGACACCGCGCCGGGGCAGTTCATCGGCTTGAGGGCGAAGACCCGCTCGTCTTCGGTCGTGGTCGTGAACATCGCGTCGCGATAGTTGAACCAGTGACCCGAGGTCTCCCACAGGCCGCGATCCATCACGTCCGGAGTGTTGACCTCGATGTAATCGGCCTCGTCCTGGCGCGCCCGCATGTAGGCGATAAGCTGCTGGAACAGGGTCCAGCCCTTTGCGTGCCAGAACACCGAGCCCGGCGCGCAGTCGTCGAAATGGAAGAGATCAAGCTGGGCGCCGAGCTTGCGGTGGTCGCGTTTGCCGGCCTCTTCGAGACGGGTGACGTAGGCGTCGAGGGCCTTTGTGTCGGGCCAGCAGGTGCCGTAGATGCGTTGCAGCATGGCGTTCCTTGCATCTCCGCGCCAATAGGCGCCGGCCACCTTGGTCAGCTTGAAAGCCTTGAGCATGCCAGTACCGGGCACATGGGGTCCGCGGCAGAGGTCTTCGAAATCGCCCTGGCAATATAGGGACAGGGGCTCGCCATCTGGAATCGCGAGGATCAGCTCCGCCTTGTAGTGCTCACCGAGCTGTTCGAAGTGGGCGATGGCTTGATCCCGCGGCAACTCGCGGCGGGTGACCGGGAGGTCGGCGGCCGCCAGCTCCTGCATGCGTGCTTCGATCAGCGCCAGGTCGTCGGGCGTGAAGGGCCGCTCAAACGCGAAATCGTAGAAGAAGCCATCCTCGATGACGGGCCCGACGGTGACTTGGGCACCTGGGTGCAGTTGCTTGACAGCCATGGCCAGCAGATGGGCGCAGGAATGACGCAGAACGTCGAGCCCGTCAGCATCGCGGTGGGTGATCAGCTTGAGACTTGCGTCCTGGTCGATGCGATAGGAGGTATCGACCAGCTCGCCGTCGACTCGGCCGGCCAGCGCGGCTTGCGCCAGACCGGGGCCGATATCGGCAGCGACTTCGGCGACGCTTGGGGGATAGGGATAGTGGCGCTGGCTGCCGTCAGGCAGGGTGATGCGTGGCATGGCGATTGGGGGCAGCTAAGGGGTGTGTGAGGATTCAATCCGCGGGAAGGGCATCGGCCCCGGACGCGACTTCGTTGCGATGCCGGCGGTGCCAGGTCGTTCCGGCTGCGGAGTCTTCGATGCCGATACCGAGTGCCAGCAGTTCCTGGCGTACCGCATCGGCCCGGGCGAAGTCCCGGTCCAGACGGGCATCGCGGCGGGCAGCAATCAGTTGCTCGATCTGTTCGACGGTTGTCCCGGTTTGCGGGGGTGATCCGGTCTGGCGCCAGGTCGCCGGATTTCGTTGCAGAAGACCCAGGAGCCGTGCGCCGTCACGCAGCGTGGCAAGCAGACGGATTTGCTCTTCCGGATGGAGGCTTCTGCGCAGTGCCGTGGCCGTTTCATGCAGGCTGGCAAGGGCCAATGGGGTGTTCAGATCGTCGGCCAGCGCTGCTTCGACGGCCTCTGCACGTGCGGGCGGGACCGTATCGCCGACGTTCTCGAAAAACTGTAGCGTGCTGTAGAGTCTGTCGAGGGCTGCCTGTGCTTGGTCTAGGGCGTTCAGTGAAAAATCCAGGGGCTTGCGGTAGTGACCGGTGAGCAGGGCATAACGGATGACCTCGCCGGGGTAGTGCTGCAGCAGATCGCGCACGGTTCTGAAGTTACCCAGGGACTTGGACATTTTTTCGCCATCGACCGTGACGTGACCGTTGTGCATCCAGTAGCGACAGTACTGGCCGCCATGAGCGCCTTCACCCTGGGCGATCTCGTTTTCGTGGTGTGGGAAAATCAGGTCCTGACCGCCGCCATGAATGTCGATGGACGTGCCCAGATGGGAGTGGATCATTGCCGTGCATTCGATGTGCCAGCCGGGGCGGCCACGACCCCAGGGGCTGTCCCAGCCGGGCTGGGCCGCGGAGGACGGTTTCCACAGCACAAAATCGGCTGGGTCGCGCTTGTAGGGTGCGACTTCGACCCGGGCGCCGGCAATCATGTCTTCGCGCTGACGCCCGGAGAGTTTGCCGTAGCCTGGGAAGGACGGCACGTGGAACAGGACGTGACCGTCGACGGCATAGGCATGATCACGAGTGATCAACTGCTCGATTAGTGCGACCATCTGCGGAATGTGGTCGGTTGCGTAGGGCTCAATAGCCGGCGGCAAAGCATTCAGTGCGGCCATGTCCTCCCGGTAGGCGCCGGCAAAGCGTTCGGCCAGCACGCGGATCGGCTCGCCACTGGCTGTGGCGGCGGCATTGATTTTGTCATCGACATCCGTGATGTTGCGGGCGTAGACCACCTGTGGGTAGCAGCGCGACAGCAGGCGGTAGAGCACGTCGAAGACCACGACCGGGCGGGCATTGCCGATGTGCACAAAGTTGTAGACCGTGGGCCCGCACACATACAAGGTGATCCGTTCAGGATTGCCGGGCACAAAGACGTCCTTGGTGCGGGTGAGGGTGTTGTGCAGACGGATGTCATTCATGACTCAGGCCACGGAGGAAAGGGAGGCTCGGCGCGCCTCCGGCTTGCGCAGTTCTACAAAGGCAGCTTCGACTGCGGACTGCTTAAGATCGCGGACGATGAAGACGAGCCGGCTGCGCTGGTCGTCAAAGGGAGAGGCAATGGGCCATTCGGTCAGTTGTACTGGCGGATAAACGGTGTCGTGAACGCCCTGGATGAGCCATGGGCGGGTGTCGCCTGTCACGTTGATCAGGCCCTTGACGCGCAGTACGTGGTCTCCGGCGGTTTCGAGAAGTCGGCTCAGACTGTCAATCAGCAAGGCCCATGGCAGTGCTTCATCGAATACCAGCGTGAAACTGTGGATATCGTCGTGAGACTGAGCCGCTATGGCCCGGCCTGCCTTCTGGCTGTAGCGCCTCGCCTGTGGTGCCGGCAGCGCGAGCCAGCGGGCGACGTCCGGCGCCTTGCTGCCCGGATCATAAAGACCGCAGCCGGTCACCGAGGCGGCTGCCACCAGGCCATTACGCACGTAGATCTGCGGAGCGCCGGGGTTGAGAGCAGTGAGATCCCGGGCGAGCGCATCGAGTGCCTGCTGGCCTATCAGGTCGCACTTGGTGACCAATAGCCGGTCGGCCATCACGACTTGTCGAAGGGCTTCCCGATGGCGCTGCATCTGATCCCGCCCGAAGGTGGCGTCCACTGCGGTGACAACGCCATCGAAACGGTAGCGTTCGGCCACGAAGAACCCGTTCATCAGGGTCTGGACCACTGGCGCCGGGTCCGCCAGGCCGGTGGTCTCGATGAGCATTCGGTCGAAAGGCGGGACTTCACGACGCAGGGCGCGCAGGAAAATATCCGTGAGGGAACGCGTCATCTCGCTCTTCACCGTGCAGCACAGGCAGCCGGAGTCGAGTAGTACGAAGTTCTCGTCAATACGCTCGACCAGATGGTGGTCGATGCCCACGGCACCGAATTCGTTGATCAGAACTGCCGCACGCGCCATTTCCGGCTGCTGCAGAAGATGGTTGAGCAGGGTGGTTTTGCCGGCGCCGAGAAAGCCTGTCAGTAGTGTGATCGGGATGCGGCGATCAAGATCGACGTCGCTCATGCGCCGGCCTCTTCGGGGTCCGTGAAGGCCCAGTGGGGGAAGGGGTCGGGCAGGCGGGTCCAGGCTTCCGGACCGGCGATGAACTCGTTATCGTTCAGCAGGCATGCATCGAATCCAGCCCGCAGGCGTGCCTCGTCCATGTCGATACCGATCAGAACCAGTTCCTGCTGGGCATCGCCGACATGCTCGTCCCAGCGGGCACGGATGGTGGCGAGGCCATCCTGGTCTTGTGGCCACTGGTCACGTGGCACGGCAGCCCACCATACCCCTCCCAGTTCGTGACGGATCACCGGGCCGGCATGGGACCAGCTGCCCACCATCGACGGACGGCTGGCCAGCCAGAAGTAGCCCTTGGAGCGCACGACGCCCGGCCATTCCTGCCCGATCCAGTCGTGAAAGCGCTGGGGGTGAAAGGGCCGACGGGCGCGATAGACGAAACTCGATATTCCGTATTCTTCACTTTCCGGAATGTGTTCGCCGCGCAGTTCCTTGAGCCAGCCGGGGGCCTCGGCAGCGGCAGCGAAATCGAAGCGCCGGGTATTGAGAATGCGCTCCGGCGCTATCCGGCCGAAGCATGAGCGCACAATGTCGGCACGGGGGTTGAGGCTCTTGAGCAGGCCTTCAAGGCGTTCAAGCTCGGCCATCGGCAGCAGATCGGTCTTGTTGAGAATGATCACGTCACAAAACTCCACCTGATCTACCAGCAGGTTCACGACGGTGCGCTCGTCTTCTTCGCCCAGGCTCTCCCCACGATTGGAGAGGTAGTCGCGGGAGCCGTAGTCCCGCAGAAAATTGAACGCGTCGACGACCGTCACCATGGTGTCCAGGCGGGCCACGTCGGACAGGCTGATGCCGCTCTCGTCGCGAAAGGTGAAGGTCTCGGCAACCGGTAGCGGTTCGGAGATGCCGGTGGACTCGATCAGCAGATAGTCGAAGCGCTCCTCGGCCGCCAGATGACCGATTTCGACGAGCAGGTCTTCACGCAGGGTGCAGCAGATGCACCCGTTGCTCATCTCGACCAGCTTCTCCTCGGCGCGGGAGAGCCCGGCTCCCCCTTCGGCGACGAGACGGGCATCGATATTGACCTCGGACATGTCGTTGACGATCACCGCTACCTTGAGGCCATGACGGTTGTTCAGTACATGGTTGAGCAGCGTCGTCTTGCCGGCGCCGAGGAAGCCGGACAGAACGGTGACCGGCAGCTTGCGGTCTGCGATTGGATTCGAATTCATGAAGCCTCCTGGTCGCAAAGGGTTGGCGCAAAAGTTGGGGGAAGGGCGGGCAGGGGGGCGCTCAGTACTTCCACCCGATCACCTCGCACACCGTTGTAGAAGCAACTGCGCCGGCCGGTATGGCAGGCACCACCGAACTGATCCACCAGCAGGAGTACGGCGTCGCCGTCACAATCAAATCGGACGTCCAGCACCCGCTGGCGGCAACCGGAGCTTTCTCCCTTGCGCCATAGCGCACGACGGGAACGGGACCAATAGCAGGCCTGGCCGGTGGCGACGGTCTCCTCCAGGGAGGCGCGGCTCATCCAGGCCAGCATCAGCACCTCGCCGGTATCGTGTTGCTGGGCAATGGCAGCCACCAGGCCGTCTCCGTTCCAGGGCAGCGTGTCGAGGACAGCCGGGAGGGGGAGACGACTGCCGAGGTGGGCGTGCTCGAGTCGGGTTAACATCAGGTTTCGTTCAAAACGCCTGAAATAAAATGCAATGTTATAACATTGCATACAAGGATCCAAGCACGCTTGATGAATAACATCGATATCCCTGTTGAACCCCCTGATGACGAGGCCGCTTTCCTGGATCGTGCGGAGGCCGGCTGCCGGGCGAGAGGCGCCAGCCTGACCCTGATCCGCCGCATGGTGCTGGCCATGCTTCACCGCCACCCCAGAGGGCTCAAGGCGTATGACCTTCTGGAGCGGATCAAGGCCGACAAACCCGGAGCTTCACCACCGACCGTCTATCGGGCTCTCGATTTCTTGATTGATCAGGGGCTTGTCCACAAGATCGGACGGATGAACCTTTTTGTGGCTTGCAGCCAGCTGTGCCACCAGGAGCAGATGCCGGCTTTGTTCCTGGTGTGTCCGCGCTGCAACGGGGTGACTGAGTTGCAGGATGAAGGCGTAATCCGTGCCCTTACCGTCAGCCTTGTGGCGGCAGGGCACCAACTGGAGAGCCAGGAAGTGGAGATTGGTGCGATCTGCCCGAGGTGCTGCGAGCGAGGCTGAGAAGCCCCTTTTGAGTGGAGAACTGGTGGAAGTTTGGGCAACGACCAGCTCCCTCCGCAAGACAGGGGCTTTAGAGCAGCGCCTGGGCAAACGTGAGTTGATAGCGAAGCAGATAGATGTCGTTCGGCGTTGTACCGTCGTCTTCCCGGTGCTACTCAGTGGCCAGCCGCCGTAGTCCGGTGCGCTGTTGATGCTGTCGAGGTGCCCGTCATCTCGTTTGAACCACCATTCCGCTCCCAGCCACAAGGGGCTGCCGGCGGATGTCCAGCGGGTTGCGAGGCTCAGGAGCTGGGCTGTACCGAAGAAGCACACCCGGTCCGTGGTGTGGAGGTCTAATTTCTTCGGACACCTCGATAGGTGGATGATCCACCCGTAGAGGAGAAATTGATGAAACAGAAACGCCGGGCGTTCGATGCGAGCTTCAAGCTGCAAGTCGTCCAGATGATCAGGGACCAAGGCCTGAGCGTCGGCCAAGTGTGCCGCGACATGAGCCTGGGAGAAACCGCAGTGCGCCGCTGGCTTACTCAACTCGATGCGGAGCAAAGCGGACCGCCGTGGTCACGGCCTATCCGCGCGTTCAGCAGGCGGCGCGCGCTCTGCGCGATGATCTGGCGCCCCATGACGCCGCCGCCATCGCCCTGGTTCGGCGGCAGTTCGGGCCGCTGTTGCGGTTGGTTCATGCCAGCGCAGCGTCGGCGATGCAGGAGCAACGCCGGCGGCAGTTCGCCCAGGCCTGGGCCAGTTTAGCGCTGGAAGGCATGGCGGTGGATTTGGCGCAGTGGGCCATTCACGAGCAAGTGATCCTTGGCGTGCTCGACCATGATGCCGCTGGTGATGCCTTGCGGGCGCTGCACGAGCGGCCACACTGACGCCCTGCGCTGGCCAGGCGACAGGATTCCTTTTACGGATCAATCCATTGACCGTTTTGGCCGTCTTCGGTGTCGCCGCGTGAGGCGTTCGCTGTCGCCGCGCACAAACCCGCGCCAGTGCGCGGGTTTGTGCCGGCAACCCACGTTGCGTGGTGTGTGACTGTTCTACGGGGGTGGCGGGATCGCCCGCCGTACCAGGCCGTGATCGCCGACTGAAGGAATTTGCCACAGCAGTGGATGCGCGCCGCAGCGCGATAAACCGAGCTAGCCCCTTGTCGTGCCCCGGGTTGCGACGCAAGCACCTTGACCCAGGCTACCGCGCTATCCGAACCTTTTTGACTCGGCCTCTTCGACAGATGCGAAGGTGCTGATGTCGCCGTGCTCGTTGAGCAAGATAGGTGTTTCCCTCAGAAGCGATTACCGCCCGGCTGCGTATACCGGCCTTATTGTGTAAGCTTGGCGAGACCGACAGACAACATCCCACCGACGATAGCGAGGGACACAAGATCAACCGTAATCGCCCATTTGAGCGTGTCGCCCTTGACCACTTCTGCTCGCCGCCTCCAAATCACCTTTACCAAGCAGAGCAGCAGCGTAGCGATGCAGAACAGCAGCACCGTACTGGCATTCAAATAGATCGGCGAATCCGAACCAAAACCGAACTTCGCCTGTTTCCAGACAGCGGCGCTCAAACGTTCAAGAACCCCGACGAAGATGAGTACGGAAACGGCTAGCGCAGCTACACGCAGGAGTCGCATGGTCATCACCTGGGCGAGTTAATGACCGTCACCCGGCCGTACCTGATGAGGCTCTCCGTTCGGGGGGCAAATGGATTACGAGACTTGCTACGCACTCCAACCGTATCGGTCTTTGTGGCCCGAATCATGTCCCTTGCTTTTGCCCACGAATTCTTTTCATCGGCCGCAATGCAGCCAATGGTCCGTCCGGGCTTATGGAGACGAAACTTATCTCGACCTGTCGCCGCGTGGGTGTCGTCGCCATAACCGCCATCAACCGGCTCAAGCCGGAAGAAGTCGGGGTCGGGGTGCCCCAAGATGTCGTAGTCACCATTGGGGATCGGATCGCCCCATGGATTACCACCCGAACCGGCCGGAAGCGTATAGAAAGCCCCCGTGCTGTCGTCTGCAATGTAGACGTTGCCCGTGGCATGGTCATAGGTGGCGGTGACTCGCAGGCCCAGCGGGTCGATAAAACTCAGCGGATTGCCCCCGGCATAGCCATAGGTATTGGCTCCCCCCTCCAACCCAATCGGGTCGGAGGAGATGTACCTTCCCAACCTGGGACTGTAGTAACGATTCCAATTGTAGTGCAGCCCCGACTCCTGATCGTAGTACTGCCCCGGGAAGCGCAGGTTGATTATCGTCTTCTTGCCATCCCCATCCGGATCCTCGTTCGCCGCCGTGCGGCCATACCCGTCACTGTCCCAACTCCATTGCACGACGCCTGCGGCATCCTTGGCCCGCCGTGGAGAACCCAGGTGATCGACCTGCAAATAGAGTGTTCTTGGCGGATTGGACACCGCCGCATGCTCAATCACCGCCGTAGGGGTGTCCCCCA